>Ga0207678_10006729_pt1 | contig 10191 bp, 10 predicted proteins | sample KBSC63metaG_FD_184319 | JGI IMG/M metagenome (GOLD analysis project Ga0207678, IMG submission 184319) | Corn rhizosphere microbial communities from Kellogg Biological Station, Michigan, USA - KBS C6-3 metaG (SPAdes) (version 2) | ecosystem: Host-associated > Plants > Roots > Rhizosphere > Soil ...
AGGGAGGCCGGGGCGGTTCGCTCCGGCCTCCCGTTTGGTGCTGCCGATTAGCGGCGCATCTCACGCCCCGGGGTCAGCGCCCCCGGTGCGGTCGACCAAGGCCGGGAAGGACCTGCGTACCCTCAGCCTGAACGGCCGTCAGTTTGTTCGGGTCGAGCCCCAGGAGGGCGAGGATCGTCGGCGCGACTTGGGTGGTCTCGACCGATTTGGACTGGACCCGAACCGGGATGCCCGGGCCGCTGACAATCATCAGGACGTGACGGTCGCCGGTGTTCATACCACCGTGCTCGGCAAGCTTGGTCGGTCCCGAGTAGACGACGCCCTCCTGGACCTTGCCGAAGACGTCCGGGTAGTGGCCGTTGCCGACCGGGACTCCGAAGAACTTGGCGGCGTCAGCGCCGGCCCAGATCTGAGCGAGGCCCGAGTGCCGGACGGTGACGGGGTTCTTGTTGACGTCGTCACCCTGAGCGGTGTGGTTCCACAGGTAGCTCTTGACGAAGTCGCAAGCTGCCTGCGAGTTGTCCGACAGATAGGACTGCCACAGGTCGTCGTCGGTACCGGCGACGATCAGGCTCGTGTTGTTCGGGTGCGTCTGCGCCCAGGCGGCGTTGATCGCGTTGATGATCGGGCCGTCCGGGACTGTGATGAGCTTGTTCGGATCCTGCGGCGACTGGCCGTGCTTGGCGGTGACGATGATCGTCGTCGAGCCCGCGAGGCCGTCCTTGTGGATCTGCGAGACCATGCGGCCAAGTTGAGCGTCGACGTAGTTGAGGGCGCTTGAGAGGACAGGGCCGGGAACGAGCCGGCCGTTGACCCAGTGGTAGCCACCTGGCTCCGGAGCGCTGGTGGTGTAGTTGCCGTTCGCGTCCGGACCGATCAACGTCGTCGGAGTCGAGCGGATCTTCTGCGCGACCGAGACGGTCTGGAAGTTCATACCGAAGATCGCCGGGGTGCCGGCGTGGGTCTTGCCCGAGTGGTCGAGACCGTCGATCTCATTCAGGATGGCCTGGACCTTGTAGCCGTCGTACTGCTTGGTGGCGGCGTCGATGTGCGCCCAGTCGTCGTCCTGCGGGTACGGGACACCGTTCGGCATGACAGCCTGCGAGTCGATCTCCGGCGAGAAGAGGTCGTCGATGCTCTGGCCATTCGAGCCCGGACCATTGAACGACGCGTAGACCTCGTGCTTGTCAGACCAAGCGGTGCGCAGGCCGGCGTTGTGGATGACTTGGAAGATCGTGTTGTCGCCGAGGTAGTCCCACGGGGTGATCGGCTTGCAGGTCTGCGGGTCGACTGGGAACGTGCCCGAGTTGAGCGACGTGCCCGGGTCGAACTTCAGGTTCATGATCGCTGCCGGGTTGGTGTCAACACCCTGCGGGTAGATCGAACCGTTCTCGTCGAACGACGGGAAGGTGCCGTTCGCCGGGTCGATGAAGTCGGGGACGTTCGCCAACGCGTCGTCCGGCGAGTCGTAGATGACGTCACCACCGGTCGCCGGCTGGCCCGGGGTGCAGGCAGCGCCCGCCTCGTCGACCTTGTGGCTGTACTCGACGTCGTAGTAGACGCCGGTCGATTTGGGGTTACCGCCGGTCATCAGCGCGGTGCCCCCCGGGTCGGAGTCCGACGGGTTGGAGGTCAACGCATTCGTGTACTCGCTGCCGGTGCGAATCAACTTGGCAAGCGTCGAACCCGGGTGGTTGGCGACGTACCAGTCGAGGTCACTCTGGTGCATGCCATCGACCGAAATCAGCAGCACGTGCTTGCTCACCGGTGCGTGCGCGTGCGCTGCAGCGTTAGCCGAGCCCTGCAATGCAGGCAGCGTACACGCGGCCGCAGCAGCACTCGCTGCCAGGCACGCGAAGGTCTTTCGTTTGAACATTGGAACTCCCGACCGCGCCGACCTGTTCGGCGCCCCAGTATTCCTAAGCAGCCAGGGTGAAATCCGCGGGCTGGTGCGGAAAACAACGCGTGAACTCATCGAAGCCACCTGTCGATTTCTCGCCACGTCGCGCGAGTTCGGAGCCACGAGCACGAATTACCCCGGTCCTCGACCGGAGCGAGGCACGCACTCCCGCCCAATGGTCGGCAATCAGGTCGCTGTGGGGGCCGCCCGACGCCGTGCCGAACCGGGTGATGTGCGCAACCGTACGCATAGCCCGGCGGCCGGCCGGCGTCCGTATCTGCATGGTGAGCGGACGGTGCCGGGATAGCTCGGCTTATCATGCAACGTGGGCAGATTGATGGTGTAGTCGGCGTCGTTGCCCTTATCCCGATGGGTCCGTGTGCGACAGCGAGCGGCTCCTGGCCGGGATGGGTATGCCAGGGCCGCGCCCGTCAAGGGCTGCGACTCGTGCGCAACGGCGCGGACGATTCCGGTACGCGCCGGTGCAAGAGCCTGCGAGCCCGGGGAGGACCTGATGACCGACGTGATTGACCGGCTGGTCGTGGCCATGAACGCCCATGATCTCGGCGCCGTGGGCGGTTTCATCCACGAGGATTACCGCAGCGAGCAGCCGGCGCACCCGGGCAGGGTCTTCGCCGGGCGAGCCCAGATGCTCGCCAACTGGGAGGCCATGTTCGCGGGGATCCCGGACTTCCACGCCGAAATCTGCCGGTCCGTCCAGGACGGTGAAATGGCCTGGACCGAATGGCGCTGGTCGGGCACCCGCAGCGACGGGCAGAGCTTTGAGATGCGCGGGGTGACACTGTTCGAGATCGCTGACGATCAGATTGTCGCCGGGCGGTTGTACATGGAGGACGTCGAGCGGGATGTTACCGGCATCGAGCAGGCCGTGGAAGCCCTCTCCGGCCACCGGCCGCGACCGGCGCAGCAGTAGGACAACCCTGCCGTATCCGCACGCGACAAATTCAGCTAGCAGGCCTACGCAGTCAGCACGTCCAGCGGCACCACATCACTGGCGGCGCATAACCGGGCGATCTGGCGGCCTTCCTTGAATCCGTGGCATCTTCATCGACACGACCCGATTCGGCAGGCATGGAGTAGTTGACAGCCCGGCTGCTGAGGTATGTCTCTGGCTTGTTGGCAGCATGGCGTGATCTGGGCGTCCGGTTCAGGTTGGGTTTCCGTTGAGCTGCTGGGGCCGGGACTGGCCCGGTTTCCCGGTTCGGGCCTGGCCGTGAGGTGTCCCGATGGCATCACTCACGCGAGGGTGCCAGAGCTGCAGTCGCAGAGCCGCATTGTCACGCTCGGTCCCAGGCCCCGCATTCGGGCGGCCATCTGGCGTAGCGGCTGAGGCCGCCTGCGAGCGCGCGAGACAGCGTGCCGGCGGGGGGCGTTCTATCCGGCGTCGAGGTCCGCGGGGACAATTCTCAGCACAGGCGGATCCAGCGGTAGCCGTAGCCGCCGACCGCGAGCTTAGCCAGGTCGATGTCGCCGTAGTCGCGGTCGGCGAGCATCTCCGCGGGTGATCCGGCGATGCCGGCGAGGCTGCTGAGGTCGACGGTGGCGTCCTGGTCGTCGAGGTTGTGCAGGAACAGCATGGTGCCGGTCGTGTCGTCAGCGCGGTGCGCGAGTACGCCGGGCGGGACGGGGACGTCGACGTGGGTACAGGAGCCTGTGCTGATTTCCGGGCACTCGCGCAGCGTGCGCATCATCTGTTCGAACCAGCTCAGCAGCGAGCCGGGGTCGTTGCGCTGCGCCCTGACGTTGACCGTGCCGTAGCCGAATGTGCCGTCGGTGACCACCGGGCAGACCAGCTGGCCGGGTGCGGCGGTGGAGAAGCCCGCGTTGGGTAGCTGTGACCACTGCATCGGCGTACGGATCGCCTCCCGGTCCGGCAGCGACAGGTCATCGCCCATGCCGATCTCCTCGCCGTAGCGGATGACCGGCGTGCCGCGCAGGGTGAACTGAAGGGAGTACGCCAGCCGGATGCGGCGCTGGTCGCCGCCGAGCATCGGCGCGAGCCGGCGGCGGATCCCCCGCCCGTACAGGCGCATGTCCTCCTGCGGACCGAACTCGGCGAAGACCTCCTGCCGCTGATCGGCGGTGAGCCGGGACAGGTCGACCTCGTCGTGGTTGCGCAGGAACGTGGCCCATTGTGATCCTGCGGGCAGCGGTGGGGTGTCGCGTAGCGCCTCGATGACCGGTTCCGGGTCCCGGCGGGCGAGCGCCAGCATGATCTGGCCGTTGAGCAGGAAGTCGAACAGCATGTGCAGCCGGTCCGCCGAGCCGCCGCTGTCACCGAAGTAGGTGGTGAGCTGGTCGGGGTCGACGTTCGCCTCGGCCAGCAGCAGGGCGTCCCGGCGCTGCCACTGGACGTGCTGGCGCAGTTCGGTGAGGTACCCGAAGTCCTTATCGCCCATGCTGCCGTCCGGATTGGTGCTCTCGATGAGGAACGGCACCGCATCCATCCGGAACCCGGCCACCCCGAGCCGCAGCCAGAACGACGCGATCTTCTTGATCTCGTCGCGGACCCGGGGGTTGCTGATATTGAGGTCCGGCTGGAATCGGTAGAACCGGTGGTAGTACCAGGCCTCCGCGGTCCTGTCGTAGGTCCAGGTCTCCTTCTGCTCGCCGGGGAAGACGATGCCCTGACGCCGGTCGGCCGGCTCCCGTTCGGACCAGACGTACCAGTCCCGGTAGGGCGAGTCCGCCGAGGAACGCGCGGACTGGAACCACGGGTGCTTGTCCGACGTGTGGTTGACCACCAGGTCGATGATGACCCGGATCCCGCGGCTGTCCGCCGCCTGCAGGAACACCGCGAAGTCGCCGAGTGTGCCCAGCCGGGGATGCACGGTGTAGTAGTCGGTGATGTCGTAGCCGCCGTCGCGGCCCGGGGAGGGATGGATCGGGGTCAGCCACAGGCAGTCGACGCCGAGCCGGGCCAGGTAGTCCAGCCGGCGGGTCAGCCCGGCGAAGTCACCGGCACCGTCGCCGTCGGAGTCCTGGAATGTCTCCGCGTCTAGGCAGTAGATGATCGCCTTCTGGTACCAGCGCTCTGTCATACGGCTCGGTACTCCCCGCAGTCGGCCGCGGCAAACGCCTCCCGCGGCTTCTCCGCACCTCTTCCGGGGCACTGTGTGCCCGGGGTCCCGCGAAACCACCAGACGAACAGGCGGTTGCTGGTGACTGCTCTAGCGCGCGATCCGCCTTATGGTCTGCAGCGCGGTTGTGTCGGTGGCCATCCTGGACCGCGCCGAAGCGGCTGATCTGTGCCCTCGCACGCGTGACCTACGGGCTTCGGACGTCCGCGTCTAAAATGAGCTCGTTTCAGAGCCGTCTGTACATGATATGGAGGCCGACGTATCCGTGCGCCGGGTGCTGAAAGGCCTCCGGCACCGTGGCAAGGATCTCGAAGCCGAACGAGCGCCACAACCAGATCGCCGACGTATTGGTTTCGACAACCGCATTGAACTGCATCGCCCGGTAGCCGTCTGCACGTGCCTGGTCTAGGACATGCTCACACAGAGCCCGGCCTGCGCCCTCACCGCGCCGGGCCGGATGGACAACAAAACCGGCATTGGCAACGTGTGCCCCCGGGCCCGAGTGAATGGGATGCGTGTTCGCGCTCCCGATGACACGTCCATCATCATCCACGGCGACAATGGTGCGCCCCGGCAGCTCCCGCATCCAGCCGGAGCGTGCGCGCGCTTCGGTCCTCGCGGGATCCCACGTCAGGGTCTCGCCTGCGTTCCCCACCTCTTTCAAGATCGGCCAGATAGCAGGCCAATCCTCTGCCTTCGCTTCACGTATCACCATGTAGGCAAGCATTGCGCAGCCCGCACTCATGTGACCCGGACAGGATCATCGGCTGGCCGCCACACTCTTGGCCGCCATGTCTGGGACGTTTCCGCGGAAGCGCCTTGTGCGGAATTTCACAAGCCGTCCCCGCGGAATCGTCCTGTCATGCCGCGGGCAGAGCGCCCGTTCGGATCACCATGGCAGCAGCAGTCACATCCATAACGTCTCTGCTCCCCTGGGACGCCTTCACCGCGATCGCGCTGGACCCGGACAGCATGCGCCCGGAAGATGCGAAGCTTGGCATATGACTGAAGGCCACGCCGTCCCTGCCGGGGAAAGGCGCAGGCGCGATGCGATCCTGGCTTTCCTTGGAGCCGGACTGTTCCAGCGGCCGCCAACTGCGCACGCGGTAGCTGCCCTTGCCGCTGCTCGTCGTGAGGCGGCTGACTGCCAGGTGCACAGCGGACAGGTCGGACAGTGGCTGGCCGGCGAGGTTCACCTCCGCGGCATCCGTGAGAACGCCGCAGTCCTAGCAGCCCTGGAAATCCCTGATCTTCGCGATGAGGCAGCGCAGGCTTACGCTCGGGAACATCCCGACCGCTTGCCAGCACTCGAGGCCATGCTCGCGGTCCTCGCCTAGCCTGGCATTTGCTCTCGCTGCGGCGAGGGACTCGTGCCAATTCATTGAGGTGACTCGACCGGGATATGCACACGGAATCGGCAGGGACTTGAGAAGTGACATCGATGGCATTAGTCGGCGAGGTGGGCGGCCCATATTTCCTCGGCCGGCCACTGGCGGGCCCATTCGGCGTTCGCCAGCGTGTAGTAGGGATGATCGGGGGCGTCTGGCGAGGCGTAGAGCTCGTGCAGCGCGTCGATGACGAAGCCGTTGCCGCGAAGGATCTTGATCCACTCGCCGTGGCCGGGGTGGAACTGTATCCCGCCCCGCGGAGTGGCCAGGCGGTATGCCTGGCGCTGCGGGTGGAGCAGTTCGCGGCAGGCGGGTCCGTCCGGTTCGGGGGAGCACATGGTGACCAGGACGGTGGTGGTGTGGAACACCAGCCTCCCGCCGGGCCGCAGCAGCCTGGCGGCCTCGCATATCCAGCGGGCCGGGTCGCACCACAAGCTGGCGCCGCATTCGGAGATAGCCAGGTCGAAGCGGCCGGAGGGCAGCGGGACGTCTGCGGCGTCAGCCTGGATGAGCGGGAAGGAGATGCCGAACCGGTCCTGGCAGCGCTGGGCGGACTCGAGCTGGGCCGGGGTCACGTCCACCCCGGTCGGGCGGGCGCCGCGGCGGGCCAGCCAGGCGGAGAAGTAGGCCGTCCCGCAGCCGAGCTCGACGACATCGAGGCCGCGGATATCACCAAGCACGCCGAGCTGCTGCTCGGGCACGTTGAAGATGCCCCAGGTGATGTCGGCGGCGGCCCAGGCACGCACGGCGTGCTCATCGGCGTATTCACTGTTCGCCCGGGTCCACAGCTCCCGGTTCGCGGCAACGTCATCCGTCCCGGCTCCAGTCTCAGCCATCCCGCACCACCACGTATCCCGGAGATATGCCCATGCCACGATAAAGGGCGGAATCCGCCAGGAGCATCTGCGCGGTGAGTCCCTTCTCTGGTCACTGATCCGGAGCGAGCACGAGACCAGCTCAGGCCGCCCTGGTAGCGCCGTTTTTGGATGTACAGCTGCCTCGCTGCTCAACCATGACGTCGAGGAACGCTCCCGCGCGCTGACAGGGCACGGTCTGCGCGACGTCCTCGATGGGCTCCGACCCAAGCTCCGCTGGCCCGGCCGGGGGGACTGTCGGCCGCCAACCGGAAGGCCGCGTCGTCTATGTCGGCGAGCGCGGATTCCTGCTCATGCCAGGAGTCCATCTATGGCCGCACGTCGCCGCGATCGTCGAGGAACCGTGGCTGCCGAACGCCAACGAGCTCTGCCCACCCCTGTCAGCGTATCGGCGCTCTTAATAACCGGATTAAGTTTCTAGAAATATTTTGCTAGTTTTTGGTTGCGTAGATAGGCTGAACGCAGGCACCGAGGACGAGCCCGCCGAAGGCGGCCAGCTACCACGGCGCCACCGAAGAAGAGGTGTTGGCGATGGTCGCCCTGGTGGTCATCCTGGTAGTACTCGTCGTGGCCGGGCTCATCGCGGCCGGCCGCTCATTCAAGGTCGTGCAGCAGTACGAGCAGGGCATCATCTTCAGGTTCGGACGGGTGCTGCCTGGGATTCGTGGCGCCGGGCTGACCCTGATCCGGCCGGTCGGCGACCGCATGCAGAAGGTCAACATGCAGATCGTCGCCATGGCCGTCCCGGCTCAGGAAGGCATCACCAAAGACAACGTGACCGTCCGGGTCGATGCCGTGGTCTACTTCCGGGTCGTCGACCCGATCAAGGCGACGATCAACGTGCAGAATTACATGTTCGCCATCTCCCAGCAGGCGCAGACCTCACTCCGGTCGATCATCGGCCAGTCCGAGATGGATCAGCTGCTCTCCGAGCGGGACTCGGTTAACCGCGAGCTGCGCCGGATCATCGACGAGCCAACTGAGGGCCCGTGGGGCATCCGGGTCGAGCGGGTGGAGCTCAAGGACGTCTCCCTGCCCGACAGCATGAAGCGATCGATGTCCCGGCAGGCCGAGGCGGAACGGGAGCGCCGCGCCCGGATCATTACCGCCGACGGCGAGTACCAGGCCTCCAAGCGCCTCGCCGCGGCAGCCAACGTCATGTCCCGCGACCCTGCTGCACTCCAGCTGCGGCTGCTGCAGACAGTGGTCGAGGTCGCCGCGGAAAAGAACAGCACGCTGGTCATGCCGGTGCCGGTCGAGCTGCTCCGGTTCTTCGACAAGTTCACGCCGTCGGCGCCTGCGGACGACAGGAAGCCAGCCGCGGATACCGCGTCTCTCGCGGACTTCGGCGATGTGGCCGCGGCCGAGGCCGAGCTTCCGGGCGAGGAGCGGCTTGCGATACCCGAGGTCCCGCAGATCCCCGTACAGGTAAGCAACGGCAAGCTGACTGCCGCCGTCGCAGTGCCGCAGCCGGACGCAGTGGCCCGGCGCAATGGCGACGCGCACTCGGACGTATAGGCCCTGCCGACTCAGCAATCAGGGACTGAGCCATGGCTGAGGTTCCTCTCATGGCCGGGAAGTCCGTTCTGGTCACCGGCGGCACAGGAGGCATCGGCATGGCCACCGCCGCCGCACTCGCCGCGCTGGGCGCCCGTGTCGGCATCACCGGCCGCGACCAGGCGCGCGCGGCCGCGGCCGCGGCCGGAATCCGCGCTGCGACGGGTAATCCAGCGGTGGATGTCTTTGCCGCCGACATGTCCGTCCAGGCTGAGGTGCGCCGTCTGGCCGCCCAGGTGGCGGACGCCTACCCGCGTCTGGACGTGCTGGTCAACAACGTCGGCGGATTCTGGGCCCACCGGCACGTTACCGCTGACGGCCTGGAGCGCACCTTCGCGCTGAACCACCTCGCCTCCTTCCTGCTGACCAACTTGCTGCTGGACCGCCTGACCGCCAGCGCACCTGCCCGGATCGTCACCGTCTCCTCCGGCGCCCAGGCCAGGGGCCGCATCGACGTCGATGACCTGCAGGGCGAGCAGAATTACTCCGGGCAGCGCGCCTACAGCCAGTCCAAGTTGGCCAACGTGATGTTCACCTACGAGCTGGCCCGCCGCCTGGAAGGCACCGGAGTCACCGCCACCGTGCTGCATCCCGGAGTAGTGCGCACCAGCTTCGGTGCTGAAGACCAGGCGGCGCACTTCGGCTTCGTGATCCGCGCGGCGCGCCCCTTCATGAAAACCCCAGCCCAAGGCGCGGTCACCCCGGTCTACCTCGCCTCCTCACCTCAGGTCGAGGGCGTCACCGGCCAGTACTTCGCCAACCGCAAGCCCAAGACCTCCGCCTACGCCGACCGCGACACCGCTGCCGCGGCCCGCCTATGGCAGGCCAGCTCCGACCTCGTCGGCCTGACCGCAACCGCATAGCGCGCTCTCCGACATCCAGCTCGCCGACGCCCGGTTCCGCCTGTCGCATTCTGAAGCCGACACCGTGCTCACCCACCTGGGTCACCATGCCCGACTGGAGTAGCAGGCGGCTCGGGACGTGGTTAGCCCGGGACAAGGGGGGTAGCGCCGGAGCACCTCACGGGGGACGACGAAGGGACCTGAGCATGTGGGCATTTTTCTCCAGGCGCCTGCGGATGTGGTTGCTGCTGGCTATCGCCCTGCCGCTGACCCGGGCGCTCGTGCATCGCCTGGCGCTGGCCGCCCGGCGCCGTGATCCATCCACCCGGACAGCGAAGGCGCTGCATCAGGCCGACTCTACGGTCACCGCCGTATCCCGGCGGGCGGCCCGCAAGACAGAACGCCGCAAGGCAGGTCGCTGACCCGTACCGGTTCGCGGCGGCCGGCAGGCGCATCGTGGCGCCGTCGGGGCTCCAGCTGGTCTCGCTGGAGGCCGGTCAGGACCTGCGGTCAACCCCGCCGCCGAGC
>Ga0207678_10006734_pt1 | contig 10190 bp, 7 predicted proteins | sample KBSC63metaG_FD_184319 | JGI IMG/M metagenome (GOLD analysis project Ga0207678, IMG submission 184319) | Corn rhizosphere microbial communities from Kellogg Biological Station, Michigan, USA - KBS C6-3 metaG (SPAdes) (version 2) | ecosystem: Host-associated > Plants > Roots > Rhizosphere > Soil ...
CCCCATGATGCCTGACGGCGGATACAGCCGCCCATCTGCGAAAGCAGGTGGGCGGTTCGTTTTTGACTTGTCCGTGCTGGCAGTCGTCCGTCCCCGGTCTATATTGAGGTCGGACACCATCGGGGCACAGAGCCATGATCCCAGGCGAAATTGCAGCGGCCGACGAGCTTTGGCGGCAGGTCAGGCGTGAAGCTGAAGACGTCGTCGCAAGCGATCCGGTGTTTGGCGCCTCGCTGGCGCAGGCTGTTCTCGACCATGCCGATCTTGCCGGTGCGGTGTCCCACCAGATCGGTGAGCGCCTCGGGAGAAGCCCCGCCGACCGCCTGCGATTGGCGCGCATTGCCCGGGAGGTATTTGCGGGCTCGCCCGATCTGGTCGAGGCGGCCACCCGCGATCTGCAAGGCATTGCCGTTCATGACCCCGCGACCAGGGGATTTTTGCTGCCGCTCCTGAACTTCAAGGGATATGTCGCCCTGCAGGCCTGGCGGGTCTCGAACTGGCTCTGGCGCGAGGGGCGCACCGATCTGGCGCTCCTGCTGCAAAGCCTGTCGTCCGATCAGCTTCAGGTGAGTATCCATCCCTCCGCATCGATAGGTATTTCGGTATTCCTCGATCATGCCACCGGCATCATCATTGGCGCGTTTGCCGTCATCGGTGACGGGGTGACGATCCTTCAGAACGTCACCATCGGCCGGAATCCGTCAGATCCGGACCGTGCGCCGAGGATTGGCAGGGGAGTGCTGCTCAGCACGGGGGCGACGATTGTCGGCGATGTGAGCGTCGGCGACTTCGCCAAAATCGGCGCGGGGGCGGTGGTCGAGCACGATGTGCCAGGCGGGTGCACCGCGGTCGGGGTTCCCGCGCGGCTGACCAACTGCCCCGAGCCCGGGGTTTTCGCCTGACGGCGACCCACGTACGGCGCGTACCGGACCAAGGCCGCAATCTTATCCAAGTTGCCAACTACCGCTCGCTCGCACAGAATCTGTCAGCTGATTCGGCAGATGATCGCGACATGCGAGGAGATTGCCATGGCATTTTTCAAGCGCGAGCTTGGCCCGATTGAGCGCTTCGAGAATGCGTTGAAGGAAAAGCTCGCGGCGCGGCAAAAGCTGGCCGACCGGTTGAGCTTCACCGAAGCGGAACTTTCGGAAAAACGTACCGCCGCTGAACAGCTGGCGGTGGCGGGCGCCGCCAATTCCCGGCTCGATCGGGCAGAAGCCAGCATGCGTGCGGTCGAAGACCGCGCCAAATCATTGCGCGCCGCATTGGCGGAATTCGACGAGCAGGTCGCCTCCGCGGAGCGCGCGCTGGCCGACGCCAAGGCACAGCGCGACCGCGACGCCGTCGCCGACGAGATCGAGGCGATGGCTGCGGCGATCGAGCGGGCTGCGCCTGGATTTGGCGCCGGCGCCGCCGCGCTGATCGAGGCCGTCACAAAAAGCTCGATGTCGATACCGGAAGCAACCAGGTTCTCGACCAGTGTGGACGCGGTGCGCCGCGAGGTTCTCTCGGCGACAGACCTGATATGCTGGGAGTTGCGGTCCGCTGCGGTGCGCACCCGTGCAGGCAACGTGAATGTCGCTGTTTCAGCGCCATCTGAATCAGAGCAACCGCCGTCGATGGAGATCGAGCGGCAGTTGATCTACACCCTGCATCCGTTGCGCTGGCGGGAGGGTACCGAGGTTCGCAGAGTGCCGGCCTTTGCGCTGGTTGGATTGCCAAAAGCGCTGCTGCCCGCAGCGCTAAGGCATCAGCACGTGGACCATCTCAATGCCCGGCGTGTGCAGACCTTGATGCATCTTCATGGCAGCGACGGGCTCCAGGGCGTTCTGCAGCCCGACGATCCACAGATTATCGATCTCGATGCGCTGGTCGCCGAGGAGACGCCGAGCGTAGAAGCCGACGTGGCGTAGGCTAGAGCGTTTTCGAGCGAAGTGGATACCAGTTCGCGTGAAGAAAACGCGTCAAAACAAGAATCTAGAGCTTCGGTTCTGATTCAATCAGAACCGATAATGCTCTAGGTGACGCGATTGACCCAGCGCCTACAGGGGAAACCACCCTAGCCCGGCCGCATTCCGAGAGATTCCAGGCCCTCTGCGACGCCATCGAGATAAATTGAATTCCAGGGCAAGCCGGATCTCACGTCGACGATCGTCAAGTCTGGAAATTCTGCCGTGAATGCAGCGAAGCTCCGGCGCGCCTCTTCAGTGCGACCCGCCAGCATGTAGGCTGGTGCAAGAAAGCGGTTGGTCCATGTCACTGCGGGATTTTCGGCAATCGCGCGCTTGTACCATCGAATCGAGTCTTCGTATTGTGCTGCCTGGAATTTCGCCGATGCGATCCCGACGGAGCAAAGGAAATTCAGCGAATCGGCCGGCGCCAGCGTGCGTGCCATCTGGAACTCCTCGATCGCCTCCGCTGCTTCACCCCGATAAGCCTTAATCCACGCGCTGCGGCCCCAAGCCCAGGCTGATCCGCCATCAAGTGCAAGCGCTCGCTCGGCACGGACTGCCGCCGCGTCAAGATCGTGAGCGAGCGTATAGCCAGCAGCGAGCATTGTTTCCACGAGCGCATCCCCGGTATTGATTATGGCTGCTCGTGCCGCAAGCGCGCCCGCCGCCGCCTTCTCATCTTCCCGTCTCGCGGTGAAGTGGTGGCCGGCACGCAAGCCATGGCACCAGGCTGCGACGGACATCGGCAACGGATCCGTCGGAGCGAGTTCCATGGCCTGTTCGAGCAATTCGAGCGCAATGCCTTCTGAAGCGGCCGCGAGCGATACGACGCTTGGCAGCGCCCGCATCGTCAACTCCCAGGCTGTGAGCGACGCGCGGTCCTGTCGGCGGGCCCGGTCGATTTCCGCCTCGCGCAGCGCCGGCTGGATCACACGGACAACGCCTGCAGCGACGGTCTCTTCGAGGCCGAATATATTATTGCAATCGCCGTCCCAGCGCTGGGCCCAGAGCGTGCGACCGATGGATGCCTCAATGAGGAAGACCGTCACGCGCACACGGCCGCCGGTATCGCCGCAGATCCTGCCGCGCAGGTGGTAACGGGCGTGCGACGGCGCGACGACATTGATCCAGTGCAAGCGCCAAATAGCGGCGGCAATCTCATCGGACAGACCAGCTGCAATGCCCAAGTTGGGGCCGATCAGATCGAACGGAAGCACGGCAATCGTCGGACGGTCGGACGCGGGCGTGATCGGCTGCGACGGAGCGAGCCGCACAAAAACGCGCCCACGCCTCAGGGTTGCCGAGGGGCTTTCACCGTAGCGCTCGCGGTAGCGCGCCGCGAACCGCCCGAGGTGGGTGAGTCCCCACCGCATCGCTACCTCGGTTATGTTCGCTCCCGGAGACGCCTCCAGTAAATCCTGGCGTACCCGGTCGAGGCGGAGGTCGCGAAGGAACTCCATTGGAGTGCACGAGAGAAACCGGCGGAACCGCTTGTGCAGTGTGCGGCGCGCCACGCCACTCACAGTTGCAAGATCGTCAAGGGTCCAGGACCGGCTAGGCTCCGCCTCAAGCCGATCAACCGCCTTTTTCAGATCACGCGGAAGGAGTTTTGGCATCGCACACTCCCAGGCGCACGATAGCACAATTAGGGCGCTCAGCGGAGAGCCAAGGCACAAAACGGATTGCGACCTCCGCGCTCGCCTCCCAGGCTCCCCGATGGATTTCACGTTGCGCAGCCGCATCACGGCAGCCGCAGCTTCGAACCATCGGAGGACAACCATGCCCGCAATTCTGCGCACGGCCCTGCTGACGCTTACTCTCAACCTGATGTGGCCGGCCGCGCCGCTCTCGGCTAACGTGATCACCGATTGGGACACGAAGGCTGTCGCTTTCGTTGGCCCGATACCTGGCGGAGCGATGGCTCAGCGTGAGCTGGCCATGGTGCATATCGCGATGTTCGACGCCGTCAACTCGATCGAGCCGCGATATCGTCCATATCTCGGTCAGCTCCCGGTGCCGAAGACAACGTCCCAGGAAGCTGCCGCAGCGTCCGCTGCAGCCGGCGTTCTGGCGGGGCTTCATCCGGATCGGGCGGGAGAAATCAAGGCGGCGTTAGCGAGCGATCTCGCCGGGATCGCAGACGGCGATGCGAAACTGAACGGGGTTAAACTTGGAGAGGCGATCGCCGCAAAGGTCCTGCAGGCACGGGCAAACGACGGCGCCAATGCCCCGGATGCCTATCGACCGAAGACAAAGCCAGGAGCCTACGTGCCAACTCCGATCACCGTCGGCTCGCCATGGCCAAATATGACGCCATTTGCCATGTCAGGGCCTTCGCAATTCCGGCCGCCGCCGCCGGTTGCGTTGGACAGCAAGGATTGGGCGACCGACTATAATGAGATCAGAGCTTATGGCGGAAAGGCGAGCACCACACGCTCGCCGCAACAGACGGAGACCGCCCGATTCTGGCTCATGGTTGGTCCGCCGGCCTATCACCCCGTACCGCGCCAGATCGTCCTGGCAAAACAGTTGAACGTCATCGACAGCGCGCGCTTCATGGCTCTTTTCGCTGTCGCGTTGACCGACGCTTACATAGCAGTATTCGACGCAAAATATCGCTACGAGTTCTGGCGGCCGATCACCGCGATTCGCAACGCAGACATCGACGGCAACCCGGACACCGACACCGAGGCGACCTGGCAACCGATCGACAACACGCCGATGCATCCCGAATATCCGTGTGCACACTGCATCCAGAGCGGTGCGGCTGCGGGGGTCGTGGAAGCGCTGCTCGGCTCCCAGGACATTCCCGAAGTCTCAATAACCAGCTTGACCTTGCCCGGCGTCACTCATCGTTGGACCAACCTCGATGCCTTTGCCGCAGAGATTGCGAACGCCCGCATTTGGGCAGGTTTCCACTATCGCTTCTCGACGCGCGTTGGGACGGAAATGGGCCGGGAAATCGGTAGATACGCCGTGGAGACCGTGATGCAACCCGTCACCGTCGGATCGTCGGTTTCGTCTCGGACAAAAGAATAGAGCGATCCGCAGCAGGACGATCCGCAGATCGTCGATCTCGATGCTCTGGTCACAGAGGAGAAGCATCGCGTGCAAGCCGATGTTGCGTAAGCCTGGTGAGTGCTCGCAGCAAGTCTGACGCGTGCTGATGCGTGCTCGCCTCGGCGCGCAGGCTGGCGCCCCTGCTGTTGCCTTTGCAGCCATCTGGCTCCATACATTTTCACATGACCGAGCCATTGCTGGGGCGCAGCCTCAACCGCCTCGAAGACGCGCGCTTCGTGCAGGGGCGCGGGCGCTACATCGCCGATCTCGCGGCGCCAGACGCGCTTCATGGCGTCGTCGTTCGTTCGACGCATGCGCATGCGCGCATTGCCGCGATCCGCGTCGATGCGGCGCGTCAGATGCAAGGCGTCGCGGCCGTGCTCACGGGGACGGAATTGGCTTCCGACAATATTGGCCCGCTGCCTTGCGCGGTGACCAGTATCCCGATGACCACGCCGCTCGTGGTCCCGCCCTGTCACGCGCTGGCGCGCGACGTCGTGCGCTATGTCGGCGAGCCGATAGCCTTCGTGGTCGCGGAGAGCGCCGGGAAAGCACGCGATGCCGCGGAAGCTGTCGCCGTTGACTATGAGCCGCTGCCGCCGGTGGTCGCGATCGCAGATGCCGTTCTGCCTGGTGCCCCGTCGATCTGGACGGAGGCTCATAACAACATCGCGTTCCAGTTCAACCGCGGCGAGATCGGCCCGGTGGAAGCCGCGATCCGCAGCGCTGCGCATGTCGTGGAATGCGAACTGGTGAACAACCGCGTTGTCGCAGCTCCACTGGAAACCCGTGGTGCGCTGGGCGAGTTCGACGCCGCGAGCGGCCGTCTGCATCTGATAGCTTCCGCCGCCGGCGCGCACGGCATCCGCGACCTGCTCGCCAGCTCCGTTTTCCGGATCGCCCGTGAAAAACTTCGCGTCAGCATTCCCGACGTCGGCGGCGGCTTCGGGATGAAGAACGTTCTCTATCCGGAACTGGCGCTGGTGCTGTGGGCGGCGCGCCGCCTCGGCCGCCAGGTGATGTGGATCGGGGACCGCGGCGAAGATTTCACAGGCTCCGCGCATGGCCGCGACAGCGTCGTCCGGGCGCGGCTGGCGCTCGATCGCGACGGCCGCTTTTTGGCGCTGGGCACAGAAGTCCTCGCCAATCTGGGCGCCTATGTCTCGACGGTGGCGCCGGCCGTGCCGACCATGGCGATGGCGAGCGCGATGGGCGGCGTCTACGACATCCCGCTGATCGCATTTCAGACAAGGGGCGTGTTCACCAACACGACGCCGGTCGACGCCTATCGCGGCGCCGGCAAGCCCGAGGCGAACTATCTGATCGAGCGCTGCATCGACATCGCCGCCCACCAACTCGGAATGGATGCGCTGAAACTGCGGCGCAAGAACATCTTTCGTCGTTTTCCCCATCCAAGCGCGATGGGGCTCTCGGTCGAGCAGGGCAGCTTTGCGCATGCGATCGATCACGCGGTGGCGGCAGCGGAAGGATTCGAAGCGCGGCGGAAAAGTTCGCGCAAGCGGGGCAGGCTGCGCGGCCTCGGCTATGCCTGCTTTCTCGAAACCGCGCGCGGCCAGCCCAATGAAGTGGCGGAAGTGCGTCTCGGCGAGGACGGCTTGATCGATCTGACGGTCGGCACGCATTCCAACGGCCAGGGCCATGAGACCACATACGCCCAGATCGCGGCCGATGCGCTTGGCCTGCCGCTGGAACGATTTCTATTTCGGCAGGGCGATACGGATGATCTCGACAACGGCGGCGGCCATGGCGGGGCGCGCTCCATGCACCAGGGCGGCACCGCGCTGCTGATGGCGGCCGAAGGCCTGATCGAGAATGCGCGGCGGCTTGCCGCGAGGCTGCTGCAGGCCAGTGTCGATGCCATCAACTACGAAGCCGGCATGTTGCGCGTGGCCGCGACCGGGCAGGAGATCAGCCTCGACGAGGTGGCGCGCGCCTCCTACCAGTCGCCCAGCGACGATGTCGCGCCGGGCCTCGCGCACAAGGCCACGCATCTCTGCGACCGCTACACGTTTCCCAACGGGTGCCATGTTGCCGAAGTCGAGATCGATCCTGCGACCGGCGAAGTGAGGCTCGATCGCTACGTCATATCAGATGACTACGGTCGCCTGCTCGATCCCCGCCAGACGCTCGGGCAAGTCCATGGCGGCGTCGTGCAAGGTATCGGCCAGGCGCTGTTCGAACAGGTGCTGTTCGATGCGGAGACGGGGCAGATCCTCTCGGGCTCGCTGATGGATTATGCGCTGCCGCGTGCGGGCGATCTCCCTTCGTTCGAGGGCAGCCTGACAGCCGACTTTCCAAGCCGCGCCAATCGGCTCGGCGTCAAGGGAAGCGGTCAGGCCGGCGCCATCGCCGCGCCCGCCACCATCATGAACGCCGTGATGAACGCGCTGACGCCGCTCGGCGTGCGGCATCTCGACATGCCCGCAACGCCCTGGCGCATCTGGCATGCGATAGCGGCGGCCCGATTGCGATCGCTCTAGCTGTGGAGCCCAAGCGCCGAAGGCGCATTTGCGTAGTTCCAAGTTGGCAAGTCCGACCGAATGGCGTTACATTCCGAATCTACAAGTTGGCGTTGATCCGATCAGTTGGGACGCGCATGACGTCTCGTTGTGTGAATCCGGAGCGCAAGCAAAATCGGCTGCGGCCCGTGTATCTTGCCGTTGCAGGTCTGGCCGTGCTGATCGCGGCGGGAGACCGTGCGGCCGCGAGAGGCGGCTCGAGCGAACGCCCGATCGAGTCCATTGAGTCGCGCAGCGCCGGCGAGCCGCTCATGGCCATCGTTTCGCTCCGCAGCCAGCGGATCACCGTCTACGACGCTAACGGGTGGATCCTGCGCGCGCCGGTGTCGAGCGGCACGAAAGGGCGCGAGACGCCCGCCGGGATCTTCAGTGTCATCCAGAAAGTAGAGGAGCATTACTCGAACCTGTATGACGACGCCTTCATGCCGCACATGCAACGCATCACCTGGTCAGGCATCGCTCTCCATGGCGGCGTCCTGCCGGGGCGTCCGGCGTCCCATGGCTGCGTCCGGCTGCCATTCGACTTCGCCGAACGCCTGTTCGACGTGACCGCGATGGGCATGCGGGTGATCGTGGCGCCAAGCGATGTGACGCCTGTTGAACTCGCCCATCCGCTTCTGTTCCAACCCAGGCCGGGTGCCACCGCCTTGGCCGCCTCCCGTGCTGCAGAGGCGCAGGAGGCGACGAGGAAAGCGGCCGAAGCGCGGCTCGCCGCCGGGACGGCCTTGCGGGAGGCCACGCAGGCGAGGGCGCCGGTTCGCGCGGCGGAAAATCAGAAGCGCGTAGCCGAGGCGCAACTGGCTGCCGCCGAGACCAAACTTGGCTCTGGCATCTCGGCGGAAGCAAAGGAGCAGGCTGAGACCGCCAAGGCGCAGGCCGTTGCCAAAATCGCGGAACTGCAGCTGCAATGGGATGTCGCCAACGTGGATCTGCAATTGAGGCTCGATGCCGCTACGTCTGCGCGTGACGCCGCCGCCGCCGCAGAGACGGCGCGCGTCGCGGCAGCCGAGGCGGCCAGCCGGGTCCAACGCGAAAACCAGCCGGTATCGGTGTTGATCAGCCGCAAGACCCAGCGGCTTTATGTCCGGCAGGCATTCAAGCCCATCCTTGAAACTCCGGTCACGATCGCAGATCCGGATCGTCCCATCGGCACGCATGTCTTCACCGCCATCGAGCGCACGACCGACGACGCCAACCTGCGATGGAGCGTCGTCTCGTTGGGCGGTGGACGTTCGCCGGGTGACGCGGTCGAGCTACAGGGCCGCGCGCGCGGGAGTAGCGGTCGCGACGTTGAGCCGGTGTCGACGGACCCTGACAGCGCAAAGGCCGCGCTAGACCGCATCGTCATTCCGCAGGACGCATTGGATCGCATCGTCGGCATTGCGCTGCGATCCTCTCTGATCGTCACGGACGAAGGGGTGAGCTCGGAAACCGGCAAGGGAACGGAATTCGTGGTGCTGTTGAGCGGCGAGCCGCAAGGCGGCATCAAGAAGCGGCGACGCAGTCCGGGCAATGAATTCCGCTACGCGCGCCCGCGCAGCCAGCCTTTTTGGCACTCGCCTTTCGGAAGTCCCTTCGGCTGGTGAGCCCACGCTCTTCGCGCGGCACCAGCCTCAATATCCGTCCGGCAATGCGATATCCTGGAACAGCCTGCCCGGGCCTCGAACCGTGCGCGCCGCGGGTTGTACGCGCCAGCTTGTCCAAAGCTTCTCGTCCGATGTGCAGTACAGGAGATATTCGCCGGGGTTGCTCGACGATTCTCGTCCGGCCGCCTGACTGCAGGCAGCGACCTTGTTGTGAGTAAGGATGTCCCTGATCTCTTGCGTGACCTCCAGCCATGGACCGGGAAATCGCTCCGATGGCAACAGCATCGGACGGGCATCGGCCACGCTGAGCAAACACGTCAGACCCAAAAGCGCCAGCCCGTAATGACAGGCCGTTCGGAGTGACTTGCGCGGAATTGATGCCATGATCGCTGCTCCCTTCCGCCGTCGGCGGATGTTCGGTTGCAAATTTTGGTCTTCGGCTCCTCCTCAAGTCGCGAATACGGCGCGGACGCGTTCGGCTTTCAGAACCTCAGCGATGGCCGTGCGCCGCGGTCTCATCGACGCCGCGGACCGCCTTCGCCAATGCGGCTTCATTGGAGCGCACGAACAGGAAGCGGGACGCCACCGGTATTTCCGCGTCGGCGCTGCCGTCCCGGCCGATGAGGACCAATCCCGCTCCGCCGTTAGCCACGGCTAAAATGACAGGCTCGCCCGTCCACCTCTTGATTGGCTCCATTCCAATGAGAAACTCGCCCATCGGCTGGTCAAGATATTGCAGCCGGAGTTGCGGAGCGACCTCTGCGGCCGCAAGTCCGAAACCCGATTGTCGAGCGCGCGCATAAATGTCCGCCAGCCGCGCGGTGTCGGTCTGAAAGCCGAGTTCGGTCGCCGACACCGCAAAAAGCTCCACGTTTGTTCTCGTAGTGCCGACGGTAAAGGCGGGTCGAGCGAGAATTTCCTCAGCCGAGCCTCCGATGCTGCAGCCTGCTGCATCCAGCGCGTTAAGGAGCGCAAACGAATTTGCAAACGTCCCGACCGTAATCGTTTTCCACACCGGGGCAGCGAAGGCGGATTTGGCCAGCGAGATATTG
>Ga0207678_10006735_pt1 | contig 10188 bp, 11 predicted proteins | sample KBSC63metaG_FD_184319 | JGI IMG/M metagenome (GOLD analysis project Ga0207678, IMG submission 184319) | Corn rhizosphere microbial communities from Kellogg Biological Station, Michigan, USA - KBS C6-3 metaG (SPAdes) (version 2) | ecosystem: Host-associated > Plants > Roots > Rhizosphere > Soil ...
GCAAGCTGACCGACCCGATCGACCAGCACGACTGGATGGCGAACAGCCTGGCGCGCAGCCAGGGCGCGATCGGCGCCCGTCTCGGCGAAGGCCTCGCCTTTCTCGCGACGGTCGGTTCGACCGCCCCGTTCATCGGACTGTTCGGTACCGTCATCGGCATCTACCGCGCGCTGATCAAGATCGGTGCTGCCGGCCAGGCGTCGATCGACGCGGTCGCCGGCCCGGTCGGTGAAGCACTCATCATGACCGCGCTCGGCCTCGTCGTCGCAGTTCCGGCGGTGCTCGCCTACAACTGGCTCGTCCGCCGCAACAAGTCGGTCATGGAGGATCTCGCGGCCTTCACCAACGATCTGCACGGCTACATCATGTCGGACGGTTCGGTTAAGCCGCGCTTCGGCTCTGAAAAGCCGGCTTCGCGCCCGGCGGCCGGGACCGCAGCCCGCCAGCCGGTCCGCACCGGTGCGACCCAAACCGGAGCGGAAACTCCGACGGCGTAACGCATTCGATTGGCCGGACCGGGTTCCGCCCGGTCCGGTCCGATACGCCTCAATACCTATGAAGGCACACGATCAATGGCAGTAAGTGTAGGACCAGCCGAAGGCGAAGACCAAGAGATGTCGGACATCAACGTCGTTCCTCTCGCCGACGTGATGCTGGTGCTCCTGATTATTTTCCTGATCACGGTTCCGGTGGTCATCCAGAACGTACCGGTAAAGCTTCCAGACGTTCGCTATGAACCGACGACGACCAAGCCGGAAAACGTGTCGCTCTCGGTCCGGGGCGCAAAGGACGGCAGCTGCGAAGTCTATTGGAATCTCACCAGAGTGAACCAGCAAGAGTTGCTGGATCGAGCGGTGAAGAAGCTGAAGGACCAAATCGCGAAGGTCGGCGGCGTTCAGAACCTCACCGAGGACAACATGCCCGAGGCGCATATCCGCGGCGACGTCAACACACCGTACCGCTGCATTGGCGGCGCGGTCATCACCATGCAGCAGGCCGGTTTTGCCCGGATCGGGTTCATTTCCGCTCCGCCGCCCGTCGCCGGCATCCGCCAGTAGGAGATCCCCGCAATGTCGATGCAATCCACGGGCGACAACCCGCAGGGCGAGCCGATGCTGGACGTCAACGTGACGCCGCTGATCGACGTCTTGCTGGTCCTGCTGATCCTGTTCATCATCACCATTCCGGTACAGACGCACGCGGTGAAGCTCGACTTGCCGCAGGACCAGAACACGCCGCCGCCGCCGATCATGCCGACCAAGAATAAGGTCGTGGTCACCGCGACCGGCCAAGTTCTGTGGAATGGCACGCCTGTGACCCTGCAGCAACTCCGGCAATATCTCGACGCGACGCAGCAGATGGATCCGATCCCGGAGCTTCACCTCCAGCCGGAGCCGCAGGCGCGGTACGAACTGGTCGATCAGGTGCTCGCCGTTACCAAGCGCGCTCATGTCGACAAGATGGGCTTCGTCGGAAACGAGGCGTACCTCGGCTCTTTTTGACAAGGTCCCAATGACTTTCCTTCGCAAAGGGCGGCCTTTCGGGGTCGCCCTTTTTGCTTTCGCCGCCACTGGCGCTGGTCATTTGGCCGTGCCATTCATTGGTGAAGATGACCCACGTTCCTGACTTCGCCGTCGTCATTCTTGCCGCCGGGCAGGGCACCCGGATGCGCTCGGACACGCACAAGGTGCTTCATCCCATCGCCTCGCGCCCGATGCTCCTTCATCTCCTCGATCGCGTTGACGGAATTGGCGCGAAGCGGCGTGTCGTGGTTGTCGGCAAAGGCCGGGACCAGGTCGAGCAGGCGCTGAACGGCTGCGGCGTGACCGTTGCTCACCAGGCGGAGCAAAAGGGTACGGGCCATGCAGTGTTGCAGGCGAAGACAGCGCTCGACGGCTATGACGGTGCGGTCGTGGTTCTCTACGGCGACGTCCCGTTCGTCGAGCCGGGGACCCTTCGCCGGATGCTGGAGCGCCTGGACGGCGGCGATGGGCCCGGTGTGGTGGTCCTGGCGTTCCGGCCGGACGATCCCGCGGCTTACGGGCGGATCATTCTCGGCGAGGGCGACCGCATTGCCAGGATGGTCGAATTCCGCGACGCCAACGCCCAGGAGCGTTCGGTCGACCTCTGCAATTCAGGGATGCTGGCTGCCCGGGCCTCCGACCTATTCCGCTGGCTGGGCAAGGTCACCAACGCCAATGCGGCCGGGGAGTATTACCTGCCCGATATCGTCAACATCGCCGCCGCAGAGGGCCGCGAAGCTGTAGCCATTGAGTGCGATGCCTATGAAGCGACGGGCGTCAACAGCCGAGCTGAGCTCGCCCACCTCGAGCTTGAATGGCAGTGCCGCCGCCGCGAGCAGGCGCTCCAGGACGGCGCGACCCTCATCGATCCCGAAAGCGTCTGGTTCGCCTATGATACGAAGCTCGGCCGCGACGTCACCGTCGAGCCGCACGTCGTCTTCGGCCCCGGCGTCGAGATTGCCGACGGGACGACGATCAAGGCGTTCAGCCATATCGAAGGCGCGATCATCGGCACCCGTGCGGCAATCGGCCCATTCGCTCGGATTCGTCCCGGGACCAGCCTTGCGGACAGCACAAAGGTTGGAAACTTCGTCGAGCTGAAGAAGGCGACGGTCGGGCCGGGCGCGAAGGTCAATCACCTGACCTATATCGGAGACACCGAGATCGGCAGCCACGCCAATATCGGCGCGGGAACGATCACCTGCAATTATGACGGCTTCGGCAAGTACCGGACGGTCATTGGCGCGGGGGCGTTCATTGGTTCCAACACCTCGCTCGTGGCGCCGGTTACGATTGGCGATGGCGCGATGGTGGGTGCCGGCTCCGTCATCACGAGCGATGTCGAGCCGGACAGCCTGGCGATCGAGCGCAGCGAACAGAAGGGCATCGCCGGATGGGCTCGCCGCTTCCGCGAGCGGATGACGAGGAAGGCGGCCGAGTAAATGTGTGGAATTGTCGGAATTGCCGGGAAGACGGAGGTCGCGACCCGCCTGTTCGAGGGGCTGAAGCGGCTCGAATATCGCGGGTACGATTCGGCTGGCATCTGCACGATCGTCGATGGCCAGTTCAGCCGCCGCCGCGCAGAGGGAAAGCTCGAAAATCTCCAGCGCCGCCTTGAAGGGGATCCGCTGGGCGGCGATGTCGGCATCGCGCACACACGCTGGGCGACTCACGGTGCGCCGACAGAGGGCAATGCGCACCCTCACATCGTCGGCGCAGTCGCGTTGGTGCACAACGGCATCATCGAGAATTTCAAGCCGCTGCGCGAGGAACTGATCGCCGAAGGCCGGACCTTCGAGAGCGAGACCGATACCGAGGTCGTCGGTCATCTCGTCGCGCGGGAAGTCGAGGCCGGCAAGTCGCCGCAGGATGCGGTCGCAACCGTTCTGCCGCGACTCCAGGGCGCGTTCGCGATCGCGTTCCTGTTCCGCGACGATCCCGATCTCATCATCGGCGCGCGCATGGGGGCTCCGCTGACGGTGGGGTACGGGAAGGGCGAAAATTATCTCGGCTCGGATGCTATTGCGGTTGCTCCGTGGACCCAGCGGATCGCCTATCTCGAGGAAGGCGATTGGGCCGTGGTCCGCCGCGAGGGCATCGAGATCTTCGACCGCGAGAACAAGCCGGTCGAGCGCGAGATCGTCGAGTCGGGAGCTTCGTCCGCACCGATCGAAAAGGGCAATTACCGGCACTACATGCAGAAGGAGATTTTCGAGCAGCCGGTCGTGGTCGCCCAGACTCTCCAGAGCTACATTCGGCCTTTTGAAGGCGAAGTCGCGCTTCCGGATATCGATTTCGATCTCGCAGCCGTCGACCGGCTGACGATCGTCGCGTGCGGGACGAGCTATTACGCCGGCCTCGTTGCCAAATATTGGATCGAACAGTTCGCGCGCGTGCCGGTCGACATCGATGTCGCGTCCGAGTTCAGGTATCGCAATCCGGTGCTCGAGCCGGGCGGGCTGGCACTATTCGTCAGCCAGTCGGGCGAAACCGCGGATACGCTCGCCGCGCTCCGGCACGCCAAGGAACAAGGGCAGCGGATCGCGGTCGTGGTCAACGTACCCACCAGCTCGATGGCGAGAGAGGCGGACCTGCTGCTTCCGACGCATGCGGGGCCGGAAATCGGTGTCGCCTCGACGAAGGCATTCACCTGCCAGCTGGCCGTCCTTGCCGCGCTCGCCGCGAACCTCGCCTGCGCGCGCGGGCAGATCGAGCGCAAGGACGAGAAGTCCATCGTCGCGCATCTCCAGCAGGCTCCGGCTGCGTTGAATGCGGCGCTGGGCCATGACGATGAGATCGCGGCGATGGCAGACCTGATCGTTCCAGCGCGCGACGTCCTCTACCTCGGCCGTGGGCCGTACTATCCGATGGCCCTCGAAGGCGCTCTGAAGCTAAAGGAAATCAGCTATATCCACGCCGAAGGCTATGCCGCCGGCGAGATGAAGCACGGCCCGATCGCCCTCATCGACGACAACGTGCCGGTCATCGTCCTCGCGCCGTCCGGGCCGTTATTTGAGAAGACGGTGAGCAACATGCAGGAGGTCCGCGCGCGCGGTGGCAAGATCGTCCTCATCAGCGACGCGAAGGGCATCGCCGAGGCTGGGGACGGATGCCTCGCAACGATTGAAATGCCGGAGGTTCACCCGCTGATCGGGCCGATCGTCTACGCGGTGCCGGTGCAGCTGCTCGCCTATCACACGGCCGTTCTCAAAGGCACGGACGTCGACCAGCCGCGCAACCTCGCGAAGAGCGTGACGGTGGAGTAGACCAGAAAAACTCTGGCTATCTCAATCACTTCCTGTATTCTCGAACGAGCGCGGAGGTGAGTCATGAGTTCCCCGCAGCGGGGCGGGCTTCGAGTCAGCACCAAGAGCGAAGGCGATTATGTTTCGGACTTCGCGCGCTATGGATATGCGGTAATCCACGGCCTTTTCGCACGTGAGGAAGTGACGGCAATCGCCGTGGCAGCCGACCAGTTGCAGGCTGAAGGCATCGCACACGGGCGAAGTTTCCGGCACTGCAATCTCTTCTACAATGTCGCTGACGACGCAGGCGGATCGCCGGCCGTTCGGATGGTCCAGTGGCCATCCTATCACCAGCCGGTGATGGACGCGGTCCGGCTCGACACGCGCATCGCGCGGCTTCTGGAGCCGCTGATCGGCGCCGATCTCAAGCAAATCATCAACCAGGTGCACTGGAAAGCGCCGGGCTTGCTTGGCGATTTCGCCTGGCACCAGGACAGCCGGTCGCGCCGGCCCTCGTCGGCGTACCGCAATCTCGCCAATTCCTATGTGCAGACCGGCCTGGCGATCGACCCGCACACGCCCGAAGCGGGGGGAATGCGCTTCATTCCCGGCAGCCACGTCCGCGGCGATCTCGGCATGGATTGTTCGCGGAAGGCGCTGGGCACGCCATTGATGGACAAGGCGCTTGAAGACGTGGGTTTGTCTTCGTCTGATGCCGTCGATCTTTTTCTGGAGCCCGGCGACGTCGCGCTGTGGAGTCCTTATCTTGTCCACGGCTCCGGCCACAACCGGTCGGCGCACATGCGCCGATTCTACATTAACGGCTATGTCCGCTCCGAGGACTGCGACCGCGGCGAGCTGGCGTTCCGGGCTGGCCGGCCGGTCCCGCTCGGCCCGGTTCCCGCGCTGGTCCATTACGAAGAGCTTCGCGAGCGCCCCGAACCGCACTACGTGTAGGCGCATGAAGGTTCAGGGCGGATGTCATTGCCAGGCGGTGCGATTCGAGGCGGAGATACCTGGGCCGCCGGTGCCGGCGCTCGACTGCAATTGCTCGGTGTGCCGGATGACCGGCTATGTGCACATCAACATCCCGCACGAGAAATTCGAGCTTCTGACCGGCAGGGAGGCGCTCGCCAGCTACCGTTTCGGGACAGGTGCGGCGGAACATCTCTTCTGCAGACATTGCGGAGTGAAGAGCTTCTACCAACCGCGCTCCCACCCGGGTTGCTGGAGCGTGAACGCCAATTGCCTCGACGAGCATGTCGAGCTGGAGGTGGAGAAATTCGACGGGCGCGACTGGGCCGCGGCCAAAGCGAAACTCGACGCGGGACAGGCCGGCAGCTAGGCCGCGCCGATGAATCGCCCGCTCCGACTGAGGCTCGACCGCGCCACACTCCAGCACAACTGGCGCTGGCTCGAAGAGCGCGCGGGCGTTCCCGCGGGCGCGGCGATCAAGGCTGACGGCTACGGTATCGGCGCGGGCGATACGATGCGCGCGCTTCACGAGGCGGGCTGCCGGATGTTCTTTGTTTCGACCTACGCCGAGGCGGAGGATCTGGGACCGGTCCCGGGCGACAGCTCGCTCGTCGTGCTTCACGGCGTCGGACCGGACGATGTCGATGCCGCCATCCGATTCGACGCTCGACCGGTGCTCAACAGTGCCGAGCAGATTGCGAGGTGGAAGGCCATCGCGCCCGAACGAGCCGTGGACGTGATGATCGACACCGGAATGAACCGGCTTGGGCTTCGGCCAGACGAGATTGCCGCGGTCGAAGGCCTCACCATCGATACACTCCACAGCCATCTGGCCTGTGCGGACGAAGATTCGCGGATGAATGCGCGCCAGCTGGCCGACTTCCGGGAGGTGGCGTCAGCGGTTCCCGCGAAACGCCGTGCCATTGCTAATTCAGCCGGCATCTGCCTCGGCCGCGATTACAGCTTCGACCTCGTTCGGCCGGGCCTCTCCGTCTACGGCGGCATTCCGCGAGCCGAAGCCGGAGGCGCGATCCGCCAGGTTGTGTGTGTCGAAGCCCAGGTGGTGCAGCGCCGCCGAATCCGCACAGGCGAGAGTTGCGGCTATGGAGCGACGTTCGTGGCACCCGCCGACACCGAGGCCGCCATCGTCAACGTCGGTTACGCCGACGGCTACCTCCGGAGTTTTTCATCGCGCGGAAGCGCGTTCGCCGGCGAATTCACGCTCCCAGTCCTCGGCCGCGTGTCGATGGACCTGCTTGCGTTAGGCTGCGAGGCCGTGGCGGATCTCAAAGAGGGTGACTGGGTCGAACTGGATTATGACCTTCCGACCGCGTCGGAGGCGTCCGGTCTCACGCAGTACGAGCTTCTGACGACTCTCGGGAGCCGTTTCGAGCGGATTTGGGCTTGATCTTCGGTTCCGGCGTCTTCGGCGTATAGCGGCACAGGTCCGCCACGGCGCACCGCCAGCACTCCGGCGTTCGTGCCTTGCATGTGTAGCGGCCGTGCAGGATCAGCCAGTGGTGCGCGTCGCGGCGAAACGGCTGTGGTACGATCTTGTCGAGCTTGGCTTCGACTTCTTCGGGGTTCTTGCCCGGCGCGAGTCCGGTGCGGTTGCAGACTCGGAACACGTGGGTGTCGACCGCGAACGTTTCTTGGCCGAACGCGGTATTGAGAACGACATTCGCGGTTTTGCGACCGACTCCCGGTAGCGACTGAAGCTCCTCCCGGGTGCGCGGGACCTCGCCGCCGAAGTCGCGGATCAGTGCCTCCGACAGGGCAATGACGTTCTTGGCCTTGGTGTTGAATAGGCCGATGGTCTTGATCGCATCGCGAAGATCATCCTCGCCCAAAGCGACCATCTGCTGCGGCGCCCATATTGTCTTGAACAGCGGCCGGCAGGCGATGTTGACGCTGGCATCGGTCGCCTGCGCCGACAGGACGACCGCCACGAGAAGCTGGTAGGCGTTGCTCGATTCGAGCTCGGTCGTTGGCGAGGGATTGTCCTCCGCCAGCAGCCGGAAGAATTCGAAAACCTGCTCTTTTTTCATCCGCCGGAGATGACGTCGCGCATCGAGTAGAGGCTCGCGGGCTTGCCGACGAGGAAACGAGCGGCTGCCAGCGCGCCACGGGCGAAAATCATCCGGCTTTCTGCACGATGGGACAGGATCAGCCGCTCTTCGGTGCCGGCAAAGACGACGTCGTGCTCGCCCGCAACCGTGCCGCCGCGAAGCGAGGCAAAGCCGATCGCGCCTTCGTTTCGCTCGAGGCCGGTGCCGTCGCGCCCACGCTCGGCATGCAACGGAGTGCCGCGGCCACGCGCGGCGGCCTCTCCCAGCGCGAGGGCTGTGCCCGAGGGCGCGTCCGCCTTCATGCGGTGGTGCATTTCGAGGATCTCGATGTCCCAATCGGGCCCCAGCGCTCGTGCTGCCCGCTCGACGAGGTCGGAGAGCAGTGCGACGCCGATTGAAGTGTTCGCCGCCCGGAGCACGGCGATTCTCTTCGCCGCCTCGGCGATCAGGCGGTCGGCGCCGGAGCCGAGGCCGGTCGTTCCGACGAGGACCGGGATGCCGGCAGAAACGGCGCGGTCGAGGCTGCGTTGCAATGCTGCTGGCGCGGAGAAATCGACCAATACGTCCCCATGGCCCTCATCGATGAGGAATCCAGGCGTTTCCGCGACCGCGGCGGCGATGGCCTTTCCCATGCGCCCGTTCGGCGCGAACAAACTGATACGGACAGCGCTCACCGCTGCTGATTAGCGGAGCCGCTCCTGCAGGGCCAGCGCCGCCGACGGAGCGCGACTCTTGGCGCCGTTGATCAGGAACACGTAGCAATCCCGCCCTGCATTTGCCCACTCGCCGATCATTTTCGCAAAGGTATCGAGCTGTGCCTCGCCGTAGCCGGTCGGTACATCTTCCCGCATTCGCTGCAGCCGCGCGTAGCGGAAGTCCGCCGTGTCGGCGTCGATGCAGGGGAAGTCGTCGTCGTCGCCATAGACGACGGCTACGCCCCGTTTGCGACACAGATCGAAGAAGCGGTCGTCGCGGAAGCTGTCGTGGCGCGGTTCGATGGCATGGCGAAGCGGAATTCCATCCAGCTCGGCCGGAAGCACGTCGAGGAAACCGGCAATGTCGTCCGGATCGAACTGGCGGCGCGCTGCGAGCATCCACAGAATTGGGCCCAGCTTCGTTCCGAGGGCTGAAAAGCCCTGGGCGAAATAGGTGGCGACGCCTTCGCCCGCGTCAGCCAGTCTCGGGCGCGTGACGCAAAAGCGCGATCCCTTGATTGCGAACTGGAATCCGTCGGGGACCGTTTCGGCCCATTTTTCCCAGCTCTTCGGGCTTTGGCGCCCGTAGAAGGTGGCGTTGATTTCGATCGCGCCGAGCCGATTCGATGCAAACTCGAGCTCGCTCTTCTGCGGCAGGCCGGGTGGATAAAAGACTCCGCGCCAGGGCGGATAGGTCCAACCTCCGATGCCGATACGTATGCGGCCGCGCGCCATTCCCCTGACACTAACGTGAGCGGAACCGGTTCCGCATCTTGAACGGAACCGGTTCCAGGTTACTTGCCTTTCGGAGCCTCGGTACCGGCTTCAGCAGCTTGCGGCCGCGGAGTCGCCGGCTCGGTGCTGGCCTGGGTTGTCAGCTCATTGAGCTTGGCCGTGGTGATACCGAGGACTGCGCCGTTGGCGCTTGCGGAAACGCCACTGCGGGGGATGCGAACCGACCCTCCGCTCGCGAGCTTGATCGTTACGAGCGAATCTTCGACCGATTCGATCGAGCCAGCGAGCGTTCCGTCGCTGCCATAGACATTCGCGCCCGCTGCGACCGAGGCCTGAGCCGACGCCATTGCAGCTTCGAGCTGCGCCGCTGTCATTCCGAACAGCAATTTGCCCTGGTTGGCGGTGAAGGAGGCCAGCGGCAGCTGGACCTCGTGCGTGCCGGCCTTGAGGGTGAGCGTATCTCCCTGGACGCTGGTCACGGTTCCAACGGCGCCGCCGCTCGGGTCCACGACCTGCATACCCGGCTTCACTTCGGCGGGTGTCGCGGAGGTCGCTGCGGAAAATGCGAGCGGCGCTGCCGCAAGGGCGGCAGCGAAGGCAAGCCTGGCGAGTCTACGATGTTGCATTGGTTGAAGAATCTCCCGTCCGTTGACCATCCGACCACCCTAACAACAGATAAGCGCCGAGGGCAAACCAATCGGCCTCGGAACCGAGGCCATTCACCGCTAGGGTGAAGTGGTGGACGAGGTAAGGAAGATTGTGGTGCTGACCGGCGCCGGGGTCTCGGCCGAAAGCGGCCTGGCAACCTTCCGTGGCCCCGACGGACTGTGGGAAGGCCACCGGGTCGATGATGTCGCCACTCCAGAAGCGTACGCGCGCGATCCGGTTCTGGTCCACGCATTCTATGACGCGCGGCGGGCGAAGCTGCGGACCGTTCAGCCAAATG
>Ga0207678_10006736_pt1 | contig 10187 bp, 9 predicted proteins | sample KBSC63metaG_FD_184319 | JGI IMG/M metagenome (GOLD analysis project Ga0207678, IMG submission 184319) | Corn rhizosphere microbial communities from Kellogg Biological Station, Michigan, USA - KBS C6-3 metaG (SPAdes) (version 2) | ecosystem: Host-associated > Plants > Roots > Rhizosphere > Soil ...
CCGCGCACGGTGGCATCGATTTCCGCATCGACGAGCGCTGGCTCGTCACGCTCGACGCGCGCTGGATCAAGATCGGCACCGACGCGAAGGTCAACGGCACCAAGGTCGGCACGGTAAACATCGATCCGTTCGCCTACGGCATCGCCGTCGGCTACCGGTTCTGAACGGAGAGACGACGATGGACGCATACGAGCAGGCGAACGAGCATCCGATCATCAGCACGGACGTGGTCATCGTCGGCGCAGGCCCGGTGGGGCTGTTTCAGGTGTTCGAACTCGGCCTGCTCGGCCTGCAGGCGCACGTCGTCGACAGCATGGCGCAGCTCGGCGGCCAATGCATCGAGTTGTATCCCGACAAGCCCATCTACGACATTCCGGCGATTCCGGTGTGCACGTCGAAGGAACTGGTCGACCGGCTGCTCGAACAGATCAAGCCGTTCGCGCCGCAATTCCATCTCGGCGAAGAAGTTACCGAGATGGAGCGCACGCCGTCGGGTCGCTTCCACGTGCGTACGAGCGCCGGTACGCGGTTCGATGCCGGCGCCGTGATCATCGCCGCGGGTGTCGGCGCATTCCGCCCGCGCCGGCTGCGCGTGCCCGGTGCGGAGCGGCTCGAAGGCGAAACCCTGCACTACAAGGTGACCGATCCGAGCCTGTTTGCCGACAAGGACATCGTCATTGCCGGCGCCGGCGATTCAGCACTGGACTGGGCGCTCGAACTGCACGACAAGGTGCGCAGCCTCGTGCTCGTGCACCGCTCGCAGTCGTTCCGTGCCGCGCCGAGCAAAGTGCGGCAGATGGAACGCCTGTGCGAGGAAATGAAGATGCAGTTCCTCGAAGGCGACATCACCGGGCTCGAAGCCGACGGCAAAGCCCTGTCCTCGATCCTCGTGCGCTCGGCCAGCGGCCTGACCAACCGCGTCGATGCGCAGCACCTGCTCGTGTTCTGGGGGCTGCATCCCAACCTCGGCCCGATCGCCACCTGGGGACTGAATCTGGACAAGAACCAGATCGAGACGGATACCGCGACGTTCGCCACGAACGTGCCCGGCGTGTTCGCGGTCGGCGACATCAACACCTATCCGGGCAAGAAAAAGCTCATCCTGAGCGGCTTCCACGAGGCCGCGCTGGCCGCGTTCGGCGTGCGCGAATACCTGTCGCCCGGCGAGAAGGTCCACCTGCAATACACGACGACGAGCCCGATCATGCACAAGCGGCTCGGCGTCGCCGCCACATTGGCCGCATAGTTCACGGCATCGCGGCAGGCCGGCGCCGCACCGCGTCGGTGCACACGAGCTTTGCTAGAATCGCGCCGTTACCACACGGCGCGCATATTTCATGGTTTCGACGGTGCCCGCTTCGCCTGAGTCTTTGCCGCATCTGCTTGTCGTGGACGACGAAGGCGAGATCGCCGATTCGATCGTGCGCTATTTCGGCAGATACGGCTTCCGCGTCAGCACTGCCGGCGATGGCGCGGCGATGCGCGAGGTCGTGCAAAGCGAAACGGTCGACGTGATCCTGCTCGACCTCGGCTTGCCACGCGAAGACGGCTTCGCGCTGACCCGCTGGCTGCGCGAACGCTGGCGCGGTGCCATCATCATCGTCACCGGGCGCGGCGAATCGGTGGACCGGGTCGTCGGCCTCGAGCTCGGCGCCGACGACTATGTGACCAAGCCTTTCGATCTGCGCGAACTGCTGGCTCGCGTGCGCAGCGTATTGCGGCGAACCACGGCCGCCCCTGCGCCATCGACCATGTCCTCCGGCTACGCGTTCCCCGGTTTCCGGCTCGATCTCGACCGGCGCAGGCTCACCGATGCCAACGGAACCGAGGTGCCGCTGACTTCGGGCGAATTCGACCTGCTTTGCGTGCTTGTCCGCCATCCGAACCGTGTGCTTTCGCGCGACGCGATCATGGACGAGATGCACGGCCGCACGAGCGGACCGTTCGATCGTGCGATCGACGTGCAAATCGGCCGCCTGCGGCGCAAAATCGAGGCCGACTCGTCCAACCCGCAGCTGATCAAATCGGTGCGCAACGCGGGTTACTTGTTCGCGGCACGAGTGGACCGCGCTTAGTCACTCCAGGGGACCGTCATGTATCGGGAATTGTTCGAGATATCTCCCGACGCGATGATCGCGGTGGACGCGAACAGCTGCATCGTGCGCGCGAACGCGCAGGCCGAGCGCCTGTTCGGCTACAGCGAAACGCAGCTGCTCGGCAGTGGCATCGAAATGCTGATTCCCGCACGGGCGCGCAACAAACACCAGGCGCATGTTGCGGGCTACACAGCGAACCCTCGCGTGCGCTCAATGGGCACCGGGCAAGAACTCGTTGGACTGCGCCGCGACGGCAGCGAATTTCCGGTCGAGATCGCGCTCAGCCCGATGACCACGCCGGAGGGCCGCATCGTCGTCGCCGCAATTCGCGATATCTCCGAAACGCAGCGCGCGCGGCAGGCGTTGGCGCGGGCGCGCTACGACAAGGTCATGGCCCAGGTCGGCCAGCTCTTTCTCACCTCGCCCAATCTCGACGATGCCATCGCGCGTATTCCTGCGCTGGTGGTCGAGGCGCTCGGCGTCGAGGCTGCCGCAATCGTGTTCAAGCTGCCGCTACGCGAACGCCTGCAGGTGCGCGCCTCGTTTGGCCTCGACACGCATACGCTGTCTTCGGTGATCGATCTGTTGAATCCCGGACTGCTCGACAGCCTCGCCGCCACCGATCAAACGATTTCACCCGCCCACGGCGAAGTGCTGCGCGAGGCGGGATTTGCCTCGAGCGTCGTGATTCCGTTGCCGGATCCGCGCGCGCCGGCCTCGGCGCTGCTGGCGATGGCGCGCGAGCCGCGCCATTTCGACCACGATGCGCTGCATTTCCTGCACACGATCGCGACCACCCTCGCGGCTACCTTGCAGCGTATCCGCACCGAGGAACAGCTCTCGCACGCGCAACGGCTCGAAGCGGTCGGCCAGCTCACCGGCGGCATCGCGCACGATTTCAACAATCTGCTCACCGTGGTCTCGGCGAACCTGCAGATTCTCGAAGACGATCTCGCCGGCCGGCCCGAGCAGCTCGAGACGATCGCCATCGCTCTGCGTGCAGTCGGTCGCGGCGCCGAGTTGACGCGTAAGCTGCTCGCGTTCGCCCGACGCCAGCAACTCTCTCCGCGCGCCTGCGACTCGAAGGAACTGCTCGAAGATGTCGGCGGTCTGCTCCGGCGCGCGTTGGGCGAAGCGATCGACCTGCATATCGTCTGTCCGGCGGACATGCCGCACGTGTTCGTCGATCCAGGCCAGCTCGACGCGGCGCTGGTCAACCTCGCGATCAACGCGCGCGACGCCATGCCGCGCGGCGGCCGTCTGCACATCAGCGCGCGCGTCGGTGCGATCGAGTCTGGCGATGCGACCGGCGACGCCAAGCCGGGCCAATATATCGTCGTTGCCGTGCGCGATACCGGCTTCGGCATGACTCCCGACGTGCTTGCGCGCGCGCTCGAGCCGTTCTTCACCACCAAAGGGCAAGGCAAGGGTTCGGGTCTCGGTCTGTCGATGGTGTACGGCTTCGTCACCCAGTCGGGCGGCCATTTGAATATCGAAAGCCGGCTCGGCTACGGCACCAATGTGGAGCTCTACCTTCCGGTGATCGCCGCGGAGGCCGAGACGCTGGACAGGCGTGTCGCCGCACCCGCGAACGCGCACGGCCACGAAACCATTCTCGTCGTCGAAGACGATGCCGACGTGCGCCGTGCCGCGCTCGCCATCCTGCGTTCGCTCGGCTATACGACGCTGCCGTGTGTCGACGCCGATGAGGCATTGCGGACGATTCCGCTGCATTCGGAGATCGCGCTGGTGTTTTCCGACATCATGCTCGGCAGCGGCATGAGCGGTGTCGAACTGGCCGAAGAGATCCGTGTGCGCTGGCCGAGGTTGCCGATTCTGCTTACCTCGGGCGACGAGCGCTCCTTGCAGAGCAGCGAAGCCTTCGACCTGTTGCGCAAGCCCTATCGTCGCGAAGAGTTGTCGGTCGCAATCCGCCGCCAACTCGATCCGAATTGACGGCGTCGAACTTTACGCCGCCTTATCTTCGCAATGGATGACGCCGTCCAGTGCTGCCATATCGAGGATACGGATCTCGCGCCATTGCACGTCGATGCAGCCTTGGCCAGCCAGTCGCGTCAACGCACGCGTGACCGTCTCGTGCTTGAGCGCGAGGAAGCTGCCGATATCGGCGCGGCCCATGCGCAGCACGAAATGGCGCGGGCTGAAGCCGAGCGCTTCGTGGCGCGAGGCCAAGTCGAGAAGAAACGCGGCAACGCGTTGTTCCGCGCTGAGCGAGTTCAGCGCGAGCTTCCACGACCGGTCGCTGCGGATCTCGGCGGCCAGGGCCCAGGTAAGGCGCTCCTGCAGTTCGGGCATCTGCGCGCAGGCGCGAAGTATCGCCGGGTAGGGCAGTTCCCAGACGCCGCTCGTTTCGAGCGCGACGACGTCACATTCGTGGGTCGCCGCGCCGATCGATTCGATGCCGACAAGGTCGCCGCGCATGCGAAATCCGGTGACCTGCTCGCGGCCGTCTTCGGCGACCAGGCAGGTCTTGAGAAAACCGACATTGACCAGATAGAGCGCGTTGAACGGCTGCCCGGCGCGATACAGATACTGCCCCGCCGTGAGCTTGCGCTGGACAACGTTCACGTACTTGCTTAGCACCTCGATATCGATCGGCGCCGCAACCGCTTGCGCCGCCGTCAATGTCGCACGCCGCGCTTTCGTGGGGAGTATCGAGATTTCTGCGACAGGGCTCATGACTGACTCCGGTATGGGGCAACGCAAAAAGGCTGTTGCAGGGAAAAGTATTGCCAACCGGAAACTGGCCAATGTCTTAAGTACGACAACATGTAACAGTGTGTAACAGCCGAGCCCACCAATCGGGCTTTGCAGTCCCTGCGCACGCCTTGCCCTTTGCCGCTTAAACTCACGTTTCGGACCAACCTAGTCAAGCCGGCCACTATGCAGCCCAGCGATTGCCACAACTTCCACGACTTTCGCCGCATGGCGCGCCGCAAACTGCCCGGCCCGATCTTCAACTACATCGACGGTGCGGCTGACGACGAGGTGACTTACCGGCGCAATACGGCCAGTTTCGAGCGCTGCGATCTGGTGCCGAATGTTCTGCGTGGCGTGGAGAACGTCGATCTGTCGGTCACGGTGATGGGGCAGAAACTCGCGTTGCCCGTGTACTGTTCGCCGACCGCATTGCAACGTCTGTTCCACCATCAAGGCGAGCGCGCCGTCGCCGCCGCATCGGACAAATACGCCACGATGTTCGGCGTCTCCTCGCTCGGCACGGTGAGCCTGGAAGAGGTGCGCAAGCTGAGCAGCGCGCCGCAGGTCTACCAATTCTATTTCCACAAGGATCGCAGCCTCAATCGCGCGATGATGGAGCGCGCCAAGACCGCGGGCGTTGAGGTGATGATGCTGACCGTCGACAGCATCACCGGCGGCAACCGCGAACGCGACAAGCGCACCGGCTTCTCGATTCCATTCAAGCTGACCCTCGCCGGCATGCTGCAGTTTGCGATGAAGCCGGCGTGGGGACTCAACTATCTCACTCACGAGTCCTTCAAGCTGCCGCAGCTCGATGAGCATGTCGACATGGGCGGCGGCACCATGTCGATCAGCAGATATTTCAGCGAGATGCTCGATCCCTCGATGAACTGGGACGACGTGGCGCAAATGGTCAAGCAGTGGTCCGGACAATTCTGCCTCAAGGGCATCATGTCGGTGGCCGATGCCAAGCGCGCGGCCGATATCGGTTGTACCGGCATCGTGCTGTCGAATCACGGCGGCCGTCAGCTCGACGGCTCACGCACGGCGTTCGATCAGCTCGCCGAAATCGTCGATGCGGTCGGTGATCGCATCGATGTGCTCATGGATGGCGGCGTGCAGCGCGGCACGCACGTGCTCAAGGCGCTCTCGCTTGGAGCCAAGGCCGTGGGCCTCGGACGTTATTACCTATTTCCCCTCGCCGCTGCGGGCCAAGCCGGAGTCGAACGCGCGCTCGAGCTGATGCGCATCGAAATCGAACGTGACATGCGATTGATGGGATGCTCGTCGGTGCAGCAACTGTCGCGCGCGAACCTGCGTTTTCGATGAGCCCGTTGGATTTCCTTCGGCGCAGGACGCTTCGTCGCTTCAATTCCCGGGAAGCGACACTTCGCCGCGCCGGTCGAAGGCGTGGCATCGTTCACGCGAACGTCAACGCATGGATCGGCGGCAGATGCGCCGGCAGGGCCTGCCAGTTGTCGCCTTGGTCCGCGCTGGTCCACAGATTGCCCGTGGTCGAACCGAAGGCGAGATGTTCGCCGTTCGCGTCGATGGCGAGGCCGTGGCGATAGACGAGATCGTAGGCGTCCTGCTGCGGCAGACCGTTGCGGCAGACTTCGAAGCTCGCGCCGCCGTCGCGCGTGCGCGCAACGACGAGGCGGCCGTCGACCGGCACGCGGCGCTCGTCCTTGATCGCGGGCACGAACCACGCGGTCGCCGGATCTTTCGGATGCACGGCGACGGCGAAACCGAACACTGACGGCTGCACATTGGCGACCTCGCTCCAGCTGCGTGCGCCGTCGACGCTGCGGAACACGCCGTTATGGTGTTGCACCCAAAGATGATCCGGGGCGGCCGCGCATTGCACCATCTGATGCACGTCCTGGATCAGCGGATCCTCGCGCCGCTCGGGCGGCATGTAGGTGGCGAACATGCCTTTAGCCGTCACGTTCCAGCTCGCGCCGGAATCATTGCTCTCCCATACGCCGCCGCTCGAGATGGCGATGCGCAGCGTGCGCGCGTCGCGCGGGTCGACGCAGATCGAGTGGATACCGGGCGCGTCGTAGCCGCCGCCGAACCACTGCATGCGCTCGGGGCGATCCCAGAGCCCACGCTGCAGTTCCCAGTGTTCGCCGCGATCGTCCGAACGGAACAGGCCGCCAGGAATCGTGCCGGCCCAGATCCTGCCAGGTTCGTTCGCGCCGCCGCTGGCGAATGACCACAATTGCATCAGCGTCGCCGGTTTCGGCGGCTTGCCGTCGGCGGACGCGATCACGTCGTCGGGCGCATAGGCGGGGACGGCGACTTCGGTCCAGGTCTTGCCGGCATCGTCCGAGCGCTGCAGCTTCGCGCCGAAATGGCCGAGATTGAGCGCGGCATACCAGCTGCCGTCGCGCGCATCGACATGAGCGAGGGTAACGTTGTCGCCGAGGAACGCATGGCGTTCGATGCGCCAATCATGTCCGTTGCGCGTGAGCGTGAACAGGCCCTTGCGCGTGGATGCGAGCAGTTGTTGGCTCATGTCAGCCTCCAGAAAGTGCCTGCAAGATGTATATTTCTGTACTTTTTGCGACGGGGATGTCGAGCCGATGCTTGTCGGCGATCGCCGTGCCGTCGATGAAGATCGCGACATGGTGGCGCACGCCGCCGTGTTCGTCGAGCACGTAGCCGCGCAGTTTCGGGTGGTGAGAAAACACCGCATCGAGCGCCGCGGCGAGCGTGTCGCCGGCTGCGTCGAGTGCGATCTCGCCCGGTCCCGCGGCCGCGGGATCGAGCCAGCGCGTCAGTGCCGAGGCGAGCACCACCCTGGGCATGGCATCTCCGGTCTGCGGCCGTCGTGAGCCGCGTGCGGGCGCAAGCCTAACGCAGCGCGCGGCTGAGCGCGAATCTCGACGTTGCTGGAATTGCGCGTCGGTCGGATCAGGTTCCAGAGTGGATCCGCGTCTTCACGAGCCCAAGAGCGTGTGACTTCAGGGTTGCCTGTTCTTTGCACAAGAACCAGACCGGCTCTACCGACTGGCGTTGGATGTGCCACAAACCTTTCTGGAGGCGGCGTTCCCGCGCACAGCGTGGTACGTACGCGAAAACCCCCTCAGTGAAGATTCGCCCCGCGCGCATGCGGGGCGAGCTCAGGGCGGACGGGGAGCGGGTGAGCCCGTCATTTCGACGCGAATGCGGTCAGGTGCTGCTCGTCGTAGGTGCGTGCGAAGTCGTCGTAGCGGCGCGTGACGTTATCGTACGAAATGCTGTTGTACAGAAGGGAGGTCGTCGCGGCGCCGAAGAGCATGCGGATTTCGCCCATCGTGAAATTTCGGCGGATTTCCCTGTGGAAGGCCGCGCACTCGATGGCGGAATTCGGCGGGGTGCAGTCGAGCGTGTAGCCATTGCGCGGAGCCCCGGCGGACGAACGTTCCGAATGCACTGCGACCGACGGAAGGGATGATTGCGGATCGGCTTGGGCGAAGCCGGCTGCAGTGGAAAGGGCGATTGCGATGAGTAGATGGGTTTTCATGACATGGCCTCGAAGGGATGGATGGGCAGAAACCTGCTCAAGCGCGGATGCGACTTCCTCACGCCCGCATCGGCTCGCTTGAGCCGTGGCGTTTGCACTGAAACTGCCGAAGTCTTCCGTTTTCGACCTGTCAGTGCGGGATTCGGCGCGTGATTACAGCCTTGTTGCCGAATGGAAAAATGCGCGCGCAGCCACACGAGACGCCGCGGGTGCTCAGCTTCCCGAGCGCACGGCCACGCTCTGGCCGGCGCTCAGGCGCTCGGCGCCGCGCACGACGAGACGATCGCCGACGTTGAGCGCGCCGCGCACCTCGACCAGCTCGCCGCTGCTCGTGCCCAGGGTGACGACGACCTGTTCGGCCTTGTTGTCGCCCGAGACGCGCATGACGTAGGTGCGGTCCGTGCGGCGCACGAGCGCGTCGCGCGGAACGGTCAGCGCTGCGTTCGCGGCTTCGGCGGTTTCCGGCAGGGCGACTTCGACCGCACTGCCGACAAGGGCGAACGCGGGATCGACACCGACGCGCAGTTCGAACTGGCGTGCGCGTTCGTCGCCGACCGGCACGACCGCACGCACGATCGCGTCCTGCTCGGCGGGACCTTTGCGCATGCCGACCTGCATGCCGGGGCGGATCTTGTCGGCGAGCGCGAGCGGCGCCTGCACGCGCGCCTCGATGTGTTCGGTGTCGACGACGTGGACGATGTTCGCGCCGATCTGCAGGTATTCGCCGCGCTGGGCGAAACGCTCGGTGACGATGCCCGAGAACGGCGCGCGCACGTCGGCCTGGGCGATGTCGTACTCGACTTGGCGCAGTTGCGCGCGGGCACGTGCGGCGGTCTGGCCGTCGGTTTCCAAGTTCGCGCGCGCCTCGTCGAGCTGCGAGCGCGCGATCGCGCTGCTCGCCTCGAGCTTGCTCAGGCGATCGAGCTGGGTCTTCGACAGCGCCTGCTTGGCTTCGGTGCGGCGCAGCTCGGCGAGCAGTTCCTCGCGGCGCAGGCGCAACGCCTGGTCGTCGAGCTTGGCCAGGCGCTCGCCGGCCTTGACCCGCGTGCCGACCTCGGCGACGAAGTCGAGCCGTCCGGCCTCGGCGCTCGCGATCTTGGCGTCGTCGCGGCTGACCACGCTGCCGGGCACCCAGCGCAGTGGCGCCAGCTTCGACGCGGTCGCCTGACCGACTTCGACGATCGCAGGCGGCGTGCTTGCGGTTTGCGCTTGCGCGATGCCGCAAAGTATAGAAAGTGCAAAAGTTTCGAATTTCCGGTTCATGGGTTCACCTGAGACGAGAGTCTCTTTTTAACGCGGATAAGAGCGGATAAAGGCGGATTGACGCAGATAAGATGAAAGCATTTTTTTCGTCTTCATCCGCTTTTGTCGGATTTGATCCGCTCTTATCCGCGTTAAGAAACATTTTTCAAGCAGCCTCCGCATCGACTAGCCGTGGCCGTTTGCCGCGCGGCGGCGCGAGCGCGACGCGCTTGCGTTCGCCGGCGAAGAACAGCTGCATCAGGCTCGGCAGCAGCAGCAGCGAGAAGATCAAACTGACCACGACGCCGCCGACGTTGACCGCGGCGAGGCCGCGGTAGATCACGCTGCCGGGGCCGGGATTGACCGCCATCGGCAGCGCGCCGAGCGCGCCGGTCAGGGTCGAGGCGAGGATCGCGCGCAGGCGCTGGTTAAGCGACATGCGGATCGCGTCGGACAGGTTCGCGCCGTTGGCCTGCGCGTGGCGAGTCAGGTCGACGAGCAGGATGGCATGGTTGACTACGACGCCGACCATCATGATGAAGCCGATCATCGACAGCAGGTCGAGCGGCTGGAACGCGAACAGGCCGAGCACGCGCAGGCCGAGCATGCCGCCGATC
>Ga0207678_10006738_pt1 | contig 10187 bp, 7 predicted proteins | sample KBSC63metaG_FD_184319 | JGI IMG/M metagenome (GOLD analysis project Ga0207678, IMG submission 184319) | Corn rhizosphere microbial communities from Kellogg Biological Station, Michigan, USA - KBS C6-3 metaG (SPAdes) (version 2) | ecosystem: Host-associated > Plants > Roots > Rhizosphere > Soil ...
CAGCTTGCTCGGCCGCTCGTAGCCGAGCACGTCCAAGGCGGTGAGGACCGCTTCCCTGGTGCTGTCGGAGACACCGGCCTTGCCGTTGAGCACACGGCTCACGGTGGCCTCGCTGACCCCGACCTTCTTCGCCACCTCGGCGAGCCGCCGGGCAGGAGTACGCGTCATGCCGCAAGAATACGTCATCACAACGCAAAAAATTGCGTTATCAGAGAGATACCTTTACGACCTACCGGCTGTAGATGATCATCATTGCACGCCAGTAATCGCAGGCCACCACACTAAGCGCTGAAACCAGCGCGCAGAACCACCATCGTCATGGACCTGCGTATGAATGTCATTTCTTTGCAATGGATCATCAGGATCTTGCCGGTAGATGTCTAACTATGTATGTTCGCCGTAACGGCGACGGTGCCCGGCCGGGTAGCCGCAGACTCCGCCAGGGTGCGCGGACTCCAGCGGGCAGGCCCATCGCCACGTTCAGCCCAAGGAAGGGATGGAGCGATGAGCAGCATGTACCACCGACTGCGGCACCGCCCAGTGGTTGCGGCCGTCGCCGTGGCGGGTCTCGTGCTCGCCGCCGCGGCCTGCTCAAGCAGCTCGAGCGCGGGCAACACCGCGGCCGGGTCAGGCGGCAAAGTCACGATCAGCATCAACTGCGCGCCAACCCAGGCGCAGGACCCAGTCCAGCACAAGGAGTGGGTCGAAGATGTGGCCATCTTCGAGAAGGCCAACCCCAACATCACCGTTAACAGCATCTACAACTACCCGTGCGAGAACACCACAACGTTCACCGCGATGCTGCGCGCGGGGAACGAGCCCGACATCTACTACTCCTACTTCACCGACCTGCCGCAGATCCTGCAGGCCGGGCAGGCCGCCAACATCACCAAGTACGTGAACTCCACCACGGTGCCGAACCTGAAGGACATCGCGGCAGGCGCGATGCAGGCGGTGACGAAGGGAGGCAACACTCTCTACGGCCTGCCGACCTCGAACTACACCCAGGGCCTGGTCTACAACAGGAAGCTGTTCTCCGAGGCCGGGCTGAACCCCGATGACCCGCCAACCACGTGGGCCCAGGTCGAGACGGACGCCAAGGCCATCGCCAAGCTGGGCAACGGCATCGAGGGCTGGGGCGACTACAGCGCCGGCAACAACGGCGGCTGGCACTTCTCCTCGTACATCGACGCCGCCGGCGGCACCATGGTCAACACCAGCGGCGCCACCCCGACCGCGGCCTTCAACAACGCCAACGGCATCGCGATCCTGCAGGCGCTGCACAACCTGCGGTTTACCGACAACGCGATGAGCGCCACCCAGGGACTGGCGTGGGGTGCGCTGCAGCAGCAGTTCGGCGCGGGCAAGCTCGGCATGTACATCGCGGCGCCCGACGACGTCTACAACCAGATCATCCCGCAGGACAAGGGCAACATCAACGACATCGGGATGGGCCCGCTGCCCAGCCTGACCGGCACCCCGGCGGGCTCGCTGTCCGGCGGCAACGACTATATCTTCGCCCCGCATGACACCCCGGCGCAGATCGAGGCCGGCATCAAGTTCATCAACTTCGAGGACCTGACGCCCGGCGACGGCCAGTTCAACTTCGCCCGGCAGAAGACGGACGGGTTCACCGTCGGCTTCCCCGAGCCCGAGTTGTTCACCGGTCCCGCCGGCGCCGCGATCAACCAGCTCAGGACCAAGTACGCGACGATTCCGATCTCCTACTACGCGCCGTATGTCAACGCCAACGAGGCGAGCGACGGAGAGCCGACCGACGCCCAGGCCGTCTACAAGACGCTTGACCCGGTCATGCTCGCGGTACTGACCGAGCCCAACGCGGACATTCCGGCGCTGCTCAAGACCGCCGCCTCCAACGTCAACACGCTGCTGGCAAATAGCGGAGCGTAGGGCAGAAACCCGGAATCGTTCTGGCAAATCCTTGATTCCCCGCTACCAGGGCGCGGGGCGGGCGGTCCTCGCACCGCCCGCCCCGCGTCCGAGGGACCGAACCGCCACCGCAACGGACAGGAGAAGGCATTGGCGAACGTGCTGACCGGGGTCGCGCGGCGCGCGGCGACACCGTTGGCCGCGGGCCCGCGGCGGCCGGCGTCGTTGCTGCCGCGGGTGCGGCGCAACGGCGCGGCCTGGGGGTTCTTGATCGGGGCGGTGCTCTGCTTCTCGTTCTTCTCCTGGTACCCGATCGTCCGCGAAGTCATCATGAGCTTCCAGAAGCCCGTGTACGGTGGCGGCAACACGTGGGCGGGCTGGGGGAACTACGTGCGGATCTTCCGTGACCCGACCTTCTGGCAGGCGTGGCGGAACACGCTCGAGTTCACCGTGCTCGCGCTGGTCATCGGGTTCGCGGTGCCGTTCGTCGTGGCGATCGTGCTCAACGAACTGCGGCACGCGCGCGGCTACCTGCGGATCATCGTCTACCTGCCGGTGATGCTGCCGCCCGCATCGGCGCTGCTGCTGTTCGTCTACTTCTACAACCCGCAGTACGGGCTGTTCGACGACATCCTCCACTTCTTGCACTTGCCCGCGTCGCAGTGGGTGTTCCAGCCGGGGACCGGCTTCATCAGCACCGCGATGCTGTCCGTGGTCATCGCGTCGACCTGGATGAACATGGGCAGCGCGACGCTCATCTACCTGGCCGCGCTGCAGAACATCCCCGGCGAACTGTACGAGGCCGCCGAGCTTGAGGGGGCGGGCATCTTCCGGCGGATCAGGCACGTGACGATCCCGCAGACTCGGCTGATCCTGGTCCTGCTGCTGATGCTGCAGGTCGTGGCGACCATGCAGATGTTCATCGAGTCGTTCGTGCTGACCAACGGCGGCGGCGGCGTGGGCAACAACACGCTGTCGGTGGTGATGCTCATCTACCAGTACGCGTTCGCGATGAGCGGCGCGAGCAACTACAACAGCGCGTCGGCCCTCGGCGTGGTCCTCCTGCTGGTGCTCGCCGTGTTCTCCGGCGGGTTCCTGTGGGCCACCCGCGAGCGCGGCTAGGGGGATAATCGATGGCTGCCTTCGCTGCCTTCACCAACCGGGCGCGGCAATCCCGGCACCGCCGGGCGAGCCCGGCGAGCCCGGCGACGCGGACGCTGATCTCAAGCGTCGCGCTGAACCGGCGGCGCGGGAGGATCACGTACCGGGTCGTGCTCACGCTCGTGATCGTGGTGTTCACGCTGGTGTTCATCGGGCCCATGTACTTCTTGTTCACCGACGCGGTCAAGCCGACGCAGGAAGTGATCGCCACCCCGCCCACGCTCTACCCGCACAGCGTCAACCTCGGTAACTTCGGGCAGGCGTGGAACCGGCTCGACGTCGGAAAGATGCTGTGGAACACGCTTTACTACGCGTTCGGCGCGCTCGCGTTCCAGCTCGTCTTCGACGTGGCCGCCGCCTACTCGCTGTCCAAGCTGCGCCCGGTCCTCGGCAACATCGTGCTGTTCCTCATGCTCGCCACGCTGATGATCCCGGTCACGGTGCTCGTGGTGCCGCAGTACGTGACGGTCGCCAACCTGCCGATCGCAGGTTGGAACCTGATCGGCACACCGGAAGCGATCTGGCTGCCTTCGGTGGCCAACGCGTTCAACATCTTCCTGCTGAAGCGGTTCTTCGACTCGATTCCTTCCGATTACGTCGATGCGGCCGCGGTGGACGGCGCGTCCCGGCTGATGACCCTCTGGCGGATCATCCTGCCGATGTCGCGGCCGATCCTCGGCGTGGTCTCGATCTTCTCGCTGGTCGCCGTCTGGAAGGACTTCCTGTGGCCGCTGCTCGTCGAGTACGGCTACACGCCGACCAGGGAAACGCTGAACGTCGGTGTCTGGCAGGCGCAGGTCGGGGTGCCGGAGAACCTGCTCATCGCCGCGTCCGCTATCGCCGCGGTGCCAACGATCGTGTTCTTCCTGATCTTCCAGCGCAACATCATGGCTGGCCTTACCGCTGGCGGCATCAGGGGCTGACGGTTTACGACGCGCGATGGCAATACCCGTCGTCGTATCGCGCGCCGCCTCACGAACCGGCGGTTCGCGCCCCGATGGCAAAACCCGCACGAACAACCTGGAGGTTTCCTTGCCTATGCCGCCCGCACCCATGCCCTCAGCCGATTTCCGGTGGCCCCGTGCTTGGTGGACCCGTGCTTGGTGGAAAGGCGCCGCGATCTACCAGCTTTACGTGCGCAGCTTCGCTGACGGCAACGGTGACGGCATCGGCGACCTGGCGGGCGTTCGGGGTCACCTGCCGTACCTGGCCGCGCTAGGGATCGACGCGATCTGGTTCAACCCGTGGTACCCGTCGCCGATGGCCGATGCCGGGTACGACATCTCGGATTACCGGTCGATCGACCCGGTCTTCGGTACGCTCAGCGACGCCGACGCGCTGATCGCCGAGGCGCACGCGCACGGGATCAAGATCATCATTGACGTGGTGCCCAATCACGGGTCTGACCGGCACCCCTGGTTCCTTGCGGCGCTAGCGGCCGGGCCGGGCTCGGCCGAGCGGTCGCGGTTCTGGTTTCGGCCGGGGCGCGGGGATCGTGGCGAGCTGCCGCCGAACAACTGGCAGTCGATCTTCGGCGGGCCCGCGTGGACGCGGGTGACCGAGGCGGACGGGTCACCGGGCGAGTGGTACCTGCACCTGTTCGCCCCCGAGCAGCCGGACTTCAACTGGGCGTCGCCCGACGTCCGGCTTGAGTTCGAAGACGTGCTGCGGTTCTGGTTCACGCGCGGCGTCGACGGGATCAGGATCGACTCGGCTGCGCTGCTGTGCAAGGACGCCTCCTTGCCGGACGTTAGCGTTGACGCGCCGCCGGGACCCGCACACCCCTACTCGGACCGGGACGACGTGCACGCCATCTACCAGTCATGGCGCGCCATCGCCGACGCCTGCAGTGCCGATGAACACGGGGGGCGGATGCTCATCGGAGAGATCTGGCTGCCGGACGCTGCGCGACTCGCCCGCTACGTGGGGCCTGGCGAGCTGCACGCAGTGTTCAACTTCCCGTACCTGAACTGCCCCTGGGACCCCGGTGCGCTGCACGAGGTCATCGACCAGACGCTTGCGCTGTCCTCCGGCGCCCCGGCGACCTGGGTGCTGTCCAACCACGACGTGGACCGGGTGGTGTCCAGGTACGGGCGTGCCGACACGTCGTTCAGCCTGGACCGGCGGCCTTACTTCCATGCGTTTCCCGTCGACTTGCCGCTGGGCACCCGGCGGGCGCGGGCGGCGGCGCTCTTGACGATGGCCTTGCCCGGCTCGGTCTACATCTACCAAGGCGAGGAACTTGGCCTGTGGGAGGTGCAGAACATCCCGGACGAGCTGCGCCAGGACCCGATCTGGGCGCGGACGCACGGCGCCGATCCCGGGCGGGACGGCAGCCGGGTGCCGCTGCCGTGGTCGGGCACGGAGCCGCCGTTCGGCTTCTCGCCCCTAGGTGCGGCCGCGGACCCGTGGCTGCCGCAGCCGAAGGAATGGCGCGACCTGACGGTTGCCGCCGAGGCCGACAGCGCCGACTCGATGCTGGCCTTGTACCGGGAGGCGCTGCGCATCCGCCGGTCCTCGCCCGAACTCGGCAACGGGCCGATGACGTGGCAGCCGGCGGCGGACGGGGTGCTGGCCTTCGACCGGACCGCGCATGGCCAGGGCGCGGGCGGGCTGCGGTGCGTCGCTAACTTGTCAGCGGCACCGGTCCCGTTGCCCGCTCATACCGCGGTCCTGCTGTCCAGCGGACCGCTCAACGACGGCCTGCTTCCACCGGACACCACCGCCTGGCTCCGTCTCGGATAACGGCGGCAACCCGCTAGCCCTCGCGGGCGGATGTTTCCTGGCTGGATTGCCGGGCCTGGGGCGGTACCTGGGCCGGGTCACGGTCCGTGACCTGGAACGTCAGCGCGTTGTCCGCGGCGCTCACGGTCACGTGCTGGCCGGGCAACAGGCGGCCGTCGAGCAGCATTGACGACAGCTTGTTGTCGGCCTCGCGCTGGATCGTGCGGCGCAGCGGGCGAGCGCCGAACTCGGGCTGGAAACCGCGCTGAGCCAGCCAGTCGACCGCTTCTGTCGTGAAGTCCACCGTGACCGCCTGCGCATGCAGGCGACGGGTGGTCTCTTCGAGCAGCAGGCTGGTGATCTGCCGCAGCTGGGCCTGGTCGAGCTGGCGGAAGATGATGATCTCGTCGATGCGGTTGAGGAACTCCGGACGGAAGGACTCCCGCAGGCGGGCCATGATGCGGCTCTGCATGTCTTCGCCGTCCGCGTCCGAACCGTCATCGAAGCCCAGCCTGCGCCTGCCGATCATCTCGGAGCCGAGGTTGCTCGTCATGATCACGACCGTGTTCTTGAAGTCGACCGTGCGGCCCTGGCCGTCGGTGAGCCGGCCGTCATCGAGCACCTGCAGCAGGATGTTGAAGACGTCGGGGTTCGCCTTTTCTATCTCGTCGAGCAGCAGGACGGCGTACGGCGTACGGCGGACCGCATCGGTGAGCTGGCCCGCCTCCTCGTAACCGACGTAGCCGGGCGGGGCACCGACCAGGCGGCTAACCGTGTGCCGTTCCTGGAACTCGCTCATGTCGATGCGGATCATCCGGTCTTCGCTGCCGAACAGCGCCTCGGCCAGGGCCCGGGCCAGCTCGGTCTTGCCGACGCCGGTGGGGCCGAGGAAGAGGAAGCTGCCGATAGGGCGGTCCGGGTCGGCCAGCCCGGCGCGGGAGCGGCGGACCGCCTCCGCGACGGCTGACACCGCTTCGTCCTGCCCGATGACCCGCTGATGCAAGTGGTCTTCCAGCTGGAGAAGGCGGTCCCTTTCTTCCTGGGTCAGCTGCGTCACGGGGATGCCGGTCGCCCTGGACACCACTTCCGCTATGTCAGCGGTGCCGACCTCGGGGATCGTCTTCGCATCCGTTTCCCCGGCGTCGCTGTCGGTTTGCTGGCTCAGCGTGGCGATCTGATCGCGCAGCTCGCCGGCCCGGGCGTAATCCTCCGTGGCCACCGCCTCGTCCTTCTCCCGTTGCAGCTCCTTCATGCGCCGCTCGGCCTCGCGCCGGTCCCGCGGCGGCGTCTTGGTCCTCAGCCGGACCCGGGCGCCCGCCTGGTCGATGAGGTCGATCGCCTTGTCCGGCAGGAACCGGTCGGTGATGTACCTATCCGACAGCTCCGCCGCCGCGACCAGCGCCTCGTCGGTGAAGCGGACCTGGTGATGCGCCTCATAGGGGTCGCGCAGGCCCCGGAGGATCTCGATGGTGTCGCTCACCGACGGCTCTGGAACGAGCACCGGCTGGAACCGCCGCTCGAGGGCGGCGTCCTTCTCGATGTCCTTGCGGTACTCATCGATCGTGGTCGCGCCGACGACATGCAGCTCACCCCGGGCGAGGGCCGGCTTCAGCATGTTCGCCGCGTCCATCGAGCCTTCGCCCGCCCCCGCGCCGACGACCGTGTGCAGTTCGTCGATGAAGATGATCATCTCGTCGCGATTGGCGCGGATCTCGTCGATGACCTTCTTCAACCGCTCCTCGAAGTCACCCCTGTACCTGGTTCCGGCGACCATGCCGCCGAGGTCGATCTGGACGAGGCGCTTGTCGCGCAGCGTGTCCGGCACGTCCCCGTCGGCGATTCGCTGCGCGATGCCCTCGACGATCGCGGTCTTCCCGACCCCCGGCTCGCCGATGAGCACCGGGTTGTTCTTCGTCCGGCGCGACAGCACCTCGACCGTCTGCTCGATCTCCTGCTCGCGGCCGACCACCGGGTCGATCTGGCCTTCCCGGGCCATGACCGTCAGGTCGGTGCCGAACTGGTCGAGGGTGGGGGTGTCCGACGGCGGCTTCCGGCCGGCGCCGGCGCCTGCGCCGCCCGCCCCCCGGCCCGTCACCACTTCTTGCAGCGCCTCCGGGGTGACCCGGGCATCGCGCAGTACCCGGCCCGCGGCTGATTCTGGGTTGACGGCGAGCGCGAACAGCAGGTGCTCAGGACCGATGTACGACGAGCCGAAGGCGTGAGAGATCTGCCGCGCGTCCAACAGCGCTCGCTTGGCGGCCGGCGTGAGGTTCTGGACAGTGTCGCGGGGCTGGCCCGTCTCGGGCCGGGACTCGATCTTCCGGGCGATGGCATCCGGGTCCGCGCCCGCCGCGCTGAGCAGCCGGCGGACCGGCTCCTGCCGGGTCACGGCCCACAGCAGGTGGTCGGTGTCGAGATCAGGGTCGCCCCATCGCGCCGCCTGGATTGCCGCGTCCCTGATTACCTCGCGGCCCTGGCCGGTGAGCAGCTGGCCGATGTCGATCCGCTGAGCCGGTCGCTGCGGCAGCGCGCCGCCGAAGAAACGGGCGAAGATGTCGTCGTAAGGGCTGGCGCCGAAGTCACCAGAACCGAATGGGTCATTGGCCACGATGAGGTCTCCCGACGGTCGACGATGGCGTCAGGGCACTCAGCCAGCGGGCCAGCGCCCGTTGTTCCACCCTAGCTGCCGCCTCTTTGATCTCTTCGTGACCCCCTGGTTACGGTACGTCGGACATCCTCGGACCACTCCGCGACGGCCTGCTTCCAGGCGGGCTAACCAGCGAGGGCGGCGACGATCAGCACCGCCGTGACGCTGACCTGGAGGATCGCACCGAACACATCGCCTGTCATCCCCCCGAGCCGCCGCGCTGCGGTCCGCTGCAGCAGCCGGCCCGCAAGTAGCCCAGCGCAGGCAGCGGCAAGCCCGCGCAGCGCGAGCGCGGGGCCGGCGGCGGTGAGCCCGGCGGCCGCGACCGCGCAGGCCAGCGCAGCGACCGTGAGCGCGCGCTCGGCTGCCGTGGTCCGGCCAGCGACGAGGGCACCGAACCCGCCGGGCCGGGCGGCGGGGGCCGAGGTCGCGAGGACGACAGAAACGCGGCCGGTGACCTCGGCGAGGAGCAGCGCGGCGGCGGCCAGCGGCAGCCGGGGGACCGCGGCGACCGCCGCCACCTGGATGAGCAGCGTCAAGACGAGCGCACCGACGCCCATCGGGCCGATATCGGAGCGGCGCATGATCTCCAGGGCGTCAGCGGCAGGGCGACGACTGCCAAGCCCGTCAGCGGTGTCGGCGAGCCCGTCGAGATGCAGGCCGCCGGTGAGGATGGCGGTCACCGCGACCGCGAGCGCTGCCCCGAGCAGCCGCCCCGGGCCGGCCGGGTTGAGGCATCCGGTGCCCAGCACCACGCCGGCGCCGATGCCGCCGAGCAGCACCCCCACAGCCGGCAGCCACAGGATCGCACGCGCCGCGACGTCGTCGTCGAGCACCCCGCTGACCCCGGCGGGGATGGCCGTGAACAGGCTCAGCGCGACTCGCCAGGCCGGCTGGTGTCGCTCGCTCACTACCGCAGCCGCCGCGCAATGCCGGCGGTGCACAGCCAGACCTGCTCGCACTCGGCGGCGATGCGCGCGTTGAGCCTGCCGAGCTCGTCGCGGTAGCGGACCCCGGCGGCGGTAGCAGGCACAACGCCCGAGCCGACCTCGTTGCTGACCGCGACCACGACCCGCCTGGTGGACTGCCAAGCCTGCAGCAGCCCGTCCACTCGCGCGGCGAGTTCCTTGTCCGCGCCCGGGTCACCCGACCAGAGACCGCATTCATCCATGACCCCGGCCAGCCACGTCGACAGGCAGTCAACGAGGGCCGGGCTCGCGTGCCGCGCCGGCGAATGGTCGGCGCCAGCGAGCACGCGCTCCAGGTCAAGGGTTTCCAGCGTGGTCCAGTGTGCGGGCCGGCGCTCCTGGTGGAGCCGTATCCGCTCCGCCCAGGAGGGATCGGTATCGTCTGCCGGGAGGCCGCAGGCCACGTAATCGACGCGCTCCCGGTCGCCGAGCATCCGCTCGGCGGTCACCGACTTCCCGGACCGCGCACCGCCAAGGACCAGCACCCGGAACGGCCGCCCGCGGCGCGGTCGGCCCGGCAGTGGCAGGCGCCCGGGCTTGGCCAGCGGCCTGGGCCCCCCGTCACGGACCAGCCGCATCATGCGAATCAGGAGACCACGTCGCCGCCCGCCCGTCAACTAACGCGATCAGCCGGCCAAGGCTCGCCCGGCAGGGTTAACTCTGACCTGGGAGGTACCGCCGCCATCATCAGAAGTGGACGAGATACCGCCGCCATCACCAGGAGTGGATAATGCCGCCTTTCGCCGCGCGGATCAGGGACGTCCTCGGCATGGAGCTTGTCGAGTTTCGTGATGTGG
>Ga0207678_10006742_pt1 | contig 10185 bp, 9 predicted proteins | sample KBSC63metaG_FD_184319 | JGI IMG/M metagenome (GOLD analysis project Ga0207678, IMG submission 184319) | Corn rhizosphere microbial communities from Kellogg Biological Station, Michigan, USA - KBS C6-3 metaG (SPAdes) (version 2) | ecosystem: Host-associated > Plants > Roots > Rhizosphere > Soil ...
AATATCGCATTCGGCGGCCCCGAGCTGAAGACGGCCTATATCACGCTGTCAGGCAAGGGCGAGCTGATCGCAATGGATTGGCCGCGCGGTGGCTTGCCGCTCAATTTCTTGAACAAGTAGCCCGAGCGCGATCAGCAAAAGTGGAAGCCGGTTTTGCGTCCGATCGCGCGTCTAGAACGAAGGAACGATCGATGCCGTGGCTTGAACCCGTTACGCTCAGTGGACCTCACGCCCGGCTCGAACCTCTTGCCAAAGATCACTGCGATGGCCTGATCGAGGCCGCCAAGTCAGGCGACCTTTCGAAGATCTGGTACACGGCGATCCCAACGCCCGAAAAGATGAGTGCCGAGATTGACCGTCGGCTCGCTCTGCAGGCATCAGGCGCGATGCTGCCATTCACGGTGAAGGATGCCGACGGCAAGATCGCTGGCATGACGACCTATATGAATGTCGATGCCGCCAACCACCGGGTCGAGATCGGCTCGACCTGGTATGGCAAGTGGGTGCAGCGCACCGCGCTCAATACCCAGTGCAAGCTCCTGCTGTTGCAGCATGCTTTCGAAAAGCTGGATTGCATCGCGGTGGAATTCCGCACGCATTTCTTCAACCACCAGTCCCGTCGTGCCATCGAGCGGCTCGGCGCCAAGCAGGACGGCATCCTGCGCAATCACCAGATCGCGCCGAACGGCACGCTGCGCGACACGGTTGTCTATAGTATCTTGCCCGGCGAATGGCCGACGGTGAAGGCGCATCTGACCTATCAGCTGGACGAGAAGCTTCGCTGACGATCAGACGGCGGTGCGTCGCTTGCGGGCTGGCGGATAAATCCGGTCAATCAGGCGATTGCAATAATCGGGTGTCGGTATCTGTTCGCTGAATAGCGCGCGATAGATGATCGGCGCCACCACATGGTCAATCACCTCGTCGATGTCGAAGGGCGTCTCGCCGCGCGCTTTGGCGCGTGCGTTAAGGGTGGTGAGGTGATCGCAGGTGAAGCCCGCGCAGGCGCTGGGCAGTCCCTCCTTCAGTGCCGACAACACGTCCCGCATCAAGGCCTGGCCGACTGGGGACGACATCTCTTCGGCATATTGCTCGATGAAGGCGCGCAGATCGGTTTCGACCGCACCAGTGTCGTCGGGATCTGCGATCGGCCGCAGCCGCGCCACGGCGACGTCGGCGAGCAGCGCGGAGAGATCGCCCCAGCGCCGATAGATGGTCGACGGCGTCACGCCAGCCTCGGCAGCGATTTGCGGCACGGTGATCTGGTTTCGGGTGGAAAGAGCCCCCAATTTGCGGACAGCATCATGCACGGCGCTCTGTATCCGCGCGCTGCGTCCACCAATCCGGACTCGTTCCTTCACCGTCACATCGGTCTCCCACGGTCGCACATGTGCAAAAAACTGAGATTCTTAACGCAAAATATTTGCATTAAGGTCTCGGGCGACCTAGATGCCTAATGCAAATATTTAGCTTTTAGGAATGAGCTATGCAAGGCAGTGCCGAAAAGACCTGTGTTTCCAATGTCCAAACATCACCAGCCAGAGCCGGTTGGGTGTTGAAGCCATCGGCCATGACGGCATTCAGTTTTTCCGGGGCCGCGCTGGTCGCGGCCAGCAGCAGCGCGGTGACGCCGTTGTACCGGCTCTACCAGCAGTCGATGCACCTCTCGCCGCTGATGATCACGCTGGTATTTGCGGTCTATGCGATCAGCCTGCTGGCGGCGTTGCTGACGGTCGGCGGCCTGTCCGATTATGTCGGACGCCGTCCGGTCATTCTCGGCGGTCTGTTGCTGAATGCCATCGCGATGGTGCTGTTCTCCTATGCCAATGATGTCGGGCAATTGATCCTCGCGCGTGCCGTGCAGGGTCTGTGCGTCGGCACAGCGACAACGGCATTGGGTGCTGCGATCCTCGATACCGATCGCAAGCGTGGACCGCTCCTCAACAGCGTTACCGCCTTTCTTGGCCTGATGGTCGGCTCACTCGGCGCGGCGGCGCTCGTCACCTTCGCGCCCGATCCGCTGCATCTGGTCTATGAGGTTCTATTTGCGCTGACGGCCGTGATGATTGTGCTGCTGTTCGTGATGCCTGAGACCGTGTCGCGCAAATCGGGAGCGCTGGCCTCGCTGCGGCCGCATGTGCGCGTGCCCAGCCAATCGCGCGCGGCGCTGCTGCGCGTTGCACCGGCCACCGTCGCCACATGGGCGTTGGGCGGTTTCAGTCTGTCCTTGATGCCCACGGTGGTCGCAACAACGATGGGCGTCTCCGCGCCTTGGGTCGGCGGTGTTGTGGTCGCGACCCTGATGCTGGCTGCAGCACTGACCGTGGCCGCCCTTCGGCAGCTTCCGGCGCAGCGGTTGCTGGTGATTGGCACGGCCGCACTGTCGCTGGGCGTCCTCGTCTCGCTGCTCGGCATCTGGCAGCACAGCGTTGCGATGCTGTTTGCCGGTTCGGTGATCGCAGGTTTCGGCTTCGGCGCGTCCTTCGCCGGCTCGCTGAGCACGCTGCTGCCGACCGCCGAGGCGCATCAGCGCGCCGGTTTGCTGGCGGCGTTCTATGTGTTGTCCTATCTGGCCTTCAGCCTGCCGGCACTCGCTGCAGGCGTGGCTGTGCCATATGCCGGACTGGCCGTCGTGGCCTATGTCTATGGCGCCGTGGTCATCGTGCTCGCGATCATGTCGATGATTGCGTCACTGCGCGGTGAACGCTGACGGTCAGACAGCGTCCGGCTGATACAACGTATCCACCGTCACCGTGCCGACGACGCGCGAGACGCAGGGACAAATCTTCGTGTTGCCGCTCTTCTGGTGATCGCTGAAGAACACGTCGCGATGATCGATTTCGCCGTCGATGGCGAGGACATCGATGGCGCAGACCCCGCATTCGCCGCGTTCGCAGTCCGACATCACCTCGAAGCCGGCGTCGTTGAGCGCTGCCAGCATCGAGCGGCTTTGCGGGACCACGATCTCGGCACCGCTGTCCTTCAGCCGGACGCGAAATTCCGTAGTTGGCAGGAGACCGCTGGAGCCGAATGTTTCATAGCGCAGATCAGCGGGCGCGCGCCCGGCAGCGTTCCATTCGCGCCGGGCCGCTTCCAGCATCCGCATCGGGCCGCAAAGGACGACGATGGCATCGTGAGGCAAGGCAGCGAAGGTCGCGGCGAAATCCATTCGTGCGCCTTCATGGCTCGCGTGCACCGTCAGGCGGTCGCCGAGCAGCGTCGATAGTTCATCGAGATAGGCGGCTTCGCTGCGGGCCTTCACGGCATAGTGCAGCTGCAGGTCGATGTCTTTGCTGTGGAGCGCTGCGGCAATGCCGGTGATCGGCGTGATGCCGATGCCGCCGGCGATCAGGCAGTATGTCCCACGATTCCAGTCGATGTCGTAGAGCGATGACGGGCTGGAGATCTCCAGCCGCGCGCCGACTTGCAGTGCCCACATGGCTTTGGAGCCGCCGCGGCTATCCGGTGCCAGCCGCACAGCGATACGCAGCAGCTCGTTGCTGCGTTCTCCGACCAGCGAATAGGATCGCGTCTGTGGCTGGCCGTCGATCAGGAGGCTGACATTGATGTGGCTGCCGAGAGGGTAGGACGACAGCGGTGTATCCGGCTTCAGCGTGATCTCGCGAATGTTCGGCGCCACATTGCGCGTGGCCTCGACGCGGCATCCCATCCAGTGTTCTGCAAAACGCATGAAGGTCTCCGTCAATCCGCCGGTGTCGAGGTCAGCAATGCCAGTGCAGGCAGCAGGTCGAGATGGTTGCGATTGCGCAGTGCCAGCCGCAGATTGCGCACGGCAAGCCGCGCATGCTCGCGCATGATCGCCTCGGCGCGCGCACCTTCGCGATTTTCGATGGCGTCGACGACGATGCGGTGATGTTCTTGGCCGATCAGCAGGATGTTGTGCGCTTCCGGCAGGGCCGACTGCGCCATCACGAAGGCGCTGGGCGAGGCAAAGGGCATCGCCGAAACACGATCTATCTGCCGGATCACCGGCGCGCTGCCGGAAAGGTCAGTCAGCAGCGCATGGAAACGGGCGTTCATCGTCACATAGGCTGAAAAGGCCTCGACCGAGATCGGATCCTGCCGCACCAGCTGATCCAGATCCGACAGACATTCTTTCAGCGGTTCGAGATTGCGTGCGCTGGCGCCGCGCTCCGCAGCGAAGCGGGCGGCGAGGCCTTCCAGCGTGCCGCGCAGCTCAATTGAGTCGAGAATATCGCGCTCGGAAAACGCCTTCACCATGAAGCCGCCGGACGGGATTGCCTGCAGCAGGCCCTCATCTTCCAGTCGCACTAGCGCCAGCCGTACCGGCGTGCGCGAGACGCCGGTGATATCGACAGCCTGCAATTCGCTGATGCGCTCGCCCGGGCGCAGCGTCCCGGACAGGATCATGTCGCGCAGTGCCAGCTGCGCACGGACGGTCTGCGAGACGGAGCGTTCGGTATCGCGTTCGCTCATGATTTTACTCTGCCGCCTGCAGTTTGGGCGTAGTTTCCTTCGCCACCATGCGGTCGATCACCCGCCGGCACCACATGGCACCGGCATCGATATTGAGGTTGTAGAATACGCGGTCCGGATTCTCGTTCATCGCCTTCTGCTGCGCTTCGAGAATGATCTCGTCCTCGCGGAAAATACCCGCGACGCCTTCGCGGATTTCCGTGGTGATCTTCTGCTCGGTGATGCGGTGGTTGCGGACGAAGGCCCAGAAATAGTGGCACGTGGTCTCCGTCTCGGGCGTCATCGTATTGAGTACGAAGCCGTTGACGCCCTGCGAGCGATCGCCTTCCGGCGCGCCGGTTCCTGCCGGTGCGACGCCGACGTCGATATTCACCGTGCTCGGCGCCTGGAAGTGGATGATCTGCCAGCGATCGACGGGACCGGGCTTGCGCAATTGCGCGGCCCAGAATGGCGGCGCCTCAATGCCCTTCATCCAGCGCGTCACCGTCACGGTCTTGTCGCCATGGGTGACATCGAAAGGAGATTCAGCGACGTCGTCCTGGCCGATGCTGGAGCCGTGCACGAAAGTTTCGTGGGTAAGATCCATCAGATTGTCGACCACGAGGCGGTAGTCGCACTTCGCGTGAATCGTCTTGCCGTCGCCGGCCCATTCCGGATCGTCATTCCAGTGCATGTCCGGCACGAGTGCCGGATCTGCCAGCGCCGGGTCGCCCATCCACAGCCAGATGAAGCGATGCCGCTCGACCACAGGATAGGAGCGCACGCAGGCGGAGGGATTGATGGTCTCCTGCGAGGGCATGAAGGTGCAGCGGCCTTGCGCGTTGTATTTCAGGCCGTGATAGCCGCAGACCACCGTGTCGCCCTCGAGACGTCCCTTGGAGAGCGGCACCAGTCGGTGCCAGCAGGCATCCTCCAGCGCGCTGACGCCGCCGTCGGAGCGTCGGTAGATCACCACATGCTTGCCGCAGATCGTGCGCGGGAAAAGCTGGTGCTTGATGTCGGCATCCCAGGCGGCGGCGTACCAGGCGTTCAGCGGGAATGAAGCGGGCATCGTATTCCTCCGTGGTGCAATTCTTGAGTTCTGTTTGTATACAGAGCCAGCGTTTGAAGGGACGATATCCCAATAAAATCGGGATGAGAACCGATTTATGTATACCGAAATCGGCTAATACTTGCAAAATAGGTATTAAAAAACCGCCCCTGAGGGCGGTTTTCCGTGAAGGCTGTATACCTCGGATGGTGGATCAGACTTCCCGTCTGTTCAAAAACGCCAGCCGCTCGAACAGGTGCACGTCCTGCTCGTTCTTCAGCAGCGCGCCGTGCAGCGGCGGGATCAGCTTGCGCGGGTCGCGCTCCCGCAGCATCTCCGGCGACATATCCTCATTGACGAGCAGCTTCAGCCAGTCGAGCAGTTCCGACGTCGATGGCTTCTTCTTGAGGCCGGGCACATCGCGCACCTCGAAGAAAATACGCATCGCTTCGGCGACGAGGCGATGCTTGATGCCGGGGAAGTGGACCTCGACGATCTGGTTCATGGTGTCGATGTCGGGGAACTTGATGTAGTGGAAGAAGCAACGGCGCAGAAACGCGTCGGGCAATTCCTTCTCGTTGTTCGATGTGATCATCACGATCGGGCGCTTTGCCGCCTTGATGGTCTCGCCGGTCTCGTAAACATGGAATTCCATGCGGTCGAGCTCGAGCAGAAGGTCGTTCGGGAATTCGATGTCAGCCTTGTCGATTTCGTCGATCAGCAGCACCGGTCGCTCTGCATGGGTGAAAGCTTCCCACAGCTTGCCGCGCTTGATGTAGTTGCCGATATCTGAAACGCGGGGATCGCCGAGCTGGCTGTCGCGCAGGCGCGAGACGGCATCGTATTCGTAGAGGCCCTGCTGCGCCTTTGTGGTCGACTTGATGTGCCAGGTCAGCAGCGGTGCGCCCAGCGCCTTGGCGACTTCTTCGGCCAGTACGGTCTTGCCAGTGCCCGGCTCGCCCTTCACCAGCAGCGGGCGTTCGAGCACGATAGCGGCATTGACCGCGACCTTGAGATCATCGGTCGCGACATAGTTTTCGGTGCCGGTAAATTTCATGGAGACTTTGCCTTGTTCTTCTTGTCGCGCGGACGCGCGCCGCCGAAAATGATGGGAATCGCGGTAGGCGATCGCAGAGCGAGGGGATGCGACGTCAGCGCCGGATCAGCGACAGGATGACGAGCACGATCACCGCGCCGATGGTGGCGTTGATGATGTCGCGGATCGCCCCGACGCCAAGGCTCACACCCAATCGCGGTAGCAGCCAGCCAGCGACCAGTGCGCCGATGATGCCGATTACGATATTGCCGAGCAGGCCGAAGCCGGCGCCACGAACGATCAACCCGGCCAACCAGCCGGCAATGGCACCGATCAGCAATGCTGCGAGAATTCCCATGGATCAATCCTTCGCGGGCGACATCAAGTGACGCGCCATTCCTGTTGTGATCATCAGCCGTCGGCCAATTTGGCCAGCCGGCACGTTTCCGGGCGAAGTTTAATTGAATTATTGGTCAGGTCCAGCCACCATTCCGGGCACTTCGCGGGACCTTTTGCGATGACGAAGAACATATCATGGCGGGGAAAAGCCGGGCGGTCTGGCGGCAATTGGCGGATCAGCCGTTGTGCGAAAAGCCCGCGCTGAAATATTCGCGTTGCAGCGCCGAATTGGCGACAACGCAATCTCGACCACGTCGTTTGGCCTCGTAAAGCGCCAGATCTGCCTCGCCGACCAGGACGGCTTCGTTCGAGGTCAGGCTGTTCCGGCTTGCGACGCCGACGCTGATCGACAGGTGGCCACGGGTTGATGCCATATTTGGAATCTCCAATGCCCTGACCCGAAGGCGCAGGGCTTCCGCGATAGTGATCGCATCGGCCTCGGATACGTCGGGCAAAATGATGGCGAACTCCTCGCCGCCATAACGTGCGGACAATGCCGGCGTATTGATCGTGGCGTCGGCGATGACGGATGCGACGCGTTTCAGGCATTCGTCGCCGGCCTGGTGGCCGTTGCTGTCATTATAGCCCTTGAAGTTGTCGACATCGATCAAAAGCACCGACATCTCGTCGTGCTGCTCAAAGACGCGGCGCAGAAAGCCGTCGAGTGTGCGGCGGTTGGCGAGCCCCGTCAGCCCGTCAGTGGTCGCGAGTTCGGCGAGCTTTGTATTCAACGACGTCAACTCGTCCTGCATGCTTTTTCGAAGGGTGACGTCGCGTAGCACGCCTACGATTTCGACCTTGTCGCGATCGATCTCGCGGGTGGCCAGTTTGAAGTTAACCTCCACCCAAGCGAGTGAATGGTCGTCACGATAAGTTCGAAAAATCACGGTGCGGTTCGCTGTGAGATCTTTTAATTGCGCGCTGGCCGCCTTCACGGCTTCCACATCCTCCGGGTGCACCAGTTCGAAACAGGAGCGCCCGAGCAGATCTTTCGGATTATGCCCCAAAACGAATTCGACCGAATGCGAGACGAAGACGATATTTCCAAAGCGATCGAGCAGGATAATAACATCGGCGATGTTGTCGGCGAGCAGGCGATAGCGGGACTCGCGCTCGCGAAGCGCGTGTTCCATGTTGAGCCGGAAGCGGAACTGGGTCGATAGCAGTGCGGCGAGCAGGATCACGGTGCAGAGCAGGACTGAAGCAACGATAACGTCGGACAGCAGGTTGCTCTTCCATATGGCCAGCACCTGATCCTCGGGAATCGCAACTGTCACGATCAGCGGATACTGCGTGGTTTGCTCGTAGCTGAAATATTTGGTGATACCGTCAAACGGCGAATCGATCTTGTAGAAGCCTGCCAGACTCTGTTTCAGACGGGTCTGAATGAGTTGAGTTCCGGAGAGGTCCTTTCCAACCTCCATCGATGGCCAGTGAATCAGCAGTATGCCGTCGCTTCGGATCAGGCTGATGCCGCCGCTCTCGCCGATCTGGAATGTTTTGTAGAAATCGCTGAAGTACTGGTTGTCGATTGCGCCCGTCAGCACGCCTTTGAAGGTGCCGTCGGGGCCGTCGATCCGCTTCGACAGGATGATTGATGTACGGCCGGTTAGCCGCGACGTGATGGGGGCGTTGATCCTGATATTGGAGTCGGTGTGGTCGCGATGATAGGTGAAATAGTCGCGGTCGGAATTATTGTGCGTTGGCGTTTCCGGCAGCGAGGAATAGCGCCAGTTCCCAAGCGTATCGAATACACCGATTTCGCGCAGCTGTGGCAGTGCATTCGCCGTGTTGGCCAGAAACGTGTTGAAGCGATCCGGCTGCGGGTTTTGGTACTTCAGCAGATCTGCCATCCCGCTCACGGCGATATCGATGGCCTGTATCGAGCGCGAAGCATGTTCGACCAGCGAATGTGCGAGGTTTCGACTGTCGGTTTCGCTTTGCGCCAATACGGTCTGGCGGGCATCGAGCGCCTTCCAGACGACAAGCCCGAGCACGCACGCGCTCATCGCCAACACGAACAGCGTGACGATCACACCTGGCGCGGAGAGTCGGCTCGGCGAACTGCTGGTCAGTGTCGTGGGTACGGTCATTCGATTCTACGTTGACAGCAAAACAGGCCATCACCATGGCCGTCGTTGCTTTCACGATAGCTAAGAATGCCCGCCGATGGCGGGACACCGCGCTGCGTGGTTACTGACGCCGGAATTGTTGAAACAAATACCTGCAATCTGACAAGCGATTGCTTCACCATGCCGCGGAGCGGAATTCGCCCCGGTTTGACTGATAAATCTCGCTTATTCCCGATATGCGCCGCGATGGCGCACCACGGAGCGGTGTAGGCTTCTACCACATCCGGCCCTTGACGGACGCGGGTGGTCGGGCAATCTGTCAATCATGTTCTTGCAATTCTTCACATCGCTGCGCGATGCACAGGTCCCGGTGACCCTGCGCGAATATCTCACGCTGATGGAGGCGCTCGACGCCGACCTCGCTGATCAGTCGGTGGAGAATTTCTATTATTTGTCCCGTGCAGCGCTGGTGAAGGACGAGCGCAATCTCGACAAGTTCGATCGGGTGTTCGGGACGGTCTTCAAGGGGCTTGAGAGCCTGCTCGACGCTATGGAAAAGGCGGAGATTCCGGCCGAGTGGCTGAAGAAGCTCGCCGAGAAATATCTCACCGAGGAAGAAAAGAAGCAGATCGAGGCCATGGGCTGGGACAAGCTCATGGAAACCCTGCGGAAGCGCCTTGAAGAGCAGAAGGAACGTCATCAGGGCGGCAACAAATGGATCGGCACCGCCGGGACATCACCGTTTGGCGCCGAAGGCTACAATCCCGAAGGCATCCGTATCGGCCAGGAAAAGAGCCGCCACCGGCGCGCGGTGAAGGTCTGGGACAAGCGCGAGTTCAAGGATCTCGACGGCAACGTCGAGCTTGGAATCCGCAATATCAAGGTGGCGCTGCGCCGTCTGCGCAAGTTTGCCCGCACCGGTGCGCCGGATGAACTCGATCTCGACACCACGATTCGGGAGACCGCCAATCACGGCTATCTCGACGTCCATATGCGGCCGGAACGGCGCAACGCGGTCAAGGTGCTGGTGTTCTTCGATATCGGCGGATCCATGGATTCGCATATCGAGCAGGTCGAGGAACTGTTTTCGGCGGCGAAGAGCGAATTCAAGCACATGGAGTATTTCTACTTCCACAACTGCCTCTATGAAGGCGTTTGGAAGCAGAACAAACGCCGCTTCACGGACCGCA
>Ga0207678_10006745_pt1 | contig 10180 bp, 8 predicted proteins | sample KBSC63metaG_FD_184319 | JGI IMG/M metagenome (GOLD analysis project Ga0207678, IMG submission 184319) | Corn rhizosphere microbial communities from Kellogg Biological Station, Michigan, USA - KBS C6-3 metaG (SPAdes) (version 2) | ecosystem: Host-associated > Plants > Roots > Rhizosphere > Soil ...
AAGGTGCTGGGCGCATTTTTGCAGGATAGCTGGCGCGTCGGCAATCGCGTCACGCTCAACCTCGGCGTGCGTTACGACATCGAGGCCTTTCCTACGCAGGGCGCTCTGAACGCCAACACCTACGCGGCGGAGCGCGCCTATGGAATCCGCCAGGGCATCCGTCTGCAGGAGAAGAACGTCGCGCCGCGTATCGGCATCGCCTACGATCTGCTCGGCAACGCGAAGACCGTCCTCCGCGCCAACTACGGCCTCTTCTACGACCGCGCCCCCGGCAATCTCGAAGCGCAGTCCAGCGTCTTCAACTCGGCCAGCGTTCCGCTCGTGATCCTCGCCGGTGGATCGCCCTGCACGGCGGCAAGCACGATCAGCCCACTGAATCTCAATGCCACGAATACGTTTCAAGGCTCGCTCTCCAGCGCGAACTGCCTGCCCATCGCCGGACTCAACTACCTCCCCGGCGAGCAGCGCTTCGATCCCAACAATCCTGCCTCCGTCTTCGTCAATCAGAACTTCCTCGCGTCCGGCTTCCCGCTTGCGATTCTTCCTTCGGGCCTTCCTGCCGACCTGCACTACGTCACGCCCTACGTGCAGCAGATCTCCTTCGGCATCGAGCAGGACCTGGGCCACAACCTCTCGCTCAACATTGCGTATAACTCGACTGGCGGACGGCATCTCAATCGTCCCATCAACGTCAACCCGGTCAACCCCACGCTGCTGGTTGCGAACTGGCGCAACGCCGTCGCCGCCGTCAATGCGGGCACAGCGTCGGTCTTTCCCGGCACGCCGCAGTCCGCTGTGGCCAGCGGAACATCGAACCCGCTCACCGTCGCCACGGCCAGCGGAACGATTCCCTGCGGCCTCGGCCCCGCTGGCCCATACATCGCGCCGCCTCTGCTGAACTTCTTTCGCCGCTCCGGCCTGAACGCCTCGCTGGCTCCCTTCCTCGTCAGCCAGGGTGCTGGCCAATGCGTTGCACTCGCCAGTCAGATCGCGGCCAGCGAAGGCCTCGGCGTGGGCGTCCCCGTTCCCTTCGGCGACATGTCGCCCAACCTCACCAACGGCACCTCGGGATATAACGGCCTCAGCGTCAACTTGAAGAAGCGAGTCTCCGCGAAGTACGAGTTCCTCGCCAGCTACACCTGGTCGCATGCCATCGACGACTCCACCGACGTCGTCTCCAACTCCGACGCTCCGCAGAGCAACTTCGCGCCCAACGCGGAGCGCAGCGTCTCCACCTTCGACCAGCGCCATCGCTTCGTGCTGTCGGGTGTTTACAACTCCGGCCGCATCGGCGGCAGCGGCTTCAAGCCAGCATTGCTCTCTGGAGTCACGGTCGCGCCCATCTTTGAAATCTCTTCCGGCCGTCCCTTCAACATCCTCACGGGCACCGACACAAACTTCGACTTCGACCCGCTCACCGACCGCCCTAACGCTGTCGCGCCCGGCAGCGGTCCCACAAGCTGCGGCACGCTTCCCGTCGCGTCCAAGTATTCGCTCACCGGAGCGCTCAACCTTCCCTGCTACATCGACGCTACGGCCGGCGCCGGTCCAGCCAGCAGCTTCTTTGCGGGCACGCTGGGCCGCAACACGGGAGTGAAGCCGTACACCGTCTTCACCGACCTGCGCATCGCCAAGGCGGTTGTGTTTCCGCATGAACTCTCTCTGCAACTGACCGCCGACGTCTTCAACCTCATCAATAAGAACGACATTCTCGACGTAAATCTTCTCTACACAGCAGCAGGTACGCCGACTGCGTCCTCTGATCCTCGCCAGTTTCAGTTCGGAGCGCGGCTCTCTTTCTAAAGATAGTTTGTCCAGCACCCAGCGTGTGCACGTATCTTCTTGATGCGTCGAAGCTAAAGAAAAATTTCCTCAGAAAAGTTCATCACCGCGCTAAATTTTTGCTCTTGCCTGCATCTAAATAACAGGCCATTTGGCGGCGCAGAGACGTGTCTATCCCCCCGCAAACCTTGACAGGGAGTCACTTCCAAACAAGAGGAAGCGCAACCACTTTGCAGAAACCGGGTTCCATCTCTCAGGGAAAGCCCAAGTAACGCCGCACACAAGAAAGGGTATCCAATGAGATCTTCGCGATGGTTGATGGCTGCACTGCTGCTTGGATTTGCAAGTGGCGGCGTTCGAGCCCACGCCGATGCCGCGCTTTTAATGGAGGAGCCGCACGGCCAATTCGGCAGCATCAACCCGACCGGACATGCCGCAATTTATCTGAATCACATCTGCGCCGAGACGCCGACGCAGTTGCGTATCTGCGAGCCGGACGAGGCTGGCGTGGTCATCAGCCGCTACTACAAGGTCGGTGGCTACGACTGGATTGCGATTCCGCTGATCCCCTATCTCTACGCGGTCGACCGCATCGAGGACGTGCCTGCAACGGCGGATCTCGCGCTTGAAGCGAAGCTCCGCGACGAATACCGCAGGAAGTATCTGATCGACCTCGTGCCCGATACAACCGCCGCCGACCTGGATGGAGAACCGCCTCCCGGCGACTGGATTCAACTTGTCGGAGCTTCCTACGATCGCCGCATCTTCGGCTTTCAAATCGAAACGACGCACGAGCAGGACGAGCGCCTGGTCGCGCTGTTCAACGACAAGCGCAACGTCAGCCGCTTCAATCTGCTGTATCGCAACTGCGCGGACTTCTCGCGGACGCTCCTGAACACGTACTACCCTCACGCGATCCGACGGAACTTCCTCGTCGATCTCGGCATCACGACACCCAAGCAGGTGGCGCGGTCGCTGACGAAGTATGCGAAGCGCAATCCGGATCTGGACTTTTCCGCATTCGAGATTCCACAGGTGCCGGGCACGATTCCTCGCAGCCGCCCGATCCGCGGCGTTGTTGAGTCCATGGTGAAGTCGAAGAAGTACGTTGTACCGCTGGCTGTACTGTCGCCTCAGGTCACAGTGGGAATGGTGATTGCGTACCTCACTGATGGACGCTTCCGCCTGCCCAGGAATATCGAGATGGTCCAGGTGCCGGGGCAGATAGAACCGACGATCGCCACGAACAAGCGCGCGGAGTAAGAGGAAATACCCTCTAGTCGACGCTCATGCCGGCGTCGACATCCACGACCAGCAGACCGCTCTGCACCAGCATGGAGTGCACCTTGAGCGAACTCAGCGAGAGGCTGTAGCCCATGGTCTCGGTGGAGCGGCTGAGCAACTGGCGCATCAGGTCCGCTGCGTTCACCTTCATCTGCGCGGGCAGCTTGCGGCTCAAGAATGGAACCAGCAGAAAGTTCAGCTCCCTCGATTCACTGAGCCGCTCCACCCGCGCTTCGCGGAAGCCGATGGACTCACCCTCCGCGTCGGGCACCATCGAGACGTCGGCGTTCGTCGAGAGCGAGACTCCGACACATGCTCCGAGAACGGATGTGCCAATCTTCGAACGCGTGTGGACATGGACGACAACGCGGTCGTCCACAAACGAGACGTGCGGCGAGTCAGCATACACATAACAGGTCGAGTGAGCGTTGCCGCGCAGGTAGTAGCGGCCGTCGGGGCTATTGAAGAGCTGCGCGCGCAGGGTGCGCTCCAGGGCCTTCGCGGAGATCTTCAGCTCAACAGCCGAGGCAGGTGGAACGGCGGCACAGAACACCACCGAAGCAAGCAAAAGACAGAGCGGGACACGACACATGATGCTTTAAGCATAACGGCATCCTCGAATCGCTGCTTCGCATGCCGCACCTCAGTTGCGAACGATGCGAGACTTTTTCCTGCTCCGCCTCGTCTGCATCAGAGGCAACACTCCCCTGTTGCAAATGCACTACAGATTATCTGTATTCTTTTAGATGCATTCCAATCTTGCGTTCAGTGGAGCGGGTACGCTCCGGAGGGTCCATGGAAAGACGTGAATTTCTGGCTGCATCGGTCGCGGCATCGGCGCTGGCTTTTTCGAATCAATCGCAGGCACAACCCGTAACCGGCAAGCCGCGTGAATACTACGAGATTCGTCGCTACCACCTGCAAACGGGTCCACAGACGAAGCTGACGGAGAGCTACATCGCGGATGCGCTGATCCCCGCGCTGAATCGTCTTGGCATCTCCCCCGTCGGCGCATTTCGCCTGGACATCGGTCCCGAGACGCCGACCCTCTACCTCCTTCTGCCCAGCAGCAACGTCGAAACGCTGGTCACCGCCGAGCTGCGCCTCGCCAAGGACGAGCAGTTCATGAAGGCCGCCGTGCCTTTCTGGAACGCTCCCGCCACCGCGCCCGCCTATATTCGCATCGAGAGCTCGCTGCACATCGCCTTCGAGGGCTGGCCGAAGCTCACGCCACCTGCCTCCGCCGCCACGCATGGCAAACGCATCTTCCAACTCCGCACCTACGAGAGCCCCAGCAGCCAGGACCACGTCCGCAAGGTCGAGATGTTTCATCACGGTGAGTTCGACATCTTCCAGCGTGCCGGCTTTGGCCAGGTCTTCTACGGCGACACGCTGGTCGGCCGCAGCATGCCAAACCTCACCTACATGCTCACCTTCGCCGACATGGCCGACCTCAACGCGAAGTGGGATCTCTTTCGCAACGATCCCGAGTGGAAGAAGCTCTCCGGCTCCACTCGATATAGCTTCGAGCAGATTGTCAGCAATATCTCCAACCTGATTCTCAGTCCTCTCGCCTGCTCGCAGATTTAAGTGCAGACACAACTCTCCCCGCTGCATCGGCACGAAAACGAGAAGCCCTCCATGGATGTTGCAGAACTTACGGAACACTTTGCCCTGCCCGGCGTGCTTGCCTTTCACCAGGCGCCGGGCGGCCTTGTCTACGCTGCCGTCACCACGCCTCAGGCCAGCGCCACAATCTATCTACAGGGAGCGCACCTCGCGTTGTGGCAGCCCGTCGATCAGCGGCCTGTCCTCTTCCTCAGCCGCAAGAGCGAGCTGGCTCCTGGCCGGCCCATTCGCGGCGGCGTGCCCATTGCGTTCCCCTGGTTTGCCAACCGCCACGACGGCAACCCCGGCCCATCCCACGGTTTTGCGCGCATTCAACCGTGGACACTGGCCTCGGCGTCCTTCACCGGAGACGATCTTCACCTCACCTTCACGCTGGGCCCGACGGACCTCAGCCGCAGCCTCGGCTTCGACCACTTCCACCTCGCGTACAAACTCATCCTCGGGCGCAGCCTCACCATGCAGCTGACGGTGACGAATGATGCGACCACACCTCTGCTCTTCGAAGAAGCCCTGCACACCTACTACGCCGTAGCCGATGTCCACGAGGCCACCGTAACCGGCCTCGACGGCACAACCTACCTCGACAAGGTCGATAACTTCCAGCCGAAGCCTCAGCACGGAACCGTCGCCCTTACCGGACCCACCGACCGCGTCTACCTGAACACCACGACTCCCTGCGTCGTCCACGATACCGTCGGAAAACGCCGCATCACCGTGGCGAAGACAGGCTCCAACACCACCGTGGTGTGGAACCCCTGGGACGCTGGTGCGGCAAAACTGCCCGATATGGAACCAAGCGAGTGGCACGAGTTCCTCTGCGTCGAAACCGTCAACGCCGCGGCCAACGCCGTAACCCTCGCCCCCGGAGCCAGCCATACCATGCAGGCGCATGTGTCTGTCGAGAACATCAAGGCATAGCACAGGAGTGCGAAGTCGCTGCCTGGCTCAGCGCTTCTTCGCTCCTCCAAAGAGGCCGCCCAGCGAGTTCAGGACCTTCTGTCCAGAACCCTTCTGATTCCCCAGAACCGACGATGCGTTGCCGCTCACCAGGCCGCGCATGTTCGGCGTAATGACAGGATTGGCGGCGGTCCCGGTAATGATCACCGGCACGCCGTTCGCGGCTGCCTGCGACGCCACCTTGCCACCGATCCCGCTCACCATCGACAAGATCCCGACCGCCTTGCCGCCGATGCCGCTGTTCGTATCCAGCTTCAGGCTCAAGCGAAAATTCAGCGCCTTCGCGGCCGACACCGTACCGCTTCCGGTCGCCTCGCCAATCGCGGGCAGCGACAGGTAGAGATTGTTCGCCTGCACAGCGCCCTCGTTCATCGCCAGGTTCGCTCGAAACGTTCGGATCGTGGTCACATTTCCGCCCGTAGCCGCACCTAGCAATCCCTTCAACTGAGAACTCGCATTGAAGCCCGCCAGCCGCGTATTGTCCAAGGCCACCGGTCCGCTGATCGTCAGGTGATCGAGCGGCCCGCTGATGTTCATATTCGTAGTCAACGTGCCGCCCTGGAGCGCCGATCCACTCGGCAGCGTCACGCCCGCGGCGGGCAGCAGCGATTGCAGCTCGTCGATCGGCAAACCCTGCCCAACCAGATTCATCTTCACCCTGGCGCTCCCCGGCGTCAGGGCATACGTGCCGCTCAGGTGCAGGGCCACCTTGCCCGTCTGCGCCGCGGCATCCTGCAACTGGCCGGTACTGTCCTGCAGATTGTGAATCACATGATAGGTAATGTCGATCGGCTTGGGAGCGGGGACAGCATCGGGCCGAAGCTGCAATCGCTGCGCATGGACCGTGCCGTTACTATCGACGCTCTTGCCATCGGACGCAGCATGAGCATCCACATCGGCCAGCAGCGTCAGCCCGGCGCTCTTATCCAGAAACCCCGCCGCCACCGGGTCGAGATGGCGCAAGGTCACTTGCGCGTCAAACGCAGTATTGGCGGCGTTATGCGCATCGATCGGGCCAGCCTTACCGGCAACCGCCACCGTGCCATCGCCCGGAAGATTTGCCTTGAGCGTATAAGGAAACTGCTTCGCAAAAGAGAAGCCCTGCACGCTCAGTTCCACCTGCGAGTACACCAGTGAAGGCCCCTGCGCGGGAAGACTATCCACTGTAACGTTGCCGTTCTTGACGCTGAACTGGTCCACCGTCAGATTCGGAAGGATCGACTCCTGCTGCGTGTTGGACGTGCGGCTGGCTGCCGTCTGCCCGATAGTGGAGAAGTTCCAGATGCCATTCGCCGCGTGCATCAGATGAATCTTCGGAGCATCGACCTCCAGGCTGCGCACGAGCAGTCTGCGCTCGAAGAGCAACGGGCGCATCTCCACGCCGATGCGGAGCGCCTTGGCAGTAAGAAAGGGTGTCGAGCTGAACTGGGGATCATCCGCCACGCTCAAATCGCGAGCCGTGACGCTTCCGGAGAAGACAGACAGGCTGAGTTTGCCAAGCACTACCTTGCGGCCCAGCGCCGTGGTCAATTGCTGCTCCAGCAGAGGCCGGAAGGTGTTGACGTTGACGAACAACGGCACCGCTGCGATCACGACAACGAGGATCGCGGCTGCCCCTCCCACAATCTTCCACGTATGCCTCACGCAAATCCTCCACACGCAATGGTCTCTTCAACCGGGATGCAGCTCAGCCGGGATGCAGCGAACTTTGCAGAACAGGGTAGCCCGCCGATATTCTAGAGTCTGACATGCTCATCCTAGCGTCTGCCTCGCCACGTCGCCGCGAACTGCTCACCCAGGCCGGCCTCAGCTTTACGGCCGAGGCGGCCGAACTGAATGAAGATAGGATGCCGAACGAAGCAGCCGCGGCGTATGTACAGCGGCTCGCCGAAGAAAAGGCTCACGCCGTCTGGACCCTTCACCAAAACGCAGACACGCCGGAAGATCCACTGATCGTGCTGGGTGCTGACACCTGTGTCGTCTGCGACGGCCAGATCCTCGGCAAGCCCGTTGACACCGCCGATGCCCGGCGCATGTTGGAGCTGCTCAGCGGACGCACCCACGCCGTCCTCACCGGCATCGCCGCCGTCACCGGCAAAGGAACGGTCGACGATCTTGAGATCACGCAGGTCACCTTCAACGTTCTGAAAGACGCCGAGATCGCCCAGTACATCACCAGCGGAGAGCCACTCGACAAGGCCGGAGCCTACGCCATTCAGGGCTACGCTGCCCGCTGGATTCCGCGCATCGAAGGCTGTTACTTCAATGTAGTCGGCCTACCCATCGCACGTACCGTCGCCCTGCTCGCCGAAGCCGCCACCGCTGCTTCGAAGCCGCAGCAGCCCTAAAAGGATCCCATCCATGGCAATTCCCGAAGACCTCGCCCTCATCGCCCAACAGGAAGCCGAACTCATCTTCCCCACCTTCGACTACGACACCGCCTGGCAGCTTGGCCTCACGCTCCGAGAACTGGCCCTCGCGCGCAAGCTCTCGATTGTGATCGACATCCGCCGCTTCGGCCAGCCGCATCAGCCCCTCTTCTATGCTGCCCTGGCCGGCACGACGCCGGACAGCCCGCGCTGGGTCCAGCGCAAGTCGAATGTCGTCGCCCGCTTCCATCGCAGCTCCTACGCCATCGGTCTCACTCTCCTGCAGGCTGGCCGCGCCTTCGCAGAACGGTACGGGCTACCCGACGCCGACTACGCGGCCCACGGCGGCAGTTTTCCCCTCCATGTCGCCTCGACCGGCATCGTCGGCTCCGTCACCATCTCTGGCCTTCCCCAACGGGACGACCACAATCTCGTCGTCGAAGCGCTCTGTCTCATGCTTGCTCGCGACCATTCCTCCCTGCAACTCGCAGCCTCCTAGCTCTTGGCGCTTAGCACTTTTGTAACCATTTCCGAGCCCTATTTTGTAGCGGCAAGCGACCTTTTATAGAGACAACCGCCCCAAAAACGTGCTTTGATAAACGAACTCCCCACAGTTTGTTGCAATGCTCAGGAGCTGGTCTATGTCGCGCGCGCTTCAGGGTGCAATTTTTGGCATCGCCGCTATTCTCACCGGCTGCGGCAGCGGCGGCATTCTTCCCGGAACCTCCCCGGCTCTGTCTCCCATTGTCACCCAGTCGCTGCCTCCCTCGCCCATCAAGCACGTCGTCATCATCATGCAGGAGAACCGCTCCTTCGATAACCTCTTCAACGGCTACCCCGGTGCAGACACCGTCCGATCCGGCATGCGCTATGGGCAGCAGGTTGCGCTTCAGCCCGTCCCTCTGGGCGACGGCCGGGACCTCAACCATAGTCATACCGGCTGGTGGAAACAGTGGCACCATGGCAAGCTCGACGGCTTCTCCAACATGGCCTACGCCTATGTTCCACGCAGAGACGTCCGCCCCTACTGGAACCTCGCAGCCGCCTACACGCTGGGCGATCGCATGTTCCAGTCCAATACCGGCCCCAGCTTCGTCGCTCACCAATATATGATCGCCGCCCAGTCCGGCAATGCCTCGGAGAATCCCACGGGCCGCATCTGGGGCTGCGAAGCAGGTTCCAGCTCCCGTGTCGCTCTCGTCGGCCCCAATGGCACCGACCTCCCCGGCGTCTATCCCTGCTTCGACTACTCCACCATGGCCGACCTGCTCGACGCCAAAAAAATCACCTGGCGCTACTATGCTCCCGGCAGTACCGACGGCTTCTTTGTCATCTCCGCCTTCCAGGCGATCCGCCACATCCGCTTCGGCTCCGACTGGACCAACAACGTCATCTCGCCCGAAACCAACGTCCTCACCGACATCCAGAAAGGCGAGCTTGCCCAGGTTACTTGGATCGTCCCCTCCTGGGCCCACTCCGACCACCCCGGCTCCGGCGACGAGGGCCCCGACTGGGTCGCCTCCATCACCAACGCCATCGGAGCCAGCCGATTCTGGGACTCCACCGTCATCTTCATCGCCTGGGACGACTGGGGCGGATGGTACGATCACGTCGACCCCCCGCAGATCGACCAGATGGGCCTCGGCTTCCGCGTCCCCCTCCTCGTCGTCTCTCCCTACGCCAAACACGGCTACATCTCCCACGTCACCCACGAGTCCAGCGGCTTCCTCACCTACATTGAGCATCTCTACGGCCTGCCGAACCTCGGCGCGCGCGACGCCATCGCCGACGATCTTCTCGACTGCTTCGATTACAACCAGCACCCCCAGCCCTACGTTCAGATCCACACCATGCGCTCTCCGGAGGCCCTCATCCGCGAACGGCCCTCCGGCCCTCCCGACGATGACTAATGCAGACGAGCTCAGCCGTCAGTCCTCGCGCATCTTCTCACTCTGGCTCATACTCACTCCATGCACTCCCTTGCCAACTTCATCCCGCAGTTGACCCAGAGCACCATCAACACGCTCGTCTGGATCGTCAGCCTCGCGCTGCAGCTCGCTCTCTTCAGCGCTCTCTTCGCGCGCAACATCGCCCGCCGCTTCCCCATCTTCACCAGCCTGATCGGTTTCTATCTCCTGCGGTCCGCGATTCTCTTTCTC
>Ga0207678_10006749_pt1 | contig 10177 bp, 8 predicted proteins | sample KBSC63metaG_FD_184319 | JGI IMG/M metagenome (GOLD analysis project Ga0207678, IMG submission 184319) | Corn rhizosphere microbial communities from Kellogg Biological Station, Michigan, USA - KBS C6-3 metaG (SPAdes) (version 2) | ecosystem: Host-associated > Plants > Roots > Rhizosphere > Soil ...
CGACCCTGCCCCAAACACGTGCCATTTGCCGTGTGGACTTCCAAATTGAACCCGATTCGCCCTGCGAGCGCATTGCCGCGATGGCAAGATTCTCAGCCACCGTGAGATCGTTGAACGCACTTGTCGTTTGAAACCCGCGCGACAGGCCGAGCCGTGCAATATAGTGAGGCGCTTGGCCGCCGATCTCGCGGCCAAACAGCTTGATCGAACCCGATGTGGGCTGTAGCCGTCCGGAGATCAGATTGAAGAGCGTGGATTTTCCGGCGCCGTTGGGGCCGATGAGCGCATGCTTCTCGCCGCGAAGAATCGCGAGATCCGTTCCGCGAATGATGAGTGTCTCTCCAAATGCTTTTTTGACACCGGCCAATTCCAGGACTCGATCACCCGTCATCGCACGGCTCGCAACTGCGTTTTCAGAACGAAGGTAAGACCGAAGACCAGGATTGCGGCCAATGGTGCGCCGTAATACTGGGCCTGCGTGAGTGCAGCCCCCTCTCGGACCCGGTAGATCCATTCGATGGCGATCACGGCCGCGATACCCCGGAGCAAGACGATCGCGATGAATCTCGGTTGCCTGAACTGGGGGCGAGCGAAGATATCCGTCAGGCCGCTGGGACATCCCAGAATGATGGCAACGAATATCAGGCCATAATACATCGGCCATGCGGACGTGATTCCGGAAAGCACCGTTTGCATGAAAGTAAGCAGAACCGCCCCGACCAGCGGGCCGAAGATGCTTCTGGCGCCGCCGATGACCGTCATGATGAGAACGTTCGCAGAATTGTGTATCGAGACAGATTCCACCGAAACGACCTCGTAGATCATCGCGGACATCGCACCCGCTGCGGAAGCCAGCATTCCAGACAGAACGATTACTCGAAAGCGGATGCTTTTTCGATCAAAACCCAGAAACCCCACCCTTTCGTCGTTGTTGCGGATTGCACGCGCAAGAAGTCCTAGCGGCGTTTGACCAAGCCACAGTGCGAGCGCGCAAAGGATCAGCGTCCAGCCGAAAATGACCGGATAGATCTGCCGCGTGGTAGCCAATGCACCTCCCATCAGGGAGGGCAATGCCGATCTGTCCGTGCTGACCCCGCCTTCACCGCCGAATACGGCTGGAAACATCAGGAAGCTCGCCCCTACAAGTTCGCCTATTCCAAGCGTGACCATTGCGAACGGCGTTCCCGAGCTCCTGCTGGTCGGGAACCCCAGAACGACGCCGATCAACGCTCCGCCGATCAGTCCGATAAGCGGCACCGCTTCTACGGGAAGCCCGATCGCCGCGAGGCGCGGATCGTTCATGACGTGAGCGGCGATAAATGCGCCGGCGCCGAAGAAGACTGCATGACCGAACGAAAGCAGGTTCGCGAGGCCGAACAGGAGCTGATAGGAGTATGCAAAGACCGTCAGCACCATGACTTGCATGCCGATGGTGAGGCCGACACTCGTCTTCAGGAATAGAGGAAGGATGGCGCAAGCGACGATAACCCCCAGCGCAATCATCCTCTGCGGAGAAACTGACGACATGGACGGATCTCGATTCGGTCGTGTGATAGAGAGCTCAGACATTGCGGGTTCCAAACAGACCGCGCGGTCGGACGAGCAACATCAAGACCATCAATAAGTACGGCATCGTCGGCGCAATCTGTGACAGCTTGAGTTGCAGGACTGCATCGACAATTGCGGAATATCCGGCGAATACGCTCAGCAAGTCAGAGAGCCGCAGGTTCGCCGCCACCAGTGCGGTTTCGAGAAATCCGATCAGCATTGACGCAATGAGCGCCCCCTTCAGCGAGCCTAGCCCGCCCACGATGATCACAACGAATATGATCGTTCCCACGTGGGCGGCCATTGCGGGCTCGGTCACCAGAGCAGCCCCTCCCACGACACCCGCGAGCCCCGCCAGCGCCGATCCGATCCCGAAAACCAGCGCAAAGATCTGGCGCGTATTGTGACCCAGGCTCGCTGCCATATCGGGGGACGTCAATGCGGCCCGCACGACAAGACCGATCTTGGTACGGTTCATGAACAGCCAGATCAGCAGCAACGAGCCGATGGCGGAGCAAACCACGAATCCCTTGTATATCGGGAATCGAACGCCGATCACCTCGAACAAGGTCCCATCGAGGGAGCCGGGAAAGCGGTGATTCACGGCGCCCACTCCCCAGACGAGCTTCACGAACTCCTCTATCAGGAGCACTAGGCCGAACGTGAACAGCAACTCATGCACATGGCCTTTGGAGTGAAGATGCCGGAGGTAATATTGTTCGATGAAGACCCCCAGGCCGCCCACGAGCAGAGGCGCGACGACCAACGCTACCCAAAACGACGTGTAGGACGCGATCTGGTAACCAAAATAGGCGCCAAGCATGTAAAGGCCGGCATGTGCAAAATTCATTACGCCCATCAGGCTGAATATCAGCGTGAGCCCGGCGGCAAGCATGAACAGCAACAGGCCATAGGACAGCCCATTCAGCAGCGAGCTAATGAAGAGCTGCAGCGTCGTCATGTCAGGCGCTCGGCCTCGTCATCTTGCAGACGGATGCCAGCGCGGTCTCGTCAGCTCCATACTTCGCCTCGGTCCGGAAGCCCGCATCCAGGCCCTCGAACCCGACCCTGACTTTCTTGCCGTCGACCTTCGCGAAGGTCTGAATGAACATCGGCGCGAGGATCTGGTGATCTTCGGCCCGCATCTTCACCGGGCCGTACTGGCCGGTGATTTCCAGCCCCTCCAGAGCCAGCCCGACTGCCTTTGGCTCGATGCCGCCCGCCTTCTTCACCGCGGCCACCAGCATGTCCACCATGTCGAGTTCGGCGAGGTCATAGATCTCAAGCCCCGGGTTTCTGCTCTTGAAGTTACGATAGATTTCGTCGGCCCGTGCATCGCGTTCGTTCGCATCGTAGTTCACGCTCAGGCGCATGGTCTCCAGCCCAGCCTCGCCGATAGCGGTAGGCGCACCAAACGCGTTCCCGTACATGGTGTAAAACGGGATCTTCATGCCTGCATCCTTTGCCGCTCGTATGAGCAGGACAAGATCGGGGCCGAAGTTGGAGGTGATGACGCTGTCGGCGCCGGACGCCTTGATCTTGTCGGCAAACGGCGAAAAGTCCTTCACTTTGCCGAGCGCATGCAATTCGTCACCGACGATCTTGATGTCGGGGCGCTTGGCAGCAAGCTGTTCCTTCGCGAAGCGGGAAACGCTTTGGCCGAAATTGTAGTCCTGGTTGATGAGGAAGACGTTCCTCACCGAGCGGTCATTGGCCAGGTAGCGGGTCAGGGCATCAACCCTCGACGGCACATTCGGCCCGAAACGAAAGTGCCAGAACGAGCACTTTGCGTTCGTCAGGTCCGGATCGATACACTGATGATTGAAGTAAAGGATCTCCTTGCCGGGATTTCTGGAATTGTAGCGAGTGACCGCGTCGACGAGGTAGGCCGCTCCTGCCGAATTGCCTCCGCCGGTGATGAAGCGGATTCCCTGATCGACCACCTGGTTGAAGGCAGCTTGCACTTCCTGGACGGAACCTTTGGTATCGAACAGCGTGATATCCATTTCAAACGGAGTGCCCGCCTGCGCGTTCTGGACCGATGCGATTTCCTTCAGGAGGGCCGCCGCAGTTTGCCCCACCTGCGCAAAGGGACCCGAAAGGTATTCGAAGGTTGCGACCCTGAGCTTGGGTGCGGCAGCATGCGCGGGCAGGCTCCCCATAGAAGCGGCCACGGTGGCACTGCCCGCCAATCTGAGAAGCGAGCGGCGGCTGACTGACTGGTAATTCATGATTTCCTCCTGATTTTCTTTTTCATTGATCGTGAATGCGAGAATGGCCGACTAGGCCACACTCGCGGGACGTCCACTCGAAGCGAGCGCGAATTGATTCTCGGGTAAGGCAAGGCCGAGATGGTCCCGCAGCGTCGTTCCCGAATACTCCGTCCGAAACAGTCCCCGCTTCTGGAGAATGGGTACAACGCCGTCCACGAAATCTTCCAATCCACCGGGGAAATGCGAGGGCATCACGTTGAAGCCGTCTCCGCCCTGATTGACAAACCATTCCTCCATCTTGTCGGCAACCTGTTCCGGGGTTCCAACGACCTGGACATGGCCTCGGCCGCCGATCACGCGCATGTATAGCTGCCTGATCGAGAGGTTCTGATCCCTTGCGAGCTTGATCAGCGAAAGCTGCCGCCCCTGCTGTTCGTCCGTCACCGGAAGGTCAGGCAACGGACCATCCAACGGGTATTTCGTCAGGTCAAAATTTCCAATCATTTTTCCGAGAATCCCAACACCGAATGCCGGATGGACGAGATCCTGAAGCTCGTTGAACTTCTTGCGGGCCTTTTCTTCCGTATCGGCGATCACCGGAAATATCCCCGGCATGACCACCACGCTGTCCGGATCGCGCCCCTTTGCACGGATCAGTGTCTTGAATTTGGCGTAGAACTCCTGAGCGATCTCCAGCGTGGGGTTGACCGTAAACACAATGTCGGCAACACGCGCCGACAGGTCCTGTCCGGCTGCAGAGCTGCCCGCCTGAACGAGTACGGGATGGCCTTGCGGTGAACGCGGAATGTTGAGCGGACCCCGAACCTTGAAATACTTTCCGCGATGGTTCAGGTGGTGCATCTTTCCGGCCTCGAGATACACCCCGGTCTTCTTGTCACGTGGAAACGCGCCCTCTTCCCAACTGTCCCACAGGCCCCGCACGATGTCGACGAACTCTTCCGCGCGCCGGTACCGCTCATCGTGCGGCACGGTTTCGTTGAAGCTGAAATTGTGAGCTTCCTCCTCGTCGGTCGACGTCACGATATTCCAGCCGGCGCGACCGTGGCTCAAATGATCCAGCGACGAAAACTTTCGAGCGACCTGAAAGGGCTGGTTGTAGGTTGTAGACGACGTGGCGATCAGACCTATTTTTTCCGTCACCGCAGCGATGGATGCCAGAACAAGCAAGGGATCCAATTGGACAACGCCATGATCGCCGTGACGCATGGCCTCGCGGCCAAGGCTCTCCCGCACGCCGACAAGGTCCTGCAGGAAGAGCGCGTCGAACTTTCCGCGCTCGGCCGTCCTGGCGAGACTGGCGAAATGAGCAAGTTCCAAATCCTGATTCCGAGGAACATCCGGATGACGCCAAGCGCCATGATGGTGGCCGCTCGCGAGCATGAACAGGTTCAGTTTGATGGTCCGCTTCGTGGTCATTTCGTTCCCTCAAGTCTGTAACGGAATGAGCACAGGCGCGCGGGCGCGACAACTCAGCATTTCTGATGGACAGTAGTCGCTTTTGTTGATGCTTCGCGGCGGGTCATGGACACCATTCAACGACAACTCCGGCCCGCTGCAGATGAACCCTGACCGCACTGCAACTCGCCAAAGCCGGGAGCGATCGGTTCGGAATCCCAGACTTTTTTTCGACCGGCACGTAGTCGCGCAGGAGTTCACAGCTGCTGATTTGTGCGCCAACGTGGCGCGCCGGCAACGCAACCATGGTGCTATCGTCGGGTCGGGCGAACCGGCGGTACACCACAGGTTATGATAATCGATCTTGAAGAAGTAGCGGTCCGGGCCGTGATCGAAGGAGCCGCATAACAGTCAGGGCTGTCGTTCCAGTTCTGCGCCCGCCTCGGCCTCTTTCATTCTCACGCACGACTCGATGATCAACTCTAGTACGGCTTCGATCTTCGGCTCGTTTGCCCTGGCGTGGCTTCGGCGGAGGCGGTCCCAAACCCGGCGATTTGTCATTTGAGCAGCCGACCCGTTTTCGATTTGTCATTAATCAGCGAACCACGAACGCGCTTGGTCTTACCATCCCGCAATTACTACTCGTCAGCGCCGACGAGGTGATCGAATGATGCCGCGCTGCATGAGTCCGAAGTGGCGCTTTTCGGACATGGAGCCATGTCTGACTTTTATCCGCTAAAAGCGGACGTCCGCCGGCCGCTCCGGGTTTATGGACTCACGCGTTTAGGCCGCATCCTCGAGCACTGACGGCTCGCCTGCTTCACGCTTCTGATTGATGAGATTCAGAGGATAGCTCGTCACACGGGCATCGCACAGCGCACGGTGGTGCGTTTCAAGTTCGATCCCATAGAGTTCGCAGAGGTTTCCAAGGCTATAGGACTTATGTCGGGATAACGCCGACGCATTCCTGCGACGGTGCACAGCTTCGGAAACCGGAAGCGGCGCTCAAGCCGTTCATATTCGTAGCTGATGAAACCGTAGTCGAAATTGACGTTGTGGGCGACGAAGATGCCGTCGCCCATGAACCGCATGAAGCTGTCCGCGACTTCGGAGAATAATGGCATCGCGGACTATCTCGTTTGTGATGTTTGTGATCTGCGTTATTCTTGCTGGAATGACCCGCTCGCTTTAGACGGCGGATTGCCATTTACGCCCGACCAGCACACTGACCATAATCACCTTGAGAATATTGGCGCCGATGCCCACGGCGAACGCGGGTGCGCAAGATCCACAATGGTCGTAGAGCAGGCCGGCGACCCAGCCGTCCGCGGCCATCCCGCATCCAACCGATGCACGCCGCGATCTGTCGGCCACCACCAACCTGATCGTGTTAACTCAGCTTCTTCTAAATCTCATCATCGATCCGTTTGAGCGAAAGATACCACAGGCTCACAGCCGCTCCATTTAACGTGTTAACGTGCGACTGCTACTTGGGTTTACATCCTTCAATGTCCTGATCCAGGCTCTACCTTGCCCTCGAATATTTCCGTGTTCGGTTGCCCTTCGACTTGAAGAATGCCCACAAGTCCGCGCTCGGCGCGCGCCAGCGCATGATCGACAAGGGCATAATTTCCGGGAACATCGACCTTGAACTCGGTGATAACGGCGCCGCCAGGCGGCACCATCACCGTCTGAACGCCCCGCAGCGGCTCGCTGGTCACGCCGCCGAGATTGTAGACCTTGTCGAATATCTCCCCGATGACATGGAACGACGACGTGAAGTTCGGACCGCCGACTCCAAAATAGATGCGAATGGTCTCACCCACCTTCGCCTGCATCGGATGGAATTTGGACAACGCACCGACCGACCCGTTAAACACAAAGTATTCCGGACGCTCGTTCAACAGCTTCTCGACGTTGAACTCCTGACTGCCATGTTGGCCGAACGCGCCGTCAGTATAGATCTCTCCCTGCATCACATAGTACTCGCGATCGACCGGCGGCAGACCGCCCTCGGGCTCAACTAGAATGAGTCCATACATGCCGTTCGCGATGTGATGGGCGACCATCGGCGTGGCGCAGTGATACACGAACAGGCCAGGAGACAACGCCTTGAACCTGAAACTCTTCTCCTCGCCCGGATTGGTTTGCGTGGAGGCAGCACCGCCGCCGGGCCCGGTGGCGGCGTGGAAATCGACTGAATGCAGCATCGAACTACTGTCGGCGTTTTTCAGGTGAACGTCGACCGTGTCTCCAACGCGGACACGCAACATCGGACCGGGGACCTTGCCATTGAAGGTCCAGTAGCCAAACGTCGTGCCTTCCGCGAGCCGCGCTTCGAGCTCGACGGTGACGAGATCGACCCGTACCGTCTGCGGTCCCCGACTGCCGACCGAAGGCGGAACGTCGGTTGGTTTCTGCGAAATGTCGGCTTCCACCACCGTCAGCGGCGGCGGCTGAGGTGTGACCAGAAATTTGCCTTCCATGCCTGCGAGCCGATGCCCCGGCACGCTGCAGTAGTAGAGATAGTCGCCGGCCTTGGCGGCAGCGAACGCAATGCTCGTACTCGCACCTTTTCCCACGATGTGCGCCGAGTTCCCCGCTGGGCCCTGTTCGGCGAAGACGATATCGTGCTCGGCGCCCTCGCCGTTGATCAGCGTCACCTGAACGACCTGACCTTCAGCGGCCGACAGCAGGGGATTGACCTGACCGTCGATCGAGCCGCCTACGCCGATGAACACCATGCGGCCTTCGGCGATTCCGGAGCGAAGTGTGTAGCGCAGCCCCGGCACATAGCTCGGTCCCGATATCGTCGAGGTCGATGATGCGGGTGGCGCTGTGTCTGCAGGCGCCGCCGCCAGCGCTCCCGCCGTCAGATCTTTCTGAGCAGCCGTTGCCAGCGGTGCCGGGGCGACGGCAGCGGCGCTAGGCTTCGTATTGGCCGCAAGCAAGGCGACTACGGCGCCGCGTTCGCGCTCGGTCTTGAGGCCGGGGAACGGCATCTTGTTGCCCGGCACCACCTTCTGCGGGTCCGTGAGATAGGCGTCGAGCGTAGCGGCATCCCATACCAGGCTGCTTGCCTTCATGGCAGGCGAAGAATTGTACCCCGACACGGTGCCGGCCTTTTCACCGACGATTCCCGCGAGCGACGGACCGAGGCCGTTCTTGCCCGCGTCGAGAGAATGGCAGGCGTGGCACTTTCGAAACACCTGCCGCCCCGCCGCGGGGTCACCAGCCAGCGCGGCTTGTGAAGCTGCGGCAGCAGCGGTGGTCGGCGGCGGCCCATGATGGTGCATCATGGGGGCAACCGCCTGAACCGGCTGCGGTGCGGGCGCAGCGATGCCGGTGGCCTTCGCCTTCGTGTCAGGGCTTTCCTTGCGAGCCGCCTTGGCGTTCTCTTCCGCGCGCGGCTTTGTGCTGGTGGGCGCTGCGCCGGCTTGGATGGCTTCTGACGTGGCTGTCGCAGCTTTTGGCGTTTCCATCGGCGGCGCGGGCGATGGCCTGGGCGCATGATCCTGTTTGACGGAGACAACGTTGATGGATTTCGGATGCTCGCGATCCGATTGGAGCAGCACGCCAACGCCGATGCTGCCGGCGATTGCCACGAGGCCGAGCATCAGAATCAACCATTGCTGAAGCTTCTCCCAGATCCATGCACCCATGACAGTCACCTCTCTTAATACACCTAACGGGATGCAGACGCCTTTATCGTTTGCCTGCGACAGCAATCGCCGTCAGACATCGGCAGTTCTCGGTAATGAGAACGCCAGTGGCACTCCCGCGATGTTCTCAGAACGCGAAGCAGTGCGATGTAACGCCGATTCCGATGTCGACAGATTCCCACAACCGGAGCGCACGTACTCCTATTGAGCCTCACACGTAGGCAGGCCGCCAATCCCACCAACTAATCTCGTGGTCACGCAAATCACGATTATGGCGGCCTCTATAAGCGAGACATCGCGCATGGCTGCATCACACGATGCCTGCGAGACAAACTACGCCGCCCAAACCGACGATTGCGATTTCAATAGTTTCCTCAGCCGAAACAACGCATATCATGCCCCTCCCCGCGCTCCGTTTGATACACCGAGAACAGTCAACGATCGCTTTGACGCGCCGGCGTTTGAAATTCGATGGTCTGACCGACCGAAAGGCCGATCAGTGCTGCCCCGATCTGCGTGAGAACCGAAAGGCGTTTCAGCGCTACCTGGGCTTCGTCCGGATACACCAAGACTACATCCCTCACATCGTCGGTCTTGCGGTCGCAATAACGCACTTGCGCAAAACCGGATCTGGCTTCCAACCTCGAGCCCGATCAGCGCTACGCCCAGCGGCGACAACACGGGGATTTGGGTCATGTCGGAACGCCTCCTGGGAAATTGCACGTCCTGCGTCCTCGCATTCACAACAATTGTGGGCGAGCGCCAACTCCCAAACTCGAGATTATGGCTACCACGGTTGCCGATGCTGCGTTCAATGTGACATCAAAGTTGGAACAATCGTTGATTCGAGAATGTCGCGCGTCGCGCCACCCAGAACGAACTCACGAAACCGCGAATGGCCATAGCCACCCATAACAATCAAATCTGCCGATTGCTGCCTCGCATGAGAACGAATCCTAAGTGACACGTCTTGGCCATGAGCGACGATATTTCTGACTTCGACAATCACACCATGCCGAGAAAGATGCTGCGCTATGTACAATCCGGCCATGCTGTCATCAGCTTTCCCATCAGTTGCAACGGTTACCACTTCAACCTGTTTGGCGCGTGTCAGGAATGGCAGGGCGTCGGCTATCGCGCGCGCGGCGTTGTGGCTGCCGTCCCAACAAACAAGAACCCGGTCAAACTTGGCCCCGCCTTCCTGGAAATTAGGGACGATCAGGATTGGACGACCGGATCCCAGCAAGGCCGCCTCGATCATCACCTCTCCCGAATGTCCGTCCTCCGGGCCAGCCTGAGGAACGATTGTCAAATCGAATCTTCGCGCCGTGCGCGTCG
>Ga0207678_10006750_pt1 | contig 10177 bp, 8 predicted proteins | sample KBSC63metaG_FD_184319 | JGI IMG/M metagenome (GOLD analysis project Ga0207678, IMG submission 184319) | Corn rhizosphere microbial communities from Kellogg Biological Station, Michigan, USA - KBS C6-3 metaG (SPAdes) (version 2) | ecosystem: Host-associated > Plants > Roots > Rhizosphere > Soil ...
CCGCGTTCGCCTCCTTGCTTCAAAGGGCGCATCTGGACCAGGACGGCCAACCCTTCCGGAAGCTCACCGCTCATCGCGAACGCATATTGGATCGCTTCCTGGCGGAACGGTTGCCATCCTCGGATGCCTCGCGAGCACGGTGCGCGAACTTCCTCTTCTACAGGCTGCTTGCATGTACGCACGGCGATCTGGGAATTGCGAGCTTTGTCACGGGCCACGAGCATTCGCACAGTCGATCCGTGCACCATTACGCGAATTATCCGGCGTCCTTCGTCGTAGATGCTTATCGGCGCGCATGGATATTGGCGGATGGCGGGTCCATGGATACCGAGGAACAATCCGGGGCATCGCATGTCGTCGCCCGCGGGTACGGCGCTCGACGCGTTCCTCGGGTTGATGCGGTCGAGGCGCTGATCAGGTTTCTGGCGGCGGCCATGCAACGCGGCACCTTTGCCGAGCGGCACAACGCGTATACGGCATACACCCTGGTCGGCATGGTGCTCGGGCTTGGCATGCGTCCGGTCGTCGAACCCGATATCAACAACATTGGCGACGCGAGCGGGGACGGGATTTTTCTCAGCTTTGTCGACAAGGCGCGCTCGGATTACGACCGAAGGGTGAACGCGATTCCGCCTACGCTGAACCGGCATCTTCGAAGCTACACCGCCTATCGTCACCGGTTGTTCCTCCGGGAAGCGCGTCCCACGCGCGACGCAAACTTCCTCTATGTCGATCCGACTACTGGCGCACCCGAGCGTTTCCGCCCGAGCCATTTCGTCGCCATCGTCGGTGAGGTCTTTCCCCTGGAGTTCTACGCGTTGCGGCGTTTCATGCGTACCGAACTCGCGCAAACCGACGGCGTGCACGCGGAGGACGTCGACGCCTACATGGGTCACTGGCCGTACGGAGTAAGCCCTCACGATTGGCGCTCGACTTATCCGATGCGCCGTTTGGCCGATTTGGCCAATAAACCTATCGAGGCGTTGCTGCAACGGCTTGGCTATCGTGCCCTCCTCTTGGCATGACAGCAGAACTTCTTCATCCGCTATGGACTCCGCCAGGGCCCGATGCGACGGCATTGCAGAAGGCAGCGCATGCACTGATGCTGCGTACGCTGAAGCGCATTGCCAAGCAAATGCCGGAGGTCTTATACGACCCAGCCAAGCTCGGCTGGAAGCCTGTGATGGAGGCAGCGACTGCGGCTCTGCTCAACCCAAGACTAGGTCTGGAACCGCGAACCGAAGCGCTTACACTGCTGCAACGACGCCTGCAACAGGTCGATCCGTCGACGCCGCAACAGTTGTACTCGGCACGCGTCGACAAGCAAGGCTCAATTGCGGCGGACTTCGGCGATGCGATCGAAAACCTGGAGCGCTTTGAAACGGCACTGCATGCGTATCTCGTTTCGCTGCGGCCGACTCGACGCAGCCACAGCGTGCCCGATAAACGCCCCAAACCCAGCACCAACGAGTCTGATCGAGCCGAGGCTTTGCTGGCGCTTGGCGTTCTCGTGGCATTACTCGTCACACGCCTTGGCTACTGTTCCATGTCGCTGCTTGCCAAGATCGTTGCCTCGGTCGGAGAACGACCGCTCGTCCTGAATGGTTGGGCTTGGGTCGACATAACGCTTGCGCACGCAAACAACGCGCCCCAGTTGCGACGGATATTCCTGGATGCGGTCACGCTCGCCGCATGGCTACGCGCGCAAGGTCACTGCAATCTCCTGCCGCAGCCCCTTGGCGAAGCGAAGGCGGGACAGCGCGCTTCGTTCTATACATCAATGGCCAAGCGCGCCTTCAAAACCATCCTCGACCGCATGGAGGCCGCCGGCCGCGCCAGTCCATTCCGATCCTTGCCGGGATTGTGTAGTGCCAAGGTCCAGCGCCTTCGGCTCACCACGATGCCTCTGCTTGGTACCTTCGCCAAAGGCGATATCGTGAACTCTTCGCTCGAGGCGGGAACGTGGCAGCGCCTGCTTGGCCGACGCAGTCCCACGTTGGACGAGCCGGTCTCTCCAATCCCACCGGCGGCGGCGAGCCATTCCGAGGCCCCGCCGCCGCTGCCGCCTGACGTCTTCCACAAGGAGGACGCGACGGTTGAGGAGCAGGCAGCGCAGGGCGACCTCGATGAGACAGGTGTCGTCGCGCGGCTGCGCCTGATCATGGCTGGCAAACGATCCACTTGGCGGGACGGGTTCGACACACTACTGATGGAGCTTCGCGACAAGGAGTCGGAAAGCCAAACCGCCCGCTGCGTCGTCGGATGGCTCCGGCATCTGGCCTGCGAGCACAAGAGCAAAGGCAGATTGCTGCATGATGGTTCCGTGCGTGGCTACCGAGGCCTTTTGGCCAACCGGCTGTTGCAGTACATGCCGCCGAACCTCGCGGGCATCGATGAAGAGGAGCTTGAGGACGCCTACAACGAAGTGGTCGCGAGTCGCTCATCCAAGGGCCAGGGCGGGCGCATCCAGGCAGCGCTTGGATCATTCAACTTCTATGTGCGGGTGCACGAAATCCCTGAACTGCCGCATGTTCGACTGGCCGGCATTGATCGTGAAGGCTACACGATCAGCAGCCGGATCGTGAGCGAAGCAGAGTTCGCGGAGGGGCTGAAGCAGATCGATCACGGCGATATCGTGATCAAAAGTCCGCGGTTGAAGGTCCAGATGCGCGCGTTCTGGGTCCTGGCGTTTCGATTTGGAATGCGTCGTCAGGAAATCCTCGGCCTCCAGGCACGCGACATCGACACCGAACTCGTGCGCGTGCGAGAAAACGAGGCGCGCTCGCTCAAGACACCGAACGCACACCGCGTATTGCCACTCGACGCGGTGCCGGAGGGTTCTACCCCGGAGAAGAGTGAGCGGGCTCTGATACTGGCGCTGATCGACGGCCGGGATCCCGACGACTACGTCTTCTTCGGCAAGGGAGTACCCAGCGAAAAGGATCTCGGCAACCATCCGGTTGTGCCCAAGATCAACGATCTGTTCAAACGCCTTACTGGCGATGCACACCTCCACCCACACAACCTGCGGCACAGTCTCGCGACGTTATTTCTGTTCGGGAGTCTGGGAAGCGATCTTGAACTTGGCTCGCACCCTGCTTGTACGCCGTGGATGCGAACCGCAATCGAGAAAGCCCAATTCTTGGAGGCTGCAATCGCGGGTGAGCTCCATCGCAAGGCGGGCCGAGGCTCGGCGCTCGCGATGACGATGGGCCACAGTTCCGAGCTCACGACATACGAACACTATGTTCACTCACTCGATTTGCTCTTGTTTCTTGCGTGCACGCATCCTCGTGTCCGGCCTTGGGGCGCCCAGCCGGCGTACCAACGGCAGATTCGCGACCGAGCCCAGATTCGAGCGTTACTGGGATACGCGGACTCGTACCGCCTGCCACACGCGGGTGCGCCAGGCACGGTCATCCAGATCGCCGCGCGCCATCCCGACTTGGTCCTGATGCTGAAGACGGACACGGGGCAGGATAAGAAGCCCGCCAAGACTGCTGCCCCGCCTTGGCCCATGAGCCTTCAGGGCCTGCGCCGCTTGCCCAAGGCGAAGAAGCTTTTGGGCTGCCCCGAGAAGCAATTCCAGGTCGACGCGGTGATGGCAGTCCTCTCACGACTGCAAAGCGTGGACGCGAGCAAACGCGAGCATTTGCGCGCGGTTATTGTTCGTTGGGTGCAAGCGTTGCCCAAAAAGCACTCGGACTGGGCCTATATGACAGCCGCTGCAGCCCGGGATTGGGTGCGCTCGCTCGCCGCGCTTGAGGCGAGCATTCCGGTCGAAGTCCTTCACGTGACGCGCAAAGAGGACGGCAACGTCAAACGCAAGATCGTCCTCGCAAAGCCTCTTGCGGAGAGTTCGTACAAGGATGGGGGTGGGCGATACTGGATTCGCTTTGCGAGTATACGGAAACGCCCGGCACCGCGGACGCGTAGGACTGACCAGCGGCGCTCTCGCGCGCAGTCGAGTATCACTTGGTTGATGTTCGCGGTCCTCGAGGCCACTGCGTCGCCGCAGCTGCCCTTGCTCTGAAGGTATGCTGCGCCCTCAAAGGTGTGCGGCCGGATTTCGTGTACCTCCGCCGTGCCGAATGTTCAACGTGACTCGTTGCGTACTGACCCTGTGGCACCTAACGAATCACCCGATGCGAGCTCACGTGGCCGCTGCCATCGACTGATCCACAAATCGCCTCTCGGTCGTCATCAACGGCGATGCTCGATTCCGGAGAGGAGAGCCTCTGAACACTGGAGTCCTTGGCGCGGCGTTCGTAGCAGGCCTAGCCAGCATCATGATGGTCGGTGCGTACGAACGGTATTGCGGGCGCACGCGCAACATCCTCGTTGGACGCACCGAGCAGCCCCAGGTGGTCAAACACGTGGCTGGCGACCTCGGCAGGATTGGTCGTGGCCCTAGTATCAATGAGTCGGATCGGGTCGAAAAGCTGACCCATTACAGAGACTGTGTCGCCGCAGCGAACGATGCGTACGTTGTTCACCGAATCCTCCATCGAGTAAGTCAACAGCGCGCTTATCGGGCGCCCGCAGACATGGCTGCCCTGTTTGCAGCGCGAGCACCGGCCTTGGTAAGCGCGCTCAGGTTTCGCGCCGAGAAGGACGCGGCGCTCCACTGGTCGAATTGGGCTACGACTTCCGCAGGGAAGTAACGGGGCTTGGAGCGAGCTGCCGCGGGCGTGGCGAGGTAGTCGAGGATGTAGACGAGCCCGGCATGGAGGCTCATGTCCTGCCGGCGGAGCCATTCCAGGTGCGGAGCAAGGACGAGCAGGTTGTGGATTTCGTGGCGCACGACATTGTGCAATGGAGGGCGCCGCGCGATTCCCACTGTGTGGATCTTGCCGACGTCATGGAACAGGTATCCCAACTGCGCGATGCCTACCGACGCTGTGTCGTTGGGCAGGGTGCGCTGGACCATCGTGGCGATGAGGTCGAGGTTCTCCACGCTATGCTGTACCAGTCCCCCTTTGCCCGAGTGGTGATGCTCACCGCTTGCGCGGCAGGCCAGAAAAGAGGGGCCAATCGCCGGATCGAACAGGATGCGCGTGAGGAACGTCCGCAGCACCGGCGGCAAAGACACTTCCAACGAACCCAGTGCGGCGCGGATCGCTTCAGGCACGTTGATCAGGAGGTCCGACGCGACGTCGATTTCCTCCGCGGCCAATGGAGCAACGCTGGTGACACGCAGCTGCGCATTCCCCTCGTATGTCCGTACGGCCGCCTTCACTCTCGCCGGCATGCCGATGGTGGGAAGTGCGATGTCACTACGACATTCCGGCCACACGAAGCCGAGAACGGTACCCGTTGCATCGGCCAAGCTGAGCTGTAGTCGGGGCGTGTTGATCGCTGCCTCCATTGCAGCTGTCAGCACGTATTGCCCTTCAGTCGACGTTCCCGACAGACTGGCAAGGTTCTTGATCATGGGTCGCCGAACGTCAAAGTGGACATTTTCTCCATCGGACGGCACGAGGCGAAGGTGGTTCATCGGCCAGCCTCCTGCAGCTCGCTTGAAACTCCGCCGTTGATTGCGCCAGCGATCATGTGGTCGAAGGCCGTGCCATCACGGCGCACCAGGTTTGGCACATAGCGCGAATACGTGCGGAACAACATTTCGGTCGTCGTATGCCCCAACTGCCGCGCAATCCATTCCGGTGCCTCGCCGGCGGCCAGCCACAACGTGGCGCAGGTGTGGCGCATTTCATACGGCCGGCGATAGGCAATACCGAGACTTTTCAGCAGTGGCTTCCACACTCGGTACACGAAGTTGGTGGTGTCCAGCGGGCGGCCTGACCTAGTGTGAAAAATATACGCCTCTGCAAAAGCGCTCGGATTTTCGACGTAGCCATTGGGGCGCATCGCCATGAGAGCTGTCATCACCGGCATGCTGACTTGCAGATCGCGCTGCGACCCGTCGGTCTTCGTGTAATCAGTACGGCCGTCTCGGTAGGTCTCGCGGATCTGTACTTCGCGTCGATCAAAGTCAACATGGCGCCATTTCAGGCCGTGGGCCTCTGCGGAACGCACCCCGGTGAAGAACCGGAAGGTGAGGTAGGGCTGGTAGTCAACGCGTACCGCCGCGAGCATCTGGTTAATTTCATCCAGGGTGAATGGCTGGATGTCGGTACGCTGCAGCTTGAGTCGCCGGATGTCGGCACACGGGTTTTCGATACCGTGACGCAGTACCGCCTCGGCCATGATCATGCGCAAGATGCCGATGACTCGGTTGATGGTCGCAGGGGCCAATACCCGATGCCGCTCCTTGCGCTCTGACGGAACGGCAAGCTGCCGACGAAAGTCCATCACGGCCGCACGATCGACCTCGTCGATACGGGACGAGCCGAACACCGGCAGCAGATGCGTACTGAAGATCGAATCGACGGCCAACCTGTAGGAATGACGCCACTCGATTCCATGTTCGGCCTTCCATTGCTTGGCGAATTCTTCAAACCGGGGCAACGTGCCGCTCTTACGCGGCCGAATGGCTGCGTTTGCCGGCATGATTGCCTTTCCGAACTGCTCCGCATTTTTGCTGCCGGGGAACGCTTGTGCGTAATCGAAGCTTCCGTTGGCGATGTCGCGCTCGATTCGCGCGAGTGCCTTTTCCATGCGTGATCGATTCGCCGCAGTGTCGGGAAGCGTGGACTGCTCGCGACAGCGCTTCCCTTGGAAATGAAAGTCGAAATAGAGACGTCCAGTCTCGGGACGTACGCGCACCTTACCCATGCAGCACCGCCCCGGACGCCATCGGAATGGTGATGTCCTGTTCGGCCCCGGTCAGGCGCATGTCCCGCTCGATGTGCTCCCAGATGAAGAGAATCTTGCGGCCGCCAAACGGGCGGATGTAGTGGATGCCTTGGAGAAGGACTGTGTCCTTCAGGCGATTACGGATCGTCCGCGCGTCGTACTGGATGCGCTCGGCCAGTTGATCAGTGGTGAGGTAAGTCTGTGACATCGCTGCCCCTTTTTGGTCCGGGATGTGCAAATGCACAGTAGTTTGTGCATTTGAATACATTTGACCGCGTTAGTTTGCGTATGTCAAGTTTTTTGGGCAAAATTGCGCAAGCCGTCACAATTGGCCGCTAACCATGCTCAGATACAAGCTCAAGGAACGCATCGCAGACAAGGAATTTCGCGAGCGCCGGCGGGTGACGATTCAGGAGATTGCCGCGGAAACTGGCATCACTCGAAACACGCTCTCAAAGCTCATCAACCAGCATGGCGCGAGCGTGAGGACAGAGAACCTGGATCGGCTGTGCGCCTACTTTGGATGTGGCATTGAAGAGCTTGTGGTGTTCGTGCCCGATGCGGCCGCACCAACTTCAACCCGACAGCCCTAGCCCATCCAGCCCGCGCAAGTCGCCGTTATTGCTGGACAGACTAGACCGCTACTCGAGAGTGGTGCGCGAGCGACATCGTAGTGGACCTATCGCGCGCGCCGCTGAGGCCTTGCCCCCCAGGCAGTCCTCAAGCCGCTAAGATTGAAGTGACGCGCACGGTCCCGCGTGGAGATGTGCAAGATCGCGCTGTCAGGCCGTTCCCAATGTGGAATGGGCGCAAGCATCGCCAGAAACAGAGGGAGCGGTGGCGGATTCGAATCGCTGGCACGTTGTCCATCCATCGGCTTTTGCCCATGAGCAAGAGGCCCTTGACCTGCTGCGCGCAAATCTTCCGGATACGCCGCCCTTCCACGCCTGGTCCAACTTCGAGTTCATCGCCGAAGACGGCAGCATCAATGAAGTCGATGCGCTGGTTGTCTCGGCCGACTGCGTCTATCTGATTGAGATCAAGCACTGGAACGGCCATATCACCGGCAACCAGAACACCTGGACCGTGATGCCACCCAGCGGTCGCGTGCGGCACGAAGAAAACCCGCTGCTGTTGGCGAACCGCAAGGCGCGCAAGCTCAAGTCGCTACTGTCGCGCCAGCAGGCCTTCCGGAAAGCCAAGCCTCCCTTCATCCAGGCCGTGGTGTTTCTGTCAGCGCAGCAATGCCAAGTCGATCTGGACGAGGTCGCCGCCCAGCACATCTACCAGCGCACCGGCATCATCGATCTGATTCGTGGTGAATCAAGCCGGCGTGATCGACATGCACGCATCGATCGTGAAACGGAACGTGGGTTCGCCCGTGCCATGCAGCAACTCGGCCTGCGCAAGCGCACCCGCGCCGAGACAGTCGGCGATTATCGTCTCACCCGCCTGATCGCCGAAAACGACCGCTACCAAGACTGGGAGGCCGAGCACCAACGCGTGGCCGGCGATCTCAAGCGAATCCGCATTTTCCCCTACGCCAAAACGGCTGCGAACGCCGAGAAACGCGAGCGCAAGGACATCGCGAAGCGCGAGTACGAGCTGCTGCGCGATATTCGCTTCGATGGCATCCTCGCGCCGCGGCAACTTACCGAGTGTGACACCGGGCCCGCGCTCGTCTATGACTTCGATCCCGATGCCGAGCGCCTCGATCGTCTGCTGGACAGCAACGTCCCTCCCCCGAGCTTGGGCGAGCGTCTGGACATGGTCCGGAGCATCGCCGAGGCACTGGCCCATGCACACAGCCGCAACGTCTATCACCGCGCACTGAGCCCCTGGACAATCGAACTGCAGGGGCGCCATCCCATACTGCGTGACTGGCAGAGCGGCATCGCGGGGCAGGACAGCACCGCCGATACCCGCATGACTCTTCACGTCGGTCAGCGCGCCGGGCTGATCGACAACCCACGCGCCGCCGCGTACACCGCGCCCGAGGTAGTAGCCGGCGTGGGTTATGACCACGTAGCGATCGATGTGTTCTCGCTGGGCGCGCTCACCTATGCGTTGTTCAGTGGACAGCACCCTGCCGGCGATGTGGACGAGATGTCCAGCAAGTGCCGCCGGGGTCCGGGCCTGATGATTTCCGAAGCCTTGGATGGTGTCCCGGACAGCCTGCAGGAACTCATCCAGTTGTCCACCGACCCCGATCCCACCGCACGACCGGCAGACGTTCATGAATTCCTGCGCCTGCTGGACGAAGTGGAGGATGAACTCACGACCCCGGAGCCCAAGCACGGCGTTGCGCCGGCCGATGCACGCAAGGGCGATACGCTCACGGGCGGATTCAAGGTGTTGCAGCGCCTCGGCGCAGGCTCGACCTGCCACGCCCTGGCGGTCGAAGACACCGAAGGCAAGCGCGGCGTCCGCTATGTGCCGTCGAGCAGGTACGCGCCGACCGCGGCGAGCCCCTCGAGGTCGTGCACGTCGTGGTCGAGCAGGGGCACCTCGACGATCGGCCCGGAGCCGATCCGGCGCTCGAGCGCTTCGATGTTCTCGCGGTCGCGGTCGGCCAGCGCCTGGTAGTGGACGAGGTTCTCGGCCGCCCGGGCGGCTGTCGGGGCGGGGACGCCGGCGTCCCGCAGCGCGCGCTTGGCCTTCGCCCGAAGCCGGGTGCGGGCGGACGGCGCGCCCTCCACGTAGCCCGGGTGCACCTTGTTCACGATCATGCCGCCGAACGGCAGTTCCCGCTCGCGCAGGGCGCGCCAGAAGAAGTCCGCCTCGGCCAGCGGCTCGACCTGCGGCACGGTGACGAGCAGGAACGTCGTCCGCTCGGAGGCCAGAAGCGCCGAGACGTCGGACGCCCGGCGGGCGAAGCCGTCGTACATGCCCTCGAACCCGGCCGCCAGCTCCCGGTGGCATTCGAACCACGCAAAGGCCCGCCGCAGCGGGCCTTTGCGTCTCAGGGAGCGGATGCGCTGCTCGCTCGGCGTTCTGGGCTTGCTTGCCAACGATCGTGGAGCGCCAGGCCTTCATGGCGGATCGATTGTTACAAAGCTGCTGAGAGCTTCTGGTCAGGGCTGTTTTTCATCCACCAGTGAGACACTGGTTGCCTGAACGATTCTCTCGTGCAACCAAGCACAAAGGCTCACGTCGCACGCACGAGCCATCGACGAGCCCTCCGGATGAGGCCACGCCCGACTCGGGCGAGTGACGTGACGACGCTCCAAGTAGGAATTATCCGCACGGGGCGGCGCTTCGCGGCGGGCCGCCCCGCAGTCCCCTCGCGCGGCCCGTCCGGTTGGGAGACCCACGGGCCGCTCGTTACGTCGTTGGGCCCGCACGCATAGGAGCGGGCCGGGCGTTGACGCCGGGCACCTATGCGTCTCAAAGTCGTGTAGTGCGTGGAGCGCAGAGGACG
>Ga0207678_10006756_pt1 | contig 10174 bp, 15 predicted proteins | sample KBSC63metaG_FD_184319 | JGI IMG/M metagenome (GOLD analysis project Ga0207678, IMG submission 184319) | Corn rhizosphere microbial communities from Kellogg Biological Station, Michigan, USA - KBS C6-3 metaG (SPAdes) (version 2) | ecosystem: Host-associated > Plants > Roots > Rhizosphere > Soil ...
CTTCGCGAACGCGGCATCGCCACGCTCGACGAGCTGATCACCATCCTGGTGATGGGCCGCGAGCCGAGCCTGTCGGAGCGCGTCGTCGAAGCCTTGCTGAACAACGAGACATATTTCTTCCGCGACCGCGCTCCGTTCGACTTGCTGGCCCGGCATGCGCTGCCGGAGCTTGCCCGCCGCCGCGCGAAATCGAAACGATTGCGGATCTGGTCGGCGGGCTGCTCGACCGGCCAGGAAGTCTATTCGCTGTCCATGCTGTTTGCCGAGGATCCCGAATCATGGCGCGGGTGGACCATCGATATTCTCGGCACCGATGTGTCGAGCGGTTGCGTCGATCGGGCACGCTCCGGCAGCTACAGCCAGTTCGAGGTGCAGCGCGGGCTTGGCATCGCGCAGATGATCAAATGGTTCGAGGAGTGCCCCGACGGCTGGCGCGCCGTCGAGCCGCTGCGCAAGCCGGTGCGATTCCAGGTGCACAACATCCTCGAAGCGCCGCCGCATCCGTGCGACTTCGATATCGTGCTCTGCCGCAACGTGCTTCTCTACCTCAGCGCCGACAAGCGTAGCCTCGCGTTCGAGCGGCTGGCTTCGGCGATGGCGCAGGACGGCTGGCTGATGCTTGGCGCTGGGGAGACCGTGATCGGACAGACCGCCAAGCTCGGCACGGACGTGAATGCCCGCGGCCTTTATCGCCTGGTCGATGGCGGTGTTCCGACCGAGAAGCGGGTCGGCGACCGGAGAGCTTCCGGCGGGGCTTGACCGCGCGCCAAGACTGGTGCGCCATATAGGGCAATGGATTTCATCGAGCGCCCTTCGCCGAATTTCGACGAGCGGACCCTGCCGGTCTCGATGATCGTGCTTCACTATACCGGCATGCCGGACGCTGAAGGCGCACTGGGCCGGCTGACCTCGCCGGAAGCCAAGGTTTCCTGTCACTATCTGGTCGACGAGGACGGAAGTGTTTTCCGGCTTGTCGATGAATCGAAGCGCGCCTGGCACGCCGGCAAGTCCCGCTGGCGCGGCGTGACGGACGTCAACAGCGCGAGCGTCGGTATCGAGATCGTCAATCCGGGTCACGAATTCGGCTATCGCAACTTTACCGACGAGCAGGTCGCCGCGCTCATCCCGCTCGTGTCGGACATCAAGGAGCGGCACGGCGTTGGCCGCGGCAACGTGGTGGGTCATTCCGACGTCGCGCCGGCACGCAAGGAGGACCCGGGCGAGTTGTTCCCCTGGGATGCGCTGGCCAGGCGGCGGCTCGCGCTTCCGAGCCCGACCCGTGATCTCATCGACCCGTTCTGGACGGACGCCGGCTTCCTGCTGGCGCTGGAGCGGTTCGGCTATGACGTCACCGACGAGCGAAAAGCCGTGATCGCTTTCCAGCGACGCTTCCGCCCCGATCTCATCGACGGGATCGTCGACGGCGAATGCCGCGCAAAATTGCTCGCCCTGCTGCTGCCGCGGCCGCAGTAGAGCGAAGGTCACAAAGTTCACGTCCGATGGGGCGAGCTGGGCGCGTTCGCCTCTTCGTACCGCTCCTCCGACCTGTGACTTTCTATCCGAGGCGGGTTGCCAGAGCTCGCGGCGCATCGGGCGAGACAGGCACAAAGTGCGGCCTGTAGGACAGCGATTTCAGTACATGGGGCCTTGTTACCCGCAGCGCGCGAATGCGAAGAGCGGGCGACCTTTACGATCAGCGAGACTGTTATGAGCGAAGCCCATTTTTATCCCATCGGCGTGCCTGGCCAGAAGTGGGGCGAATCCGAGCTTGCGGAATGGCGCTCGCGGCAAGTCCGCCATCGTCGGTATGAGGTCGATGTCGTGCCCCGGATCGAAGCGCTCGCCGAAAGCTACGACAAGATCGTCTATGGCACGCTCGACTATGCAGACGAACATTATGATCTGCTTGCACTCAAGAGCCGCAACTTTGATCCAGGACTGCCGCTAGCCCTCATCACTGGCGGCGTTCATGGCTATGAGACCAGCGGCGTCCTTGGGGTGCTCGAATTTCTCGAGCGAAACGGCGGCGATTATGCCGGCAAGGTCAACCTCCTTGCGGTGCCGTGCGTCAGTCCTTGGGGTTATGAGCGGGTCAATCGCTGGAACTTCGATGCGGTGGATCCCAACCGCAATTTTCGCGCTGACGGCCCGGCCCGCGAAGCGACGGCGCTGATCGAGCTGATCCGCTCGATCGACATGCCGTTCCTGATGCACATCGATCTCCATGAAACGACCGATTCCGACGAGAGTGAATTCCGGCCAGCCAAGCAGTCACGTGATGGCGAGGCGTTCGAGCCCGGATTGATTCCGGACGGTTTCTATCTGGTGGATGACAGCGGCAACCGGCAGCCCGATTTTCAGAAGGCCGTTGTCGCGGCGGTGGAGAAGGTGACCCACATCGCTCCGCCTGACGCAAACGACGAAATCATCGGATCACCGGTCGTCGCCCACGGGGTGATCGAATATCCGCTCACCGAACTGGGACTGTGCGGTTCTATCACTGGAGCCAAATATACGACGACAACCGAGGTTTACCCCGACAGCCCTCGCACCAGTCCCGAGGAGTGCGTCGAGGCGCAAGTTGCCGCCGTTGTCGCGGCGCTGGACTATGCGCTCGCAAATGGGTGACCTTTCGAACCTGACTCGAAACCCCGCTGTCTTTCCTCTATATCCGCTTCACCAGAGGGCTGGGCGGCCGCGGCTCGCGCAAGCGGGGCGAGGAAAGTCCGGGCTCCACGGAACGACGGTGCCGGGTAACGCCCGGCGGTTTGGGCTTCGGCCTGGATCAGGGACAGTGCCACAGAAAGCAAACCGCCCGGTCTCGGTCGGGTAAGGTCGAAAGGGTGCGGCAAGAGCGCACCGCGGTTCTGGCGACAGGGCCGGCACGGTAAACCCCACCGGGTGCAAGATCGAATAGGGGCGGCATATGAGCTGGTTCCGGCTCGCTGCCCGGGTTGATTGCTTGAGGAGCGGGGCAACCCGCTTCCTAGAGGAATGGCCGCCCATTCGCCGGGTGCACACGCACAGGGCGATGGACAGAACCCGGCTTACAGGCCCTCTGGCACTTTACATTGATGCAGCCCGCCGCTCGCAAAGCCGGCCAGCGGTGGCTAGGGATGGGTGATGCCCAAGCAGAAGAGAACGGACGACTGGGGATTTCCGCGCTGGCGGTCCTATGGCGAGAAAGGCCGCGGGGCGGCCAAGGTGCGCCTGTGCGACCGCGAGGGCTGTACGCAAACCGGCGACCGGCCCGCGCCCAAGGCACCCAATAGCCCGGACCGCTGGTATTTCTGCGAAGCTCATGCCGCCGAATACAACAAGAACTGGAATTATTTCGCCGGCCTTAGTGCCGAAGACGCGGCAAGAGAGGCGGCAGAAGAGGCCCGCGGTAATGCTGGTTATCGCCAGTCTGCCCAATGGAAGTGGGGCGGCCCCGGCGACGGCAGCCGTAGCCGCGACGAGATGCGCGCACTTGAGGCTCTGGAGCTCGAAAGCGACGCCGACTTTGCGGCTGTGAAAGCTGCGCATCGGCGGCTGGTCAAGGAGACCCATCCCGACGCCAATCCGAGCGAAGAAGCGGCGAAGCGCTTCAAGGAAGTGCAGGCGGCTTACGACGTGCTCCGCAAGGCAGAGGAGCGGCGATCGGAAAGCGCCGGCGAGCAAGCCTAGCGCGGCTTGGAGCTTCGCTGCACGGCGTGCATGATGCGCTTCGGAGAGGGAGTCGCGCGTCATGGCCAATCAACAGGATCATAGCCGAGTCCATCTGGCGCTCGAGTTCCTTGGTATTCGTGCACAAGCGACAGCGATGGGGCTGGTGCAATTGTGCGCGGAGCTTCGGCGGGCAGGGGTCATCGACGAAGATGCGGTCGGCCGGGTCAAGGATTCCATCGCCGAGGAGATTGCGGCGCATGCCCCGCGGACGGCCGTGAAGCAGCAATATCTGGCCGATATTCGCGGCCGGCTCGACCGGATTTTCGCGGGCGATGAGCCGGTCGGACCCGGCCCCGCCGTGCATTCATCGGAAGACGATCAGCCGCAGACGTAGCGCCGCGCCGTTTCCTTCACGAGCGCGATCATGTTCGGAACGCCCTGCGTCCGATTGGCGCTGAGGTGCCTGGCCAGGTCGAACGGCGCCAATGCGGCCGCGACGTCCATTGCCGCGACCTCGGTTGCCGGCTTGTCCTGAACGGCCGAAAGAACGAGCGCGACGATGCCCTTGGTGATCGCGGCATTGCTGTCGGCGAGGAAGTGCAGTCGGCCGTCGGCGGCGGTCGGATAAAGCCAGACCGACGCCGAGCAGCCGCGCACCTTGGTGGCGTCGGTCTTTAGCGCGTCGGGCATCGGCTCCAGCTCGCGGCCAAGGTCGATCAGCAGGCGGTAGCGGTCTTCGCCATCCAGCAGTTCGTAATCGTCGAGGATGGAGTCCAGCGAGGGGAGAGCCATGAGGGCGCTTAGCGGTCGCGCAGCTGCTCGATCTCGCGCGACAGGCTGTTTTCCTTTTCGACCGTGATCCGTTCGAGCACCTTGAGGCGCTCTTTTAGGTCCTGGACTTCGCTGCGCAGGCGATCCGTCTCGCGGGGATCGCCGGCCTCGAGCTGCTGGTTCGCCCAGCGCCGATCCATGCCGGTCCGCATTCCCATGCGATGCGAGATGATCCGGAAGGCAAAGATCACCACCATGAGGGTGATGACGAATTCGAACGGGTTCATCGAACCTTGTCCTCATGGGGGATGCGGGCCTGGTCGCGCAGTGCCTCGATCTGGGCCGCGGTCTGGGCGCCGCTGTCCGTAACGATCTGTTCGACGATGCGAAGCCGCTGCTCGAAGCGCTCCATGTGCTGCGCATATTGGGCGCTCTTCTCGGCGGCCAGCTCGCTTTGCGTCGAGATCTGCTTCTCCTTCACGGAAAGCCACATCTTGAACGGCGCGATCAGGATCGCGGCGAGCGGAATCAGCACCCAAATCGTTGCTGGATTATCGAACACGGAAGAGCCTCCTTGGCCGCGGTATTTCGTGGTGGGCTATAGTCAAATCAAGCGCCGGCGTCGCGCTGCGCGGATTCGATCGAGCGCAGCGGCGGGGTACGAAGCGCCTCGATCTGAGCCGCCGTCTGTGCGCCGTTATCGGTGATGATTTGCTCGAGCACGCGGACGCGCTGCTCCAATTCCTTGTTATTCACCGCATATTCGGCAGCGCGCTCGGCAGAGACGCGGGCCTGAACGTCGAGCTGCTTCTCCTTGTACGAGAACCAGCGGCGGAAGACGTAGATCAAGAGGATTGTCGGGGTCAGGACCGCGATCAGCAGTCCGATGACGTCGCCGGGTCCCATTAGGCGTTCCCTCCCTTGTCGATCTGCAGAGCATCAATGTCGCGGGCGAGGCGCGAGGGCTGGTCGGTGGCGATGCGCTCGAGCGTTTCGAGGCGATCCTTGACCGAACCCAGCTCCGCTCGAAGCTGCGCGTTCTCGCTCGTGATGAGCCGAATGCGTTCGGCGGTTTCCTGGTCGGTCTTGGGGTGGATCGGAAGGCCCCAGCTGTTCTGCAAGGGATAGCCGTTCTTGATCTTCAGCCACGTCGACAGGAGCGATCCGCCAACGCCGAGCGCAACAATGATGGCGATGATCGGGAAAATTCCTGCGACCATCCTCAGGATTTGCATGACGTCCGGGTCCACGATTTCCCCCTCGGTTCTTGTTGTTGGTTAGCGAAGCTGCTCGATTTCGTTGGCGAGCGAGCGGTTTTCGGTCGTGACGTAGCTCTCGATGTCGGCGAGCCGGCGGTCGATGTCCCGGAAGCGGGAGCGGATGTCGCGGGTTGCCTGCGCCGGGGAGGCGCGGACGCCTTGCCAGAAATGCTGGTCCTCGCGGTCCCTGATCTCCAGCGAGCGCGGCTTGTTGGGGCTCACGAACGCAGCGATGAAATAGAAGGGCAGCACCGACCCGCCGCTCATGAACATGGCAGCGAGAAAGCAGATCCGGACGAGCGTGACGTCGAAGCCGGTGTAATCGGCGATTCCGGCGCAGACGCCCATGAACTTGCCGTTGCGCTTGTCCTTGTAAAATCGGGTGCGGCTTTCAGGCTGCTCACGCAGGTAGCGGCCCTGTTCACGCGACCGATCGTCGTAGCGGTCCTCGTAGCGATGGTCGTCCATCCTACTCTCCATCCGCCAGCAGCCGGCGGCTGTCTTCGCGGCCCGGCAGGCATTGCTGGCGCCAGTTCGGGTTCTCGGCCGTCATGATGCGCTCGATCGTGCAGATGCGGTCGTCGAGGCGGCGAGCGGCGTCGTGCAGTTCATCGAGCAGCTTTTCGTCGCCCGAGGTCAGCGTCGCCGCCTGCTTCCACTTGGTGATGTAGTGGAACACCAGCCACGGCAGGCCGATGAATAGGATGCCGCAGACGAAGAACGGTACCAGATCGTCCATTGATTTACTTCCCTCTGGCGGCGAGCGCCGCTTTCATAGCCGCGAGCTCGGCGTCGACGGACTCGGACGCTTTCAGCTCGGCGATTTCTTCCTCCAGGCTCTTGGGGCCCGTCATGCCGAGCGCTTCGGCGCGGCCTTCGGCGAAGTCGGCGCGCTTCTCGAGGATTTCGAACTTCGAGAAGGCGTCTTCGGTCCGGTTGCCGTTGAGCAATTCGCGGGTGCGGCCGCGGGTGACCGCGCTTTCGAACCGCGCCGTGATCGCGTTCTGCCGGGCGCGTGCTTCGCGCAGCTTGCCCTGGAGCTTGGCGATGTCGCCTTCATAGCCCCTCAGCGTGTCGTCGATCGTCTTGATTTCCTGACGCAGGCCGTCGGCCATGTCGGTCGCCTTCTGGCGCTCGATGAGCGCTGCCTTGGCGAGGTCTTCGCGGTCCTTGGAGAGCGCGAGCTCAGCCTTCTCTGTCCAGCTGGATTGGAGCTCGTCGAGCCGAACCAAGGCGCGGCGCATTTCCTTCGCATCGGCGATACACCGGGCCGCGGTCGCGCGGACCTCGACGAGCGTCTCCTCCATTTCGAGGATCACCATGCGGATCATCTTCGCCGGGTCTTCCGAGCGGTCGAGCAGCTCGGTGATGTTGGCGGCGAAGATATCTCGCGATCGCGAGAAAATTCCCATTCAAATACTCCGATTCCAAACAGGGCCCTGTTTACTGGCTTTTCCTATTCAAGAGCCGTGCCATTTTTCAGCAACGCAAGGAATTGCAGGAAATACCGCATTTTCGGAGGCTTTTGCGAGCGAAAATCCTTGCCAATTCGTGGGATTTGGCACCAACAGTCGGTATGGAACGAACAGACCAGTTCATCGGCCAGAGCCTGGCGTTCCTCGACGCGGTCGAGCGCGCAAGCCGCGCCGCGCCGCTCAACCGGCCGGTCCTGGTCATCGGCGAGCGCGGGACCGGCAAGGAGTTGATCGCCGAGCGCTTGCACCACCTGTCGTCGCGCTGGGCCGGGCCGCTGATCGTCATGAACTGCGCCGCACTGCCCGAGAATCTCATCGAGGCGGAGCTCTTCGGACATGAAGCGGGAAGCTTTACTGGCGCGGCCAAGACCCGCCACGGCCGCTTTGAGGAAGCCGACGGGGGAACTTTATTCCTCGACGAACTGGGCACCTTGTCGATGCCGGCTCAGGACCGTCTGCTGCGCGCCACCGAATATGGCGAGATCACGCGCATCGGTGCTTCAAAACCGATCTCGGTCGATGTCCGGATCGTCGCCGCGACCAACGAGAACCTGCCGGCGCAGGTGGACCGCGGCAAGTTTCGCGCCGATCTTCTCGACAGGCTGTCCTTCGAGGTGATTACGCTGCCGCCCCTGCGGGCTCGCGAGGGCGACATTCCACTGCTTGCGGAGCATTTCGGCCGGCGCATGTCGGCGGAGCTGGAATGGTCTAACTGGCCGGGCTTTTCGCCGCGGGTCATGGCCGACCTCGAAACCTATCCCTGGCCCGGCAACGTCCGCGAGTTGCGCAACGTCGTCGAGCGCGGAGTGTACCGGCACGAAAATCCCGAGCGGCCGATCGAGGAGATGGTGTTCAACCCCTTCTACTCGCCCTGGGCGCCTGAGCAGTCCTTCCAGCCGCCTGCACCTTCGACTTCCGGGCAAAGCGAACCGACCGCTGCTCCCGCACCATTGCATCTCGTAAGTCCGGAGCAGCCGTCCGCCGTCAGCGACTTTCGCGCGGCGGTTTCCGACTATGAGCGCTCGCTGCTGCAGGACGCGCTTGCCCGCAATCGTTTCAACCAGCGGGCGACGGCTTCCGCGCTTGGGCTTAGCTACGACCAGCTTCGTCACGCCTTGAAGCGCCACAAGCTGCTCGACGCCGAAGCCGGCTAGCCCTCAGCTCGTATCGCCGCAGCGACATTGACCCGCGGCTTGCCGGAGTCCTAGGGCCAAGCCGAACCTTCAAACCATAGGAGCGACGCGATGGCCTTCACGCTTCCCGACCTGCCGTATCCCAAGGATGCGCTGCAGCCCCACATGTCTGCGGAGACATTCGATTATCACTGGGGCAAGCATCACAAGGCTTATGTCGACAAGACAAATGGGATGCTCGGCGAGAAGGAGCTGGAAGGCTCTTCGCTCACGGACGTAATCAAGGCTGCGAAGGAACGCGGCGACAAGGGGCTCTTCAACAACTCCGCGCAGATCTGGAATCACAGCTTTTTCTGGCAGTGCCTGGCGCCGCAGGGATCAACGCAGCCCAGCGGGCGGCTGAAGGAAATGATCGACAGCGATTTCGGCGGGCATCAGGCCTTGCTCGAAAAGCTCGCAACCGAGAGCGCCAATCACTTCGCCAGCGGCTGGGGGTGGCTGATCCTCAACAATGGCAAGCTTGAAGTGACGTCGTTGCACGATGCCGACAGCCCGGTTGCCCATGGCATGACCCCGCTGCTGACCGTCGATGTGTGGGAGCATGCTTACTACATCGACTACCGCAACGAGCGGCCAAGGTTCCTCAAGAGCGTTCTCGAGAACATCATCAACTGGGACTTCGTCGCGCAGAATCTCGACGGAAACGGCGTGAGCCGGGCGGATCAGCAGAGTTGACCATGGGGAGCCGGCTACTGCTTCAAACGGTAGCCGGTCCGAAAGATCCACCAGATGCCGGCGAGGCAGATGAGGAAGAAGGCGAAGGTGGCGGCGAGGCTGGTCGCGACCGGGACGTCCGCCTGGCCGATGAATGTCCACCGGAAGCCGTTGATCAGATAGACCACCGGGTTGAACAAGGTGATGCTCCGCCAGGGCTCGCGAAGCATGTCGATCGAGTAGAAGGCGCCGCCGAGAAAGGTCAGTGGCGTGACGATGAGCAGTGGTATAATCTGCAGCTGTTCGAAGCCCTTGGCCCAGATTCCTACGATGAAACCGAAGAGACAGAAGGTCGCGGCCACGAGCACTAGGAACAGCAGCGCGAAGAACGGATGCTGGATCTGGACGTGCACGAACAAATTGGCCGTGAGCAGGATCACCAGTGCGACCGTCATCGCCTTGGTCGCGGCGGCGCCGACGTAGCCGAGTACTGTTTCGAACGCAGACAGCGGCGCGGACAGGAGCTCGTAAATCGTGCCGGTGAAGCGCGGCATGTGGATGCCGAAGCTCGCGTTGAAGATGCTCTCGTTGAACAGCGACAGCATCATCAGGCCGGGGACGATGAAGCTGCCGTAATCGACGCCGTTGATTTCCTTCATGCGGCTGCCGATCGCGGCGCCGAAGACCACGAAATAGAGCGAAGTCGTGATCACTGGAACCGCGAGACCGGTCCACAGGGTACGCCGGAAGCGGTGCATTTCGAACTTGTAGATCGCCCAGACGCCCCGCCAGTTCATGCCTGCGTGTCCTTCCGGTCGTGGATCAGGCCGACGAAGATGTCCTCCAGGCTCGATTGCTTGGTGTCGAGGTCCTTGAAGGCGATGCCCGCGTCCCGCATCGCCGTCAGTAGCGAGGGGATGCCGGTCCGCTCAGCCTTCGCGTCGAATTCGTAGGTCAGGGTCGAGCCGTTGTTGCTGAGGCTCGGCGACCATTCGGCAAGGCTTGAAGGAACTTCGCTGAGCGGCTCGGTCAGCTGCAGGTGCAGGATCTTGCGCCCGAGCTTCTGCATCAGCGCATGCTTTTCCTCGACGAGGATGAGTTCGCCCCGATTGATGACGCCGACGCGGTCGGCCATTTCTTCGGCTTCCTCGATATAGTGGGTCGTTAGGAT
>Ga0207678_10006757_pt1 | contig 10173 bp, 10 predicted proteins | sample KBSC63metaG_FD_184319 | JGI IMG/M metagenome (GOLD analysis project Ga0207678, IMG submission 184319) | Corn rhizosphere microbial communities from Kellogg Biological Station, Michigan, USA - KBS C6-3 metaG (SPAdes) (version 2) | ecosystem: Host-associated > Plants > Roots > Rhizosphere > Soil ...
CTGGAACCCCGCGACCACCGCCGCGGTCAAGGCGTGGCAGGCCCGGGTGCACCACCAGGTGCAGCGCGCGTTCACGCCCTCGGACTGGACCTCGCTGCTCGCTGCCGGCAACAGCGGCACCGTGCTGCAGCCGGGCGTCCGCAACGACGACGTGCTGCGCGCGCAGCGGGCGCTCAACGGGGCGCTGCCGGCGGGGTTGACCGTGACCGGCCGCTACAACCGGGCGACCCAGCGTGCTGTTCTGGCCTACCAGAAGCGCGTGGGCATCAAGCGGACGGGCGTCGTCGCCGCGCTCACCTGGCGGGCGCTGTCCCGGGGACGGCGGTAGCGATGATCCTCGGCGGCAACGGTCAGGCCGACAGCAGTCCGGCCGCGCCGAGCGACGTGAAGAAGCCGAGCCCGTCCGTGCCGGGGCCGCACAGCTCCTCGATGGCGTGCTCCGGGTGAGGCATCAGCCCGACCACGTTGCCCGCCTCGTTGGTGATGCCGGCGATCGCCCGCTGTGACCCGTTCGGGTTGCCGACGTAGCGGGCGACCACCCGGCCCTCGGCCTCGAGCATGTCCAGGGTCTTCTCGTCGGCGACGAACGAGCCCTCGCCGTTCTTCAGCACGATCGTGACCTCCTGGCCGGCGGCGTACGCGCTCGTCCAGGCGGTGCGGACGTTCTCGAGGACGAGCCGCTGGTCCAGGCAGCCGAACTTGCGGTGGTCGTTGCGGATCAGCGCGCCGGGCAGCAGGTGCGACTCGCAGAGGATCTGGAAGCCGTTGCAGATGCCGAGCACCGGCATGCCGCCGCGGGCGGCGTCGACGACTTCGGTCATCACGGGCGCGAACCGGGCGATCGCGCCGCAGCGCAGGTAGTCGCCGTAGGAGAAGCCACCGGGGAGGATCACCGCGTCGACCCCGCGGAGGCTGTGGTCGCCGTGCCAGAGCGCGACCGGCTCGTGCCCACCGATGCGTACGGCGCGGCGTGCGTCGGCGTCGTCGAGCGACCCGGGGAAGGTGACGACCCCGACCTTCACGCGCCGGCCTCCGAACCGTCGAGGACCCGCACGGCGTAGTCCTCGATCACCGGGTTGGACAACAGCGTCTCGGCCATCTTCTCGACCTCGGCCAGCCGCGCCTCGGTCAGGTCGCCCTCGATCTCGAGCTCGAACCGCTTGCCCTGGCGGACCTCGGTCACGCCCTCGAAGCCGAGGCGAGGCAGGGCGCCGAGAACCGCCTTGCCCTGCGGGTCGAGGATCTCGGGCTTGGGCATGACGTCGACGACGACACGGGCCACGGGGCACTCCTGCTCAGAGGGTTCGGCTGACGTGTCCTGATCCTACTGGCCCCCGTCGGCTGCGGTTCTGGGAGCCGCCGCTGGCTCGAGGGGTGGGCATCCTCAGCGCAGCCCGGCCGGGGGCGCCGGATGACGGAGGGTGTCGAGCACGGCGAGCACCTCGTCGGCGCGGGTGTTCGGGTTGACGAAGGCGAGCCGCAGCACGGTGTCGCCGGTCCACCTGGTCGGCACGCACAGCATCAGACCCGCCTCCGCGGTGCGGTCCGACCACCTCGCGTAGTCCTCCGGGCTGTAGCCAGGGCGTTCGAAGAGGAGCACGGACAGCTCCGGCTCGGCGACCAGGCGCAGGTGGTCGCGGCCCCTGATGGCGTCGGCCACCAGGCGGCTCGTGGCGAGCGTCTGCTCCACCGCGGCGGCGTAGCGGGTGGTGCCGTGGACGGCGAGGCTGAACCAGAACGGCAGCCCGCGGGCTCGCCGGCTGAGGTGCAGCGCCAGGTCGGCGGGGTTGTGCACCTTGCGGTCGATCGCGTCGAGGTAGTGCGCCGACTGACTGTGGGCGGCACGGGCGTGGGAGGGCTCGCGGTAGAGCAGCGCGCAGCAGTCGTACGGGGCGAACAGCCACTTGTGCGGGTCGACGATGAAGCTGTCGGCCCGCTCGATGCCGGCGTACCGGCGGCGCACGCTGGGCGCCGCCAGGCCGGCACCGCCGTACGCGCCGTCGACGTGGAGCCAGACGCCGTGCTGGTCGCAGACCGTCGCGATGTCGCCGAGGTCGTCGACGATGCCGGCGTTGGTCGTGCCTGCCGTGGCCACCACGGCGAAGACCCCGGGGGCGGTCTCGAGGATGGCCCGCACCGCGTCGCCGGTCAGGTGCCCCCGCTGGTCCACCGGCGCCGTGACCACCGTGACGTCCATGACGCGGGCCGCACCGGAGACCGAGGAGTGCGCAGTCTCGGCGCACACCACCTTCCAGCCGTCCGGGGGACGCTGCTGCGTCGCCGCGGCGCGGGCGGTCGCCAGCGCCGAGAGGTTGCCGATCGTGCCCCCGCTGACGAAGCAGCCGCCGGCGCTGCGCGGCCAGCCGAGGAGCCTGACCAACCAGGCCAGCGCCTCGTTCTCGGCGTGGATCGCACCGGATCCGGCCTCCCAGGTTCCCGCGAAGATGTTCGCCGCTCCGGTAACGGCCTCGAACGCGAGAGCGGCCCGGGTGGGCGCGGCCGGGACGTAGGCGAGGTTGGTCCGCGCGTGCTGGGCACGGGTGGCCGGCGCGAGCACCCGGTCGAAGAGGTCGAGCGCCGCGGTGACGCCGACGCCGTCGGGAGTGACGGCCCGACCGGCGGTCAGCGCGAGGTCGGCGGCGGAGCGCGCTCGGGCGAGCGGGTCCGGGTCCTGCTGGAGGAGGGCGGTCACCTGGGTGAGCACAGCCGGCGACTCGCGCCCGCGGACCTGGGCTATCCACTGCTCGCCCTGATCACCATGTCGATCAGCCAGCGGGTGGGTCGGCCCACCATCGACGCCGTCCTCCGCATCCCCGAGGTCGTGGAACTGCTCGTCACCACCGGAGACGGCGACCTGACGGCCCGCGTCGTCGCCAGGGACACCGAGGACCTGCACCGGATCACGAACCTGTTGCTGGAGGCACCGGGCGTGGTCCGGTCCAACACGGCCATCGCCCTGGCCGAGGTGCAGCCGTTCAGCGTGCGCTCGCTGCTGGAACGGCACGCCGAAGGCTGAGCCTGGATTCACCGATTGGCGGCGTCGCGAGCGTCATCAGGCGGGTGTGCTGGCAAGGCGCGATCGCGGTCTGGTTGCACCGTTGAGCGTCCGCAACGCAGCCAGCGCACTGCATGGTGGCGCGCAGCAGGCGGGAACCGGTGAATTCAGGCTGAGGCGAGGGACTGCCGCGCCAGGCGTGGTCGGCTCAGGCTCAGCCCGCTGCGGTCTCCGTCGTGGGGTGGTAGGCGCAGTCCGAGGCGGCGTCGCTCGCCTTCGCGGGTTCGGCGGCCGTGGTGCTCGCACCGGAAGGTGTCCTCGCCGTGCTCGTGCCCGGCGTACCGGCCGCGGCAAGGGTGGCGCCCGAAGTGGGACCGGAGGTTGGCTGGGCGGCGCGGTTCGGGTACAGCGCCGCCTGCACGGCGGCGTGGACGTAGTCGAAGTCGGGGGCGTTGGGGTCGAAGGCGTCGCTGCGCTCGAAGCTCACCGACCTGATCGGTTGCCCCTTCACCTTGTCGGCCAGGTCGACGAACGCCGCGAGCAACTGTTGCGGGATGTCGGTGCGCACGATCTCCTTGCTCGCACTGGCGAGCTTCGTGTAGCGCTTGAGCAGCTTGACCGGGCTGGCCTCGGCGACGATCGCGTTGATCGCACAGCGTTGGCGCTGCATGCGCTTGTAGTCGGTGGAGCCGTAGCGCCCGCGGGTGAACCAGAGCGCCTTGAACCCGTTGAGGCGCTGGTCGGGGCCCGGCTGCAGGTAGCTGTCCGGCGGGATGTGCGCGTCGGTGTTCCCGCCGATCGGCACCGGCTCGTTGATGTTCACGGTGATGCCACCGATGGCGTCCACGAGACGCTGGAACCCCGCGAGGTTCACGAGCGCGTAGTAGTCGACCCGGATGCCGAGCGCGCCGGCAACCGCCAGCTTGATCGCGTCGGCACCCTCGTTGTCGGAACGGCCCAGGACCCCGGGGTGGAGGAGCGGGACGTCGCGGTAGACGGCGTTGAGGAAGTAGTTCGCGTTCGGCTCGCTGCCGCCGTCGGTGAAGCCATCGGGGTAGAGCTCGGCGAGCTTCGATCCGGGCTTGAACGGCACCTCGCGCAGGTTGCGCGGGAGGCTGAACAGGACCGTCCGCCCGGTCTTCACGCTGATGCTGGCCAGCATCACCGAGTCCGTGCGCACACCCGGCCGGTGGACCGCGCCGTCGCCGCCGAGCAGCAGCACGTTGACCCGGTCGCGCTTGCCCCAGGGGTTCTCCTTGGTGACCTTCGGCGCGGTGGCGCTGACCTCACCGCCGAAGACCGAGCCGATCAGGTCGCGCTGCACGACGGCGTACCGCGCACCCATCGCCATCGGAGCGCTCACCGCGGCGCACATCACCGCGACCCCGAAGGCCCCGGCAACCCGCAGCGCCAGGGGCGCCGGGTGCGTGCGGTGCCGGGTGTAGGTGCGCCAGATGAGCGCGATCCACAGCGACCAGAGCACCGCGATGGTGACGACGACCCAGAGCAGGGCGGACCGGTCGACGGCAAGGTCGAGGAGCCGGCTCGACGAGGTGCGGGCCACGATCGCGCCGATGAGGCCCAGCACGGCGGCCGGGACCAGGGTGGCCACCAGGGCACGCCGCAGCGCCCGTCCGACCTGGTCAGGACGGGCCGCTCTGTGCCGCCCCCCGGCAGGAGAGGCGGCCTGAGACCCCCGGCGCACGGGCGAAAGCGTAAGGCCTGGAGACGGCCCTCCGGTGCGCTCCCGGAAACCTCGACCACCCGGGGGTGGTCAGTCCACCAGCTCGCGCTTGAGGATCTTGCCGGTCGCGGTCATCGGCAGCGAGTCGACGAACTGCACGACGCGCGGGTACTTGTACGACGCCATCTGCTCCTTGCCCCACGCGACCAGCTCGTCCTCGGTCACCGAGGCGCCGGCGTTGCGGATCACGAACGCCTTCACCTCCTCGCCGTGCGACTCGTGGGGTACGCCGACCACGGCGGCCAGCGAGACGTCGGGGTGGGTCATCAGGACCTCCTCGACCTCCCGCGGGTACACGTTGTAGCCGCCGCGGATGATCATGTCCTTGGACCGGTCGACGATGTAGAAGAAGCCGTCCTCGTCGCGACGAGCGAGGTCACCGGTGCGGAACCACCCGTCGCGCATCACCTCGGCGGTCGCGTCGGCGCGGTTGAGGTAGCCCTTCATGATGTTGTGCCCGCGGATGGCGATCTCCCCGATGGCGTCCGCGCCCTGGACCTCGTGCCAGTCGTCGTCGATCAGCTTGCACTGCACGCCCCAGATCGGGATGCCGATCGAGCCCGGGCGCGGGTCGCGGTCGGGGTCGCTGAACGTCGCGACCGGCGAGGTCTCGGAGAGGCCGTAGCCCTCGAGGATGGTCACGCCGAGCCGCGTCTTCACGTCCTTGATGATCTCGACCGGCAGGCTCGCGCCACCCGACACGCCCACGCGCAGGTTGCCGGCAATCCTCTCGACGTCGACGCCCTCGTCCAGCGCGCCGAGCAGGCCCCACCACATGGTCGGCACCCCCGCGAAGAACGTGACGTCCTCCTTCTGCAGGATCGCGATGGCCGCCTGGGCGTCGAACCGCGGCAGCAACACGAGCGTCGCGGCCATCGAGAAGCCGGCGTTCATCTGCACGGTGGAGCCGAACGAGTGGAACAGCGGCAGCGTGAGCAGGTGCACGTCGGTGCCCGGCGTCGAGCCGAACAGCCGGTTGCAGGTGAGCGCGTTGAGCACGAGGTTGGAGTGGGAGAGCTCCGCGCCCTTCGGCTGACCCGTGGTGCCGCTGGTGTAGAGGATCACTGCGGTGTCGGTCTCCGCGCCGACCCGTGCCTCGAAGACCGGCGACTTGTCCTGCAGCGTCTCGCCGAGCGTGCGCACGCCCTCGATCGGCGAGGCTGCGGCCGGGTCGGCGGTGATCAGGATCAGCTCCGGACTGCTGGTCGCGTGCTGCACACCGGCGTACCCCTCCTGGCCCATCGGCAGGTCGGCGGTGCCCTCGAAGCAGAAGTACACCTTCGCGTCCGAGTCGTCGAGGTAGTAGGCGACCTCGCGGCCCTTGTTGAGCACGTTCATCGGCACGGCCACGCCGCCGGCCTTGAGGATCCCGTAGTAGACGACCGGGAAGTACGGCAGGTTCGGGCAGGTCAGCGCGACGCGGTCACCCGGCTCGACGCCGAGGTCGACGAGGAGGTTCGCGACCTGGTTGGCCATCGCGTCGACCTGCGCGTAGGTGAGCCGGACGCTCTGCCCATCGAGGGTGGCCAGCACGAGCGCGTCGCGGTCGGGGTAGTGCCGGGCGCTGTCCTCGAGGAGGATCGAGAGGTTGTACACGGGTGCGGGCCTCCTGGGTCGGGTTGCGGCACAACCTAGTGTCCGTCGGACCGCTCCGAAAGGATCCGCGCGGCCCGCCGCAGGTCCCTGGGTACGGCGAGTGCCGCGGCGACCGTGACCAACGGGCCGACCGGACGCCACAGACCGCGTCCCTTCACCCGGACGGTGACCGTGACGGTGCAGCCTTCGGGCTGCGGCTCGAACCACAGGGCCAGCCGGGCCCGAATGCCGCGCCAGACCCCGGCCTCCACCCATACCTCGGGCCGCTCGAGAGCCGTGATCTCGAGTCGCGGCCGCAACCCCAACGCCGTCACGTCGACCCACCGCAACCCGCTGCGTGGAACACCGGTGTCGAGCAGCTCCACCGACCTCAGCGACGACTGCCACTCGGGTCGGTTGCGGGGATCGGCCAAGTAGTCGAAGGCGACCTCGACCGGTACCGCGAAGTCGACCGACGAGCCGAGCATGATCGGCCCCGCGATCACCTCAGAACGTCTCGCCGGTGAGCAGCTCGAACGCCTCGACGTACCGGCCGCGCGTACGGGCGACCACCTCGCCGGGCAGGGGCGGCGGCGCCTCGCCCGACGAGCGGTCCCAGCCGCTCTCGGACGAGGTGAGCCAGTTGCGCACGATCTGCTTGTCGTACGACGCCTGGGTGCGGCCCGGCTGCCACTCGTCGGCCGGCCAGAAGCGCGAGGAGTCGGGGGTGAGCACCTCGTCGGCGAGGACGGTGGTGCCGTCGGTCCGCGAGCCGAACTCGAGCTTGGTGTCGGCGAGAATGATCCCGCGCTCGCGGGCGATCTGCTCGGCGCGGGCGTAGACCGCGAGCGTGAGGTCGCGCAGCCGGCTGGCCACGTCGTCGCCGACGGTCCGGGCGACGGCGTCGTAGGAGACGTTCTCGTCGTGGTCACCGAGTGCCGCCTTCGTGGCCGGGGTGAAGAGCGGTTCGGGCAGCCGGCTGCCGTCCTCGAGGCCCTCCGGGAGCGCGATGCCGCACACCTCGCCGGTGGCCCGGTAGTCGAGCAGCCCGGAGCCGGTGAGGTAGCCGCGCGCCACGCACTCGACCGGGAACATCGCCAGCTCCTCGCAGACGACCGCGCGACCCTTGACCTGCTCGGGCACGTCGGTGGAGACCACGTGGTTGGGCACCAGGTCGGCGAGCTGGTCGAACCACCACAGCGACATCCGCGTGAGGATCGCGCCCTTGTCGGGGATCGTGCTGTCCAGGACGAAGTCGAAGGCCGAGATGCGGTCGCTGGCGACCATCAGCAATCGGCCGGCGTGCTCACCCGCGGTGATCCGGTAGAGGTCGCGCACCTTGCCCGAGTGCAGCGGGTCGGTGCCGTCGATCGGTGGGGCCGGCGGGATGTTCGGGTCGCCCATGGGCGCACCCTACCGACGCGGACCCTTCCTTCTTGCCGCGGGCAGGTGCGCGTAGCCGGACATGCGAATGTTGCCGGAGGGGCGGAGGGGAACCGCACCGACCTCAGGCGCGACATTCGCATGTCGGTGTGCGACGGCCACCCGCTCCGGCATCTCGCGGGCGCGGGCCGACCGACCGACGTACCCGGACATGCAAATGTGGCGGGCTGTGCGCCCGCACGCCACAAGGGCACCGGCAGCGACATTCGCATGTCGACGTGCGCGCGGGCAGCCGGGTCGGCGGATCAGGGAGGTCAGTCGGCGGCCGGAGCCGGGGCCCAGCGGTTCGCGATCAGCTGGTGGCTGGGGGTGTCGTCGAGGGACTGCATCGACTCGTAGATCCGGTCGTACTGCGTCTCGGCGATCCGCCAGGCGCCGTCGGAGTCGCGGCGGTAGCGGTCGTGGTAGTAGCCGGCACCCCGGATCAGCACCCGGAAGTCGGGAGCGATCACGGTGTCCTCGAAACCCCAGGACGCCTCTGCCTCGTCGCCGCGCACGTCGATCTCGGGGTGCTGGGCCACGTGCATCGTGATGATGCCGCCCGAGAGCTTCTCGCGCATGAACTCCACGATCGTGTCCCTGCCCCGGAGCGGCTCCATGTCGCCGTAAACCTTGGTGCCGTAGTGGCCCACGGCGTCGACGGTGAAGGTGTCGGCGTACTCGTCCCACAGCTTGAGGTCGAGGGTGCGGAAGTAGCGGTACTTCAGCCGACGGATCTCTTCGAGCGCCTCCAGGTCCATGCTCCGAAGCATCCCAGCGACGTCCGGCGCGCGCAAGAACCTGTTCTAGTTTTTGCCGTGGCTCTCTGCTGAGACGCCGGACAGCTCGGTCCACAGCTCCGGGTCGTCGACCCGGAGACGGGCCCGGGCCCGGCGCCGGTAGCGCACGATCTGGACCAGGCCGAGCCCCCAGAGGAGGTACTGGAAGCTCATCGCCCAGCGGAAGGCCGACGGGGTGTAGTCCGCCGCCCCCGCCGGGGTGCGCCAGTCCAGGATGATGCCGACGGCCAGGACCAGCACGAGGCTCGCGTAGAAGCCGCCCTGGTTGATGATGCCGGTCGCGCTCCCCAGCCGGTGGGGCGGGTTGGACGTGCGGCCGAGGTCGAACCCGATCATCGATGCCGGCCCGCCGATCCCGGTGACCACGACCAGCCAGACCAGCAGGGCCATCGGTGCGTTGCCCGGCCAGGCGAGCACGACGGTCCAGCTGACGACGATCGCGGACACGATCCCGATCACGAGCGTGGACCGGTGCCAGGGCCTCACGGTGACCCGCCAGCCCAGCACCGGTCCCGCGGCCATGATCGCGACCACCATCACGGTGAGCAGGACACCGGCCTGCGAGGAGTCGAGCCCCTCCCCCTTCACGAAGAACGGATAGCCCCAGAGCATCCCGAGCACCGTCGCGCTGAACTGCGTCGAGAAGTGCATCCAGAACCCGAGCCGCGTGCCGGGGTGCTCCCACGACGCGGCCAGGCTGGCCCGGATCTCGCCGAGCGCGAGCGCCGGCCCCCGCAGCGTGCGGGCACCCGGGCCGTCGTGCACGACAACCAGCAGTGCCAGCACCAGGACGATGCCGATCGAGGCCGCGAGCAGGTAGGACCTCGTCCAGCCCAGGTGGCCGAGTGCCCAGGTCATCGGAACCGCCGCCATGATCGCGCCGAGCTGGCCGAGCACGCCGGTCAGCTGGATCACCACCGGGATCCGGCGGGGCGCGAACCAGGTGTTGACCAGCCGGAGCACGCAGATGAACGTCATCGCATCGCCCATGCCGACGAACAGTCGCGCGAGCAGGGCGAGGCCGTAGCTGTCGGCAAAGGCGAAACCGGCCTGCGCCAGGGTCAGGATCGATGCGCCCGCCAGGAGCACGGCCCGCGACCCGAAGCGGTCGACGAGCAACCCGACCGGGATCTGCATGCCGGCGTACACCAGCAGCTGGAGCATCGTGAAGGTCGCGAGCTGGGCGGCGGAGATGTCGAAGCGCTCGGTCGCCGCCAGGCCGGCGACCGCCAGCGACGAGCGGTGGAACACGGCCAGCAGGTAGATGAGCAGCCCGACCACCCAGACCACGATCGCCTGGCGGAGCCGGGCTTCGACCGGGTCAGTCGCACCAACCGCCGGATCGCCTGACTGCATGCGCGACATCGTCTCAGGCGCCGTACGCCGGACCGGCGGCGGTGCAGGATGGCGGCATGTGGCACAACCTCATGCATCTCGACATCACCGTGTGGGAGAAGGTGGTCCGCACCGTGGCGGTCTACCTCGTGCTCGCGGTGCTGATCCGGCTCGCCGGCAAGCGTGACCTGGCGCAGCTCAACGCCTTCGACCTCGTGGTCGTGCTGCTGCTGAGCAACGTCGTCCAGAACGCGGTCATCGGTCCCGACAACAGCCTGCTCGGCGGCGTGATCGGGGCGGCC
>Ga0207678_10006761_pt1 | contig 10170 bp, 7 predicted proteins | sample KBSC63metaG_FD_184319 | JGI IMG/M metagenome (GOLD analysis project Ga0207678, IMG submission 184319) | Corn rhizosphere microbial communities from Kellogg Biological Station, Michigan, USA - KBS C6-3 metaG (SPAdes) (version 2) | ecosystem: Host-associated > Plants > Roots > Rhizosphere > Soil ...
CGCACGCGGCAAACGGGGCGGCAGCGGCGGCCCGGCTCGTTTCGCTGGCGCAGTGATCCGGGCGCCGGGCGGCCGGACCAACCAGCTACGGCGGCCGGAACGTCAGACGGACTCGCTCCCGTCCGGCCCGGTGTCCTGCACGCCGGACAGCATGTACGCGGTACCGGACGCAGATCCCTGGCCCGTTCGGCCGAAGTGACCAGGACGGCCGGTCCCGTCATTCTCCCCGGAGCAGTCGTACAGGCGCAGCGGCACGGAGATCCAGGGGTGCGCAGCGCGCAGACCTGAGCCGGCGTCAGCACCCCGTCGGCCGACAGCAGCGGCGGGAAGTGTCCCTTCTCGTGCGGTCCCCGGCGTGTGCCGGACGTCCCGGCACCGAGAGCGCTGATCGTCCGGTACCGGGACACCCGCCGCGGCCGCCTCGCACGACGGCCTGGATGGTTCCGGGTTACCGGCGGCCCACCCGGCGACCGAAGACGAACTTCTCGGTGGGCTGTGTCGGCAGCGTCGTGGTGCCGTCGTGCGCGGAGCCTGCCTCGTTGGTCACCGCCGGGATCGCGAAGTACTGAAAGGTGATCGTGGTCTCCCCGCGATGCCGGCCGGGGTCGACGTCGAAGATCGAGTAGCCGTAGGCGTCGGCCGGGTTGATGGCGGCAGACCAGGGCGCGTCCTCGATCGAGTCGGCACCGTTCTTGACGAACCCGGCCGCCTCGCTGCCGACGACGGCGTTCCGCGTGGTGATGACCTTGGCCTGCGGTTTGTCGTCGGCGGCGTCCGTGCCGTAGGTATTGGTCGGCCCGTTGGTGCCGCCGCCGCCGAGCACCAGGTACACCGTGCCCTCGGCGGTGTTCCACGCCGGGGTCCCGTTGAAGTCGTGCGGCTCGGTGGCGGCCACCGACGGCCGCCGGGTGTCGACGGCCGCTCCCTTGGTCTGGCCGGGGTTGGGCGCGGCGACGGTGCCGTGCGCCCCGGTGTCGTAGCCGCGGACCGGGTAGGTCCGCTCGTAGTCGTGCTCGTGACCGGATAGCACCAGGTCGACCTCGTACTTGTCGAACAACGGCAGCCAGGCCTGGCGGATGCCAAGGTCGGAGCCGTTGCCGGGCACCGAGGTCGACATCGCGCACTGGTGCATGAACACGACGATCATGTCCACCGACGGGTCGCGGCGGGCCCGCGCCAGCGTCCGCTCCAGCCAGATCGTCTGCAGGTTGGGCTGGCCGCTCGCGTAGTCGGGGACCAGCGAGTTGTTCTTCGCGTCGGACCTCAGGCCGCCGGTGTAGAAGCGGGTGTAGGTGGTAGTGCCGTTCGGGATGCTGGCGCCGGTGGTGGTGGTCTCCGGCGGGGTGTTCGCCGTGTCGATCACGTGGTTGGCGGCGCCATCCTGGTAGATGACGTCGTCGGCGTCGAGCGAGATGAACGTCACGGTGCCGACTTGAAAGGCGTAGAAGTTGCCGCGCAGGCGGTTGCCGTCCCAGTTGGTCACGCCGTTGTCCGGCAGCAGGAACCGGCTCAGGTAGTGGCCGAAGCCGTACGGGCCGTTCCAGTAGTTCCCCGCCGCGCCTTGCGCCGCGATCCCGCCGGCGGCCTTACCGGGGTGGCCGGAGATCGTGTCGGTGCCGAACTCGCACTCGTGGTTGCCGAGGGCCGGCATCCAGGGCCGGTTCGCGGCGCTGCGCGCGACGTTGTTGCCGAAGTCCCGCCACACGCCCGGAGCGTTGTCGACGTCCAGGTTGGCGTAGCACAGGTCGCCGTTGAGCAGGTGGAACAGCGGCGCGCCCTTCCCGTCGCCCGGGCTCTCGATCGCGGTGACCGCGTACCAGGAGTTGTCGCAGGACTCGTGCCAGATGTTGCCCGAGGTGTTGAGGTCCCAGGACGGCGTGGCCAGGTCGCCGTAGCTGGAGAACCGGAACTTCGCGCGGCCTGACGGCGCGGTCTCGAACGACGAGCCCGCCGTGGACGGCTCGGACGCGCCGTCGGTGACCTGGTAGTAGTACCGCGTTCCCGGCTTCAGGCCCTTGAGCTGCACATGGTAGAAGTACGTGGTCTGCCCGTTGAGCCCGTCGGTGAAGCTGACCGAGGCGGCCTCGCCGTACCGCTGCGTCACGTCAAGCGGCTTCGGGTCAGGCATCTTGACTAGGCGGCCGGGGTTGTGAGCCGTAATCGGCTGGGCCGAGACGGCCAGCGTCGGAGCCGGCTGCGCCACTGTACCCGGCGCGGACCAGGACACCGTGACCTCCGTGGCCGGGTCGCCGCCCCAGGTCAGCAGCAGCTGTTCTGGCTTTGTGGTCGTGGGCAGCGGCAGCGTCGTGGTCGGCGGCCCGCTCGGTGCGCCGCTGGCAACCGCGCGCGGCGCGCGGACGACCGTTCCGCCCAGCGCCGCCACCGCGCTCACCCCGGCGGTCCCGATGATGAACCTGCGCCGGGTAAATCCGGCTTTGCCGTATGACCCGCCTGTGCTCGATTCGCTCATGGCGGGAACGTAGGGAAGTCAGGTAAACGGGAGATGACCGCAGGGGGCAGGCCCGGCTACCGGCACGCCAAATTCAGCACCTCCGCCCATGTTCACTCATCTTTCTCCAGAACATCACCTTTTGGCCCGTTGTGTTGGGGAGCCGCGTTCCCTTGGATGGCTTCGTCACGCCACTGCTGAGAGGACACGGACGACATCGACATGGGCAACCGCAGCGAAGGCACCACCCCCGCTTTCCTTACCGACTACCGGGCCCGGGCACCGTTCAAGGCCGCTGTCACGCGCCGCCGGTTCCTCCTGGGCGGCGCGGCCGCCGCCGGAATGGCGGTCGCGGGCACCCAGCTCGGCGGAATCGCCAGGGCGGCCACGGCCGCCTCGGCCACGAAGGCCGGTCACCGCACCGGCACGATCGCCGATCTCAAGCATGTCGTGATCCTCATGCAGGAGAACCGGTCGTTCGACCACTACTTCGGCACCCTGCGGGGCGTGCGAGGCTTCGCGGACAAGCAGGTGCTGAAGTACCAGAACGGCACCTCCATCTTCGAGCAGCCGGACACCGCCCGGACGGATACCGGCCGCCTGCTGCCGTTCCACATGGACTCGTCGAAGGTGAACGCCCAGAACGCGGGCGACCTGGACCACAGCTGGGCCGGCGACCACAGCGCCCGCGCCGGCGGCCTGTGGAACAACTGGGTGCCCGCCAAGACCGAGCAGACGATGGGCTACTTCCAGCGGTCCGACATCCCGTTCCAGTTCGCCCTGGCCGACGCGTTCACCATCTGCGATGGCTACCACCAGGCGATTCTCGGACCGACGAGCCCGAACCGGATGTACTTCTGGACCGGCACGAGCGGCGGCTTCATCACCAACCCGGACGACTACGTCTCGGACTTTCCCGCCGCCGGCCCCACCCACATCACCACCTACCCCGAGCTGCTCCAGAAGGCCGGGATCAGCTGGCAGGTCTACACCAACCACGAGGTCGGGGACGGCGGCGGCGCCGACGGCTGGGTCGGTGACTTCGGCGATAACCCGCTGTGGTTCTACCAGCAGTACGAGGACTCGGAGAACGCGCCCACCAAGGCCGGGCAGGAACTGGCCATCCGCGGCGCCGTCCAGCCCTGGCAGCCCAATGCCGGCGTCCCGCTCGGCCCGAACCACGTCAACCACGTGCTGGCCCAGTTCGTCGCCGACGCCACCGCAGGCACCCTGCCGCAGGTCTCCTGGATCGTGGCGCCGTACGAGTACTCCGAGCACCCGGCGGCGAGCCCGAGTTACGGCGCCCACTACGTCCGGACGGTGCTCGAGGCGCTGATGGGCAACCAGGACCTGTGGAACACCACCGCGCTGTTCGTGACCTACGACGAGCACGACGGCTACTTCGACCACGTCCTGCCCCCGACTCCCGATGCGAGCCAGAAGAACGAGTTCATCGACGGGCTGCCGATCGGCTTCGGCAGCCGGGTGCCGATGATCATCGCCTCGCCGTGGACCCGCGGCGGCTACGTGGATTCCAACACGTACAACCACACCTCGATGCTCCAGTTCCTGGAGACCTGGACCGGGGTGCGGGCCCGCAACATCACGGACTGGCGGCGGTCGGTCGCCGGTGACCTGACGGCCGCCTTCGACTTCGCCCGCCCCGACTTCTCGATCCCGGACCTGCCGGACACGGTGCCGCTGATCACGCAGTCCGACGAGGAGGAGAATTTCCCGCCCGTGACGACTCCGCCCGAGGGCAGCCAGGCGCTCCCGGCCCAGGAACCCGGGTCCCGGCCCCGCCGGCCGAGCATCCACCAGCCGTTCGCGGACGCGGTCGTTCACCGTGGCAGCGGCGAGGTAACGGCCACTCTGTCCGTGCGCGGGAAGGTCGGCGTGTCGCTCGCGGTCTACCCCGACCGCTACCTGCCGCCTGCGCCCACTGCGTTCACGGTGGTCAAGGGCAGCGATCAGACTTACACCTGGGACACCATCCCGACGGCCGGCAAGTATGCCTTCTCCGTCTACGGTCCCGACGGATTCCTGACCTCGTTCGCGGGCGCTGTCGTCCCGGCCGGCCAGAATGCCGGGAAGGTGCCGACCGTCGCCGCGACGCTGGTGACGCGCCCCGCGGCCGTGGTCAGGCTGGCACTCGGCAACGACGGGCAGAAGGTGGTCACCTTTACTCTCACGCCGAACGCCTTCGCGGGCGACCAGCGCATCGTCCCCGTGACTGCCGGCCACTCCAAGGCCGTCGACTGGCCCGCGGACGCCGACGGGTACTACGACGTGACCGTTACCGCTGACACCGGCGACAGCTTCACCCGCCGCTACGCCGGCCGCATCGCCTAAGTGGAAGCCATCAGCATCATGATGCACCGAGGTCACCGGCGCGACTTACCACGCTCGCCAGACGCTCGCCGGACACGACCCCGGACGCCGGCCGGACGCCCACCGGACGCCTCCCGGCCGTCCGCCGGACGCCATGAAACCGGGATTCCACGGCGTTGGAACGCACTGGATCCGCGGTTTCATGGCGTTCTGGCTGGCCCGGCGCACCCGAACCAAGATGCCGATGGTGCCGGTGTGACCTGAGTCCGGTTTCCTGGGAGGTGCCGTCCGGCCACGACCCACCAGTTGAGCGGAATACGGTGCTGATGGGACTGGCGGGTGGCAGGTGGTGCCGGGGCCGGACCGCCGGCCACCCCAAGGCGCGCTTCCTGCCGCCATCCGGGAGTTACTGCAGGCGGTGGGTCTCCTGGCCGGTGATTCTGGCGATGCGATCGAAGTCCTTATCGACGTGGAGGACTAGATCTCGTCCCACGGGCAGGCGTCTATTGCGGATGCGATGACGCCGGTGAATGCCTCGTCCTGGGGAATCATCAGGTCGTCGACCCGGCTGACCGGCGCCCATCCGCGCGAATTGCACAAGATCATCCCGTCGTAGCCAGTGAGGTCCTGTACGCGGACCGGCTCCTCGGCCTGCCCGACGCCGGCCGCCGTCAGCTGGCGCCGCAGCAGGAGCATCGTGATACCGTCCAGCTTCGGCCCGTCGGGCCAGATCACCCTGCCGTCCCGCCAGAACCCCACGTTGGTGATGGTGCCCTCGGAGATCCGGCCCGTCTCGTCCACGAGCAGGCCCTCGTCAAAACCCGCCGCCGCGGCGATCTGCCCGAACCGGCCCTGACCCCAGCTGCCGACGTGCTTGAGCCGGGCCAGCGGCCGCTGGAACTGCACCGCGGTCATCGAGTGCGGGCGCCGTGGCGTCTCCTGCGGCTCGCGAACCGTGACGATCAGCCCGGCCCAGTAGCCGTAGACGCGGACGCTGGCATCGAGCCGCCCGGCTAGAGCGTGCCGGATGCGGGCGCAGACCTCCTGCCCGCCCAGCGCCCGCCCGTATACCTCCCGGTGGGCCGCCTCCAGCCGCGACAGGTGCAAATCCAGACCGCGCGCCCGGCCCGCGCGGACCTGCATCGCCGTGAAATGGCCCCACCCCTCATGGTCCAGCAGGGACACCGCCGCCTGGTCGGCTTCGCGGCCGTTGACCTCGATCGTGATGTCATCGTCAGGCATCCGGCAGGTCCTTCCAGCCAGCGGACATCTGGCCACTTTACGGTTACCAGCTACTTAGGCGGTCGGCCGCGTGCTGGACGGATGGGAGCGATAGGCGCCGTCGTGTGGCGGCGGGGTCCGGACCATAGGGCCGGCACGGAATCGACGGCGGCGGCCACCGCGTAGGCGGCCCGCTCGTAGTTGACCCGCCACCCGACGAACTCCGGCCAGGCCTCCTCAGGAGTGCGCTCGATCGGGAAGCCCACCTGGCGCATCCGGGCCACCGCGTCGAGAAACTCGGCATAGGTCAGGCTTATCCCGGCCTTAGGATCGGCCTCCTCAGGAATATCGAAGCCCATCGCCCGGGCGATCCGGTTGAAGCACAAGAACCCGCCGCGCAGGCACAGCCGGGCCGGTACCTCCGGTGCCGCCCCGGGCGATAGCGCCAGGAACAGGGCAGCGGAGTCGAGTACGGCCAGCAGCGCGGTCACCCATGACGACAGCGGTGTGGGGGAGCGGAACCGGACCAGCGGCAGGTAGGTGGTGTGGCTCTCGGTGACGTCGGCGGCCCAGCGTTCCCAGGCGGCGTACAGATCCGGCATCGTATCCAGGGTCGAGGTGCCCGATCCCAGCGCGTAGTGGGTGCGCGCCAGCAGCTCCGGGCCCCAGGACGGAACCCCGGCCCGCGCGTTCAGCAGCGCCACCTCGGTTTCCCGGCGGTTGAACGCCGCGTACAGGGTCGGCAGGTAGGCGATCTGGAGTGTGATGATCAGCAGGCCGACCGCCGCGGCCAGGAACACGATCACCGCCGGCACCGCCCCGGCGGGTACGGCGAAGCCCAGGGTGAACAGCGAGGACCCGGCGTCGGTGAAGGCCGAGACCACGCCGCGGGCGGCGAACGGCCACAGCAGCAAGGCGAACCCGACGTAGGCCACGACGAGCCATGCCGCCAGCTGGATCAGCAAGATGGCGGCCGCCTGGGTGGCTAGCAGCCGGTCGCGCCGCCGGTAATCGGCGGCTCGCGCTGTCGCCAGATGGTAACCCCAGTCGACGCTCCGGTCGATCCACCGTGTCAGCCGGCCCCGGACCAAGCGGGTTACGATCAGCGTCCCGGACACACTGGACACCGACGCGAGTATGAGCAGGCCGCCCACCACGGCTGCCGCTATGCGGCCCGCCTGCGGCATCACCATGGATCACTCTCCACGTCACCGAACCTATCGGGGCGGCTCGAGCGCGTGATGCTTGCCCCGATAGCACCTCCGACGGCTGAACGATCAACCTGTGTCACATGTCGGATCGGTGCACCTCCCATTCGTGATGAGGGCAGGAGGGTGCCCGCGGGGCGCCCGAGTTAGGGCAAGGGAGTTAATGATGCCGCATCCAATCGTGCACGCCGAGATCCGGTCGACGGACCCCGACGCGACCCGCAAGTTCTTCGCAGACTTGCTCGGCTGGACGTACCCGGACCCAGGCGCGGTCCCTGGTTATACCTTCGTCGACACCGGTGTTCCCGGTGCGCTGTACACCGCGATCAGCCCGCTGCAGGGCGGTTCGGATCTGGTCACCTTCTTCATCGCGGTGGACGATATCGATGGCGCCGTGAAACGGGCCGGGGAACTCGGCGGCCAGGTTGTCCAGGAACCACAGCACGTGCCCGGTGTCGCCTTCGCGCTGATCGCCGACCCGCAAGGCCACGTCGTGGGACTGACCCAGCAGGGCTGAGCGCCGGCGGCCTCTGCGGGCAACGGCGGCTGACAATCGCCTGTTGCCCGCAGAGGCCACCCCAGTCGGGGTCCGCTGACGTTCACAGTGCGCCAGACTCAAGGCAAGCGGATTCACAGCAGCCGCATAGCCGACCTGCCTGATGACGACTGGAGGCCAGCATGACCCTGGCGACTGATTACCTTGGCCTGGACGCCCTGCTGTCGGCCGGGGAACTCGCCTGGCGCGACACGGTCCGCGCGTTCGTCCGCGACCGTATCCGGCCCAACATCACGGCATGGTACGAGAGCGCGGTGTTTCCCGCCGAGATCGTCCCCGAGATGGGGCGGCTCGGCCTGCTCGGCGCGCACCTGTCCGGCTACGGCTGCCCCGGCCGCAGCGCGGTGGAGTACGGCCTGGCCGCGCTGGAGCTGGAGGCGGGCGATTCCGGACTGCGGACCTTCGTCAGCGTGCAGGGGTCGCTGGCCATGAGCGCCATCCACAAGTTCGGCACCGAGGCGCACAAGGAGCGCTGGCTGCCCGGTATGGCGGCCGGCGATCTGATCGGCTGTTTCGGCCTGACCGAACCGGAAGCTGGCAGCGACCCGGCCAGCATGACCACGACGGCGCGGCGGGCCGGCGACGGCTGGGTCATCGACGGCGCCAAGCGATGGATCGGCCTTGCCTCGATCGCGGACGTCGCCGTCATCTGGGCGCGCACCGAGGACGGCATCCGCGGCTTTCTCGTCCCCACCACCACCCCGGGGTTCACCGCCACCCCGATCGAGCCGAAGCTGGCCATGCGCGCCTCGATCCAGTGCGACATCACGCTCACCGGCGTCCGGGTGCCCGCGGACGCGATCCTGCCCGGGGCCGAAGGCCTGCGCGGCCCGTTCGCCTGCCTGAACGAGGCCCGCTACGGGATCATCTGGGGTGCCATGGGCGCAGCCCGCGACGCCTACGAGGCAGCCCTGGCCTACGCGCTGGACCGCAGGCAGTTCGGCAAGCCGATCGCGTCATTCCAGCTCACCCAGGAAAAGCTGGTCGACATGGTGCTGGAGATCCAGAAAGGCCTGCTGGTCGCGCTGCATATCGGGCGGATGAAGGACGCCGGGACCCTGGTCCCTGAGCAGATCTCGTTCGGCAAGCTCAACAACGTCAGGACCGCGATCGCCATCGCGCGGCAGGCCCGGACCATCTTCGGCGGTAACGGCGTCGCACTGGAGTACTCGCCGATGCGGCACGCCAACAACCTCGAGGGCGTCCGCACCTACGAAGGCACCGATGAGATACACATCCTGATCATGGGCCGGGCCATCACCGGGATCCCCGCCTTCACCTGATCAGGCAGGTGTCCCGAGCCTGCTGCCCAGAACGCTGACCAGCCGGAACGCCATGAAACCCCGGATCCAGCGCGTTCTGACGCCGTGAATTCCCGGTTTCAGGGCCCGTTGTATCGGGCCGCAACCTCCGCCTGTGAAAGTCGTTAGCCGCCTATGGCAGCAACGGCAGCGAGGATGGCGTCGATCGCAGCCGCGGGATGGGACACCATCGATACGTGCGATCCCGCGACTTCGGTGATCGTCGAGCCGGCCCGCTCCGCCATCCTGCGTTGCGTGGCCGGGGGGATGACGCGGTCCTCGGTTCCGATCACGGTCCAGCTCGGGATGGTCTTCCAGGCCGTGGTCTGCGTCGGCGCGGTGTTGGCGCCGAGCGTGATCGGACGCTGGCTCGCGACGATCAGCCACCGGTCCGCTTCAGGGAGGTCTTGCGCGAAGGACTCGTGGACGGTCGATGGCTTGAGGAATGCCTCGGCGTCCCCTTCCGGGGCTCCGGGGTAACCGACGATGTCGAAAACGGCGTTCGGGTCCGGGACGTCGAACGCGGAGCCCGAGCCGCCGAGGATCTGGAAGGTGGTCTCGCCCACGTCGGGGATGAACGCGTCGACGTATACGAGCGCCTTGACGTCACCGCCCGCGGCGCCGGCGTTCGTGATCACCACGCCCCCGTAGGAATGGCCGACCAGGACGACAGGACCGGTTGTGCGCTGCGTGAGAAACGACGCGACATACGCGGCGTCTCCCTCCACTCCGTGGAGAAGGTTGGGCGGAGTGAGGACGGTGAAGCCCTGACCCTGAAGCTCGGTCGATACGGCGTTCCAGCTCGCTCCGTCTGCCCATGCTCCGTGCACAAGAACGATCGTCGGCTTCGGCATGCAGCTCCCCTCTGAGATCCCCCGGGGGTCACCATCTCACACGGTGCACATAGCCGCGCAGGCCGGGTCAAAGGCCGCCGCGGATGTTCCGCAACGCGAGCTGCATCTCGGCGGCCGTAGAGAAGCGATCAGCGCTGACTGGGGCGCAGGCCTTGATGAGGAAGTCCGCGAGATTCGGGTTGAGGTCGGAGCGGATCGTTCTCGGGTCGGTCACCGGCTTGCCGATCGCGGGCATGGCATCGGGGAAGGG
>Ga0207678_10006763_pt1 | contig 10169 bp, 9 predicted proteins | sample KBSC63metaG_FD_184319 | JGI IMG/M metagenome (GOLD analysis project Ga0207678, IMG submission 184319) | Corn rhizosphere microbial communities from Kellogg Biological Station, Michigan, USA - KBS C6-3 metaG (SPAdes) (version 2) | ecosystem: Host-associated > Plants > Roots > Rhizosphere > Soil ...
TTTCGATCCTGAGCTCTATAATTCGTGGACCTGGTCGGAGAAATACGCGACCCAGCCCGAGATCCTGCGCTATCTCGGCTTCGTCGCCGACCGCTACGATCTGCGCCGCGATATCCACTTCAAGACCAAGGTCGCGGAAGCCAAATGGGACGAAGCGACTGAGCGCTGGCAGCTCACCACGAGCAGCGGCACGCCGGTCTCCTGCCGCCACTACATCATGGCCACAGGCTGCCTCTCCGCGCCGAAGCCACCGGAGATCGACGGCGTCAAGGATTTCGAGGGCAAAGTCTATTTCACCGGGCGCTGGCCGCATGACGGCGTCGATCTCGCCGGGAAGCGCGTCGCCGTGATCGGCACAGGGTCGTCGGCCATCCAGTCGATCCCGCTGATCGCCGAGCAGGCCGCGCATCTGACCGTGTTCCAGCGCACGCCAAACTTCGCGCTGCCAGCGCATAACGGCCCCTCGCCGTCAGATCGCATGGATATTTTCCAGAGCGACCGCGCGGCCTATCGCGAGCAGGCGCGGCAGTCGATGACCGGCGTGCCCTATCCGCAGCAGACCGTCGTGAGCTGGCAATTGAGCGATGCTGAGCGTCGTGAGCGGTTCGAACGTGCTTGGGCAGCCGGCGACCTCGTCCACATCCTGACGCAGCTCTGGGCCGACCAGGGCGTCGACTTCAACGGCAATGCGCTGATCGGCGAGCTGATCCGCGAGAAGATCGGCGCTGCCGTGAAGGATCCGGAGACGGCGGCGGCGCTGATGCCGCACGACCATCCCTTCGGCGCAAAGCGCCCCTGCCTCGATACCAATTACTACGCGACCTACAACCGGCCGAACGTCACGCTGGTCAATCTGCGCCAGGAGCCGATCAAGGCGATCACCGCGAACAGCATCACGACGGCCAGGCGCAGCGTCGATGTCGACGTCATCGTGTTCGCGACCGGCTTCGACGCCATGACCGGCGCGATCCGCGCCGTGCATCCGATCACCGGACGCGGCGGCAAGTCGCTGACCGATGTCTGGGCGCAGGGGCCGCAGACCTATCTCGGGGTCACGGTCGAAGGGTTCCCCAACTTCTTCATGATCACCGGGCCCGGCAGCCCGTCGGTGCTGTCGAACATGGCGGTGTCGATCGAGCAGCATGTCGACTGGGTCGTCGACCGCGTCGCTGCGCTGCGCGACGCCGGCTTCACCACGATCGAGCCGACCGAGACGGCGCAGGCCGGCTGGGGCCGGCACATGACGGACTGTTCGATGGTGACCCTGCACCGGCTCGCCAACACCTGGTACACGGGCGCCAACGTCCCCGGCAAGGTGCAGGGCCTGATGCCTTACACCGGCGGCGTCGGCCCCTATCGCAGCATTTGCGACGAGGTCACGGCCCGCGGCATGCTCGGCTTCAAGCTGACCGGCCCCAACGGCGCCGCGCAATGCAACGACGGCGAGGTGGTATGCCTGCAGCCGGATGTGCGACTGGTGCTGAACCTGCTCGCATCGCTGAACCTGCCGCCGATCGAGTCGATGGGCGCGCTCGGCGCACGCGCCTTCGTCAACGAGTTCAACAAGGGCCGGCCCGCGGGACGGCTGATCGGCGATATCGTCGACGGCACGCTGCCCGGCACGGACGGCCCGCTGCCTTACCGGATCTACAAGCCGGCAACGCCGGGGCCGCATCCGGTCGTGGTCTATTTCCACGGCGGCGGCTGGGTGCTCGGCGACGAGCAATCGGACGAGCCGCTCTGCCGCGATCTGGTGCGGCGGACCGGCATGATGTTCGTCAGCGTCGGCTATCGCCACGCGCCCGAGCATCGTTTCCCGACCGCAGCCGAGGACGGCTATGCGGCAACGCGCTGGATCGCCGAGCACGCGACCGAGCTTGGCGGCAGGCCGGGCCCGGTGCTGGTCGCAGGCTGGAGCGCCGGCGGCAACATCGCCGCCGTCACCTGCCAGCTTGCGCGCGATCGCGGCGGGCCTGAGATCGCCGGCCAGCTCCTGGTCTGCCCGGTCACCGACTGCACCTTCGACCGGCCCTCCTACAACGACAATGCGACCGGCTATTTCCTGACGCGCTCGCTGATGTACTGGTTCTGGGACCTCTACTGCTCACCGGCCGACCGCACCGATCCGCGCGTCTCGCCGCTGCGCGGCAACGTCGCCGGCCTGCCGCCGGCCTTGGTCGTCACCTGTGAATTCGACCCGTTGCGCGACGAGGGCATCGCCTATGCCGAGGCAATGGCGGCCGCCGGCGTCCCGGTCGAGCAGCTCAGGGCGCGCGGCCATTTCCACTCGTCCTTTGCGATGGTCGACGTGGTGATCACCGGTGTAGCAGGCCGGGTGCAGATGGCCGAAGCCCTGCGGCGCTTCGCCGGGCTTCCGCCGGAAGTCAGCCGCGGCGATGAGGATAGCCACGATCATGCCAGCCCGGGCCACAGAATCGCGGCGGCCGCGAGCTGATTTGCGACAAGGCGGCCGGGAACCTTTTCCCGGCTGCTGCGTTAAGCGCTTGGCATTAAGATGCAGTGATAGGTGTGGGCCCCGGCACGCAGATCCGCGTGTTGGGGCAATTTTTGTTGCGTGAGGGACGATGGGAGACGTGGTTGCGGATTCAAAGGTCGATTTCGGAGCGCCTGCAACCCTGCATAAATGGCCGTCGCTTGCGAACCAGCGCCGACCGGACAGGGATTCTTATCAGGTGAGCGAAGGTACGCTCGACCAGTGCATATCGGCCTTCATGGAGAAGCCGGCCACGACCAGGCATCTCTATGAGATTCACACGATTGCGCAGCCGCCGCTGGTCACCGATATCCTCTCGCCCGAGCATGTCATCGAGCTATCGCGGTTGAGAGAATTTCTCTGATTGCGTGCAGACGCGGAAGCTGCACGCGCGCGACAAGCTTTTCATGAGGCAGGAACCTTCTACCGGATTTTCCCGTTAACCGGGATCGGAAGTCGAGACGAGAGCCCCAAGATGCTTGAAGCCGGCGTACCATCCGCGGTCGTGCCCTATGGCGCAGACCAGACCCTGTTCGTGGTGATTGATCGCCGCGACAAGGCGACTGAAATCCGCATCGAACGAAGCGATCTTGAAGCCACCATCGGCGAGCTCGTCGCCGGCTGCTTCAACGATCCGATCAAGGTGATCTCGTTCAACACGCTCGAGCACTGGATGAAGGACATCTCGACCGAAATCGCCGGTGAGATCAAGGCGCGCTGCGACATCGATGGCGTCCGGCTTCCCGACTATCTCAGCGACTTCGTCGAGAGCCATAGCTGACCGCGCCTCGTCCTCGTTGATACGTCTCAAATCGCAGGCAAAAAAAAGCGCCGCTTCCGCGGCGCTTTTCGTGTGGCAACATCATTGTTTGATACGTGATCTTATCGGAAAAAACACGTCACGCTTTCTGGATCATGCTCTAGTGGTGCCAGAACAATGCCAGCAGCAGAACGATCGGCAGCGGCACGCCAAGCAGCCAAAGCAAAGCACCTCGTCCAAAACCCATGACTTCCTCCTCCACATTCATCAATGACTTGACGCCAGAGACGAACAGAAGTTCCGCGCCTCGCAGCGAGGGCGAATGCGTCCAGTGCATGGTTTATCAGGCGCGCCGATACTTGCCGGCGATGACCTCGATTTCGCGGCGGCGTTCGCCGGCGAAGGTCAGGAGCTTTTCGATCGTCAGCGTATCCGTGATCCGTTTGGCGAGCCGCTCGGCGCGCGCGGCCTGATCTTCGAGATACTGGATCGTGTTCAAACGCCGCCTCCCCCGAGGACTCCAAATTGGAGCCCCGACTTGTTTGGGCACTCATGGTGCGCCAGGGCGACTAACACTCGGTTAAGCGGGGCGGCTCAAGTCAATCAATCGCGCTCTATCGCACCACGTCGAGCCGGACATTGGTGATGCCCTTGTCGACCATGCCGAGCGCCTCGGCCGCGGACGGCGAGATGTCGACCACGCGCCCACGAACATAGGGCCCGCGATCGTTGACCCTGACGGTCACGAAGCGGCCTGAGGAGACATCGGTGACGCGCAGCTTGGTGCCGAACGGCAGGCTGGGATGCGCCGCGGTCAATTCGTTCTTGTCGAACCTCTCGCCGCTCGCGGTCTCCGTGTCCGAATAGAAGCTGGCAACGCCGTGCGAAGCGGTTTGCTTTGCGTCACGGTCGGGGACGCGTACCCGGCTGATCGGACGCGGATGCAAGGCCGCTACCCTATGGGGCCGCTGGACCGCAGCCTGCCGATTGGTGCCAAGATCGGCCTTCTGGCGGCCGACCGGCGATTGTGCGCAGGCGGCGAGCGATGCGGCACCGACGATGGCGAGCAGCAACCGGCATGAGCTTGCGAGGGAAATTCGGGCACTTTCGGCACGTGCAATGCGAGACATGGTACGCCCTCCGAACTGCCCGGAGTTTCGGCGGGCAATGAGGGCAGAACCTTGGCTGAAGGAAAGCAGGCTTAGGGCCACGACCGTTTCGCGCCGGCTGTGGCGATTCCACCACAGTGGCGTGTCCTAAGTCGAGCCAGACTCGCGAAAAACTAACCCGATACAACACGCCAGACGATCGGGCGCGTCTCCAGCTGCGCGTCGCTCGCCTCGGTGTCACCCTTCAGGAGCCGCATCAGCTCGCGCCGATAGAGCCGCCGCCAGCCGGTTTTCAGACTGGCGAGAAAGTCGAGTTCCCGTTGCGTCAGTGTGCACATCATGGACCCGATCCGGTTGCGCAGGCCGCGCCGTCAGCCGACGAGGCCGCCCATCGGCTTGACGTCAGCACTGCCGGGGAAGACCGCATCCGCCAGCACCTTCTCCTCGACACGCAGATGATCCCTGAGCAGGCCCTTCAGCACGGCGCGGAGATCGGTGGTCGGCTTGAGGTCGCGATCCTCGAACAGTTGCGCCGGCTTGAGGCCCGGCCAGTCCGCGATCACGCGGCCGCCGGCGAGCGCGCCGCCAATGAGGAAGGCGACCGTGCCCGTGCCGTGATCCGTGCCCTGCGTGCCATTGATGCGCGCGGTGCGCCCGAACTCGGTGACGACGGCGACGACCGTCTCGCCCCACACCTCGCCCATGTTGCTCTCGATCGCGGCAAACGCACCGTCGAGCGCGCCGAGCAGATTGTAGAGCTGGCCTGACGCTGCGCCTTCCGCGATGTGCGTATCCCAGCCGACGAAGCCCATCGCGCCGACGCGCGGGCCGTCGGGCTTGGCGAGATAGCGCGCGGCGGTGCCGGCGGCTTCGGCGAAGTAGGCGCGCACGCGCGCGATGCCGGGCGGCATCAATGTCGGATCGTCCGACATCGGATCGCCCGTGCCGGGCGCGCCGCCGAGCGAGGCGAGCTTCATGCGTGCCTGGAGCACGGTCGCAAGCTTTGGATCGGTGTGCTGGTAGAGATCGAGCAGGCGGTTCTGCGTGTCCTCGCTCGCCGGTAACAGTTTTTGCGGCACCCATGTCATGACGGGCGCCGAGCCGCGCACCACCAGCGGCGTCACCGAGCCGATGCCGAGCGCACGGCTGCCGCGCGGATCGACGCGCCCACCCGACTCCATCGCGAGCAGCGCGCGGTTGAGCCATCCCGATGCGGTGGCACCGGGCTTGGTGAACCCGCTCTCCAGCACGTCCTGGCCGTCGAAATGCGAGCGCTCGCGGTAGGGCGTCGCGGCGGCATGGACGATTGCGGCCTTGCCGGTCTTGTAGAGCCGGTGCAGGTTCGGCATCGCCGGGTTGAGCGCGAAGAAGGAATCGAGCGGCAGCGCCGGCGGCTTGCCGTCCAGCACTAGCGCGCGATCGCCGCGCAAGCCGACCCAATCGGGATCGCCGACCGGCGCGACCGCACCGAGACCATCGAGCGCGCCACGCAAGACGACGACGAGAAGGCGCGGATCGCGCCCTTCGGCGCGTGCGATCCGCGGCATCTGGCTCCACGCGAACAGCGCACCGGAGCCGACCAGAAGCTCGCGCCGCGTGGGCAAATGATTGACGAAGCCCATGCTCACCTCCTCTGAAAATCTGCCGACATGAACAGCAGCGCCAGCGCCTGCTGGCGGCTCTCGGCGCGGCCGACCGCCTGCTTCACTTCGGGCGCGATCTGCGATGCGAAGACGTCCTCGATGATCCCCTGCGGATCAGCAGTGGCCGCCACGCGCTCGGCAAAATTGTTGGCGATGTCGAGCCGCCGGCCAATGCCGTCGATCCAGCTTGCCTCGTCATCCGGATAGCCCTTGGGCGCCGACGGCCGCCACAGCCCTTCGCCGAGCAGCTCCTGGCCCGCCGTGAAACGCGTGGGGTCGACGACCGTAATCCCGGTCGCGCGCACCATGCCAACGCCCCATTCGCTCGGACGCTTCAGTTTTGACGGCGACCCGCGCCACGCGTCGTCCGACGAGACCATCGTGATCGCGACCTGCTTGAGATCGCCCTCGGTGTCGCGGAACGTCTTCGCCATTTGTTCGACGAGTGGCGGAGGCGGCTCGTCGGCCACGAAATGCCGTGCGAGCTTGGTTGCGACATGGGTCGCGGTCGCCGGATGCGCAGCGAGGTCGCGCAGCACGGCGCGGCCCTGCTCGGCATCCTCCTGTTCGTAGCGCTTGCCGAGCACGGTCTGCCCGCCGGGCTCGTGCAGCCGCGGATTGAAGGTGAATTCGCCGCCGTGCTCGGGATTGTCTCCGGGCGGAACAAGCGTCCATCCCGTCAACACATTGGCGAAGCTGATCACGTCGTCCTGGGTGTAGCCGGTCCGCACACCCAGCGTGTGCAATTCCATGATCTCACGCGCAATGTTTTCGTTGAGGCCGCGGCTGCGGTTGATGCCGGCGATCGAGTTCGCGCCCATCGAGCCCAGATTGTCGAGATAGAACAGCATCGCCGGGTGGCCTTCGACCGCCAGCAGAAGATCGACGAAGTGGCCGAGCGCATTTGCGCGAATGGCCTCGCGCTCGTAAGCACCCGACATGCTCTGGATCTTGTAGGCCGAGATGCAGAAATGATTGGACCAGAACCACACCAGCCGCTCGGCGAAGCCGATGTCGGCGGCGAGCGCGGCTTCGATGCGCAGCTTGGCTTCCTGCAAGTAGATCGGACGGCCGGGATCGGGAACGGCGTCGGCCGCCTGCTTGGCCGCCATCTCGGCAGCATCCTTCGCCTGGCCCTGCGCTGGCGCTTGCCCCTCGGTCTGCGCCTGAGCCTGAGCCTGGTCACCCGGAGCAGTTGGCACCGCGGCCACCTGCTGCTTCTTGGCCTGTTGCTGCGCCTGCTTGGCGCGCGCGGCTCGCCGTGCATTGGCATCGGCCACTGTGCGATAGGCCTTCGCACTGGTGGGAAGGCTGGCGGCGGCGCTCAATGCGAGCGGCCGATCGAGCTCTGCGATCAACGCGCCGCGCGGGTCGGTCCCGACAGCCGCAAGTGATCCCGGTCGCGGCCCCATCCCGAACCGATGAAGCGCCAGCACCGCTTCAGCCTTTGCAGAATTGCTCATGGCGAACGCCCAATTCTCCGAGCCACCCGACGGCAGCGCGATGTTGCCGCGTGCGGACTACGAACCGTAATGCTACAGACCGTAACACTAGAGATCGGCTTGCGCAAGCCGGGATTGAAAACGCCGCTGCACTATCTCGGTAGAACAAGCGCGCATCCGCTGCCCGGCGGACGCGCGTGAGAGGCCTAGAAATTCGGCCCGAGCGCGATCTTCGCCGCGTGCTGCTCCCAAGGCCCAGGATTCAAGATGAGCCCAGAGACTTTGCCCGCGGCGTCCCTGACGAAAGCGATCCGGGTACGATCTTCGTCGGCTGCGGTGAATTCGTTGCTTGATGTCGCCACGAACGGGGTCGCCTTGCCCTTCTCGAATTCGAGGACCGGCCAGACCCCCGTCGCTTCCGCGACGAGCTTGCCTTCCGCGACGCGAACCTGAAGCCGGACCGAATTGACACGGCGGTCGGCTCTCACGACACTGAGGTCGTTCACGCCGTCTTGCCCCTTGTGGACGAGCTTCATCTTGATCGTCGAGTTGGCTGGCCCTCGCAGCTTGGCCAGGACATCGGCGAGCGCGAGGCCTCTCAGCGGCGCGCCGTCAACTTCAGTGATGAGGTCACCCGCCGTCACACCGGCCTTGGTTGCGGGGCCGCCGCCAGGGTTCGGCTTGTTGATCCTCAGCCCCTCCTGCTCCATGGCGACGAAATTCCCGATTCCAAGCCATCCGGTTTTGCCATCGGCCAGGCCCTGCCTGTCACGCGAGCTCACCGTGGCGCCGAAGTCATAGGTTCCGGCATAATCGGCGAGCGCTTCCGGGCTCAGGGTCACCGGCGCAGCCGGCGGGACGGCGGTCGACTCGGGAATCGTCAATGCGCCATAGACGAGGTGATTGATCCCCGAATACAGCACCGCCTGGCGCCCTTTGCTGCCGGGCGTCGCCTGGACCATCTGTACGCCGATCAATTGCTCGGCCGGATCGATCCAGAAATACGTGCTCCAATGTCCAGCCCAGGAAAAGCTTCCAACCGCTCCCGGTATCCAGCTTTGGACCGGATCGGCGCGGATGGCGAAGCCAAGCCCGAAGGTTGTTCCCGCGCGGGCGCCAACCTCGTCACCTCCGAAGATGGTGACACCCGATGGCAGTGCGTTCGTCGTCATCTGCTTCACCGCATGCGGGCTGAGCACGCGCACGCCATCGAGCTCGCCGCCATTGAGCAGCATCTGGCAAAAGCGGAGATAGTCGGGCGCGGTCGATACGAGTCCGCCGTCGCCGGAAAACAACTTTGGCGGCGTCGTGACATCCCAGATCGGCGGCCGTTCCGGCATGGGAGAATCGACCAGCCGATCGAGCTTCTCCTTCGGTACAAAGAAGCCGGTGTCGACCATATGCAGCGGCCCAAAGATGCGGCTCTCCAGGAACTGATCGAAGGGCTGACCGGACGCCACTTCAACGACCCGGCTCAGCACTTCGGCGCTCCAGCCATATTCATGGACCTCGCCGGGCTCGTGCGCGAGCGGCAGGCGGGCCAGGCTCGACACGAATTCCGCCAACGTCGTGTCGCGTCTCCGCACGGCCCTCAAGCCGTAGAGCCCATGGATCGTCCGGATCCCGAAGTCGGCGCTTGCGTCGGCAAGGCCCCGTTCCGGGTAGGCAAAATCGAGCTCCGGATAGATCAGGCCAGACGTATGGCGCAACAGATCGCGAACCGTCATCGCACGTTTTGCTGGTTTTGGCAGACCGAGCCCGTACTCCATTTCGCCTGTCGCCGGGTCCGCCTTCTGGAAAGCGACCCGCATGTTCGCAAGCTCCGGCAGATATTGCGAGACGGGCGCGTCGAGGTCGAGCTTGGCCTCATCCACCAGAATCATGGCGGCGACACTGGCCACCGGCTTGGACATCGAGGCGATCCAGAAGATGGAATTCGTCTTCATCGGGACGGTCTTGGCGCGGTCCTGAAATCCGATGGCCTGCAAATAGGCGAGCTTGCCGCCCTTCGCGATGGCGACGACGGCGCCGGGCAAAAGGCCGTCCGACGGCGAGAAAGAATCGAAGCGCGCCTGATACCACGGCGCGATCCGCGCCAGACGCGCGGCCGAGAACCCCAGGCTTTTCGCATCGCCCGGCGTCGCGAGGTCATCGGCGAACGCCGTCCCCGACAGGCAAAGCACAACGGGAATCGCCCACATCGATGCGACGAGTCTCATTCCGCAGTCTCCGCAGAAGCACAACAAATCTGAACAGGCACTCCTGCGGCAGATGTGAACCGTTAGAAATTGGGTCCGAGCGCGATCTTCGTGATCGTGCCGTTCCTGACGCCGATGCGCCATTCCGCCGAGCCGTTGGCGAACTGCGCGACATAGATGTCGCTGTCGAGCGCCGTGACACCGCGGAAGGAGACCGCACGCAACGCACCGAGCCGCGCCAGGATCGCCTGATCGAACGGAAGCTGCTGGCGCGTGATGTCCGCCACCTCCGACGTCATGCGCTCGTAGTCCGGCTGTCCCTTGCCGACGCCTTCGATATAGCGGCGCAGCATCTCCTCGCCATTGGCGATCGGAACGGCGCGGCGCGCCGCGCGCCCCGGCCGCGCGCCGATGTTCGACGCTTCGACATTGTGGAAGCGGGTCTGCCGCCCCGGCAGCAGGACCTCGAGGCAGCGCCCCGACTTGTCGGCGATCATCCAGGGATTGTTCTCGGTGGTCGTGG
>Ga0207678_10006764_pt1 | contig 10169 bp, 6 predicted proteins | sample KBSC63metaG_FD_184319 | JGI IMG/M metagenome (GOLD analysis project Ga0207678, IMG submission 184319) | Corn rhizosphere microbial communities from Kellogg Biological Station, Michigan, USA - KBS C6-3 metaG (SPAdes) (version 2) | ecosystem: Host-associated > Plants > Roots > Rhizosphere > Soil ...
ACTGCTGCCTCCCGTAGGAGTCTGGACCGTGTCTCAGTTCCAGTGTGGCTGTTCATCCTCTCAGACCAGCTACCCGTCTTAGCCTTGGTGGGCCATTACCCCGACCAACTAGCTGATGGGCCGCAGGCTCATCCCCGAGCGCGAGCTTTCAAGAAGAGGCCCGCTTTGGAAACCACCTCGGAAGGTAGCTCCGTCATGCTGTATTAGCTCTCCTTTCGGAGAGTTGTCCACCACTCGAGGGTTGATTACCTACGTGTTACTCACCCGTGCGCCGCTTTACCGGGGCCGAAGCCCTTTCTCGCTCGACTTGCATGTCTTAGGCGCGCCGCTAACGTTCGTTCTGAGCCAGGATCAAACTCTCCAGTTAAATCCTGCGCTAATCGAAGTGTTCTCAACCTCGTGCTCCGTTGTAGGGAGCAAGAGACCGTGCTTCTGGTCACTCCAGGAGGACCTGCAGTCACTCGTTAGAGCGCTTCAGGCTGTCCCGTGAGTCGTGCGATGAACTCGTCAGAGCTGCATCACACTGCCGCGACCAGTTGCTCTTCACATCAGCCGTTACCAGCTAGCCGTGAAGTGTTCACCTCGACGCATAATGCTCTTTGCATTGTCATCTCGCCCTCGGACCGTCGCCCACTCTTCTGATTACTCAGCCGAGGAGCAGTCCGGGGCGGACTGGGACCCGCGATATCTATCGCGGGAATAGGACTCAGTTTTCAAGGACCGTCGGGGCGTCGCCGCCGCCGTTGGGGAGCGGGAAACTAGGCGGAGGCCCCCCCCTTGTCAAAACTAATTTGAAAAAATTCTCACTTCTCGAAGTGAGCGAGCGACTACCGCTCGAGTGTACAGTTATCTGGCCGCATCGCGAAATGCGCCGCGAGCGTCGCCTGCACGCCTTCACCCGCGGGCGTTTTGCGGCAGCAACGAGGGAGGGGCCGCTGCACCGGGCGGAGCGCCGCGCCTCGCGCAGCGCCCCGCCCATTGGAGTTGCGTGGCAGCGCGGCCGCGACGATCGGGGCACGTCACTGCAACGCAGCGCCAGGATCAGCGAACCAGTGCGCGAGCGGTTCACGGACGAGCGTGATCTCTTCTCCGCCCTGCAGCCGCACACGATAGCCGATCTCGTTGTGGAGCAGCTCGGGGCCCACCCAGCGCCCCAACACTTCCACCGGCAGCCATTTGCGATTCACCCACACCGACGTGGGACGACGCTGCGGCGCCGGCGATTCATTCACCTGCACCCGGCGCCACTGCCCGCTGGCCACGCCCGGCACGGGCAGACCGGCGTTCTCGCAGATCTCGCGCACGGCCTCGGACAGCGCGCGCGGCGAAAGGCGAAAGCAACGCGGTAACAATTGCACGACCAGGGCGTAGCCCTCGGGGAGCAAGACCACCCCGAAGCTCTTGTTCGCACCGCGCAACATCATCTGTTGCGTCTCTCGCCAGGGGTCATGTCGGGATCGCGAGAGCCGCGCCAGGATGATGCGCCATTCTGCGGCCGCGACGCGAATCTCGAACGAGTCAACCCGGCCCGCGTAGTCGACGGCCTCACCATCCGAGTCGACCAGCACCGCTCCCACCACGCCTGCGGACGTACACAGGCGCCCCAGCGTCGGCGCAAAGCTCGAGGGCGCCTGATCGCGGCGACCGAACATACGCCGCGAAATCATGGCAGCACCGCGACTCGAGCCATGGCGAGGCGTGCGGAACGCAACTGTTCGGGCCGGGTCTCCTGACGTTGACGCTCCAGCAGCTGGGTCTGCGCCGCCAGCGATCGGCGCTGCAACACCTCGGGCTCCAGCAGTTGCGTGCGCTCGCGCAGCGAAGGCTGCCTTGGTTCGAAGATCCGCTCCGCGCGCAGCACATGGTATCCGAAGGGACTGCGCACGATGGAGCTGAGCTGGCCAACGTGATCGAGGGCCAGCGCCGCTTCGGCAAATTCCTCGGAAAAATGCGCTTCGGGCGGGCCCACCGGGGGTGGCTTCTCGGGATCAATCGCGCGCCCGTCTCGCGTCACCGGAGGCAATGTCTCCACTTTCACGGTGTAACTCCCCCCCGGCACCGATTGAGCGGCGCTCTGAAACTCAGCCGCGCTTGCCGTATTCTGCACGGCGGAAGCGATGCGCCGCGCAAGCGCCTCTGCTTCGAGATTTTCGTTCTCCGACAACACGACCGCATGCACGACCGCGACCATCCGGGGTCGATCCAGCTCCCACCAGCGTTCACGCGTGAGCTGCTCGACCTCGCTTTCGCTCGGAGCACCCGCGCTCCTGGCATCCTCGAGCAGCTGACGCGCCAGTTGACGCGCCAGCACCACGCGCGAAAGCGCGTGCGCGAGAGCAGGCTCCCGCCGCGCGAACTCGCTGGCAAGCAGGGCATCTTCGCTGGCCAACTCGCTCGCCCGTTCGGGAGTGACGCCCAGGGTTTGCTCGAGCCCTGTCAGCACGCGGCCGTCGAGGCGCAGCGCCCTGGCTCCGGTCGGCGCCGGTGTCACTTCGACAGGACTGGTTTGCGCTCGACCGCACGCGAGCAGCACGCAGAGTGCCCCGTAACAAAAGTTACTGGCACCAAGGCTACTTGCGCGCAGATCAGCGCGCAGCAAGCGCTCGCTCCCGGTCGCTGCCGGCCTTCAGACACAATGCTCCGGCCACCAACCAATATAGAGCGGGTAGCTCGGGCGCGCTCGCGAGCCGCCACAGACCAAACAGCAGTGCCCCGGCCGCCGCCACCAGCAGCCATCGAGAGAGCCAATCCGGACGATTTGCTGAGGAAACGGCCATCGACTGCTTCCAGGAGGCTACACCGAAAAGCGCGTCAAAGCAGCCACAGCAGTGTGCCGAGCGCCAGCCACAGCACACACAGTGTCAGCCAGAGGCGCGGTCCCGGCGGTTGTTCCGGACTGGGGCGGGCGATCAGGGTGCGTGTCCCGACAGTCAACAGGCTCACCGAGCCGACGAGCGCCACCGCCTGGGCCAGCAAGGCGACGCCCGGCCGCTCGACACGCCAGGCCAGCAGTGGCAAGGCCAGCGCACAGGAAACCAAGGCGACGAACCCGATCCGCATGCCGAGCGGCAAGCGCGCGCGCGGCGCCAAGCGGCCCGGGGCGGCCACCTCCAGCTCGTCGAACGGCCGCGCCTGCTCCGGAAAGCCGCCCCAGCCGAGGGCGAACAGGCCCCACGCCAGCGCGCCGAGCGCCGCCCGCACGGGATCCAGATCTGCGCCCCGCAGACCGCTGCCCAGCGCGCCCCAGGCGATCGCCGAGCAACCCAGGAAGCCGAGCACGCCCACGGCGCGGCCCAGCGTGGGGCGCGGCCGCGCCAGCGCTAGCCCGAGAATGAGCGCAGTCAGCGCTGCCCCCGCGCCCGCCCGCGCCGGCAGCGAAGCCGAGCGCTGTGAAAAAGCGGGCCAGGCCACCGTCGCTCCCCAGGCGTACAGCCCTGGTAGCAGCACGGCAGCGAGCGCCCGCGTCTCGCGCCAGGAGCGCGGCTTGTGCTGCGCCCCCGACTCCAGCTCAGCCAAAGGACTCGACGAAGCTCACGAAGGTCAGGACCGGGTGCCCCGTGCCACCTTTGGGATAGATCCCGCGGGCGCGCTCGGCGAGCACCGGCCCGGCGATGTCGCAGTGAATCCAGGGCGTCTCGCCCACGAACTCCTGCAGGAACAGTGCCGCCGTGATGGAGCCGCCGTAGCGTTCACCCGTGTGCTTGAGGTCCGCAATATCGCTCTTCAGCTGCTCGCGCAGCTCATCGAGCAGGGGCATGCGCCAGAATTGCTCACCAGCCTGGTCCGCCGCGTCTCCGAAGCGCCTGGCCAGCTTGTCATCGGCCGAATAGTACCCCGAGCAGCCTTTGCCGAGCGCGACCAGGCAGGCCCCCGTGAGCGTCGCCGCGTCCACGATCAAGTCGGGCTCGAGCTGCCTGGCATAGGCCAGCGCATCCGCCAGCACGAGCCTACCCTCGGCGTCCGTGTTGATGATCTCGACCGTCTTGCCGTCGAGCGACCCGAACACATCGCCGGGGCGATAGGCGGCGGCATCGGGCATGTTTTCCGCAGCGCCGACGATCCCGTGCACCTCCACTGCCGGCTTCAGCTCGATCAATGCGTCCATCAGCGCGAGCACCGCCGCGGCACCGCCCATGTCACTCTTCATCTCGCCCATGCCTTGCGCGGGCTTGATGCACAGACCTCCGGAGTCGAAGGTCAGGCCCTTGCCGACGAAGACGAGCTTGGCCTTGGGCTTGGACGGTTGATACGTCAGATGGATGAAGCGCGGCTCATTGCTGCTGCCCTGGCCCACGGCGTAGTGCAGCTTCATGCCGGCGGCGGCGATACCCTTCTTGTCGAGCACCTTGAGCTTGAACTTGCCGCGCTTGGCGATGTCCCGCGCGATCTCGGCGAGCCCTTCGGGTGTGAGCTCATTGGGCGGCTCATTGACAGCGTCCCGTGCCAATGCGACCGAGCCCGCGATCGCCAAGCCGGACTGCAACGCCTTGCTCTCCGCAGCTGTCGCCTTGCCTGCCTTGCAAACCTCCACCTCCTTCAACTCGGAGTCGGGCTTGCGCTTGCCGGTGAAATATTTCGAAAAGCGATAGGCGCCGAGGCCGAGACCTTCACCCACCGCACGCAGCGCCTCCGGACCCGCCACTTTTTCCGGCAGAGACAGGGCGAGCGAGGCCGCTGAGATGGCCTGTCGTGCGGCGGTCGCGGCCAGCGCGCGGAGGGCGGCCGCGTCCACGCCGCGCCTGATCTTGCCCATGCCCACCAGCACGACGCGCGACGCTGCCACGTGTCCCCAGCTGGGGAGGTCCAGCACCTGACCGCTGGCGCCCGTGAACTTGGCGCGCGCGGCATGCACGAACAACTGCTCGTGCAGGGCCTGATCTAGCGCGACCAACGCCTTCTGCTTCTCGAGCGCCGCCTCGGTCACGCCTATCGCGATGACTTCGGCAGGGCTGTCGAGCACGGGGGTGGAAGAAAGCTTGATGGTCAGCGGCATGCGATCAGGTCTCCAGGACGCCTCCAGGCGCCCGTCGCAAAAAGGTAGACGGGATCGCCGCCTGTCACCAGTAGCTTTCGACGCTCACGTGGCCTGGCTTGCGCGGGCGATGCTTGACGAGGCCGCGCGCAGCGAGCGCCGCCTGCGCGTCGCTCAGCATGTTGGGGTTGCCACACAGGAGCACGTGAGTCGTTTCCGGCTCCAGGCGCAGGTTGGCGCGCGCCTCGAGCTCGCCGCTCTCAATCAGCTGCGGCACTCGACCGCGCAAACCCCCAGGCGGCGCCGCCTCGCGTGTGACCAACGGTACGTAGACAAACTGAGCGGCCCGCGCGCGGGTCCACTCGGCGAGCTGCTCGGAGTAGCCGAGATGCGCCAGCTCCCGCACGCCGTGCGAGAGCACGATGCGCGAGAAACGCCGCCAGATCTCCTCTCCTTTGAGCATGGCCAAAAACGGGCCCAAGCCTGTGCCCGTGGCAACCAGCCAGAGGTGGCGCGCTTCCGGCACGTGCTGCAGGGTGAAAAAGCCGAGCGGTCGATCGTCGACCCAGAGCTTGTCGCCTGCGCCGAGCTCGAACAGGGACGGCGTCAACACGCCGCCGGGCACTCGGGAGAGATAGAGCTCGGTCGGTTCTCCCACGCCGGACGCGATCGAGTACGAACGCTTCTGGCGCTCCCCGCCGAGATCGAGCCCGAGGTTGATGTACTGCCCCGGAACGAAGGGCGCGACGGTGAGATCGAGGGTCAGGCTGATCAAACCGTCTGCCCACACCCGCCGCCGCGCAATTTTGCTCTCTACCCAAGCCATGCTGCTGCGCCGACTCGTACTACAGGCGGAGGCGCACCGGCGTGCCGCGCGTTGACAGCCCAACGGCTCTGGGCCATGGACCGGGCCCATGAACGCGCCGCATCCCACTGAACCTGGCTCGCTCGACGCTACGGAAGCTGCGGCGGACGCCGATGAGCCGGCGGCGGCGCCGGATTCCGAAAAAGTGCCCGTCCTGAGCTGGGCCGGCGATCATCCGTATGCGGCGTTTCTCGCCGCCGTGACCAAGCCGGCGCGTTACATCGGTGGTGAGCACGGGCAGCGGCGCAAGGACTGGGATTCCGTTCAGTGCCGCTTCTGCCTCGCGTTTCCCGATCTGTACGACATCGGGATGAGCCACCTCGGCTATCGCATCCTGTACAAGCTGCTCAACGATGACCCGCGCGTGCTCGCGGAGCGCTGCTACACGCCCTGGCGTGACATGCAGGCCCAGCTGCTCGCGCACGGCGAGCTGTTGCGCACGCTGGAGAGCGCGCGTCCGCTCTGCGACTTCGACATCGTGGGTTTCTCGCTGCAGTTCGAGCTGACCTACAGCAACGTGCTCGGCATGCTGCAGCTCGGCGGCATTCCGCTCCGCTCCGAGCACCGCGGAGATGCCGATCCGCTGGTCGTCGCTGGCGGCCCCGTGGCAACGCACGCCGAGCCGCTCGCGCCCTTCATCGATGCGTTCGTGATCGGAGACGCGGAGGAGCTGGCGCTCGAGCTCGCTCACACCTGGGCCGAGGCGCGCCGCGAGCGCCTGCCGCGGCGCGAAGCGCTGCTGCGGCTGGCACAGCTCCGCGGCGTGTACGTGCCGGCGTTGTATGGGGTGCGGACCGATCCCGAAACCGGGCTGCAAGTGGTGGAGCCGCCCGTGGACTCCCGCGCGCCGGCGCTACCCATCGCGCGGCGGCTCGTACCGGACCTGTCGCGCTATCCATTTCCCAGCGATGGCCCGGTGGGCGGCCCGGAAGCGATCTTCGATCGGGTCAGCATCGAAGTGGCGCGCGGTTGTACCGAGGGTTGCCGGTTTTGTCAGGCCGGCATGATCTATCGGCCCGTGCGCGAACGAAAGCCGAGCGAGGTCGTAGACGCAGTCGTGCGTGCGCTCGAGCACAGCGGGCACGACGAGGTGAGCTTGACCGCGCTCTCCACGGCGGATGTGAGCTGCATCTCCCCGCTGATCCAGCAGCTCGTCGAAAAGACGGCTCCAGACCGCGTGAGCCTGAGCGTGGCCTCGTTGCGCGCCTATGGCCTGGCCGATGATCTGCTCGACGAAATGCGCCGCGTGCGCGCCGGCGGGCTCACGTTTGCGCCCGAGGCAGGGACGCAGCGCATGCGGGACGTGATCAACAAGAACGTCACCGAGGAGCAACTGCTGGAAACAGCCGAGCGCGTATTCTCGAAGGGCTTCGATAGCATGAAGCTCTACTTCATGATCGGGCTACCGACGGAGCAGGACGAGGACGTGCTCGGCATCCTGCAGGTCGGGCGCAACGCTCTCGCTGTAGCCAACCGGCTGCGGCGCGCGCGCGCCAAGGTCACGGTGAGCGTATCGACGCATGTGCCCAAGCCGCACACGCCCTTCCAGTGGTGCGCGGTCGATCCGTTGCCGGAGATCCGCCGCAAGCAGGCGCTCCTCCGCCAGGGCGTGGGCCGCGATCGCCGGCTCGGCCTGCGCTGCCACGACAGCACCACGACCTTTCTAGAAGGTGTCTTCGCCCGCGGCGACCGGCGGCTGGGCGATGTGCTGGAGCGCGCATTCCTGAACGGCGCCGGCTTCGACTCCTGGGAAGATCAGCTGCGGCTCGACGTCTGGCAGGAGGCCTTTGCGCATTTCGGCATCAACACCGACCTCTATCTCGGCACCCTGCCGGTCACGGCGCGCCTGCCCTGGGATCATTTCGACATCGGCCTGGAGCAGGGCTTCCTGGCGAAGGAGTACCGCAAGGCGCTGCAGAACCGACTGTCGCCCCCCTGCGGCAAGGCCGCCGGCATGTTCATTCACCACACCAACGTGGCCGAGGCGAGCGCCGACGATCGGCGGCTGGTCTGTTATGACTGTGGAGTGGCCTGCGACATGACGCAGATGCGGGGCGAGCGCCTTGGCTTCCTGACGGAGATGGGCGCGCTCGAACCAGGGGTGAAACAGCGACGGCACCTGCCGGTCGCGGACAGTGCCGGGGCTCTGAGCTCTCAGCACCTCTCGGCGCTCGAGCTGGAGCGGCCGCGGCAGCCCGGCCTACAGCAAGAGCGCTGGAGGCTCAGCTTCGAGAAGTTGGGCGCCGCGGCCTTGCTCGGACACCTCGACTTCATGCGCGAGCTGGGACGGGTGATCCGGCGGGCGGGGCTCCGTCCCGTCTACAGCCAAGGGTTCCGTCCGAAGCCGCGCTTCAGCTTTGGTCCAGCCCTCGCGCTCGGGGTCGCCAGCCTGGACGAAAAGATTGATGTGGACTTGATTGATCCGCCGGCGGATGGGGCACTTCTGTTGCAGCAACTAAACGACGTGACGGGCTCGGGTCTGCGCTTCGTAGCGGCGGAGCGTTTCTCGCCGGCCACGGTCCCACTGGGTAACGCCGTCCGAGGTGCGCGTTACTTGCTGCTGTTTGCCGAAACTGTGCTGCCGCGTGCGGAGCTAGAGGCCAAGGTTGCTGCATTTCTGCAGCTGGACAAGAGCCTCGTCCGGCGCTCGGTGAAAGGTATTGGCCGGCTCATCGACGTGCGCGCCCGCGTCCAGTCTCTGCGCGTCGGAGACGCGACAGACCGTGCCCGGGCTGCTGCAGCGGGTGTGACGGGGCGTCTGACGTGTGTGGCGGCAGAGGTCGACCTGGGGCCGGCTGGCTCGGTGAAGCCGAGCGAAGTCGTGGAGGCCCTTTTGGGCGATGCGAATGTGCCGCACCAGGCGATCCGCGACGCGCTGTTGCTCGGACCTGCAACTCCTGCGAAACCGGCTTGGACTGAGCAAGTGCTCGAGCTGGAGCTGCCGAAGTGCAGCTCGCCAGCGAGCGCGAGCGCCCCGAGCTGAAACACGCGCTCGTTCATCCCGCTCCCGTGAACTGCACGACGACAGCCCGCGGCTGAGGCGAAGCAGCAGCAGGACCACGTGTGCTCACCCGGGCGGGGTGTACGTTGCACGGCAGCAGCGCGTCGCGTTCCCGGCGTGCAAAACCCACGACGCGCAATCGCTGCGACAAGACTGCGCGCACGGGGAGCGCAGAACAGCGTGGCGTCGGCGCAGAGAACGCAGCCTCCTCAGGCGGGCGTTGCAGCAAAGTGGGACGCGTCGTCACGCTTCGGGTCACGAGATTTACAAGGCGGGACAAATCCACTACAGAAGGCCCTGGGAGCGGGAGACGCAACCGGGGAGGCTTTCACTTTCCCGCTCGACAACTTCCCACGAGGCGTTTTGTAGTCTCGGGGGAACTCGATCGATGATTGGATCGCTGGCAGATGGATCGCTGGCAACGAGATCCACTGGTGGATTCACGGGCTCAGATTGGAGGCCGTGGGTGCATGCAGAGAGGGGCCTGCTCCACGCGGAGCGGTCCAATGAGAGAAGCTCGAGTGTTGCGGGACGCCACGTCGGTCAGAATGACGGCGCAGCTCCAGCGCATACCCGAGGGTCGGCATGATTCTCGCTCAGTCTCACCCGGTGATTCGTCCGCTGGAAAGCTTTGCGAACCCGAGATCAGGAACCGGGACCGGAAAACACTCGAGTAAGAAAACTCGAGCTGAATGACAGGACCGATAAACAGCCGGGAACAGAAACCCGGTGCTGAGACTAACGGGTTACGACGCGACAATTACAGAAGTGAGACAGCGAGACACGCGCGACAGGCCGAATCAGCTAGCAAAAAGATGAAAGCGGACGATCGAGCCCAGCGACGGCACGTCGCTCCGCTGACACGATTTCGAAACTCCCGCACCAAGTAGTACAAACATGACGATGGCCCAGAGACGCAAGAACACTCCTATCGACAAGACCATCCGTGAGCTGCCGTGGCCGGATGCTTTTCTGCAGGCTCAGGCGCTGACGACCAACGACAGCTACCGTGTCGGTCAGCTGCTGGTGGAACGCGTGTACGAGAGCCGGCGCGATGCGAACCGCTCGCCCAAGCCCTCCAGCCTGCGGAAAATCCAGTCGAACGCGCTGCCCGAGGTCAGCGTTTCGACACTGCTGCGCTGCATTCAGGTGTACGAAACGTGCCGCACCCTCGGCATGAAGCCGCCCTGGACCTATGTGCGAGCCGGCCACTTGTTTCGCGTAGCCAACCTGCCCAAGCCGCAGCAGCGGCAGCTCCTGACCCGGGTGGAAAAAGAAGGTTGGACCGTGGCGCGTTTGCAGCAGGAGATCGACAAGCTGAAGGGAAGCCG
>Ga0207678_10006769_pt1 | contig 10163 bp, 9 predicted proteins | sample KBSC63metaG_FD_184319 | JGI IMG/M metagenome (GOLD analysis project Ga0207678, IMG submission 184319) | Corn rhizosphere microbial communities from Kellogg Biological Station, Michigan, USA - KBS C6-3 metaG (SPAdes) (version 2) | ecosystem: Host-associated > Plants > Roots > Rhizosphere > Soil ...
TCTTCGGCACCTCGCGCCGCTCGCTCACAAAGACGGTCTTCAGCACCATGCCGCTGCGTAGCGCCTCCGTCAGCAGGTGGTCGCCTTCGATGGCGACCATGCCGCCGCTCAGTCGCGCCCGTCCCTCGAACGCCGCCCGCAACTGTTTCACCCGCGCATTCGTCCTGCTCGAAACCACCGTGTCGGAAATAGGCATCTCGCAAATCTTACGCTGTCTGCGGCCTCTTTCGGCTGCTCCGGCCGCGTGTCGCCGGTGCCTGTCATTGAGCCGGCAGCACCAGTGTGCTATGGTGCGAGATTGTGGTCCTATTCCTTACATGCCACCTTGGGTGGTCGAAGATCCAGGGCACAGGAGCAAGATGTTGACGGCTGAGACACTCCGCATCCATCCCGACGAGCCCGAGCCGGAGCTCATCCGCCAGGTCGTCCAAAGCCTCAACCGTGGCAACGTCGTCGCCCTGCCCACCGACACGTTCTACGGGCTTGCTGTCGACCCCGTTAATCTGAAGGCCGTCGACCGCATCTACGATCTCAAGACGCGCGCACGCCACAAGCCGCTCTCGCTGCTCATCGCCGAAGTGGCGCAGGCGTATGAGCTTGCGCGTCAGATCGACTCCGCGTTCGACCGCCTCGCCGAGAAGTTCTGGCCCGGGCCGCTCACCATCATCGTCAAGGCGGGTTCGCGGCTGCCGTTGCGCGTCACGGCCAACACGGGCAACCTCGCGCTGCGCGTGCCGGAGGCTGCCATCCCACGCGCTGTCGTCAGTTGCCTGGGACTTCCCATCACGGCGACCTCAGCCAACCTCTCCGGCATGCCGGAGTGTACCTACGCCAGCGGTGTGCGGGAGCAGCTCGGCGACAAGATTCCGCTGATCGTCGATGGCGGCCCGACCGCGCGCAACACCGCGACGACCATCGTCGATCTCTCCGGCGGCGGCAACTCGTGGATGATCGTTCGCGAGGGCGCCATTCCTACGCACGAGATTGCACTGACGCTTCAGCACTAGTCCTGGCGCGATGAAGCCGCGCCGGACCCGGTGAGACACTGGAGAGACAATGTAGACTGGCTCGAAGCGCGGAGGAACCGTCGCTTTCAAATCGAAACGGCCCGCAAACGTACCGCTCATATCCATGACTGTCTCCACCTCCAATCTGCGCCGACGAGGCACGCTCCGGGGTCAAATCCTCCGCCATCTCCTGGCCCTGTTTCTGATCGTCAGTACGGCGTGGTGCATCTGGGTTTACCTGCAGATCGATTCGGTTGCGGACCAGGATGATGCCCAGTCCGCCGATGCGATCGCCGTCTTTGGCGCGGCCGAATACTACGGACGGCCCTCGCCCATCTTTCACGCACGGCTCGATCACGCCGTCGATCTCTACCGCAAGAAGGTTGCTCCGGTCGTCATCACGCTGGGCGGCGGCGGAGACAAGGACTCCGGCAAGACCGAGGGAGGCGTGGGCCGCGACTACCTTCTCGCCAATGGCGTTCCCTTCGGCAACATCATCGCCGAGACGCGCTCCACCGACACGGAACAGCAGGTCCATCGCCTGGCAGAGATTGCCGACGAATATAACTTCCACCACATCGTCGTCGTCTCCGATGGCACACACCTCTTCCGCATCCGCGAACTCTGCGAGGAGGCTGGCCTCGATGTCTATACCTCGCCTCGCGCCGCCGTTGGCCATATCAGTAACTACGACATGGCCGGGCGCTACTTCCACGAGATCCTTAGCTACACGGCTCTGCGCCTGAACATCAACATCAGCTGGCTGCACCGCTGGCTGGAGGGCAGGGAAGACGACTAGCGCATAGCGTGTCTCAGGCCAATGGCCAGCACCGCTGCTACAAGGGTCGAAGCGAAGTTCACCAGATCGTTGCCCAGCCAGCCGCGACGCTCCACGGTTGCTCCCAGCAGGCTGTCGAAGAACAAGCCTATGATGGCGGCAACAAATACAGTAGCTTTGTGCGGCCAAAGTGCGTGGTGCAGCGAACCCATCGCGACGATCGCACCTGCCGCCGCGATGCCTGCCAGCGTCCCGGCGACGCTGACTCCGCCATCCGTTCCTGCTGGAACGCGGCTCGCGCTTGTGACGAGCCATGCAGGGCCGCCCAGCGCCTGCCCGATCTCCGATGAGACCGTATCTGCCGCAGCTTCTGCCAGTGCGGCAATGCAGCCGCCGTACTCTCCGATTGCCGCGCACAGCGCCGCCACACCCAGATTCGCAACGATCTGCGAGGCGCGTCGTCCGCTCCTCGCCTCCGCCAGCCCGCGAGCCTCTTTCTTCAACCGGCCAACCTTCGTCGCGGCAAAGGTCAGGACAAACAGGGTGACCAGCGCAGGGATCGCCGGATGAAAGATGGGAGCCGAAAAGATAGTCCAAACCGTCGGACTCTGCGACAGGATGAAGCACACCAGAAATCCCATGGCAGCAGCGGGTGCGGTCGCAGCGCGCAGTATCCAGACCAGCACGGCAAATCCCAGGCTCAACAGTAACGGGATCCACAGCGGCCAGATCGAATCTCCCAGCCTGAGAGCCCGAACAACGGGAGCCAGGGTCGCCAACGCCAGCAGCGCTCCTACCCCCCAGACCAGCACCCGCGACTGCAAGCAGTCTCGCTGGAAGGGGATTGCCTTGTTCCAGGGATGGTTCCAGGGATGGTTCAGCCGAGTCGCCGGTCCATTTAGCATTTCTTCGTCCATCCCCGGCCTCATCCTCCGCTGTGATTTACAATCAAACCTTGAGCATAGCCAACACCAGCACCACCGTGGGAGCAGTTTTGCATTTAGCAAGCATCGAAGCAGAAGGTACCCTTCAGTCGCGGCCATCCCGGCGTTCGATTCGATCCGTAGCCAGGGCCATGGCCCCGGTCGCCCGGTCCGCATCCAGGTTTGCTGTTGCAGCCGCCGTCCTCGTGTCCCTCGCCGGATGCGGCAATACCTACCGCCCTGTTGTCAGCGCGTTCAATCCCGTTGGCCCGGCTGGCCAGCCGACGAAGTATGCTGTCGTCATCTCCAGCCCCGGACCCACGAGTCCCGGCCTGGCTACGCTGGTGGACTTCTCCGGCGATACGGTGCTTATTACAGCGAATATTGGCGTGGACCCTTACTACCTCGTCCTCGATAGCGGCGGGACGACCGCTTATACGCTGAATAACGACAAGACTCTCACCAGCTTCGATGTCAGCACCCAGCTCCTCAGCAGCCAGATTCTTCAGAGCACCCTGCTCGATAATCACAACGTCCTTCCCGTCAGCGTCTCGCCGGAGGGTGCCTACACCTACATTACGCAGCCGGGTCGCAACTCCATCGCCGAATATAATAGCGCTCCGCTCAAGCTGCACCAGGAGTACTCCATCGACCCGGCCTATACGCCCGTCTACGTTGTCGGAGTCGCCAGTGCACCGCGTATCTACGCGATCAGCAAGGCCAACAATGGCGGCAACGGGCAGGTCTCCACGATCGAGACGACCAGCACGACCCTTGACCCCACCCCGATCCCTGTTGGGAAGAATCCCGTCTACGGTGTGATGACATCCGACGGACGTCGCGCCTTCATCATGAATCAGGACAGCAACAACGTCACCGTCATCAACTCCCAGACCAATCAGATTGATACTCCTCTCGGGACCATTCAGGACCCCGGCGCGGTCGCTCCCATCTGGGCCGACTTTGCCCCGACGCGCAACGAACTCGTTGTCGCCAACGCAGGCGACGGCGTCAATCCCGGTTCGGTCAGCATCATCAGCATTCCTCTCTGCAACTCGATCGCGCAGCCCAGCAATCCAAACTGCGATCCTAACAATCCCGTCGACGCGGTCGGCTTCGGCACGGTCATCGCCAATGTTCCTGTCGGGATCAATCCCCGCATGGTCGGCGTCCTTCAGGATGGATCCCGCGCCTACGTCGTCAACGAGGGCAATCCGAGCCTGCCCTGCGCTGCTCCCACGACGGCCCAGCCGCTTGGTAACTGCACCGTCTCGGTCATCAACCTGACCAGCAACACGGTTACGGCGACCATCCCTATTCCTGTCTCGACCAACACCGGCAACTCTACGCTCAACGGCCATCCCAATTACATCGCCGTCACCACCGGCACGCCGACCGGCAAGGTCTATGTGACCTCGCCCGAGTCGAACTTTATGACGGTGATCCGCACCGACACGGACGCCGTTCTCACCACGATTCCGCTCCAGGGAGCAGGCATCTCGGTTCGCATGACCCGGCCGTAAGGCGGCAACGCTTCATTCTGCAAACGAAAGAGCCATCCCCGGGGATGGCTCTTTTTGCTTTACCCTTCTGAATTTTTATACCTAGGCTCCCACCAGAATGATTGGCAAGGTCGGCTTGTCCGCGCCGCCCTCGTTCTCGATGGTCACGCCAAAGGCCTTCGCCTCTACGCCCTTCGGCAGCGGCGGCATCATCACGCTGGCGTTGCCGCCCTCATCCGGGTGGAACGTCCCGGCAGGAATTGGTGCCTGTCCATTCGCCGGAATCAGCCAAAGCTCATAGACCTTCGCAGGCTGCAGCGGCTCCAGATTATTCGCCAGGAAGATCAGCGTTCCCTTGCTCGCGACATAGGTCACGCGACCCTGAGGCGCAGGCTTGGGTAGTGGCGAAGCCGTCAGGGTCACCCGCTTCGCTCTGCTGTCGGTCATCGTATCCAGTACCTGCCGCGCCGCAGCAGCGTCGGCCGACAACTGCCCCATCGTGCTGGACTGACCTGCCACAATCGAACGCAACGCAGCGCGTTGCTGATAAAGACTCCCAGCCGTCACAGCCAGACCCGCTGCCAAAGCCCATCCAACCCAGGGAAGCACTCTGCCGCCAAGGCTGCGCTGCGGAGCTTCGTCTTCCGGCAGATACGCGCCGCTGCCCAGTCCGCGTCCGAAGCCCGTTTCAGGCACCGCCGCAACGGTCGTGCGATCGATCGGCACGGTCTTCTTCTCTCGTGCCACCTGTCTCATCAGCCGCTCGCGCGCCTGGGCCGGTGGCGAGTGCATATCGACGGTATGCGCAACCACCGCCAGGTCGCCCTGCATCTCCGCCAGAGCCTTCCGGCAATTGTTGCACTGCTCCAGGTGCGCCGCCATCACCGAGGCTTCATCCGCGGCGAGCAGCTGCATGGCAAACAGCGCCAGATCGTCCGGTTCGATATGTCTGGTCGCATTCATGCTGTCAATGCCTTTCTCAACGTCGTCAGCCCGCTGCGTATTCTTGTCTTGACGGTGCCCAGTGGATCGCCTGTCATCTCCGCGATCTCGGAGTGGGTCAATCCATCGAAGAAGGCCATCTCCAGCGTCTTCCGCTGTTCTACCGGCAGCAGGTGGATGATCCCCCGCGCCTTCTCCATCAGGCTATTTCGCTCCGCCTCATCCGCCAGGTTGTAGTTCGACGCCAGCGCCATCTCCTCCACCTGCTCCGTCGGCCGTTTCCGCCTGAGCGCATCGATCGACCGGTTCCGCGAGACCACCGCCAGCCAGCCGCCCAGGCTGCCGCGTGTTGCGATGAAGCTCGTCGGATTGCGCCATATCTGCATAAAAATTTCCTGCAACACATCTTCCGCCGCAGCGGGATCGCGAAGCACGCGCAGCGCCACCGAATACACGATCTTCGAGTAGCGATCGAACAGCGCTGCCATTGCCTGCTCGTCTCCTCTCTGCACCTGCGCCAGCAGGGATGCGTCGTCCTCTGTGGACGGCGGCGGAGCATTCACGAGTCCCATGTCTCTATACATAAACGCATCCAGCTCAACAATAGATTGCACAAAACCAAACGATTTACATCCACGTCAGGCAACTTGTCGCGCACTCGGCGACGGGCGCGCGTCGAACATCATTCCCCTTGATACTCTAACCGAAATCAGGTCGGCGGAAGCGCTGCCCATGTACCCTACCAACAGGGCAACGATCTTTCTGCTCCCTGTTTCTCCGTTCTCCGATGAAGACCCGTCTCGACAAGCTCCTCGTAGACCACGGCCACGCCGCCTCCCGCGAGCGTGCGCAGGCGCTGATCCTCGCCGGCCGCGTCCTCGTCAACGAGCAGCGCGTCGACAAGCCCGGCACCTCCGTCGCCGCGGACGCTGCGATCCGCCTTCTCGGCTCCGACCTCAAGTACGTAAGCCGCGGCGGCCTCAAGCTGGAGGGCGCCCTCGCCCACTGGGCTATCTCGCTCGCCGGCCTCCCCTGCGTCGACATCGGAGCCTCCACCGGCGGCTTCACCGACTGCATGTTGCAGAGCGGCGCTGTGTCCGTCCTCGCCGTCGACACCGGCTACGGCCAGATCGCGCAGAAGCTCCGCGACGATCCCCGCGTCACGCTTCGAGAACGCACCAACGCGCGCCTCCTTAGCCCCGGCGAACTCCTCGTCCCCGACGCCCCTGCGCCCGTCTTCCTGGCAATGGACGTCTCCTTCATCTCCGCCACGCTCGTTCTCCCCGCCGTGCTCACCGCGCTCAGCACGCCCGAGCACCCGTGGCAAGGCGAAGTTGTCATCCTCATCAAGCCTCAGTTCGAAGCCGGTCGCGGCAACGTCGGCAAGGGAGGCATCGTCCGCGATCCAGAAGCCCGCAAGCAAGCCATCCAGCGCGTCAGCGAGTGCGTAGCCGAACAAGGAGGCATCAGCATCGAAGTCATCGACTCCCCGATCCACGGCATGGAAGGCAACCACGAATACCTCCTCCACGCCATCTTCACCCCGCAGCCCTAGCGCGAAGCCGGGTGCTCCTGATGCATCCGCTTGATCCCATCGCTCCAGCGTTTGCAGAACTCATCCTTACTCTGGCGAATGACCGGATTCGCCTGGATCAGCGGAAGCACTCCCTGCGGCAGCTTGGCCTGCTCATAATTTCTGGTCTCCGAGAGAGCCACCGCAACCGCCTCAAGGTTCCGTCTTCCGCTCACCGACTCGATGAACTTCTTGTTGAAGACCTGGAACTGGAGATAACGGAGGGACTCGTCTGAGGCGTAGTAGTGATAGCGCGCTCCCTCCGGCCCCGCAACCAGGTTGATCGAGGCATACGGGTCAAGTCTTCGGCCTGGCTTGATCGGCTCCAGCACAATCTCCCGAATCGTTGTGAAGTCCGCTCCTGCTATGTTGGCGCCTCGATAAAGAAAAGACCAGTCGATAGGCCTCACCGGCTTCCCCGTGTAATCCGGGAGCTTGGGGTCGTTGGACCGCACCAGCAGCGGATAGTTGTCAAAGGTCGCGTTCCTGAGGTCGGCACAGGTAAAGTCTGGGGTCCCCTCCATCGGACCGACTGAGTTGAACGCACGATGGCTCGGAACAGCATTCCGATATGCCCGGGACTCAACATCGAGCTGGCGATTCCGGTTGCCCTGCTCCTGACTGAAGTTCGCACCCTGCAAGTCCGAAGCCCAGAACTTGGCCCGGTCGAGGATCGCGTCTCGAAAGTCCGCACGCTCCATCCGCAGGCCGTCCCACTTCGTTTCGCTCAGGATGGCGTTGCGGAAGCTCACGCCACTCATATCCAGCCCGAGTTGCCCGAAGTCGCAACCAGGGCAAAAGATCCCGCTCATGTCCTTGGTACTGCCGCCTGCCTTCAGCAGCGACAGCAGGCCTGACTTCAGCGCAAACAGATTGTCCAGATAAAGCTGGGCGGTATCATTGATCGGCTGTGGATCGCGATTCCCGTTGCGACTGTACGCCTGCGTAATCAGGAACTGCCGCCGTTCATCCCGCCACGCGGTCGACAGCTCAAACGGGGTCATCCCGCTCGACTGGACGAGCACGTTTTGCAGTTGGACAACATTCTGGAGCGCCGCATCCAGCGCCGTCTTTGCCGTCTGATGGTCGAGATGCTCGAAGACGTTGACGATGGCGCTGCCCACGGCCGGATTGTCGTCGAGCCCCAGTTGATTCACCAGCGCTGTCAGCATCTCCTGGTCGCGGGAGCCGCCCTCGGTATGCAGCAGAGCAGAGAGTTGCGCGACGCCGCTGGCCCTTTCGCTCGGCAGTTGGCTGCCCAGCTTCGCATACGCCCGCTCCACGCGCGCGCTCGCAGCATCCAGCCGCTGCTGTTCCTGTTGCTTCTGATTCACGTGGACCGTCCACAGGATGGTCCAGATCAGGGTGAAGAGGGCGGCCAGCGGGCCAACAGCCAGCGCTACATCGATCAGCCGTCCCTTGATCGAGTGCTTGTAGTTGAGAGCCTCAATCTCAAGCTCCAGTTTGTCGAACTCCCGCTGCTCTTTCTCGGTGAGGGTGGTCGCCTGTTTTGGCTCAGGCACAACGGTTGTAGACTCACCCGGTCCCTTCTGTCTTCCGGCGTCACCTGTTGCGGGTTCACTGCCCGGTATAACGCCATCGTCCGCGGATGTGCCTTCTGGAGGCACGGAAGGAGGGCCCGTCGTCGTATCGCCCATGGGGGATATCCTGTACGCAGAATTTTTTGGAAGCAGGCCCCGACGGGACTAGAGCTTAATCGATCTCGATCCATCTGGTAAAGAGAATTACCCTGCCGACGCGGATCAGGGCTTACCGCGCAGCGTGACCATCGGTCCGCTGACCGGATGGCAGAAGACCTTGCCGTGGCTCAGCGCGATCTTCCGCTGCGCCAGCCCGGCCATCTCCGGGTCGTGCGTCACCATCACGATGGTGTGGCCGTTCTCGTGGAGGTCCTGCAACAGCTCCGCGACGATGGTCTGGTTGGCCGCGTCCAGATTCCCGGTCGGCTCGTCGGCCAGCAGGATCGGAGGGTGATTGATGAGTGCGCGCGCGATGCAGACCCGCTGCTGCTCTCCTCCCGACAACTGGCTGGGAAGATGCGATGCCCGGTCTGCCAGACCCACGCGCTCCAGCGCCGCCTTCGCCTCGCTCTCGTCGGTCATGGAGTGGAAGTACTGCGCCAGCATCACGTTTTCGAGCGCCGACAGATACGGAATCAGGTGAAACTGCTGGAAGATGAAGCCGATCTTGTCCGCGCGGAAGCGGTCCATCTCCGTGGCGGACATCGTGGCCACGTCCACATTGTCGATCTTCAACTCGCCACCCGTCGGACGGTCCAGGCACCCGATCAGATTCACCAGCGTGCTCTTGCCGGAGCCCGACGGGCCCGTGACCGCAACCCACTCCCCGGCCACGATGGAGAACGTCGCATCGTCAAGCGCGCGTACCACCCCGGTGTCGCATCGGTACTGACGCGTCACATGATTCAGCGCAATCACCGCGCAGCCCGGCCGCGTCGTCTCCGGAATCTCGACAACGTGGCCGGTCGTGTGTAGTTTCACTTCGCTCACGTTCCTATTCTCTCACTCGCCCTTCAGCAAAGCAGCCGGTTGCAGTCCGCGCAGCACGCGCAAGGGGAACAGCGCTGCCATCGCCGCAATGATCACATTCAGCAGCAGTACCAGAGGAAGCACGGACAGCCGCGGCAGCGTCGCCGTGTGGAAGTTCCACTCGCTGATCGCCCACGCCGCCCCCGAGCCCACCACAAAGCCCACCGCGACCCCAGCCAACGCCAACAGCAGCGCCTCCAGAAGAAACATCATCATCAACTGCGTCTGCGACCCGCCCAGCGCCTTCATCAAAGCGAAGTCGCGCCGCCGCTCCAGCACGCTCGCCGACAACGTCGCCAGCACCGACACGGCCACCGTCAAGGCAATCAGCAACACAGCACCGTACATCAGGGCATGCGTCCGATCCACAATCCGCGACTCTCCCTCGACCAACTGCCGAACCGGCTGTACCTGCATCTCCGGCAGCGCGCGTTGCACCCGCGCCATCGCCTCCTCCACCCGGGCAGACCCACCGGAGACCTGGAGTTCAATCACGCTGGGACCGACGCCGGTCCATGTCGTAAACGCCGCCAGCGGCATGTAGATCCGGCTGTCCTCATCGCCTCCGGTCCGCAGCCGCCCCGCGCCGCGCAAGGTCAGAGGGTGCCCGGCGAAGTCGAGCGTCACCGCCTTCTCATCGGCGATAAAATTCGCGGCTCGCTGGCCAAGCAGAGCGGCGTTTGTATCGCTTGCCTCCGGCCACGCATCGACCTGCCACCACGAATCCAGCCGCTTGACCGCGGCAAAGTCCGTGCCCGCAACGACGACCGGCGTTCCCCGGTCCGTCGTCGCCACCGCATAGCCAAACTCCGCCGCAAGCGCATCGGTTCCCGCCGCCTGCTGCACACGCACGAGAGCGTCCGGCGGA
>Ga0207678_10006772_pt1 | contig 10160 bp, 6 predicted proteins | sample KBSC63metaG_FD_184319 | JGI IMG/M metagenome (GOLD analysis project Ga0207678, IMG submission 184319) | Corn rhizosphere microbial communities from Kellogg Biological Station, Michigan, USA - KBS C6-3 metaG (SPAdes) (version 2) | ecosystem: Host-associated > Plants > Roots > Rhizosphere > Soil ...
GGCGTGAAAATCGAATATCAGGGCAACCATCTCGTTGCGGACCAGGTTACATATGACCGCAGCACCAAGCGGGTCCTCGCCCACGGCCATGTCCAGATGGTCGATCCGAAAGGCACCCGCACCTTCGCCGACAATGTCGACGTCACCGACGATTTCCGCGACGGATTCTCCAACGCGCTGAGGGTGGAGGCGGCGGACAAGACCTATTTCGGCGCCGATACGGGCGAACGCGCCGCCGGAGAGGTCACGACGTTCAATCACGGCGTCTACACGGCTTGCGCGCCTTGCGAAAAGAAACCGAACAGGCCGCCCGTCTGGCGCGTCAGGGCGCAGAAGATCATCTGGAACGGCCAGTCCAAAACGATACGCTTTTTGCATTCCCGGTTCGAGCTGTTCGGGCTGCCGATCGCCTATTTCCCGTCCTTCGAGGTGCCCGACCCCACTGTCAAGCGCAAGAGCGGCCTGCTTCTGCCGACCTATTCCTTCAAGGACGAACTGGGCTTCGGGGCGACGCTCCCCTATTATCTGGTCCTCTCGCAGACGACCGACCTGACGCTTTTCCCCACCTACTATGCGAAACAGGGTTTCGCCGGGACGGCACTCTTCCGGCAGAAGTTCAACAACGGCGATTACAGCGTCACCGTCTCGGGCATCCGCCAGCAGGATCCGGGGGCGTTCAGTACGTCTTATGTCGATTACGGGACGCCATCCGATCTCAACCGCTGGCGCGGCATGGTCGGAACAAAGGGAACGTTCAAGATCAACCCGCGCTGGACGTTCGGCTGGGATATCCTGGCGCAGACGGACAAGGACTACTCTTACACCTATCACCTCGACGGGTATGACACGTACCGCTACCACTCCCAAGTCTACCTGACCGGCCTCAACGACCGGAATTATTTCGATCTCCGCGCCTATCATTTTTCGATCCAGGAACCCTTTCCGGACAGCACGGCCGGTATGGTGAATGGCGTCGAGCCGTGGGTGCTGCCGTCGCTGGATTATTCCTACACGCCCGACGAGCCGGTTGCCGGTGGTCAGTTGACGTTCGACGTCAACGCGCAATCGCTCATCCGCAACAATCTGGATGATACGCTCACGGTGCCCGTCGTGCGTGGCATCGACGGTTCAAGCCAGCGCCTGACAGCCAAGGCGGAATGGAAGCGCAGCTTCGTCACCGACCAGGGCCTGATCATCACGCCCATCCTCGGCGCACGGCTCGACGGCATCCATGCCGATTATGGCAGCGACAGCATTGCCGCCATCGATAGCATGGCGACCAATCTCGGCGTCGATTCCGATATCCGTTCCGCCTATTTGCGCTATATGGCGACGGCCGGCATGGAGGTGCGCTGGCCGATCCTGTTCTCGACCACCAGTGCAAGCCAGGTGATCGAACCGGTCGCGCAGATTTTCGTGCGCCCGAACGAGCCTTATGCCGGATCCCTCGGAATCCCCAACGAGGATGCCCAGAGCATGGTCTTCGACGCCTCCTCGCTGTTCGAGGAGGACAAGTTCTCAGGTTACGACCGTATCGAGGGGGGCACGCGCGCCAATGTCGGTTTCCGCTATTCCGGCTCCTTCTCGGGCGGCTGGAGCGCGAACGGCATTTTCGGCCAGTCTTACCAACTGGCAGGGCTGAATTCCTATGCGGCGCCCGATCTTGTGAATGTAGGCGCCTATTCGGGCTTGCAGACGGCGCGCTCCGATTATGTCGGCCAGGTCGGCCTCACCAGCCCCAACGGCTTCACCGTCATTGCCGGCGGGCGCTTCGACAGGGACAGTTTCGAGGCCAGGAGGCTCGAAACCACGGCAGCCTATACATCCAAGCCGTTCAGCGTCTCTGCACGCTATGCCTTTATCCAGGCGCAGCCGCTTTACGGCTTCGATAAGGACAGGCGCGAGATCACAGCCAGCGCATCGACACATTTCGCAAAGTACTGGAGCGCTTTCGGGTCTTCCACCTATGATATGAGCTACGGTGTGTTGGTGTCCGATGCGGTGGGCGTGAGCTATCTCGATGATTGCTTCGGCTTCAGTCTCGCCTATTCGCAGACGCGCAACGCAGTGACCAAGGAAGCCAGCAATAATGTCGGTTTCACTTTGTCGTTCAGGACATTGGGTAATTTCGGCAGTAATACGAACAAGTTCCAGCCGACTCAGTAGGTGTCATCCTTTTGCCGCATAGAGACGGCAGGGGTCGGAATCGGGACGACTTCTAGGAACGGGAAATCCATCGGATGAAGGGGCGGATGAACGGGAGAAGAATGCGGGTTTTTCCGATATGGCTGTTTATGGCGATGCTGGTGCTGGTGCCCTTCATGTCGGCCCCGGCACATGCCGACGAAGTCAAGGTCATCGTCAACGGCGTTCCGATCACCAATACCGACATCGCTCACCGGGCGGCGTTCCTCAAATTGCAGCGGCGCAAGGGCATTTCCGCCAAGGAGGACATGGTCGAGCAGGTTCTGCGCTCTTCCGAAGAGCGGCGGCTCGGCATCAATATTACCGACAAGCAGGTCGACGAGGCTTATGCCGGCTTCGGCAAGAAGAACAAGCTGACGCCGAAGCAGCTCGATATGATCCTTGCCCATGCGGGTGTGACCTCCGCCCATTTCAAGCAGTTCCTTCGCGTGCAGCTCGGCTGGGGTGAAGCCTTGCGCGCGCGCTTCCGCGCCCAATCGGGAGCGGAGACAGCCGATATCGTGCGGCAGATGCTCGAAAAGGGCGAGAAGAAGCCGAGCGCGATGCAGTATACCCTTCAGCAAGTGATTTTCGTCATCCCCCAACGGGACTGGAAAGCCATTTTCGCCAAGCGCAAGCGCGAGGCCGAAGCAATGCGCGCCAAGTTCAATGGCTGCGCGACCACCCGCGCGTCGATGAAAGGGCTGATCGACGTAACCGTGCGCGATCTCGGCCAGGTGCTGGCGCCGGAGCTTCCGACCGATTGGGCCGACGACATCAAGAAGGCCAAGGTCGGCTCGACAACACCTGTTCACGTTACCAAGCGGGGGCTTGAATATATCGGCATATGCAGCGGCAAGGAGGTATCCGACGACCGCGTTGCCGAACTCGTACTGGAATCGGGCAAGGACCAGGACAAAATGGCGAAGGAACTCAACGACAAGTATATCGCCGAACTGAAGAAAAAGGCCCGAATCATCGAGCGCTGAGTTGGTTTCCTCCCCCTCTCAGCGACCGCTCGCCTTGACGATCGGAGACCCTTCCGGGATCGGCCCCGAAATCGCGGCAGCGGCATGGCGTATGCGCCGGGAGGCTGAGGTGCCGCCCTTCTATCTCCTTGCCGATCCCGACCAGATCGCCGCGCGGGCCAGGATCATCGGCAAAGCGCTCCCCATCGAAGTGTCGACTGCCGCTTCCGCGACGAATTCGTTTGAACGCGCCTTGCCCATCGTGGCGCTTTCCCAAAGCGTCGTTGAGCGGCCGGGAAAGCCCGATACCGGCAATGCTCCCGCGATCATCGAGGCGATCGACCGTGCCGTGGCGGATACAAAGGCGGGTGTGGCGGCCGCCCTCGTTACCAATCCGATCGCCAAGAAAACGCTCTATGACGCCGGTTTCCGCTACCCCGGCCACACGGAATATCTCGGTCATCTGGCTGAGGAGATGACAGGAGAACCGGCAACGCCGATCATGATGATCGCCGGCCCAGAACTCCGCACGGTTCCCGTCACGATCCACATCCCGCTCTCCGAGGTTCCGCGCCAGCTGACGACGGCCATGATCGTGACAGCCGCACGGATCACGGCGCAGGATCTCGCCGCACGATTCGGCATAGAGCATCCACGCCTTGCCATCGCCGGGCTCAACCCGCATGCCGGCGAAGGCGGCAGCATGGGCAAGGAAGACGCGGAAATCGTCGCTCCCGCGGTCGAGGCGCTCCGCCGCGAAGGCATCGACGCCATCGGCCCCCTGCCCGCCGACACGATGTTCCATGCCGCCGCGCGGAAAAAATACGATGTCGCGCTGTGCATGTACCACGATCAGGCCCTCATCCCGGCAAAGACGCTCGGCTTCGACGATGCCGTCAACGTCACACTCGGCCTTCCCTTCATCCGCACTTCGCCCGACCATGGGACCGCCTTCGATATTGCCGGGAAGGGTGTAGCGCGGCCGGACAGCCTGATCGCAGCGCTTAAGCTCGCCCGATTCATGGCCGACCGCCAGGCAGGACAGCCTTAAATCGGATGACCGCGCCCGACGGATTGCCGCCGCTCAGGGAGATCATCGAGCGCTATGGCCTGGCCGCGAAGAAATCCCTCGGGCAGAATTTCCTTCTCGACCTCAACCTGACGGGCAAGATCGCGCGGCATGCGGGCGATCTCTCTTCCATGACGGTTATAGAGATCGGCCCCGGCCCCGGCGGGCTGACGCGGGCGCTGCTCCTGAACGGTGCGCGCAAGGTTGTCGCCATAGAACGGGACGAACGCTGCCTCCCTGCCCTCGCCGACATCGCAGGGCATTATCCGGGCCGGCTGGAGGTCGTTTCCGGCGACGCGCTCAAAGTCGATTTCGATGCCATCGCCGCTTCTGCCGGACCGCCTGTCGGTGTCGTCGCCAATCTTCCCTACAATATCGGCACCGAACTGCTGCTCCGCTGGCTCACGCCGGAGAAATGGCCCCCCTTCTATATGTCGCTCACGCTGATGTTCCAGCGCGAGGTGGCCGAACGGATTGCAGCGGCACCGGGATCGTCTTCCTATGGCAGGCTGGGAGTGCTGGCCGGGTGGCGGACGCAGGCGCGCATCCTTTTCGATGTGCCCCGGCAGGCATTCACGCCGCCGCCCAAGGTCACGTCCGCTGTCATCCGCATCGTCCCCCGTGCCGCGCCGGCCCCCGTCAGTCTCAAAGCGCTGGAATCCATCACCCAAGCGGCATTCGGGCAACGTCGAAAGATGCTGCGGCAAAGCCTGAAAGGCGTTGGCGACGAGAAATTGCTCGATGCCGCGGGGATCGACGGCACGAGACGGGCGGAAACGCTTTCCGTCGAAGAGTTCGTCGCGCTCGCGAATGGCTTGCCGTCAGCGAAAGTGCAGCCAACCTGAGGGTCCGGTGCGACGCGGCCGCGGCGATAAGCAAGCGACGACGGTCAAGGCTTTCGTTTCGCCGTTACCGACAGGATCGGTCCGGCGGGATATTTGCCGCCGACAATCGCCTGGCTGCCGTTGGAGAGCACCGATACCTGACCGTCGAAATAAAGAGCGTTTCCGCAGTCGAGCCTGTCCTTGAAAAGCCGGGCGAAGCTGCCGAAGCTGACCGGCAAGCGCGAGATCACCAGAACGACTGTATGCGGATCGAGAACGCCAATGCCGTTGCGTATATAGCGCGATGTGCCGTTTTCCTCGAAACGGGGATTGACCTTCCCGTCGATAACGAGAAGCGGCCCTGATTGCGTTGCATAAAGCGGGTCGGGATGCGCAGCCGCATAGGCTTCCGTCGTGACGATAGACGCCTCGCCGTTCCTCCCGATCAGGAAGACACCGTTCGGTTTCATGAAGAAATTGCCCTTGCCGCTGCCCTCGTTGAGCGGCGAGAGTTCCTTTCCCTCCTCGACATAAAGGCCGACCGGCGACAGATCCGGATGGTACATGCCGGCATTCATGGCGAGCAGGACCGGCTTGCCCGCAGCCGCCATGGCGGCATCGAACCTGGCGACGGAACCGAAAGGCTTTCCGTCTTTCCCCTCGTGATGAAGCGCGACGACATCATCTCCGAGGCTGACGGTACAGACGACGTGGTGAATCCCCTCGAATTCCACATCGACGCACGGCTCCGGCATGCCGCTCCGCGAATGCAGGACCGTTTTCGGCGCCCTCGGCCAGAAGAAGAAGAGAAGCGCGATCAGGACGAGAAAGCCGAGCGCGGCAAGCGAAAGCCCTCTCATGAAATCGCAACTCTCTTTACGGTCATGGATCTTGCCTGCAATGCGGAAACCTCGCCGTCAACCGGCTGCCGCACATAACGGCCACTTCAAGAAGAGTTCATAGCGGATTGACCCCTATGCTCCCGATTATCGTCTATAGATACGTCTCGCCTGTCATCGGGCGGAAGCGGGAAAGCCTTCTCATGAACCAGCCTCTGGAGCGAACGGCATTGGAAAAGATGGCGCCCGCAGGCAAGCCACTCATCTACAGGCAGTTCCTGTCCACGCGGATAACGCACTGGCTCTGGGCGATCTGTCTTTTCTTCCTTGTCCTTTCCGGACTGCAGATCTTCAACGCACGCCCGGACCTTTATATCGGGCAACAATCCGGCTTCGGCTTCGACAATGCCATATTGCGCTTCGACGCAGCGGACACCGCCAACGGCCCGCGCGGCTATACGACGATCTTCGGAAAGCGTTTCGACACGACGGGCGTCTTCGGCCTTTCCGGCTCTGGGGACAATCTCGAGGCCCGCGGCTTTCCCGCATGGGCGACCATTCCTTCCTATCAGGACCTCGCGACAGGCAGGGTGATTCATTTCTTCTTCGCCTGGGTGCTCGTCGCAACGCTCCTCACCTGGCTGGTTTCCAGTCTGGTCAACGGCCATCTGGTCCGTGACCTGATCCCGCGACGAAAGGATTTGCGACGCCTGGGGTCCGATCTCGCCGATCATCTGCGATTGCGGTTCCACCATCGCCGCGAATACAACGTCCTGCAGAAATTCACTTACGCGTTCGTGCTGATCATCCTGTTGCCGCTGATGGTCCTGACCGGCCTCACCATGTCTCCTGGCGTGGATGCCTCCTTTCCGTTCCTCGTCGAGATTTTCGGCGGCAGGCAGACAGCACGCACGATCCATTTCCTCGGCATGGCGCTGATCGTGCTCTTCTTTCTCGTCCACATGCTAATGGTGCTCGCCACCGGCCCGCTCAATGCGTTGCGCTCGATCATAACCGGGCGCTACCGCACCGATACGTCCGCGCCGGACGCAACCGCCCAGCCCGGAGAATGACGATGTCGAAAAAGTTCAACATCAGCCGTCGTCATTTCCTCACCGCCGCCACGCTCGGCGGCTCCACGATCGCCCTTTCCGGCTGCGACGCGTTCGACAATCTGCTCGCAGGCGACAGCGGCGTTCGCGAGACGATCGCCAAGGCCAACGACCTGACCTATCGCGTCCAGCGCCTTCTTTTCGGCCGCAACGCGCTGGCAACGGAATATAGCGAGAACGATATCCGCCAGCCCATGCGGCCGAACGGCGATACCGCCCCCGAAGATCCGGACTATGTGGCGCTGCAGGCCAAAAATTTCGCCGATTACAAGCTGGAGGTCACCGGCCTCGTCGAAAAGCCCCTATCGCTTTCCCTCGACGAATTGCGCAACATGCCGTCGCGCACGCAGATCACGCGCCACGATTGCGTCGAGGGCTGGAGTTGCATCGCCAAATGGACCGGCGTGCAATTGTCGCGCGTTCTCGACGAAGCAAAAGTCAAGCCGGAGGCGCGATACGTCGTCTTCCGCTGCTTCGACACGATCGAGCAGACGCTCAACGGCGGCATCAAATATTACGGCTCGGTCGACCTCATCGATGCGCGGCACCCGCAGACGATCCTCGCCTATGGCATGAACGGCAAGACATTGCCGATCGCAAACGGGGCGCCGGTCCGTGTCCGGGTGGAACGGCAACTCGGCTACAAGATGCCGAAATATCTCCGTTCGATCGAACTGGCCAGCAGCCTCAAGCCGTTCGGCCAGGGGCATGGCGGCTATTGGGAAGACAATGGCTACGACTGGTACGGCGGGGTCTGAGCCGATCATGCCGGAGCGGCAGCAACAGATGCGGGCCCGGAATCTCCGGTATCGACCACGGCACGATCTCGCTTATTATTGATTGCTTATATTTGTAATAATTCTTCGCTACCCTGAATGACGCCTCAGGAATACATTCGACTCTTTATATTTCTATTTCTAAACCAGTTGTTAGCGATAGATCGAAAGAATTGCCCGGCGTTCATCCTCCGCATATTCCCCAACGGTATATTTCCGACAGGTAGGGGGGCGTTTTCCACGCATGGACTTTCCTTCGGTGCAATTTCTCGGCTCCGTCGGGGTAGCCGTGGCGGTATCCGCCGGGCTGGCCCTGTCGGCATTGCTGAGCCGCGCTGCGTTCTGCTATCGCCGGCTGTTTCTACGCGCGCAGGGCGAACAGGAAAACAGCCGCGCCTTGATCGATAACCTGCATGAAGGCATCTATCGCACGTCCATGGAAGGAAGCCTGATCTTCGCGAACCCGTCATTCGTGAAGCTCAACGGGTACGAGTCCGAAAGCGATGTCCTCACTCTCGCCAGGAACATCGGTGACGAATGGTACGTCATGCCCGGGCGAAGAGCCGAGTTCCGCGAGATCCTCGACAGGGAACACATCGTCGAGGACTTCGTCTCAGAGGTCTACCGCCACCGGACCCGCGAGCGGATATGGGTATCGGAATCGGCACGGCTGGTCCGCGATCCGAGGACCAGGCGGCCGCTCTATTACGAAGGTTCGGTCCGCGAAATCACCGAGACGGTCAAGCGCCTGGAACTGGAGAAATTGTTCAGCAAACTGACGAGTCAGTTGCCGGGAGCCGTCTTCCAGCTTTTCACCACCGACGACAACCGCTTCGTCATTTCCCATCTCAGCCCGGCATTCGAACGGCTTTGCGGCTTGAGCGCCGCGGCTGTACAGGCAAATCCGGGCCTCTTCTTCGCCAATATTCCCGACGACGACCGCCGGGCCTATTTCGAGTCCTTTGCCGAAGCGGCGCGGACTTCGCGCAAATGGGAGTTCGAGTGCCGGTACGGGAATCCATTGGAAACCGAGAAATGGATCCACATCAGTGCCGCCCCCGAGCAGTCCGGTACAACGACCTTCTGGCACGGCTACATGTACGATATCTCGTTGCGCAAATGCCAGGAGATGGAGATTGAAAAGCTTGCCTTCTTCGATTCTCTCACCGGCCTGCTCAACAGGCGGGCATTGCTGGCCCGGCTGGAGGAAGCGTTCTTCGCAAGGCAAAAGAATGGCGGCTTCGGCGCTCTTCTCTTCATCGACCTCGATCATTTCAAGACGCTGAACGACAGCCAGGGTCATCACGTCGGCGACGAATTCCTCACCCAGGTCGCGCAACGGATCCGCAACTGCATAAGGGAAGGCACCATCGTCGCGCGTATCGGCGGCGACGAATTCATCGTCCTGATCCCACGCGTTCCAGGACAACGCGACGAAGCGCAATGTGTTGCGGCGGACGTGGCGAACCGGATTCTGTGGGCGCTCAAGCCCGATTTCCAGTTCGGGCATGCGAGGCACAGTGCCTCGGCCAGCATCGGCACCGTCGTCTTCGACGGCAGCGAAACCAATTCGAGCGAAATCCTGAAACGGGCCGACATCGCGATGTATCGCGCCAAGAACGGCGGCCGCAACAACGTCGCGACTTACGACCCGGACGTCATGGTCGCCGAAACGATGCAGATGCAGCTTGTCCACGAACTGCGGGACGCCATTGCGCTTGGCAAGCTCAGCCTCTACTTCCAACCGCAGATAGACCGGTTGGGCGCGATCCGCGGCGCCGAGGCGCTCCTGCGCTGGCAGCACCCGCAACTGGGGCTTATCTCCCCGGCTCAATTCCCCCTCGATCAGCAACCCGACTTGATAAGCGACATCGACCGGTTTGTCCTGCACAGGGGGATTGCGACCTTGGCAGCCTGGCAGCGGGACGAACGCACGGCTTCTCTCAGGCTCGCGCTCAACATCAGTTCGCGCTCGCTCCTGAGCTCCCATTTCATGCAGGAACTGGCCGGACTGCTCGCGGAATACAGGATCGATGCGTCCACCCTGATGCTGGAACTGACCGAGCATGTGATGACCAAGGACCGTTCGCTCGTCGCCAGACAGATGCACGAAATGCGCAAATTCGGCATCCGCTTCGCGCTCGACAATTTTGGAACCGGGTACTTCTCCCTCGCGGACCTGAAAAGAATGCCGTTCGACGCGATCAAGATCGCCGGAAATTTCGTCAACGACCTCCAGTCCAGCGAAAGCGATCGTGCGCTGGTGAAAGCCATTCTGGCCATGGCGCGCACGCTTGAACTGGAATGTATCGGCGAGTGGGTCGAGACAGACCAGCAGCGCATCTTCCTGCAGCTTTTCGGCTGCGATGCCTTTCAGGGATTCCTCTT
>Ga0207678_10006777_pt1 | contig 10154 bp, 9 predicted proteins | sample KBSC63metaG_FD_184319 | JGI IMG/M metagenome (GOLD analysis project Ga0207678, IMG submission 184319) | Corn rhizosphere microbial communities from Kellogg Biological Station, Michigan, USA - KBS C6-3 metaG (SPAdes) (version 2) | ecosystem: Host-associated > Plants > Roots > Rhizosphere > Soil ...
GTTCAAGACCAGGATCGGCAACTGGATCTTCGCCGTCGGCGGCGATGCCGAAAGCGCCCGTGCGATCGGCATTCCGGTGACCAAGGTCAAGATCGGGCTGTTCATGTTCGTCGGCTTCTGCGCCTGGTTCGTCGGCATGCATCTGCTGTTCGCGTTCAACACCGTGCAGTCAGGTCAAGGGGTGGGCAACGAGTTCATCTACATCATCGCCGCAGTCATCGGCGGCTGCCTGCTCACCGGCGGCTACGGCACCGCGATCGGCGCCGCGATCGGCGCGTTCATCTTCGGCATGGTGCAACAAGGCATCGTCTATGCCGGATGGAATCCCGACTGGTTCAAGTTCTTCATGGGCGTGATGCTGCTCTTCGCGGTAATCGCCAACAACGCATTCCGCAACTACGCCGCCAAGAGGTGACCCATGACCGCAACAGTTGATCGTCACGTGGAAGAGGCTCCGTCAGGCGGCAAAGTGCCGTTGGTCGAGCTGAAGAACATCGGCAAGTCCTATGGCAACATCACTGCGCTGAAAGATATCTCGCTGCGGGTCCACGCGGGTCAGGTGACCGGCATCCTCGGTGACAACGGCGCGGGTAAGTCGACGCTGATCAAGATCATTGCCGGCTACCACCCCCAGACCGACGGCGAGCTGCTCATCGACGGCGAGCCGATCAAGCTCACGTCGCCGAAAGATGCTTTGGGCAAAGGCATTGCGACGGTGTACCAGAACCTTGCCGTCGTGCCGCTGATGCCGGTGTGGCGGAACTTCTTCCTCGGCCAGGAGATCCGCCAGGGTCGCTTCCCGTGGGCATTGGATGCCAACGCGATGCGGGCAACCACGCTCACCGAGCTGTCGAAGATGGGCATCGATCTGCCCGACGTCGACGTTCCCATCGGCTCGCTGTCGGGTGGTCAGCGGCAATGCGTCGCGATCGCGCGGGCCGTGTTCTTCGGTGCTCGCGTGCTGATCCTCGACGAGCCGACCGCGGCGCTGGGTGTGAAGCAGTCCGGCGTGGTGCTGAAGTACATCACCGCTGCCAAGGAGGCAGGTTTCGGTGTCGTGTTCATCACGCACAACCCGCACCACGCGCACATGGTCGGCGACCACTTCGTGTTACTGAATCGCGGTCAGCAGAAGCTGGACTGCACCTATGACGACATCACCCTCGAGCACCTGACGCAGGAGATGGCGGGCGGCGACGAGCTCGAAGCGCTGTCACACGAACTGCGCGGTGCCAAAGGCGGCTAACCGCATGCCGCACGGAGCAGTGTCCGTCGACCGATGAGGCCGGCGGACGCTGCGCGATGAGTCACTGGTTCAGCTTGAGGAAGTTCTGTCCCGAGTCGATACCGGCATAGACGAACCCCTTACCGCCTGGTACCTCTGGGTCGGGGATGACGAGGTTGCACCAATCGTTTGCGCAAGGTGCAACCAATTCCAGCGTGCGGCCGGGCTTGAGGAAGTACGAATCGGGTCCGAGCCGGTTGCCGCCTTCGGCGTCGTAAACGTCAGAGTTCTGCTGCACGGTGACGGTCGCCTTCGCGGGCGTCACCGGTCCGACCGGTGCCGGGTTTGCGGCTGGGGCCGGTGCGCACTTGACCTTGTCAGTGGAGTGCCAGCCCATGCCGTTGAAGATGCCGCTCGCCACCCCGTTGTCGTCGATGGTGCCGTTGAAGGTGTCGGGGCCCCCGGGGTTTTGACCGGAGGTCCAGTTTGCGGTGAAGGTGATCGCGCGCCCGTTGATGCTTCCGGTGGATGGCCCCTCCGTCTTAGCCCCTCCGCCTGGAGGAAACCACTCGGCGAAAGCGGGCTTACCGCCAGGTGTCTTCGTCATGGATTTGCCCGACCAGCCATAGGTCTCGATCTGGGCGCCGTTGTCCAGCACGATCTCCCATACCGTCGGGCCGAGAGTCCAGTCTTCGCAGGCGGCATGGGCGGCCGGGAGCATTGACGCCGACGCCAGGGAGAAGCCGACCGCGCTCACGGCCGTCGCGGCGGCGGCACAGATGCTTGATCCTCGGCGAGCAGTCTCTCGTCTCATCGTGCTTCCTTTCCGTGCATGCGGGTTTCTGACCCCAACTCAGCTGAACGCTAGCCCTCTGAACGCTGGGAAGGTATCGGGTGTTTCCCTACGTTTTGGGACGATTCGCGTCGGTCACGCCGTTGCCTGCCGCACCGTCGGGCCACCCGGTAGAACGAGCTCTGCCGCCAGGGTCAGCCGCTCAGGCGGCAGGCCGGCCCGCCCGCAGGTCCGGGCCACGACCTCCGCCGAACCCGCTGCGAACAGTGCGAAGACCATCTCGTCGGATGGCACCGCGAACATCGTCAACAGCTGGACGGGCGAACCCTCCTCCGACATCGCGGCCGCGCATTCGTCCAGCCGGACAACAGTTTCGGGGAGGGGCTCGTTCCCCGGTTCGGGCCGATACCACTCGGCGAGGAAGCACAGGTCGGCCATAACTCGACGTTAGGGCGTTCGCGACGCCGAGGAATCGGGTGTTTCCCTATCCTTCGGATTATGAGGGCTCCCTAATCCGGCGGCCGAGGTCGGCAAGCACTAACGCGGTGTCATGCCTGCTGCCCTATAGGCGGCGTCCACATAGGCCATGTTCTGCACTGCGTCGGCGGCGTCGATCGGTAACGGTGTGCCATGAAGCACGTGCGAGGCGAATGCCTCCAGCTGATAGCTGTACGAGGTCCTGGTGCCGTGGTGCTCGACGCGCGTCCCCCCCGGTGTGCGGATGGTGAGTCGGTCATCCTCGTGCGGTTTGATGAAGTTGTGCACCAGGAGATCCCCCTTGGTGCCGACAATGCGCAGGGTGAATGAGTGGTCAGGGGCGGCCATCGTGTTGGCACACAGGCCGGTCGCGCCGCCGGGGAAGCCGAGCTCCACATCGCACCATTCGTCGATACCCGGAGTGCGTTCGTTGGCGTGCGCGCGGATGATTGACGGGTGGCCGAGCCTGCGCATGATGTGCAGCCCGTAGCAACCGAGGTCCATCAGCGCCCCGCCGGCCATCTCGAAAGACCAACGCGGATCGGAGGCCTCAGGCGAGGGCATCGCCATCCGCACCTCCGCGTGGTGCATATCGCCGATCGTGCCGTCGACGGCTGCCTCGAGCGCACGGCGCATCACCGGATGAAAGAGGTAGTGAAACCCTTCCATCACCGTGACGCCCGCGGCCTGCGCGGCTTCGGCAACCTGCTCTGCCTCGGAACGGTTGCGTGCGAACGGTTTCTCGGTGAGCACCGGTTTGCCCGCCTCGATCGCCGCGAGGTTCCACGGTGCGTGCAACGAATTCGCCAGCGGGTTGTAGATGGCATCGACTTCCGGGTCGGCGATCACCTCGGCGTAGGAGCCCAGAACACGTTCGACACCGTGCTTTTCGGCGAAGAACTCGGCACGGCCTCGATCGCGTGCGGCGACGGCCACCAGCCGGTGACCCAGCTGCTGGGCTGGTCCGACGATGGCGAGATCGGCGATTCGGGATGCACCGAGCACCCCGATCCGCAAGCTCATACCGTTACGCTGCGGCACACGTTCTGCATGTACGTGACACTGGCCGCCACATCGCGCAGCGGGCCTTCGTCGGTCGGCTCGTCATCGAGGATGGTGTCCTGCTCCATCACGAACCAGCCGTCAAACCCGTTGCTCCGCAGCGCGGTGACGATGCCCGCAATGTCGACGTCGCCCGCTCCGAGGGGCGTGTACATGCCGCGCCGTACTGCCTCGGTGTAGGTCAGCTCGCCCGCCTGCACGCGCGCCGCCAGCTTCGCGTCCACATCCTTCAGGTGGGCGTGGGCGATCCGGTGCGGCACCTCCCGCGCCAGTTGGAGCGGGTTTGTGCCGCCGATCAACAGGTGGCCCGTATCGAGGCACAGCCGAACAGCCGAGCCGTCGAGCACCCGGATGACTTCGTCGCGCGTCTCCACCATCGTGCCCACGTGTGGGTGGAGCACGGCAAGCACGCCCTGTGCGGCGGCGGCGTCGGCGAGCCGGTCCAGGTTGGCCAGCAGTGTCGCCCACTGGCTGTCGTCCAGAGTCGGGCGTGCGTCGTAGCCGTCGGCACCTGTTGCGGCGGCGAGCACGAGGACATCTGCCCCGCACGCCACGATGGCATCCAACGACGCGGCGATATCGGGCAGCGGATCGTGGTCTGGGCTGTGCAGCACCACCGGGGCGAACTGGCCGACGCAGCGTAGACCGTAGGAGTTCAACAGCGCGGTCAGCGCGGCGGGGTCAGACGGCAGAAACCCGTCTGGCCCAAGCTCGGTCGCGACCATCCCGACGTCGCGCATCTCGGCGAGCACCCGCTCGGGCGTGAGCTGATGTCCCCATCCGGGCACCTCACAGACACCCCATGAGATTGGAGCACCGGCGATTTTCATCGGGACCTCACTTCTTCGATTCGTACCGGTGCGCCCCGCATCAACGACTCCGTCGCCGCCTCGGCGAGCCAGGCGACTTCGACCGCGTCCTCGACTGTGCACGCGGGGGCGGCGTTGCCGTTCGCCACGTCAACGAAGGCCGCCAGCTCCGCGCGGAACGCGTCGGTGAAGCGGTCCATGAAGAAGTGGTGCGCGGGGCCCTCGGGAAAATCGTTGGCGGGATCGACATTTCGGACCGGCGCGCCCTGGTCCCATCCGGCGACAACCGTGTCATGGAAACCGTGAACCTCGAGCCGGCAGTCGTAGCCGTGGGCGTTGTACCTGGCCGCCGAGATCACGCCAAGCGTGCCGGACTCGAAGCGCACCACCACGGCGGCGGTGTCGACGTCACCGAAGTCGCTGAACTGTGGGTCGCCCTGCACGCTGCCGGTGGCGTAGACGTCGACGGCCTGCTGGCCGGTGATCCACCGCAGTATGTCGAAGTCATGCACCGCGCAGTCGCGGAAGATGCCGCCCGAACCGGCGATGTACTCCATCGGAGGCGGAGCCGGATCCATCGTCGTGCTGCGAACCGTGTGCAGGAGGCCGAGCGAACCGTCGTCGACGGCACGTTTGGCCGCGGCGAAGGCGGCGTCGAACCGACGCTGGTAACCGACCTGCACCGGGACACCGGAGCTCTTGATGATGTCGGCGACCCGGACGCTCTCGGCTGCCGTTGCGGCGATCGGCTTCTCGCAGAAGGTGGGGATTCCGCGCTCGACGGCGGCCAGTGTCAGCTCGGCGTGGGCCGGCGTCGCCGCGGCGACGACGACTCCGTCGATCCCCGACGAGAGAAGATCCTCGACCGAATCGGCTGGCATGGCACCGTGTTTCGCCGCAACCGCGGCAACGAGATCGGGCCGCTCGTCGGTGATGACGAGCTGGTCGACGCCGTCGAGGTTGCTGAGGGTGTCGGTGTGGAAGGCGCCGATGCGGCCCAGTCCGATTACGCCGAGGGTGGTCACGGGATTCTCCTGTCGTCCTGGTCGCGCAGTGCGACGTCGAGTTGTTCTGCAGTGGTGCCGTTGGCCAGCGCGGCGAGCACCGTGTCGACCTGTGCCGGTGGGGCGAGGCTGCCGATCGGCTGGTCGAGGTCGAGGTTGGTGGGAAACGCGTAGCCTTCCGCGGTCGCGACGACGACGTTGTGCAACTCGCGCTGAGAGACGCCTGCGGCCTTCATCGCGAGCAGCGCCGGGTACACCGCACGCACCATGGCGGTGCGGTCCAACGCCTCCATCGCTCGTCCGAACGGCGACGAGATCTGCAGGAGGTTGGCCATCCGCCGGATCTCCGTCGAGAAGTTGGTGCCTGCACCGTGATACAGCGCGGGGTTGAAGAACACCGCGTCGCCGGTCCGCAGTGGCACCTGGATGTGGTGCTCGGCGAAGTAGTCGATGAACTCCGGTTGGTTGAACGCGATGTAACCGCCGAGGAAGCGCTGCGAGTAGGGCATCAGCATCGTCGGTCCGCTCTCGATCGGCATGTCCCCGTGGGCGACCGCACCTTGCAGCGTAAGCATGGGCGACGTGCGATGCAGGTGTGCTGGGTAGGCCGAGAGGTCGTCCTGCGCGACGAAGCCGAGGTGGTAGTCGCGGTGCGGAACCTGTTGTTTGCCACCCGGATTGACGACGTTGACCTGGGAGGTGACCTGGTAGCGCGGGCCCAGCCACGCCTCGGAGATCACGGCAATGGTGTCGTTGGCGTAGTACTCCGCGAACACCTCGGGAGCATGCAGCGCCAGCTTCTGTGCGGCATTCCAGATGCGGTCGTTTGCGCCCGGCTTGCCGAAGTGATCGCCTGCCGCGGAGCCTGCTGCCCGCTGAGCCTCGATGATGGCGTAGAACGCCGCGCTGGCGCGATCGACGACGTCTGCCGAATAGGCGCCCTCGAAGACGACGACGCCCGGCCCGTCGGTCAGCGCACGGATCAACTCGGCCTGCAGGGCCCGCCGGTTCGACGGTGGCGTCGCGGGATACACGAGCACGTTCTCGCGCACATCGATGGCGTGCGGGTAGTCGGCGAGGCTGGTGGTTCGTGTCACCTCAGCGTGAAACTCGTCGAGCCTGAAATCCCTCTCGTCGATCCACGGCCTGTATGCAGTGGTCATTGGTGTCGCCATGTCGATAGTCTGATAGTCGCCCGCATCGCAATCAACACCAAAAACCCATCAAAAACGCCTCAGGAGGCCGGACGTGGCGCACCGCTTCAAAGTCCGCGAGATCGCCCAGCAGTCCGGGCTGAGCGAGGCGACCGTCGACCGCGTGCTCAACGAGCGGCCCGGCGTTCGGGAGAACACCCGCGCCGAGGTCATGCAGGCGATCTCCGACCTGGACAAACAACGCGCTCAGCTGCGGTTGAGTGGAAGGCGCTACCTGATCGACGTCGTCATGCAGACCCCGCAGCGGTTCTCCGATGCGTTCCGCGCCGCGGTCGAGGCGGAGTTGCCTGCTTTCGCGCCCGCGATGGTGCGGGCCCGGTTTCACCTGTGGGAAGCCGGGTCGACGGGGCAGATGGTCGAAGCGTTGGCCCGACTGCGCGGCAGTCACGGGGTAATCCTCAAGGCGCAGGACGAACCCGAGGTGGCCGAGGCGATCGACCGTCTCGTGGAGGGCGGCCTTCCCGTCGTGACGTATGCGACCGATGTGCCCGGCAGCGCTCGCTGTTCCTATGTCGGCATCGACAACCACGGCGCAGGCGTGACCGCCGCCTATCTGATGGGACAGTGGCTGGGGGCGTCGCCGTCGGACGTATTGATCACGCTCAGCCGCAACGTGTTTCGTGGCGAGGGTGAGCGTGAGGTCGGCTTCCGGTCGGCGCTGCGCGGCTCCGGACGCCGGATTGTCGAGGTCAGTGACAGCGACGGAATCGACGCGAACAACGAGCGGCTGGTGCTCGAGGCGCTCGAAGCCAATCCGGCCGTGGAGGCCGTCTACTCGGTCGGCGGTGGAAACGCGGCGACCGCGGCCGCGTTCGAGCGGCTTGGACGTGACTGCCGGGTGTTCATCGCCCACGACCTGGACGCCGACAACCGGCGACTGTTGCGCGAAGGCCGGATCTCCGTCGTGCTGCACAACGATCTGCGCGCGGACGCCCGGCTGGCGATGCGGATGATCCTGCAGGAGCGCGGCGCGCTGCCCGTCGAGGCGGCACGTCCGGCCCCGATTCAAGTGATCACGCCGTTCAACCTGCCGGGTTAGTTCACGAAACGAAATTTCAGCACCGGAAGTTCGAGTGCGGGCATGCTGGACTTCGGTTTCGCGGGAATTGTCGGCGCGCTTGCGCACAGGGGTGCTAGCAGCGAGCTACCAGTCGGTAACATTTTTCTTAGAATGATTTAGCCGCATGGACGTGACGAATGACACACTTTTGTCTCATCGCATCGCCGGACGCGCCGCTGACCACCGCGTTTTTAGCCGTGTCATCTGCAGGTAACCCGCGAGTCGGGTAAAGGGCTGCCTAAGAGAAGTGGTTTAATCGGTACTGCGAGTGACACCAAAATTGTGGACGCTGAACCGCGACTGAGGTACACGTCCGAACCGCACGAGAGGCAGGGGTTGTGAGCCCGAACGGCAACGGGGCCAGTCCGGCGGCTCGTCAAAAGCTCGAAAAAGTTGTCATTCGGTTCGCAGGCGACTCGGGCGACGGCATGCAGCTGACCGGCGACCGGTTCACCACCGAGGCCGCTCTGTTCGGCAATGACCTTGCGACACAACCCAATTACCCCGCAGAGATTCGGGCACCAGCAGGTACTCTGCCCGGCGTCTCGTCGTTCCAGATCCAGATCGCCGACTACGACATTCTGACCGCAGGCGACCGTCCCGATGTCCTCGTCGCGATGAACCCAGCCGCGCTGAAGGCCAACATCTCCGACCTGCCCCGCGGCGGCCTGGTGATCGCCAACGCCGACGAGTTCACCAAGCGCAACCTCGCGAAGGTCGGCTACGAGGCCAATCCGCTCGAGACCGACGAACTCTCCGACTACGTCGTGCAGCCCGTCGCGATGACGTCACTGACGCTCGGTGCGGTCGAGTCGATCGGCGCCTCCAAGAAGGACGGCCAGCGCGCCAAGAACATGTTCGCGCTCGGCCTGTTGTCGTGGATGTACGGCCGCGAACTCGAGCACAGCGAGGCGTTCATCCGCGAGAAGTTCGCTCGCAAGCCCGACATCGCCGAGGCCAACGTGCTGGCGTTGAAGGCCGGCTGGAACTACGGCGAGACCACGGAGGCATTCGCCAGCACGTACGAGGTGGCGCCCGCGAAGTTGAAGTCCGGCGACTACCGCCAGATTTCGGGCAATACCGCCTTGGCCTACGGCCTGGTCACCGCGGGCCAACTCGCCGACGTCCAGCTGGTGCTCGGCACCTACCCGATCACTCCCGCTTCGGACATCCTGCACGAGCTCTCCAAGCACAAGAACTTCAACATCCTCACGTTTCAGGCCGAGGACGAAATCGCGGGCATCGGCGCGGCGATCGGCGCCTCCTACGGCGGTGCGCTCGGCGTCACCAGCACGTCGGGCCCGGGTATCTCATTGAAGTCGGAGGCCATCGGCCTAGCCGTGATGACCGAACTCCCGCTGATCGTCATCGACGTGCAGCGTGGCGGGCCATCGACCGGTCTACCCACCAAGACCGAACAGGCCGACCTGCTGCAGGCGATGTTCGGCCGCAACGGCGAGTCGCCCGTCGCGGTGATTGCGCCGCGGTCGCCGTCCGACTGCTTCGATGTGGCGGTCGAGGCCGCGCGTATCGCCATCACCTACCACACCCCGGTGATGATCCTGTCCGACGGCGCGATCGCGAATGGCTCTGAGCCATGGCAGATTCCCGATGTCAGCACCTATCCGCCGATCGCTCACACCTTCGCGAAGACCGGTGAGCCGTTCCAGCCGTATGCTCGCGATCCCGAGACGCTGGCCCGTCAGTTCGCCGTGCCTGGCACACCGGGCCTGGAGCACCGCATCGGCGGCCTGGAAGCCGCGAACGGCTCGGGCAACATCTCCTACGAGCCGAAGAACCACGACCTCATGGTGCGGTTGCGTCAAGCCAAGGTCGACGGCATCACGGTGCCCGACCTCGAGGTCGACGATCCCACCGGCGACGCCGAGCTACTGCTGATCGGTTGGGGCAGTTCGTACGGCCCGCTCGGCGAGGCGTGCAGGCGCGCCCGACGCAAGGGCATCAAGGTGGCCCATGCGCAGGTACGTCACCTCAATCCGTTCCCGGCCAACCTCGGCGAGGTGCTGAACCGCTACTCGAAGGTCGTGTTGCCGGAGATGAATCTCGGCCAGCTGGCGATGTTGTTGCGCGCCCGGTATTTGGTCGACGTCCAGTCGGTCACGAAGGTCGAGGGCATGGCATTCCTCGCCGACGAGGTCGAAGGCATCATCGATGCGGCGCTGGACGGAACGCTTGCCGACAAGGAAACTGACAAGGCCAAGTTCGCACGGCTGGCAGCGGCCACCGTGGAGACTGGCGTGGGAGTTGACGCATGACTGACCTGATCGGGTCCGACCTCGGGCTTACCTCTGTTGGTTTGACGAAGACCAGCGCGGTGCCGACCGCCGACGAGCCGCAGAAGGCCAAGGACTTCACCAGCGACCAGGAGGTGCGCTGGTGCCCGGGCTGCGGTGACTACGTCATCCTCAACACCATCCGCAACTTCCTGCCGGAGTTGGGGCTGCGTCGCGAGAACATGGTGTTCGTCAGCGGCATCGGCTGCTCGAGCC
>Ga0207678_10006779_pt1 | contig 10152 bp, 10 predicted proteins | sample KBSC63metaG_FD_184319 | JGI IMG/M metagenome (GOLD analysis project Ga0207678, IMG submission 184319) | Corn rhizosphere microbial communities from Kellogg Biological Station, Michigan, USA - KBS C6-3 metaG (SPAdes) (version 2) | ecosystem: Host-associated > Plants > Roots > Rhizosphere > Soil ...
CAGATAGCGTAGCTCAGCTCCGCGCGGTTGAGCGTGTAGAAATGAAAGTGGCGGACGCCGCCCGCGTAAAGCTGGCCGCACAACTCGGCCGCAACGGTCGCGGCGATCAGCTGGCGTGCCGCGGGGAGATCGTCGAGCCCCTCGAACAGGCCGTTCAGCCATTGCGGGATCGAGGCCCCGCAAACCTGCGCGAAACGGCGCGTGGTGGCGACGTTGGATACCGGGAGAATGCCGGGAACGATCTCCGCTTGAATGCCTGCCGCGGCGGCCTCGTCGCGGAAGCGGAAGAAGCAGTCGGCGGAGAAGAAGAATTGGGTGATCGCGCGGCTCGCGCCAGCATCCACCTTGCGCTTCAAATTCTCGAGATCGAATGCGCGGGTCGACGAGTCCGGGTGGACTTCGGGATAGCCAGCGACAGAGATGTCGAACGGCGCGACCCGCTTCAGGCCCGCGACCAATTCGGCAGCATCACAATAGCCCTCGGGGTGCGCCTGATATTTCGCCCCGGCTTCCAGGGCATCGCCGCGCAAGGCCACGATATGGCGCACTCCAAGGTCCCAATAGCCACGCGCAATCGTGTCGACCTCGGCTCGGGATGCACCAACGCACGTCAGGTGCGCGGCCGGCGTTAGCGCGGTCTCGTTGAGGATGCGCTCGACCGTTGCATGGGTGCGTTCGCGGGTCGATCCGCCGGCGCCATAGGTCACCGAAACGAAGCGTGGATGGAGCGGCGCCAGGGTCTGGATCGACGACCACAGGGTCTCGGCCATGGGGTCGGTCTTGGGGGGAAAGAACTCGAAGCTGACCTCGATGTCGCCGCGCGCCTCGGCGAACAATGGAAGGTGGCGGCTGAGCTGGTCGAACGCGTTCATGCCGCTCTCCGCTGCGGGATGGCCGCCTTGACGCCACGCCACAAGGTGACCGTCAGCTCGCCGCCCTTCAAGTGCTGGACCCGGTCGAGCTCAAGGCCGGCGGCGGCAAACCAGCTTCCCATGACCTCGTCGTCGAAGCCCAAGCGGATATGCGCGTCGCGCTCGCGCAACTCCTCGCGCTCGTGCGCGGCGAAATCGACGACGAGGAGCGTCCCGCCAGGCGCGAGCACGCGCGCCGCTTCGGCAATCGCGGTTGCGGGCGAGTGGGCGTAGTGCAGCACCTGGTGGATGATCACACTATCGGCCGAATGGTCGGCGAGCGGCAGGGCGTACATGTCGCCCTGGCGCAGGCTGGAAGAGATGCCGGCGGACTCGAGCTTCACGCGAGCCAGGCGCAGCATTTCGGACGAGCGGTCGATGCCGACCGACTGGCTCGAACGCGGCCCGAACAGTTCGATCATCCGGCCCGTTCCCGTGCCGATGTCGACCAGCCGGCCCAGCGGCCGCCGCCCCAGAGTTCGGTCGATCGCGCGTTCGACCTCGCTCTCGGCGACATGGAGGGATCGGATCTGGTCCCACACCTCGGCATGGCCCGCGAAGTAGCGGTTCGCCGCCTCCGTGCGATCGGCGCGGATCGTCTCGGTGCGTGCTGCATCGGCAGCGAACATCGCCCGCGTCGCGGCGTCCGCCCAACCGTCGACCAGCTCGAACATCGGCGCGACCCGCTCGGGATCGGCGAGGGTCAGAAACACCCAGCTCCCTTCCTTGCGCCGTTCGAGCACGGCGGCGTCCGACAGGATCTTCAAATGGCGCGACACGCGCGGCTGGCTCTGACCGAGGACCTGGGCCAATTCGCCCACCGACAATTCCATCAGCCGCAACAGGGCAAGGATGCGCAGCCGCGTCGGGTCGGCCAGCGCCTGGAAGCGATCGGCGAGCGGGAGCGGGGCCATCACGCAGATAAGGATATAAAGATATCTTTATATCGTCAATTCACACAGTAAAAATAATCCCTTGTCTAAAGATAGGGATCGCAGCTATTGCCGCCGGTCTGGCCTGAGCGACTCGCGAGCAGGCCGAGACGACGGCCGCCCCTTGGCCGTCCATTAGGGAGTGGAACGATCATGAAGAAAGTTGCTGTGACCGCTCTGGTCCTCGCGCTCGGCCTGGCCGCGTGCAACAAGGCCGCCGACAACACCGCCGCCAACGAAACGGCGGTCGAGAACAACGCCGAGTATGACGTCAACGCGGCGACCAACGACGCGACCGCGGTCGCCGACAACGCGCTCAACGCGGCCGACAACGCCGTCAACGGCGCCGGCAATGCCGTCGAGAACGCGAGCAACGCGGTCGACAACGCGCACTAAGCCTTTCGCTTTTCGAAGCGATCGGAAAGGGCCGCCTCCGGGCGGCCCTTTTTTTATCTTCGGCCAGAGTGGTACTTTGGCCGAGTGACAAAGCTTCTCGCATGCCTCCTACTGGCGCTCTCCAGCTGCCGGGATCAGCAACCGGCCGCGCCCACGGCCGAGCAATCCGCACAGCTCAACGACGCCGAAGAGATGCTGAACGAAGCCGCCAATGAAGAAGGGCCGGCGGATCGCTCCACCAGCCCTTCCAATTCAACCGACTGAGCGAGGGACCCTAGAAGTCCATTCCGCCCATGCCGCCCATGCCGCCGCCCATCGGCATCGCCGGCTTGTCTTCGGGCATTTCGCTGACCGCCGCTTCGGTGGTGATCAACAGGCCCGCAACCGACGCCGCGTTCTGAAGCGCGGTGCGGACGACCTTGGTCGGATCGATCACGCCGGCTTCGACGAGATTCTCATACTTCTCGGTCTGAGCGTTGAAGCCCTGAGTGACATCGGCACCTTCGAGTAGCTTGCCCGAGACCACCGCGCCGTCGTGACCGGCGTTGCTGGCAATCTGGCGAACCAGAGTCGTCAGCGACTTGCGGACGATGTCGATACCGCGCGTTTGATCGTCGTTGGCGCCGGTCAAACCATCAAGCGCCTTGGTGGCGTAGAGCAGCGCGGTTCCACCGCCCGGAACAATGCCCTCCTCGACCGCGGCGCGGGTTGCGTGGAGCGCGTCGTCGACGCGGTCCTTGCGCTCCTTGACCTCGACTTCGGACGCTCCGCCGACCTTGATCACGGCAACGCCGCCGGCGAGCTTGGCGAGACGCTCCTGGAGCTTCTCGCGGTCATAGTCGCTGGTGGTGTTCTCGATCTGCTGGCGGATCGCCTCGGTACGCGCCTTGATCGCCTCGGACGTGCCGGCGCCATCCACGAGCGTCGTATTGTCCTTGTCAATCGTCACGCGCTTGGCGGTGCCGAGCATCGCGGTCGTCACGTTTTCGAGCTTGATGCCGAGATCTTCGGAGATCATCTCGCCGCCGGTGAGGATCGCAATATCCTCGAGCATCGCCTTGCGGCGATCGCCGAAGCCCGGTGCCTTGACCGCCGCGACCTTGAGGCCGCCGCGCAGCTTGTTGACGACCAGCGTGGCCAGAGCCTCGCCCTCGATGTCCTCGGCAATGATCAGCAACGGACGCGCGCTCTGGACCACCGCTTCGAGGATCGGAAGCATCGCCTGGAGGTTGCTGAGCTTCTTCTCATGGATGAGGATGTAGGGGTCGTTGAGCTCGACCGTCATCTTTTCTGGATTGGTGATGAAGTAAGGCGACAAATAGCCGCGGTCGAACTGCATGCCTTCGACCACGTCGAGCTCGAACTCGAGCCCCTTGGCCTCCTCGACGGTGATGACGCCTTCCTTGCCGACCTTTTCCATCGCTTCAGCGATCTTCTCGCCGACCACGGTGTCGCCATTCGACGAGATGATGCCGACCTGCGCAATCTCGTTCGAGCCGGAAACCGGCTTCGAGCGCGCCTTGAGGTCGTCGACCACCTTGATCACCGCAAGGTCGATCCCGCGCTTGAGATCCATCGGGTTCATTCCGGCCGAGACCGACTTCATGCCTTCGCGCACGATCGCCTGGGCGAGAACCGTCGCTGTGGTCGTGCCGTCGCCGGCATTGTCGTTAGTCTTCGATGCCACTTCGCGCAGCATCTGCGCGCCCATGTTCTCGAACTTGTCCTTGAGCTCAATCTCCTTGGCGACGGTAACGCCGTCCTTGGTGATCCGCGGTGCCCCGAAGCTTTTGTCGATGACGACGTTGCGGCCCTTCGGGCCCAGAGTCACCTTCACCGCATCGGCGAGGATATCGACGCCGCGGAGAATGCGCTCACGCGCATCGCGGCTGAATTTCACGTCCTTGGCTGCCATCTGGCTACCCTTTCGTTCGAATGTTCACGAATGTTCGCAGTGACGCGCAGCTTGGCCGCGCGTCGCGGAAGTCAGCCGACGATCCCGAGGATGTCGCTTTCCTTCATGATGATGAGGTCCTCACCGTCGATCTTGACCTCGGTGCCCGACCATTTGCCGAACAGGATCTTGTCGCCGGCCTTGACGTCCAGCGGCGTGATCTTGCCCTCTTCGGACTTGGCGCCCGCGCCGACGGAGACGACTTCGCCTTCCTGCGGCTTTTCCTTGGCGGTGTCGGGAATGATGATCCCGCCCGCGGACTTTTCATCGGCCTCGACCCGGCGGACGAGGACTCGATCATGAAGCGGCCTGAAACCCATAGGTTTGAACCCTCTTTCGATAGTGTTGAACGAATAGTCTGGCACTCTCCAGCGAAGAGTGCCAGCGACGCCGCGCATATGGTTGTGCGCCGTTCATCCGTCAACGGGTGACCGCCGTGTAAATTCTCAGGCGTGCCAGCGACGCGTCGGGCGGAGGCTAGAGGTCGAGGTCGAGGATCACCTCGTCGCGTAGCGGAATGCCGTTCAGCTCAATCGGGCGATAGCCTCGCTCCGCGGAATAGAAGTCGCGGATGACGTGGCGGATGCGGAAGCCCTGGCGCTGGTAGAATTGGAGCGCCGGAATGCTCGCCGCCGCCGTTGCCAGCTGGAGCATTCGGCCGCCGCGGTCCCGGCAGTGGTCGCAGGCGGCCCTGATCAATGCCGCGCCAATGCCGCGCGAGCGAAGATCTTCGCGAACGGCGAGGCTCTTGACCTCGAAGGTTCCGGGCTCGCCCGTCTCGATGATCAGCGCGTGGCCGACGATCTCACCGTCGACCTCAGCGATCAAAACATCCCCGAGATCACGGTAAGCCGCAATCTCGCTCTCGGAATCGTCGGCTTCGGCGAACAGATGCTGAAGCTCGTCGCGCGAGCCCTGGTAGAGGCGAATCCGGGGCATTGCCAATAAGTGTCCGGTCATCGTGGATGGGTTCAGGCGGCCTTGGCGACGAGACGAAGCCGGTCGCGAAGCACCCAGCGGATGAGCATCAGGGCCGCGACCGCGGCAAGGCCGCTGGCGAGCCCGACCCAGATGCCGACCCCCTTCCAGTCGCGGGCAAAGGCGAGCCAGCTGCCGATGCCGAGGCCGACGACCCAATAGCCGACGAGCGCGAAAATCAGCGGCCAGCGCGTGTCATGCAGTCCGCGCAGCATCCCCGCCCCGATGACTTGCGCGCCGTCGACGAGTTGGAACGCCGCTGCGATGCGCACGAAGCTGACCGCAAGCCCGATCGCGACGGCGTTGGCGGGCACGTCACGCAGGAACAAGGTCACGAGCCAGTGCGGCGCGGCCCACATGCCGATCGCCATCACGCCCATGAACCCGACGCCGAGCACCCAGGCCGCCCATCCGGCGCGCGACACTCCGGGCTCGTCCCCACGGCCGAGGGTGAGGCCGACGCGCACGGTCGCTGCCTGCCCCAGGCCGAGCGGCACCATGAAGGTCAGAGCGGCCAGCTGAAGCGCGACCGCATGGCCGGCGACGGCGGGCGCGCCGATCCAGCCCATGAAATAAGCGGCGAGCGCGAACACGCCCATCTCCAGTGCGAGCGTAATCCCGATCGGCCAGCCGAGCCGGATCATCGCGGCGGTGCGCTCGCCGTCCAAGCGCCACCAGTTGCCGAACAAGTGAAAGCGACGGAAATGCGGGCGGACCGAGACGATGACGGTAAGCGCCGCGCACAGGATCAGCCAGGTCAAGCTGCTTCCAAGCCCGCCGCCGACGAGACCGAGCGCGGGCAGCCCGAAATGACCGAAAATCAGCGACCAGCTGAGCAGCGCATTGAGCGCGATCCCGCTGACGCTCAGCCACAGGACCACGCGCGGCCGCTCCAGCGCCGAAAGGAAATGGCGCAGCAGCTGAAACAGGAGCCAGGGCGCGGTGCACCACATGTAGGCGCGCAGGAAAATCTGGCCCTGCCCCGCAAGCTCGGGCGGCTGGCCCATCGCCAGCATCAGCGAGCCCGCGTTCCACAGCAGCAGCCAGTAAGGCGGCACCGTGAAGAACAGCAGCCACAGCCCGGCGCGGAAAGTCCGACGCACGTCGCGCACCGCGTTCGATCGACGGCCGAGCGCAGTCGCCATCATCGGCGATGCGGCGGTGAGCAACCCAAGCAGTAGGACGTTGACGGTAAAGGTGAGGTTGAGCGCCAGCGTCGCGGCGGCAAGCTGGGTCGATCCCAGCCGGCCCATCAGCAGCACGTCGGTTGCCTGGATGGCCTGCTGCGTCAGGTTTGCGACGATCAGCGGCCAGGCGAGCGTCAGGGTCGCGCGAAACTCGTCGCGCCACGGGGTCGCGGCCGTGACCGGTGAAATGTTCGCTACGGAATCCACTGGCCTCGCGCCTAGCTGTAAGGCGCTCGGTCGAAAAGGTTTGGCCGCTCGCCCGCCCGTCCGCTAGCAGCGCGGTTCAACCTTCGAGGCCCAAATCATGAAGTTCGTTCGCGCAATCTGGAAACTGCTGGTCGGCATCAAGGACGCGCTGGTCCTGCTGTTCATGCTGCTGTTTTTCGGCATGATTTATGCGGGACTGTCGGCGCGTCCGGCGGCGGTCCGAGACGGAGTCCTCGACCTCAGCCTCAAGGGCAGCCTGGTCGAACAGCCGGCGCGGCGGCAATGGTCCGATGTCGCGAGCGGCGGGCGAATCCAGGAATATCGCCTGCGCGACCTGGTCGCGGCGCTCGACGCGGCCAGGGACGACGGCCGGGTGAAGGCGGTTGCGCTGGACCTCGACAGCTTCACCGGCGGCGGCCAGACGGCAATCGGTGATCTCGCCGAAGCGGTCCGCCGGGTGCGCGGCGCCGGCAAGCCGGTCGTCGCTTATTCGACCGGCTATACCAACGACAGCTATCAGCTCGCCTCGGCGGCTTCGGAGATCTGGCTCAATCCGCTGGGCGCCGTGGCGATTGCCGGGCCCGGCGGCTCGAATCTTTATTACAAGGGCCTGCTCGACAAGCTCGGAGTGACGGCGAACGTCTATCGTGTCGGCACCTACAAGTCCGCGGTCGAGCCGTTCATCCGCAACGACATGTCGCCCGAGGCGAAGGAGAATTACCTCGCGCTCGATCGCGCCGAGCTCGACAGCTGGCGGACGAGCGTCCTGAAAGCCCGCCCCAAGGCCAAGGTCGACCTGTTCCTGCAGGACATGAACGGGGCGGTGAGCGCGGCCGGCGGCGACATGGCCAAGGCGGCGCTTGCCGGCGGCCTGGTCGACCGCATCGGCGACCAGCAGCAGTTCGAGGCGCGCCTCGCTCAGCTGGGCGGCGAAAGCAGCAGCGACCCGGGCGGCTACAGCCGGATCAAGCTCGGCTCCTACCTGTCCGACAAGGTCGACCGCAGCCCCAAGGGCCCGATCGGCGTCGTCACCATCGCCGGCATGATCGTCGACGGGAAGGCGGGCCTCGGCAGCGCCGGCGGAGACACGATCGCCAATGAGATCGAAGACGGCGTTCAGAAGGGCATCAAGGCATTGGTCGTGCGGGTCGACAGCCCCGGCGGCTCGGTGCTCGCTTCCGAGCGCATCCGTACAGCCCTGCTCGACGCCAAGGCGCACAAGATCCCGATCGTGGTGTCGATGGGCAGCGTCGCCGCCTCCGGCGGCTACTGGGTCGCAACCCCGGCCGACTACATCTACGCCGAGCCCTCGACCATCACCGGCTCGATCGGGGTATTTGGAGTGCTGCCCAGCTTCCAGGGCACACTGCAGAAGCTCGGCGTCGGCGCGGACGGCGTGAAAAGCACCCCGCTGGCGGGTGAGCCGGACCTGCTCAAGGGCCCCTCGCCGGAGGTCAACCAGCTTCTGCAAACGGGGGTCGAGGCGATGTATGCGCGCTTCGTCAACCTCGTCGCGGAAGCGCGGCACAAGACCCCGCAGCAGGTCGACCAGATCGCCCAAGGCCGGGTGTGGGACGGCGGCGCCGCGCATCAGCTGGGCCTCGTCGACGGCTTCGGCGGAATGAGCGAGGCGATCGGTAAGGCGGCGCAGCTCGCCAACCTCGGCGACGAGCGCGGTGTACGCTACCTCGAGCCGACCCGCGGCTTTCGCGACACGCTGATCGACACACTGTCGTCGGAGCAGACGGACGACAGCGCAGTGCCGCAGGATGCCTTCGCCCTTATCGCCGGCCAGCCGCAGCGCCAGCTTGTCTCGGCAATCACCGAGGTCCGCTCCATTCTCTCCGGACCGAGCATCCAGGCGCGCTGCCTGGAATGCCCGGCGGTTGCGCCCGCGCGGCTGCGCAAGAGCGACCTCAGCCTCGTTCAGCTGATCGGGGAATGGCTCTCCTGATCCGACTGGCAGGGGCCGAGGACGCGGCGGAGATCGCCGCGATTTATCGGCCCTATGTCGAGGATAGCCGCATCAGCTTCGAGGAGCAGGCGCCCGACGTAACGGAAATGCGGCGACGCATCGCCGGCGACCGGCCGGGTTATTTTCCGTGGCTTGTCGCCGAAGACGCTGGCCGGATGCTTGGCTATGCTGCCAGCTCGCCGTTTCGCACGCGGCCCGCCTATCGCTGGATCGTGGAGACGGGCATTTATCTCGGCGCGGATGCGCAGGGCCGCGGGGTCGGGCGGGCGTTATTGTCCAGCCTGATCGAACTGCTTCAGCGCCAGGGCTATGCCGCGACGATCGGCGCGATTGCCTTGCCGAATGCGGCCAGCGTCGCGCTGCACGAAAGGCTCGGCTTCTACCACACCGGCACCTACCGTCAGGTCGGCTTCAAGGGCGGAGAATGGCTGGACGTCGGGCTGTGGCAGAAGGACCTGGCGGACCGAGCCGCGGCGCCGGCGGAGCCACTGCCCGCCAGCGCGGTCGGCGGGCCTGGCTAGATCCTGCGCGAGGCCTCATCTCAGAAGTCCCAGGATCAGCCCGAACAAAGTGAACTGAAGCGTGTGATAGCCGGCGTTGATCGCCCACAGGCCGAACGGGCGGCGCTCGAACAGATAGTTGATGCCGTAGGAAGCGCCGATCCAGCACAGGCCCGCGGAGAAGCCCGCGCCGACCGCTCCGGCAAGCGGCATGGAGTTGCCGAGGAACATGGCGAAGACGTAGGCGGCGATCAGGCTGAGGACGAAGGCGCCGCCGAAGATCACCGCCGGATTCCCGCTTTTCGCAGCCTCGTCGCTGACGCCAGCGCCGCGCTGCCAGGCCTTCGCGAAGAGCAGCGGCGAATACCAGATGCCGCCGAGCACGAGCGAGCTGACGGCGCAGAGCAAGACCGCAATGAGATTGACCTGTGGCATGATTTCTTCCCCCGTTGTTGAAAGCTAGGCCGCGCGCTCCTTCCGGGTGAGCGCGTCGAAATGGGCGCGGAGCTGGGCGACCGCGCGGTCGAAATGGGCGATGTCGCGGAAGGTGCGCGCCTGCATGACACCGCCCTCCATGACGTTGAGGACCAGCTCGGCGAGGCCGCGGAAGTCGGTGCTGGTCGAAAATCGGTCGGCGGCGAGACGCAGCTGCGCCTCCACGGCCTCGACCCAGGCGGTGAAATTGGCGGCCATCAATTGACGCACCGGCGGGTCGGGCTCGTGCAGCTCGAGCGCCAGGCTGCCGATCGGGCAGCCATAGGTGCAGTCGGTTTCCAGCAAGGCGCGGCGGTAGCTGCCGAGCAGCGCGAAAATCCGCTCGACCGGGTCATCGACCCCCGCCCATGCGGGCTCGAGCAACATTGCGCCGATCCCGTCGCGATAGGCTTCGAGCACCGCGACCAGCACGTCCTGCTTGCCGGGGAAGAAGTAATAGAGGCTGCCGCTATTGACCTGGCTGCGGCTGAGAATGTCGGCGATCGAGGTCGAGCCGAAGCCCTTGAGCCAGAACAGCTCCATGGCCGCTTCGACGATCCTTCTGCGCGTATCCTTGGTCACGCCACGTAATTAGTTGAACGTTCAATCAAGAGTCAAGGCGATTGAGCGGAGGACGG
>Ga0207678_10006783_pt1 | contig 10151 bp, 9 predicted proteins | sample KBSC63metaG_FD_184319 | JGI IMG/M metagenome (GOLD analysis project Ga0207678, IMG submission 184319) | Corn rhizosphere microbial communities from Kellogg Biological Station, Michigan, USA - KBS C6-3 metaG (SPAdes) (version 2) | ecosystem: Host-associated > Plants > Roots > Rhizosphere > Soil ...
GCTCGATCCTTCCGAGCGGCTCGGACTGCTGCTCGTCGCGCGCAATCTGCACGCGCTCGGCGACATCGAAGGCACGGCCGCGCAGTACCGCACGCTGATTCGGCTCGGCGGACCGCGCGCGTACCAGGCGTGGTTCAGTCTCGTCGATCTCAAGACGATCAGGCTCGACGCGAAGGAAGTCGCGGCGCTCGAGCGCGCCGCGCAGGATCCGTCGCTCGGCGACAACGCGCGTGCGCCGCTCCACTTCGCGCTCGGCAAGGTTTACGAAGACGCGGGCCGGCACGCGGATGCATATCGGGCGATCTCGCGCGCGAACTCGATCCTGCGGCGCGGAATGCAATGGGATGCGGGCGCGTTCAACCGCGAGATCGACGCGACCGCGCGCGTGTTCGCGGGCACGGTCGCGCAATCGGCGGCGCCGATCGGCGAGGAAGTCATCTTCATCGTCGGCCTGCCGCGCTCGGGCACGACGCTGATCGAGCAGATCGTCGCGACGCATCCCGATGTCGAAGGCGCGAGCGAGCTGCCCGATCTCGGATCGTGCTGTCGCAGGAATCGAAGCGGCGCAATCTTTCGCACGTCGCATGGGCCGCGCAGGCGACGCCGGCCGACTGGGAGCGGCTCGGCCGCGAATATCTTCAGCGCACCGCGCGCTGGCGTACCGAGCGGCCGCGCTTCACCGACAAGCTGCCGAACAACTGGGCGCTGATCGGCCACGCGCGCGCGATGCTGCCGCGCGCGAAGTTCGTTGCGATGCAGCGCGATCCGGTCGAGACGTGCTGGTCGTGCTACAAGCAGATGTTCGCGCCGAATCTCGTGCGCTACGCGTACGACTTCGGCGATCTCGCGGCGTACTGGCGCGATTACGATCGCCTGTGCCGGTTCTGGGCGGAGCGCTATCCCGACAGCGTGCGCGTGCAGGGCTACGAAGCGCTGCTCGCCGAGCCCGAGACCGAGACGCGCGCGCTGCTCGATTTCTGCGGTCTTTCGTTTTACGAGCCGTGTCTTCGATCGCACGAATCGCAGCGCGGCGTGCGAACCGTAAGCTCGGCGCAGGTGCGACAGCCGCTTCGGCGCAGCACGGCGCGTACCGGAGCCTACGGCGCGCTGCTCGATCCGCTGCGCGCTGCGCTCGGAGTGGGTCCGTGAGTGTTCGCCGCGCGCTCGTCACCGGAGGCAGCGGCGACATCGGCGGCGCGATCTCGCACGCGCTCGCAGCCGACGGCTGGCACGTGCACGTGCACGCGAATGCGTCGCGCGAGCGCGCGGATGCGATCGTCGCGGCGATTCGCGACGCAGGCGGCAGCGCCGACGCGGTTGCGTTCGACCTCGTCGACGGCGACGCGACTCGCACGTGTGTCGAAGGGTTGCTCGAAGCGGGGCCCATCGGCGCGTTCGTGCACAACGCGGGCATCCATGACGATGCGCCGCTCGCGGGCATGCGCGAGGAACAGTGGCGTCGCGTGATCGACGTCTCGCTCCACGGGTTTTTCCATGCGACGCAGCCGCTGCTGCTGCCGATGGCGCGCGCCCGGTTCGGACGCATCGTCGCGGTGTCGTCGGTCGCGGCCGTGCTCGGCAATCGCGGGCAGGTCAACTATGCGGCCGCGAAATCGGCGCTGCATGGCGCGACGAAATCGCTCGCGCGCGAAATGGCATCGCGCGGCATCACTGTCAATTGCGTCGCACCGGGTGTGATTGCGGGACGTTTGTCCGATGCGACGTTCGACGAAGCGCAAGTCAAGGCGATGATTCCCGCCGCGCGCGCGGGCACACCCGACGAAGTCGCGGCGGTCGTCGCGTTCCTCTGCTCGGATCGCGCGGCCTACGTCAACGGCCAGGTCATCGGCGTCAACGGCGGCATGGTCTGATCGGCTCGCCGTGCGGCATAAAGAAGTACGCGAAGTGCACGAAGAGGAGACAGGAGAAACTTCGTCTCTTCGTGCGCCTTCGCGTACTTCGTGATCGGGCGTGCGATCGCTACGGCGTCGATGAAACGCCGGTCTGCTTGTTGAACATCGCGACCGCCTGGTCGCGATTCTCGCGCAGCGCCGGCAGCATCGTGTCGGCGTAACGGCGGATGTCCGGATCGATGCTTTCGTGCGCGGCCGCCTCGTACATCGCGATCATGCGGTCGTGATCGTCGATCACATTTTTCACGTATGTCGCGTCGAAATCGCCGCCGGGCTTGCGCGCGTGCAGATCGGCGAGCTCGCTGTGATCGTCGATGTCGGTGCGCGCGGGAAGATCGACGTGCTTCTGCGCGGCGAGCAGGCGCAGCGCCTGATCCGCCTTCGTGTGACTCGAGACGATGCGATTCGCGAGCGAGTGGATGCCGGGTTTCGCGCCCTGATCGTCGGCCGCGTGGCCCATCGCGATTTGCGTGATGTTCGTGGAATTCGCGCCGAGAATGAACTCGACGTCGGCGCGCGGCATATGGCCCGGCGCTACTTCGGTGGCGGCCGGCAATTGCGCCTCGACCTCGGGCGCGACGAATGCAGCGAACGCGGCAGCAATGGCGAACGGAAGAAAATGCTTGTTCACGGCTGACCTCCTTGCGTGCGCGGTGGCATGCACCACGCGATGAGTGATCCCGCAAAGCGGGCCCCTGATACGAATGCATGGAAGTTAGGCGCGCGCGCCTTAACGCGCGCCGTGAGCGCGCGCCGCTCGCCTCATTCGGGTAGGAAGCGATTCAGCTCAGGCGGCGAGGCCGAACAACGACGGAGGCGGCGCGCTCGCATCGCCGCCCGCGTCGCGCGCGTCGATGCCGGGACACACGCGGCTCGCGCGACGGCCGATTGCGGCCGCGAGCGTGTCCATCGTCGCGATGTTCTCGCGCAGGCGCCGAGCGAGCTCGTCGGTGGTCAGCGTATCGTGCAGCGTGCGATTCATCGCGAGGAACCAGTCGAGCTCGCGCTGATCGAGCATCGCGCGCTCGTTGCGGCTGCGGCTCGCCGCATGCCACGTGCGGAAGAACAGCTGCATGCGCCGGTTCAGCGCCTGCGCGTATTCGAGATCGTCGCGGACCTTGCCGAGCAGCGCGATGTCCGTGATGCGATCCTGGAACACGAGCTGGCAGAGCACGCCCCAGTAGTAGGTGTAATCCCAGATCACCTTGATCGGCATGACTTCGGCGTCGCCGAACATCGGATACTGATCGCGATAGAGCGTCAGCGTGCTCTCGTAAAACGACATGTAGAGCTGCTCGAAGATGCGTGCGTACGGCGCGATGGGCTTGCCCGCGCGGTCGAGCGCGATGAGCTCGGTGATGTAGGTGTTCGAGATCGCGATGAAGTCGCTGCCCGGCGAGTAGAACGGATCGAGGAACACGCCGGCCTCGCCGGTGAGCGCCCAGCGATCGCCCGAGAACACCTGCTTGCAGCCGTACGAAAAACCGCGCAGGAACATGAAATCCATGAGCTTGTCGCGGCGCGTCTCGCACTCGCGGCCGACCGCGGGCTGATGCTTCGCGAACCAGTCGAGCGAGCGATCGAACGTGTTCATCGTCTGCAGCGGATGCATCTTTGCATCGCAGACGATGCCGACCGAATGCGCGCCGGACGAGAGCGGGATCAGCCACGCCCAGTAGCCGGGGCCGCAAAAGTGATTCGTCGAACGCCAGCGCTCGCGCGGCGTGCAGCGGCCTTGCCATTCGTCGTCGGCGCACCAGGCGTCGAGATCGAGACGATCGTCGAGTCGGAACCAGATCGCGTTCGCGTCGTGGCCGTTCGCTTCGGCGAGGCCGAGCTTGCGCTTGACGAGGCCCGCGCGGCCGGCCGCGTCGATCAGCCAGCGCGCGTGCAGCATCTCGATCGCGCCATCGCGCTCGATGCGCACCGCGTGCAGCGCGTCGTCCTTGGCGAGATCGAAGCCGCGCACGACGACGCCGTCGCGGAAATCGATGTTCCGGCGCCGCGCTTCCTCGCCGAGAAAATTCTCGAACACGCCGCGGTCGATCTGCCACGTCGGCGTCGGCATCACGCGGCGCACGCCGAGCTCGGTCACGTTCTCGAGATCGCTGCGCCCTTCGCAGAAGAAGAAGCGGAAACCGAATTTGCGGATCTGCTCCGCGTCGAGGTGCTCGCGAAGGCCGAGCGTCTCCGCGAAATAATGCGCGCCGATCTCGACCGTCGATTCGCCGACCTTGTGCGCGGCCGGCGGGACCGGATGCGCGCGGCGCTCGATCACGACGATGTCGAGATCGGCGAACCGCTGCCGCAGCTGCAGCGCGAGCGTGAGCCCGGCGAGACCGCCGCCGAGGATCACGACATCATGAACACCCGTGTTCGTCATCGCTCCTCCCGCTGACGAACTCATTGTGCACGGATTTCGGCCGCCGCGGGCGCCCGCGTGTTCAGGATGTCTCGTGACTCGCGGCGGCGGCCGGATCGCCGCGGCGCAGGAAAAGCGACAGCATCGGCGTCGTCATCAGCGTCGTCACGATGGCCATGATCATGAGCATCGTGAAGATCTCGAAACCGATCACGCCCGCATCGAGGCCGACCTTCATGACGATGAGCTCCATGAGCGCGCGCGCATTCATGAGCGAGCCGACCGCACCCGCTTCGCGCCAGCCGAGACCCGCGATGCGCGCGCCGCCGCCGGCACCGAGAACCTTGCCGACGACCGCCGCGACGAGGATCAGCAGCATCGCGGGCAGGCCCGTGCCCGTGAACGCATCGGGCGTCGTGCTGAGGCCCGCGAGCGCGAAGAACACCGGCATCAGCACGAGCACGGCGACATGCTCGATGCGCTCGATCAGCGTTTCGAGCAGGCGATCGTCGCGCGGCAGACACGCACCGAACAGGAACGCGCCGAACACCGGGTGCAGGCCGAGCCATTCGGTCGCCGCCGCCATCGCGAACGTGAGGATCAGCAGCACGCCGAGCACGGCGCCGCCGGGCCGTCCGTCCTTCGCGTAGCGCGCGAGGAACTTCGCGATCAGCGGACGCAGCACGCCGAAGCCGACGCCCGCGATCACGACGAGGCCGACCACCGTCGCGCCGAAGGTGCCCCAGCCGCCGTGCGAGCTGATCAGCGCGACGACGAACGCGAGCATGATCCACGCGAGCACGTCGGCGATCGCGGCCGAGGCGAGCGCGAGCTGGCCGATCGGCGTGCGCGTCATCGCGCGTTCCTTGAGGATGCGCGCCATGATCGGGAACGCGGTGATCGCCATCGACGCCGCCATGAACAGCGCGAACGGCCAGAAGCCGACGCCGGCCGGCGCGAAGCGCGCGTGCAGCATCGGCGCGATCGCGAAGCCGAGCGCCATCGGCAGCAGCACGCCGAGAATGCCGACCCAGCCGGCCGCGACGATGCGCGAGCGCGCGCCGCCCGGCGCGCGAAGCTCCGCGCCGACGACGAACATGAACAGCACGAGCCCGATCTGGCTGAGGCCATCGAGTGCCGCGATCTGGCCGTGCGGGAACAGCCACGTATGCGTTTCGGGTGCGAACGCGCCGAACACGATCGGGCCGAGCACGATGCCCGCGATCATTTCGCCGATCACCGGCGGCTGACCCAGCCGCGAGAGCAGCAACGCAAGCAGTCGCGCGGTCGTGAGGATGATCACGAGCTGCAACAGGAGGTGAGGCATGTGGCCCACGGACGGCTCCTTGCGGTGGCGGCGTCGAGGGCGAGTCGCTGCGTCCGGCTATACGCTGCCGGACGCCGTCCCCGGATCGGGATCGTAAACGATGGGCGGCGTCGCGTGCGAACGCCGATAGCTGTCGACGATGTGCCCATACGCTGCAATGCGCCGGACCGTGTACATCGTGATCCGCGTGACGTCGCGAATCGGCCGGAAATGGCTCGTGCGGAACTCGCCGTGATAGCGCGACTCGATCGGCACGGAGACGATGCCGACGCCTTTCTCGCGCGCCGCCGCGATGAGCACGGCGGCTTCGAACACGAAATCGTCGGCTTCGATGTCGGCGAGCTCGAGCGCAGCCGACGGGTAATAGCGCTGGCCGCTCTGGGTATCCGCGACCGGAATGCCGCAGCCCCACGAAATGCCCCAGTCCGCGAAATCGTTCGCGCGGCGGCGCGCCTGGGGCTGGTTCTCGCGATTGCGGATGCGCGCGCCGATCACGAGATGCTCGGGATAATGGCGCGCGGCTTCGAGCATGCGCGGAATGTCTTCGGCGAGATGCTGGCCGTCGCCGTCCATCGTGATCACCGCGTCGAAGCCGAGTGCCCGTGCCTTGCGGAAACCGTCGCGCAAGCCCTGACCCTTGCCGAGCGAGGTCGCGTGACGGATCAGCGTGACCGGCAGGTCCGCGATGCGTTCGAGCGTCGCGTCGGTCGAGCCGTCGTCGACGACGATCACGTTCGGGCAGATCGCGAGCACCGACTCGACGACGCCGCGGATCGCGCGTTCCTCGTTGAGCGCGGGGATGACGACTGCGACGCGCTTCGGATCGGCCGAGCTCACGGCGTCACCTCGACCGCGAGCGCGGTGTCGCGCCCCGACGCAATGACGATTCCACACGCCTGCCGACGCGCGAGCGCGACGAGCAGCGGCAGCGACTGCGCGCCCATCGGATTCGTTTGCAGCGGTGCGAGCGAAGCGGGCACATCGTCGGATATTGCCGTGTCGTGCGCGGTGCGCAAGGAGAGCCGCGCCATCGTGCGCTCGCTCCTGGCGCCGCTCAAGACGAACGCGGTCGCGAACGGCAACGCGCTCGGCGCCATTTCGGCGAGCGGACCGCGCGCGGCGATGTCGTACGCCGCGAGCAGCACGGGCTCGCCTTCGGACGCGACTTCGATCGCAGCCTCGAAAAGCCCCGCGGCGAACGTCGCGCGCGCGGCGCTGATCGCGGTCGCGGCCGCGTGGCAATGCGCGGCGACGGTCCAGTAGCCCGCTGGCGCGTTGTGCACGGAGTTGTGGAAACGGATCGGCGAGAGCTCGCGCGGCTCGATCGCGAGCGTCGCGCACATCTCGTCGGTGATCGCGAGATCGCCGTGGGTCGAGGCGAACACGCACGCGAGCTTCGATGCGTCGCGCGCGGCCATCGTCGCGGCCTGGCCTGCGGCTTCGCTCGCGATGAGCACGGGTTCGGGCGCGCGACGGCGCTCGGTCGGCGGCAATGCGCCGGGCGCGGGACGCGTCGCGGTTGCGGGCAGCGCGAAATCGTCGTGCTCGACCGCGCGCGAAAACGCGGCCCAGTCCGCAAGTCCGGGGGCCCAGAAGCCGATGCCGTCGACGTACACGGTCAGCGCACTCATGCCCGGTGCTGCGTCCCGGACGCGAACGCGAGCGTGCAGTTGCTGCCGCCGAAGCCGAACGAGTTGCTGAGCGCGACGCGGATTTCGCGCGTCTCGTGCGTCAGCGCCAGTTGCGCGGCGCAGACAGGCTCGGCGTCGCGACTGTTGAGCGTCGCGGGCACGACGCCTTCGCGCATCGCGGTCAGCGTGATCACGGCTTCGAGAATGCCGGCTGCGCCGAGCGTGTGGCCCGTAAAGCCTTTCGTCGAGCTCGCGCGCACGGTTTTCGGAAACGTGTCGCCGAGGAGCGCGGCTTCGACTTCGTCGTTCTTCGACGTCGCGGTGCCGTGCAGGTTGATGTAGTCGACGTCGCCCGGCGTGAGCCCCGCACGCGCGAGTGCGTCGGCGAGCGCGAGGCGTGCGCCGAGCCCTTCGGGATGCGGCGTCGACATGTGATGCGCATCGGACGATTCGCCGTAGCCGACGAGGCGCGGTGCGCGCGCGTCGCCGTCGCGCTCGATCAGTGCGTAACCTGCCGCTTCGCCGATCGAAATGCCGTTGCGTGCGGGATCGAACGGCCGGCACGGCTCGGGCGAAACGAGCTCGAGCGCGTTGAAGCCGAACAGCACGCTGTCGCACAGCGTGTCGACGCCCGCGACGATCGCGGCATCGACGATGCCGAGCCGAATCATGCGCTCGGCTTTCGCGAAGACCTTCGCGCTCGACGAGCACGCGGTCGCGACCGTGAGACACGGTCCGCGCGTGCCGAGCACGGCTTCGAGGAAGAGGCCGGGCGAGTGCGGCGTGTGCAGCACCGGACGGCGCAGGTGCTGCGGCAGCCGTCCGTCGTCGAGCGTGCGATAGCCTTCCTCGGTCGCGCCGATGCTCGATGTCGACGTGCCGACGACGAGCGCGACGCGGTCGGCACCACGACGCGCGATGCATTCGCGCGCGGCTTCCAGGAAGCCATCCGCGTTCAGCCCGCGCCATGCGAGGCGGTTGTTGCGGCAGTCGTAGTCGGCGAGCTCGGCCGGAAGCGGGGAGTCTTCGAGCCCCGCGACACGCCCGATCGCGCACGGCAGCGGCACGCGCGTGAAGTCGTTCGGCCTGAGGCCGCCTCGGTCCGCATGGATCGCGGCCGCGTGCGCCGCGCGGCCGGAGCCGAGCGTCGATGTCGCGGTGAAGGCGGTCAGGGGAAGGGGGGTTATGCGGGTCGGCACGCGTCGTCGGATCCGGCGAGGCGGCGGAATTATGACATACGGGTCCGCGCCGCACCCACGGCGCGGTTGGCGAATGAAGGCCCGTTCGCTTTGCCGAGCCGCGCGGCGCGTCGATCCGCCGCGACGGCGGGCCCTGGGGCCGCTGCTACGATGGCGCGCATCGACCGCTGCGAGCGACCGCGTGAACGCGACACCTTCCCCGATCGACGACGTGCGCGCGTACCTGCGCGGCCTGCAGGACCGCATCTGCGCCGCGATCGAGACGGCCGACGGCCGGGGCCGCTTCGCCGAAGACGCGTGGCAGCGTGCCGAGGGCGGCGGCGGACGCTCGCGCGTGATGAAGCAGGGCGCGGTGTTCGAGCAGGCCGGCGTCGGTTTCTCGGAAGTCTCGGGCGCGAAATTGCCGCCGTCGGCGAGCGCGATCCGGCCCGCGATCGCGGGGCGTGCGTGGACGGCGCTCGGCGTCTCGCTCGTGCTGCATCCCGAGAATCCGTATGTGCCGACGACGCACGCGAACGTGCGTTATTTCGAAGCGCGCGCCGACGATGCGCCGCCAATCTGGTGGTTCGGCGGCGGGTTCGACCTGACGCCGTACTACCCGTTCGACGAGGATGTCGTGCACTGGCATCGCACGGCGCGCGATCTCTGCGCGCCGTTCGGCGACGACGTCTACGCAAAGTACAAGCGCTGGTGCGACGAGTATTTCTTCCTGAAGCACCGCAACGAGACGCGCGGCGTCGGCGGGCTTTTCTACGACGATCTCGACGAAGGCGGCTTCGCGCGTTGCTTCGCGCTGATGCAGGCGGTCGGCAACGGATTTCTCGACGCGTATCTGCCGATCGTCGAGCGCCGCAAGGCGACGCCGTTCGGCGAGCGCGAGCGCGAGTTCCAGCTCTATCGGCGCGGGCGGTACGTCGAGTTCAATCTCGTCTACGACCGCGGCACGCTGTTCGGATTGCAGTCGGGCGGACGCACCGAATCGATTCTGATGAGCCTGCCGCCGCGGGTGCGTTACGAGTATGCGTATCAGCCGGAGCCCGGTTCGGCCGAAGCGCGGCTTGCCGAGTATCTCAAGCCGCGCGAATGGGTCTGATGGGAAGTCCGGTCGCTGCGCGACCTGTTAACGGTAAACAGTAAACGGAGAAAGAAAAGCCGGCTTCTGCGGACCGGCTTTTCCTGTTAACCGTTGACCATTTACAGACCGCATCGCGGTCGGGCTCACCCTTTACGGATTGGCCCCGCTGAACTTCTGCGGCGTCGCGCCCTTGACCGTGCCGATCTGCGCCGAGTCGCTCACATAGAGCTCGACTTCACGGCGAAATTCCGCCGCGAGAACAGCGAGGGCGACCAGGCCGGCATCGGCGTCGCGCAGTCGGCCGCCATCAACACCACCAACAACGAGGACCGCTACGAGTTGTCGTGGAAACGCAATGGCAATGGCTGGCTCAACGAGGTGCAGACCAACATAATCAAGAACAACGACGACAAGACGCTGAGCCAGATGCGGCCGTCCGCCGGGGAGTGGCGCACCGCGTTGTCCAGCAGGTTGGAGATCACCTGGTGCAGGCGCTCGGAGTCGCCGGTGGCGCGCAGGTCGCCCGGCTGGACGTCGACGCGCAGCCACACCGGCCGGGCGGTGAACGCCTCGCCGATCTCGCACTCGCGCGTGGCCTGCTCGAGCATCGGCCGCACCGGGAACGGCTCCGGCCGCAGCGCCAG
>Ga0207678_10006784_pt1 | contig 10150 bp, 8 predicted proteins | sample KBSC63metaG_FD_184319 | JGI IMG/M metagenome (GOLD analysis project Ga0207678, IMG submission 184319) | Corn rhizosphere microbial communities from Kellogg Biological Station, Michigan, USA - KBS C6-3 metaG (SPAdes) (version 2) | ecosystem: Host-associated > Plants > Roots > Rhizosphere > Soil ...
CCAGAACGCCAACCTCGAGTCAGGCTCTGGTAACACGCCGACTTGCTGGGCGCTTGGCGGCTACGGCAGCAACCTCCAGCTGAAACGCGAGCTCCTGCGGGCCGAAGGGATCGAAGTGGGCCTCAGACGCGTGCGGCAGTTCAACGATATCCGGTGGACGGGCGGAAGGCGCGTGACATCGCGTCAGCGCGCCTCCCGCGACAGTCGGGTGAACGACTAGCGCTTTCGCGATTTCTCGCGGCTCGCGGCTTCGCTGATCTTGCGACCGCGATATTCCACAACTGCTGGCTGCCACTGAGCATGCGATTTGCGCAGTTCCTCGATCAGGCTGCCCGCGAACCGATACTTGGCCAAAGCAGTCTTGAACCGGTCCTGGCGCTCGAGTTTTTCGCCCTCTTGTGCTGAGAGATAAGCCTTAAGGAAAATTTCGCTTGGATCGTCCTGTTGTGCGACGGCGAGAACCGTTGCAGCGAAGAAAAAGACAGCAGCGAGCCAAGCCGCCCTGCGTCGCACGACGCGATGCTGGGGGGCCATACCAAACCGCCTGGGGAGAGGTTTCCGATCCACCGGTGCTGACAATTAGGGGAGCGGACGGGAAAAGTCGAGCCCTTTGTTTGCAAAGCGGAATGGGAATCCTAGACTCTGTTTCGCTTAAGTTGTGGTGGCCGTAGCTCAATGGTAGAGCCCCAGATTGTGGTTCTGGTTGTTGCGGGTTCGAGTCCCGTCGGCCACCCGGCGCTTCGAGACCTCAAGCCCCAATTCAAAGGGAATTCTTAGGTCAAACGCTACTAGAACGAAAACCGAGCGTTCTTAAGAAAGCGAGTTCTGGATCATTACAAAACTGTAATTTTCTTCTTGCGTCGAAAGATTACGAATTTGTAATCTCCCGGGCGCAATGTTTACAGATCATAAATTCGTCGGGCGCCATTTAGCGCATTCACACTTACTTAATTGGTGGCTGGTCGCTGTTGTAATGCTGCTTCTTCTTTTATTTATCCGGCAACCGATCGCAGCCCAAAATGCACAAGTACCCGGCGTTGTCGTCACGGGCGAGGCAATTGCGACTCCGACGCCTCACGACAATTTCCGAGAGATGCGGCAGCACCTCCTGCCTGAAGTACAGGGCACGGCAATCACGGTCACAAAGAAGGCGACGGTCATAAAGCTCGACCAACAACCGCCAGTAGAAAATAACAACGAGCAGGAGCTTTTCGCCAAAGCCCCGGGATTTTTAATTACGGAGCAACACACGCCAGGACAATTCAACTTCAACTATCGGGGACTTGGCAACCCACAGGAATCCGAGTTCACACTTGTGCTTCGGGACGGCCTGCCCCTGATGAGTGATTGGATTGGTTTTCCTACTCTTTATTATCTGCCGTTTCCACAAAGCATAAAAGAGATTCAATTCATTCGCGGCGGCAACAGCTTGCTTTACGGACCCGAACCGGCGCCGGTGGTGAACTTCATAACCAAATATCCCGAGCCGGGTTCGCCATGGAATTTTTATACCGAACAAATCGGCGGCGGTTATGGATATTATTCCACTTACAACGTGATTCAGGAGGCAATGGGTCCGCTGGAATTCCGTCTGGACGGAGGGTATGCGCGCGCGGATGGGCAACGCAACAACAGCCAATATGATATATGGCAAACTGATCTCTACCTCGGCTGGAGGCCTGACGAACACCAATTGCTGGCGCTCGACTTCTACTCCAGTCGTTTTGATGGCGGTGACCCGGGACGCATCACGTACAAGCAGTGGGTCAACGACCCAAATTTTTCGTTCACTCCATTCAATAATGACTGGGTTGATCGGTATACGACTGTTCTGCGATACGAACGTGACTTTGGAGCAGGCTGGCTTTTGCAGGCCAAAGGTTGGTTTACCCATCAGGAGATCGACGCGCGGACTGCGGCAAACAACACTCCAGGAGCGCCGCATCCATTTCCTTCCAGCACCACATTCGGTTACGAGACATTCAATAACGGCGGCGCTGATATTCGCTTCCGCAAATTATGGGGAGACGGCACCATCTTTAAAGGCAGCGCTCTCACGTTTGGTGGCGTTGTTTACCACGGGGATGCGCCATTTATCAGATACACGCTAAACGAAGAAAACAGCGGGCCAGACTTTTTGACCGCATCGCGTGGCTCGACTTCCGACATCATCCCGCTCGATCAATCCCGGACCGCGGATTACCAGGCGTTCTTTATTGAAGATCTGGTTCGCCTCGGAAAATTTCACATGGTCGGTTCATTCCGCCTTGATCATGAAACCGTCGAGGTCGATTCCGCGGCGGCGCCGTGGTTATCAACGGTGCCCCCCACCGGACCGGCGAGCATTAGCGCCGATCACTGGATCCCGATGTGGGGATTTGGGATGGGCAACGATTTTGGCAATCATAACGAAACGTATTTCAGCGCATCTTCGGGCTGGCGGCCTACCCGTTTCTTCGACATCGCCGGAACCACCCGCACCATCGCGTTTGGTGAAAGTATACCCGATCCGTTTGAGTCTCTGGACTTCGAACTGGGCGTACACGGCACTCCCTACAAAGGATTTTGGTACGACGTCGGTCTCTTTTGGATGTTATTCGACAACAGAACTGAGACGCAAAACATCAGTAACACTGATTTCATTATCCTGAATACAGGCAGCACGCGTCATCGTGGTTTGGAAGGTGAGCTTTACTACGATTTTCTGGCCCCCTTCCAACATCCGCCGATGCTCGAGGTGCAACCTGAGCCCTACAAAGCGGTTGTCGACCCGAAAGCCGCGCCTGTGCCCGGCGTACTGCCCTCAGATTATCGTCCATACAAATTGATCGCTTTTAGCAACGTTCAGTTCCTCGATGCGGAATTTACGGAAAGCGCTCTTCTTCAGCCTGGCGAAGATAGGACAATTGTCGGCAACACGCCGGCTTTTGCGCCGGACATTGTGTTGAAGGGCGGCATTTCCTTTCAACGGGAACACTGTTTCAACATAGCTTTGACGGCTGTTTACGTGTCACAGCAGTTCTGGCAGGACACCAATATTGGGAGCCCCTCGATACCCAAAGGACACATTCCTCCCTACAGTGTCTTCAATCTTTCCGGAGAGTTCTACCTCAACAAGTACGTACGTTTGATCGGAGGTATCTCCAATCTGACCGACGCGAAATATTACAATCGAGTATTTGCCAACGGAATCGAGCCCGCGCCGCGCTTCTCCGGTTACGGTGGCATGTCGCTGAGTTTTTGACGATAGTCGGCACTGGTGTGAAATAGAGAGTTCACGTTCCAACCAGTGCCTGTAGCTCAACTGGATAGAGCTTCTGACTTCGGATCAGAAGGTTGGGGGTTCGAATCCCTCCAGGCACGCGCTATTTATTTGCCTGCACCATGACGAAGGACCGAGACGAAAAGTTCATGCGCTCTGCCTTGGACGAAGCGAAAAAGGCGCTTGGTTTGACGAGTCCGAATCCTGCGGTCGGCGCGGTGCTGGTAATTGATAACCGGATAGTGTCGAAAGGACATCATCGAGAAGCAGGGCGCGCGCATGCTGAGATTGAATGCCTGCGCGATTTCGGCGCCCCGATTCCGGCTCGTGCTACGCTTTACGTAACTCTGGAGCCATGTTCGACGACCGGACGCACTGCGCCATGCACAGATGCAATAATCAGAGCCGGACTTAAAAATGTCGTCATAGGCGCAACAGACCCCAATCCGCAACACTCCGGCAGAGGTATCGTCAAACTACGAAACGCAGGAATCCGGGTGAAAGATGGAATTTTGCCAAAAGAGTGCACGCGGCTTAACGAAGCGTTTAACAAATGGATTGTCACGGGGAAGCCATTTGTAATTGCAAAGTGCGGCATGTCTCTGGATGGGCGACTGACACGTCCGCCTGATGAATCCCGCTGGATCACTGGGCGCGAAGCCCGGCGCGACGTCCATCGACTGCGCGCACGGGTCGATGCAGTTCTCGTCGGAGCGGAAACCGTCCGCGCCGATAATCCACGTTTGACCGTCCGCAACGTTTCTCAGGCGCGCCAACCGTGGCGCATTGTGTTAACCCGCTCGGGTCAGGTGCCACGCCGAGCTCATCTTTTGTCCGACAAATTTGCTGCCCGAACTTTGATCTATAAACAAAAATCTTTGGCGTCGGTGCTGAAGGATTTGGGCAAACGCGGGATCACCAGCGTGTTGATCGAAGGTGGCGGACAAATTCTTGGCGAGGCACTCGACAGGCGCCTTATCGACAAACTGCAGATTTATTTGGGACCAATCATGACTGGAGGACCGGTTGTTGCCTTCCCGGGAGAGGGAGCAGGCAAAACTGTCGATGCGTTACGGATGCGCGCGATCGAGTATCAGCAGATCGGTCAAACCCTCTCCATCTGGGGCTATCCAGAGGTTCAGACTGCGAATAACTAGGAAACTTTCCACCGATTCTCCGGTTCAATTACTCGGAGGTAAATCATGAAAAAACTTCTGTTGATTGCAGTCGTGGCCGGGGGTCTGTTGGTTGCGGGGACCACGCGTTCTGATGCTCAGGTTTACTTCAGTATCGGGTTCGGTCCTGGCTATTACGGCGGATATTACCCTTACGGTTACTATAATCCGTACCGGTATTACTATAGACCTTATTATCGGTCCTATTACCGGCCGTATTATTACGGAGGTCATCGTTACTACCGGCATCGTTACCCCTACTATTACCGGCACTAGGTTTGATTTGGAATAGCCACACCGGGCTGGCTCGATGTTATTTCGGGCCAGCCCAATTTTTTTGAGCGGTAACTCGTCTGAGGAGTTCCGGCGGCGCCAAAAGGCGTCTATTTTCCCGACTTTGGCGAAGTAGCAGGTTTGGCAGGGCTTTTGCCCGGCTCATCGAGCTGAAATTCTTTTCTCAATTGCTGAATCAGTGCCGGTATTTCCTTTTGCCTCTCCGTCTCGACTTGCTGTCGGAGCGATTGTTCGACCTTTCGGCGTTCTTGAATGTACCGAGATTCAAATCGAGCGCGCTCCTGTGGATTGAGCTGAAGCCCCGAGTCGCGAACTGCCGCGTCTGCGTCGCGTGTCAAAATTTGTCGTCGCGTATTCTCGCGTTGCCGCATGAGGTTGCGCTGCTCCGGAGTCATCTGCATCCAAAGCTGGGCGTTACGCTGAAAATTTTGCCTGGCATCTGGCGGCATCGCGAGCCAGCGGTCCCTTACGCTTTGTCCGGAAGGTGCCCCGTGAGACTGACCGGCTGGCGGCCCATGAGGTTGACTTGGCGGTGGCCCGTGTGGCGCTGTCATTTGCTGGGGTCCACCACGAGGCGCAGACATTGGCGGCGGCCGGCCAGCCGGGCCGCGAGGTTGCTGCGGCTGCGCTTGCGCGGCAGCGCTACACAAAACAAAGGCCAAACCGATGAATAATTTACAAGGTCGGCTTATCTTCCCACACACTATTTTCATCCCAGGCGATCAATGCATCCAGATCAGCCACGACGTCATAATCCTGTGGATCAACATTAGCCACTATATCTGAGTCGCTCGAAGACGTTGTCCGCGGACCTGGATAATGCGTGACAAGAGCCACGGCGACAAACACCGCTGCCACGGCCGACGCTCCAACAACCTTTCTCACGCTAAACCAGTTCCGCACCCGCTCGAACCGAGTCGGTTCCTGCCGAATTCTTCTCAGGACATCCCGGGCAAAAAATGGCGAAATCGTGGGCTTAGGAAGCCGGCCGAGAACATCCCAAAGCTCTTTATCATCTTGAGGTTCCATGTTGTCCATCCGATTCAACAGCTTGCATGCCTCGAAGTTGCGCTATAAGGCCGTCGAAAGTTATGTTCAAATCCCCGGCGCTTCAAGGAAACCTTCCAGCTGCCGAATACGTGTTGGATGCCGCATTTTACGCAAGGCTTTCGCCTCAATCTGGCGGATCCGCTCGCGAGTAACCTGGAATTGCCGGCCTACTTCTTCCAATGTTCGACTGTATCCGTCGACGAGGCCGAATCGTTGCTCGAGGACTTGCCGTTCCCGGTCGGTGAGCGTTTCCAGGACATCTTTGATCTTCTCCTTGAGCAAAACAATCGCCGTCATGTCGCTGGGATTTTCGGCGCCTCTGTCCTCGATGAAATCGCCAAAGTTGGTTTCCTCGCTCTCACCTACAGGTGATTGCAGCGAAATCGGTTGCTGTGCCATTTTTAGCACTGCCCGAACACGGTCAACCGGCAGCAGGACTTCCTCAGCGACTTCCTCGGGAGTGGGCTCCCGTCCATATTCCTGCACGAGCTGTTTTTGGACCCGCAAAAGCTTGTTGATCGTCTCGATCATGTGCACGGGAATTCGGATCGTGCGCGCCTGGTCGGCGATGGACCGCGTAATCGCCTGGCGAATCCACCACGTAGCGTAGGTCGAAAACTTGTATCCGCGCCGATACTCAAACTTCTCGACTGCCTTCATCAATCCCATGTTTCCTTCCTGGATGAGGTCCAGAAACGACAAACCGCGATTGGTGTATTTCTTGGCGATGGAAATAACGAGACGAAGATTGGCCTCGACCATTTCGGTTTTGGCCTTGAACGCCTGACGTAGCCAGCTCTTGAGCGTCCGATATTCCTCAGAATAGTCGGAAAGCGAAAACCACAGGCTCGTTTCCAAGTCGTGGACCTTATTCTGAAGCTGCGATCGCCGTTTTTTGCTGCGAGGATTCTTGGCGAGCTCAGTTTGGAGATATAACGACGTGTGGTGTGCCTCGTCGGCGAAGTGCACGAATTCTTCGGTCACGCGCTGTTTCAGGTAAAAACGAGGATAAATCTTTTGCAGATTCGCCATCGTCTTTTGAAGTGTCTTGCGCTTTTGCGAAGCCCTCTTTGAAACGTCGCGAACAACCTCCGAAAAATGCCGACTGACGGATGCGCTCAATTGTTCCACCTGGTTACACAAGCGCGGCAGGTTCTTCATGTATCTCTCGCGGCTCTCGATTTTTTTATCGAGGATAACGCGATCGAAGCGTTCCCGGCCTTCGATGAGTTTCCTGGCAAGATCTAGATGCCCGCGGGCAACAAAGCCGAAGCGACTAAGATGTTTTTGCACCATCCCTTCGGCTTCCTCAATACGCTTCGAGATCTGGACTTCCTGGTCCCGGGTCAGCAGCGGGACTTGTCCCATCTGCTTCAAATACATCCGCACCGGATCATCAAGAATATCAACTTTGGCGGCCGTTCTGCCCTCTTCTTCCTCTTCTTCTTCGTCGACGTCTTTCTTGCCGTCCCGGTAGCGGTCAACCTCCGAGGCCTCAATAATGTCGATCTCCAGACGGCGAAGACGTGTCAGGATCAGGTCGAGTTCGTCGGCGTCCGTGACTCCCTCCGGTAACGCTTCGTTCAGATCGTCGAACGTGAGATAGCCTTGTTCTTTCGCTAGCTTGATCAGCTCGCGGATACGGGCTTGAACTTCAACCGTCGAATACAAACCGCTCACTCCGATCGCCGGCATTGAAAGAGATCCATTGCCTCCAACTAACGAAGACTTTTTGCGCGAACGCTTCCGCCCGGTGAGTCGCCGCCCTTTGCTGTGATTTCCTTGTGAATTCAAACGCTTTTTCGATGCACCATGGCTTCGGTTGCCTTTAAGCCGACCAGCCGACGACTGTCGGCTGCCCCCCCTTCGTTTCGAATGCCTTGCCAAGTTTGTTCGGTTAAGGATTTGGTCTAAGACCTTCGGCCTGCCACGCGGCAGTCGAGGACACCTAAGTGTCCCCCCCGCCGACGGGCCGCCAAAACTCGTGGAGCTGTTCCTGCAGGTCAAGAATTTGTTTTTGCAAATTTAGGACCTCACCGGCGCTCAAACCCGGGACTTTGATTCGGTTTTTTGCTGTCTCCAAACGACGACGCACGACACTCTGGCAGGTTCCCTGCCACCACTTCTCGACCATTGTTCCTGAGGTTGCGGGCATCTTTTGCATCAACCACGAGGAAATAAGCCGTTCTTCGTCTGGCGAAAGAGTAGCCATGAACGCGTTGAGTGACGCAGTGTCGTCCGGGTCGAGTTTGCTTTCGAGAATCCGAATCAGAATTTCCGTGTCCGGTACTTGCTCGAGAATCTCGCGCCACTTTTGCGCGCGAAGAAAATCTCGGGCCTCTGTGTTGCGCAATGCCAGCAGGCAAAGCATCACAACATCATGCGGTGGACTGGCCGCGGCACGAGCTTCCGTCGGGCTTGAGTTCACAGAACCGCCAGCCGTGCGCGCGCGCTTTGCCAGCAGTGATTCGAAATCCGCCGGCACAATCCCGAGGCGCGCCGATGCCTTGTTCACAACCTCTCCTCGCAGGACGGGATCGTGCACTCGCGACACCGTTCCCGCCAAATTGCGCGCGGCTTGAATCTTTGCGCTCATGGAAGCCAAATCGATGTTCGCAATCTCTCGCTCGATCCAGTAATCAAAAAAATCTCGCGCGTTCGCTATGCGTTTTTCGAATTGCTCCTGTCCGTCGCGGCGAACAAGCGAATCCGGATCTTCGCCAGGCGGTAACTCCACAACGCGGATGAAAAAATCGTTTTCGAGCAGTGCATCGAGCGAGCGCTCGGCGGCCTTGGCGCCGGCGGCATCGGAATCAAAACAGAGCACTACTTGGCTCACGTACCGCTTCAGGATGCGTGCCTGACTGCCTGTGAACGCAGTCCCCTGTGGCGCGACGACATTCGTTATCCCTGCCTCGAACAAACTGATCAAATCGAGCTGGCCTTCGCAAACAATCGCACAGTTCGCTTCAATCAATGCGCGCTTGGATTTATGCAATCCAAAAAGGACGTTGCCCTTTCGAAAGAGCACCGTCTCCTTCTCCTGGAGATCTTCGGTGGGTGGCGCAACGCGGGTCTCGGGTGAATTCAGATATTTCGCTGCGCCTTCCTCTTGTGTCAGCAATCGTCCGCTGAACGCGATGACTTCGCCCACGTCGTTGCAGATGGGAAACATGATCCGCCCGCGAAAACGATCATACGAACTTTGAGGTTTGAGGTTTGAGGTTTGATTTTCGTCCTTCGTTTTGACAAGGCCGCTCGCTAGCAGATCGCGCTGTTCGTACCCATGCGTCCGCGCCCAATTACCGAACGCGTCCCATTCATCCGGGGCGTAGCCAAGCTGCCAGCGTTTCGCGATTTCGGCCGTGATTCCGCGTTGCCTCAAATATTTCCGGGCGGGTTCCCCGATTTCCCTCTTGATCAGATTCTCGTGGAACCATTCCGCAGCTTCGGCATGTAACTTTATTAATTTGCGGCGCGTTTCGTATTGTCGACTTTCGTCTCCCGCGCCATGTTTTTCGACGATGGTAATCCCGGCGCGCGCGGCGAGTTTTCGTGCGGCTGCTGGAAAATCGATGTGCTCGTAATCCATTACGAACCTGAAGACGCTGCCGCCTGCGCCGCATCCAAAGCAATGAAATGTCTGCCGACCCGGGCTTACAATGAACGACGGTGTTTTTTCCTGATGAAACGGGCAGAGGGCCTTGAAATTCGTTCCCGCACGTTTCAGCGGGAAATACGAACCAATCACTTCGACGATGTCATTTGCCGCCGCTACTTGCTCGATTGTTTCTGATGGAATTGCCACAGAGAAACTGCCAAGCTATCCGCGCCTGACCAATTGAAAACATGAAGATGTTCGCGATCAGCATTTGCGTCGCCTGTGTCCTTGGCGTTTCCGGGTCTGCTTTGGCCCGCGAAACGATTCAAAAAGGCGACGTTGTCGTGGTGCCTGTGCACGGTGAAGTCTCGCCGTCGCTGCTAACATTCTTGCGACGGGCGGTGAAAACGGCCGAGAGCAACGACGCCTCGGCCATCGTTCTCGACGTGAACACCTACGGCGGCCGCCTCGACACGGCGACCGAGATCGTCAATGCGCTCAATCAAATCAAAATTCCCACCTACACGTTCATCAACACGAACGCAGGATCGGCTGGCGCCCTCATTGTGATCGCCACGCAACACATCTACATGGCGCCAGTGAGCGCAATTGGGGCAGCTGCACCGATCCTTTCGACGGGAGAAGATTTGCCCGCCACGGCAAAGGAAAAAACAATTTCGTACTGGTCTGCACTCGTCCGCGGCTCGGCTATCAAGAACGGCCACAATCCCGACCTCGCTGAAGCCTTCATGAACAAAGAGAAGGAAG
>Ga0207678_10006787_pt1 | contig 10150 bp, 7 predicted proteins | sample KBSC63metaG_FD_184319 | JGI IMG/M metagenome (GOLD analysis project Ga0207678, IMG submission 184319) | Corn rhizosphere microbial communities from Kellogg Biological Station, Michigan, USA - KBS C6-3 metaG (SPAdes) (version 2) | ecosystem: Host-associated > Plants > Roots > Rhizosphere > Soil ...
AGTTCCGCCGGGTGCCGGCTGCCGTGCGCGGCGTCCACGGTCGGCCGACATTGATCCAGAACGTCGAGACCCTGGCCCGGACGGCGATGATCGCACGAAGTGCTTCAGGCCGACCGGCGGCAGCGCGGCTGTTCACGATCGCCACCGCCGGCGAGCGCACAGTCATCGAGGTGGCGGGCACGACGACGCTCACCCAGGCGATCGACAGCGTCCTCGGACCGCGTCCCCATCAGGCCGCGCTGGTCGGGGGGTACGGCGGCACCTGGGTTAGTTGGCAGGTGCTGTCCTCGCTGCCGGCCAACGAGCGAGCGGCTCGGGCCCAGGGGCTGTCGCTCGGAGCGGGGGTCTTGCTTCCATTGGGCACGCAGGGCTGCGGGCTGGCGGAAGCGGCGGCCATCGCCGAGTTCTTGGCCGCCGAAAGCGCCCGGCAGTGCGGACCCTGCCGGTTCGGGCTACCCGCCTCAGCCGAAGCGTTGACATCAATCGTCGACCTTCGGGCCCGCTCCGCGGAGGTAGGGCGGCTGGCCGGCATGCTCGGGGAAGTGTCCGGACGGGGCGCCTGCCACCATCCGGACGGCGCAGTCCGGATGATTCGCAGCGCCATGGCCACCTTTGCGTCGGACGTTCACTCGCACGTCGCCGGCAGCGGCTGCCGGCACGGGGGCGACGATCAGTTCTTTCCCACCCCGGTCGGGGACTGAGCACGTGGGTGCCCACCGACGTCACCGCGAAGACCATGGCCGGCTGCGCGTCGATCCGGTGCAGTGCGAGGCGGTGGGGATTTGCCTGCACGTGGCTCCGACGCTAATTCGCGCTGATCGTTGGGGATTTCCTATCACCGCGCCTGATCTTTCCGGCCGGGCTGATCATCGCGCGGCTCGGGCGGCGGTCGCGGCGTGTCCCCGTCGGGCACTGTTCATCGAGACCCCGCTCGGTACCGATTGATATGCATATTCCGCGGGCGGGACACCGGAATATGCATACTAATTGCGCTCGGCGGCCCTCAGATGCCAGCGGCAGCCTTGCGGGCCCGATAGGCGGCGACGGCCGCTCGGTTGCCACAGCCCGCCTCGCAGAAGCGCTTTGACCGATTCTTGGACAGATCGATGACCACATTCGAGCACGTCGGGAAGGCGCAGATCCGCAGCCGGGACAACTCCTTGCCGCGTACGACGTCGACGAACGCCATCGCGGCCTCGACTGCCATCCTGGTGGCAAGTGGCGCGTCCGGCGGCGTCGCGTGTAGGTGGTAGTCCCACCTGTCGTGGCGGACCAGCTGCGGCAGCGCGTTGGCCTCGCGCAGCAGGCCATTGATGATCTCGACGACGATCTCCTCGTCGACCTCCCACAGCCGCCGCAGTCGAGGGCGCAGCTCGCGTACCGCGCGCAGCTCCGCTTCGTCTCGCCGGCGATCACCCGTCCACCCCCAGGCCCGGACGAATTCATCGAGCGCCGCGATGTCGGGCAGGTGCTCGTCGTCCCCGTCGTCGGTGTTGACCAGGGCCGCCGCGGCCGCAAGTGCAACCTCCGTGTCATGAGCAAAAATCAAGTTGACTCCTGTCACGGGCTTCACTAGTCTCGGGACTGTCATCAGCATACATGTCTTTGACTAATGACAGGGGCCTTCGATGCGTACGCACCACGCCGGTCTCGTCTTAGCCATAGCGTCCGCCGCGACCTTCAGCACCTCGGGTTCGTTCGCGCATTCACTCATCGACTCGGGCTGGACGCCGGGCGCGGCCGTCGCGGCCCGCATCAGCGTGGCTGCGGTCGTTATCGCGATTCCGGCCCTCGTCGCGATGCGCGGCCGATGGGCGACGCTGCGACGTAACGGCGTCGGCCTGGTGGGATACGGGCTGGTCGCCGTCGCGGGTGCGCAGCTGTGCTTCTTCAACGCGGTCGAGCACCTGTCGGTAGGCGTGGCACTGCTGCTCGAGTACCTGGGCACTGTGCTCGTGGTCGGCTGGATGTGGTTACGGCACGGACAGCGTCCACATCGGCTCACGGCGATCGGATCCGCGATAGCACTAGCCGGGCTGACGCTCATCCTGGACGTATTCGGCGACAACCATCTCGATCCGGTCGGCGTGCTCTGGGGTCTGGGTGCCGCCATCGGACTGGCCGTCTACTTCGTCGTGTCCGCGCGCAACGACGGCGAGCTGCCTCCGATAACGGTCGCGGGTGGCGGGATGGCGGCAGGCGCTGTCGCACTACTAGCCCTCGGCGCGGTCGGAGCATTGCCGATGCACGCGAGGTTCGGCACCGTCGAGTTCGCCGGCCATCGCACGAGCTGGCTCGTTCCGGTGCTGGGTCTGTCCCTCGTGGCCGCCGCCTTTTCCTACGTCGCCGGCATCAGCGCGGCCCGTCGGCTGGGCGCCCGGCTGTCGTCTTTCGTCGGGCTGACCGAGGTGGTCTTCGCCGTGCTGGTGGCCTGGGTGCTGCTGGGGGAGTTGCCGACGAGCGTGCAGCTGCTGGGCGGTGTCGCGATCGTAGCCGGGGTGGCGCTGGTGCGAGCGGACGAGGGCCGGGCGGTTCCCGCTGTCGCCGACGCGGGGACGGGATTGTCCGCCGAACCACTGGAACCATCGCGGATCTAACGGCCCCGTCAGGCGAGGGCAGCCGCCACCGGACTCTCAACCGGCACGTCGACGGTCGCGACCGTCCCACCCGTCGGCCCGGGCACCAGGCTCAAGTGCCCGTCCGCCGCCTCGAGGCGGACTCGATATGACTCCAGCCCGATATGCCCTTCGGCCAGCCGGGTGGCCAAGACACCATCGGCAAGACCGGCACCGTCGTCGGCGACCACCAGTACAGCCCGGTCGCCCCGCAAGGAGAGGCGCAGGTCGAGCCGGCGGGCGTTGGCATGCTTCACGACGTTCGTCACGAGCTCTCGGGCGGTCGTGAACAGCAGCATGTCGATCGGGGTACGAGTGTCGGCGGGCCAGTCGTCGACGTCGAGAGAAGCCGCCAGGCCGGCCCTCGGCGCCGCCGTAGTAAGGAGGCTGTCCAAGGCGCGCGGCAAGCCGGACTGCTCCAGCACGGCGGGATGCAACTCCGTGACGGTGCTCCGCAACAGTTTCGACGACTCGGCGAGCGCCTGGTCGAGCCGGTCCAGCGCCGCCCGGCTGTCTCCGTCGCGCAGATCTTCGAGATCGAGCCTCGCCCCGAGCACGTACTGCAACGCGCCATCGTGCAAATGCTCGGCCAGGTTGCGCCGCTCGCGTTCCTCGATGCTCATCAGCTCGGCCAGCAGGCTCGATCGGTCAGCCGCGAGCCGCCCAATGGTCAGCACGCGGGAGCGCTGGATCGCCGAGAGCCACACCGCAGCGGCCGATAAGCAGGCAATGACGAACGACCGCATGATCAGCGACTGGGAGGGCTCGTCGTTCGCGCCCTGCGTCACGATGCATACGACCACGTAGCACGCGGTCGTCGGGGCGACGACGCTCAGACAGACCCAGGGCCGCAACTGGACGGCCGCCAGTAGCGGGATGAGGAAGAACCCACGCTGCAACGTGTCCGTTGTCCAGTCGTCCGGCGCCACTACCCCGGTAAATATGGACAGCGTGCTGAGCGCGGCGACGTCGATATACAGAGCGAGCCAGGCGTAGCGGACCGGGCCGTCGCCGCCCTGGCGAATCCACGCGGCGACACCGGCAGCGATCAGCGCGTACAGGATGGCAATCGCCCAGCATGTGGGCCCACCGGTCGACGGCGGGACGAGCCCAAGCGTGAACAGCACGAAGATGACCAGGGCGCCACGGAGCCAGACCTGGAGCCAAATACCCCGCATTGCGTGCTCTACCACGATCGGGCGCACCTCAGGGCTCAACGACCGGAAGAACCCCGAAGCGAAAGGTCTCATGGCGTCCTCCCCTGCGCGGCCGGTCCCTCAGCGTGACACACGGTTAACTGGTCCGTCGGCGAGGTGCGACGCCTCGCAGACGGCGCACTAACATGTGCGCGTGCGGATGTCTGACCCGCGGGTGACGGTCGTCGTCGTCGACGACCACCCGTTCTTTCGCGACGGCGTGATCCGCGGGTTGACCAACAGCGGCCGAGTGGACGTTGTCGGCGAGGCCGAGAACGGCCGCGACGCACTCGACCTCATTCGCCGCGAAGAACCGGCCGTTGCTGTCGTCGACTACCAGATGCCGGAAATGGATGGAGTGGCCGTCGTGCACGCCGTGGTGCGCGATCATCTGCCGACGCGGGTGCTGCTGCTGTCGGCGGTCACAGATAGCGCCGTGGTCTTCCGGGCCCTCGAGGAGGGAGCCGCTGGCTACCTGTCGAAAGATGCCCGGCGCGGCGAGATCGTCGATGCGGTGATGCGGGTCGCCGCCGGGCACACCGTGGTCCCGGCCGAGCTGGCCGGGGCGCTGGCCAGCCAGATCCGGATGCGCGCGTCCTCGAACACGCCGGTGCTGAGCGAGCGGGAGCAACAGGTTCTCCGGGGCTTTGCCCGTGGCTTGTCCATCCCGCAAGTCGCGCAGGAGTTGTTCATCGGCGCGAGCACTGTCAAGACGCATACGCAGCGGCTCTACGAGAAGCTCGGCGTGTCCGACCGGGCCGCTGCCGTCGCGGAAGCCATGCGGCAGGGACTCTTGGAATAGCCCGGCCGGGCGAGCCGAAGCGGCCCGCCCGGGGCTACTACTCGTAAGCCAACGCGTCGAGCGGATTGAGTCGAGCCGCCCGCCGAGCCGGGAAGATCGCGGCGAAAAGGCCCACAATGATCGCGATCACCAGGAAGATGATGAGCTGCGGCACCGGCACCACGAAGCTGGTGAAGTCCAGCCGAGAGGTAAGCAGACCGGCCAGCACCAATCCGAGAACGATCCCGATCACCGCTCCGATCAATGCGGTGATGACACTTTCCTGCCTGATCATTTGGCGGGTCTGTCGCCGGGTCAATCCAATCGCCCGCAGCATGCCGACCTCGCGCGTCCGCTCGAACACGGTGAGCACGAGCGTATTGACGATCCCGAACAGGCTGACCACCACCGAGAGCGCCAGCAACACGTACAGGATGTTCAATATGTTCTGCAGCCCGCTCACCTGATCCTTCTTGAACTGGCTGCGGGTTGACGCCTTGGCGTTCGGGAAGTCCTTCAACGTGTTCTCGAGGGCCTGGGTGTTCTGGCTGGTCACCCCGCCGGTCATCTTCGCGAACGTGAAGATGTTCAGGGGCTGCGAGTAGTACTGGTCGAACGTCGGCGTCGACATGGTCACAGCACCAAAGGGCGAGCCGCCCGGCGGACTCTTGAAGATTCCGATGATCTTCAGGTTTGCCGTTTTGCCGCTCGGCACCTGAACGGACACGGGTGATCCGATGTCGAGGTGATGGTCCTTGGCGTACTTCTGCTCGACGAACGCTCCGGTCGCGCCGAGTTCGGCGAACACGGCTTGCGAGCCCTTCGTCCAGTCAACCGCCAGTACCTGCCCGGCCTGCTTGTCTACCCCGGTCACCTGCACCGTCGAGCCGAAGACCCGACCTGCGTCGCCCCGTACGCCGGACACGACCTCTGCGCCGGGCGCCGTCGCGGCCGCAGCGGCGACGCTCGGGGGCAGCGGGTCGAAGTTGTTCTGCGCGGTGATGGCGTAGTCCGCGATGAAGATCTGGTCGACGGCATCTTCGAACGGCTTGATGATGCCGGCGGCAAACGTGGCCATGAGTGTCACCAACGCCAAGCCGATCATCAACGCAGCCGCCGTCGCGGCCGTTCGTTGCGGGTCGCGCTCGCTGTTCTGGGCGCCCAGGTTCGTGGTCGACCGGTCGGTGATCACTCCGGGGAACTCGACCGGCCAGTCCGGCTGCCACGAGGTGAATCGGCGTCTAGCGGCCATCACGAGGACGATCAGCAGTATCAGCGGATTCAGCACCGCACCGAGGACAAACGCACCGACCCGGCGCCCGGTCGCGCCCGGGCCCCAGGCGCCATACCGCAGCAGCCAATACGGCAACGTGAAGAACGGCCAGACCAATATCGAGAAGACGATGACCGACCAGCGGGCAACCGGATTGGCCACGGCGGCCAGCGGCCGGACCAGCCGCGAAGAGAACAGCGCGACGCCGATGAAAACGAGCAGCGCGCCGCCGAGCATGAAGATCAGGACCTGCGCCGTGCCGAGACCCTTCACGAACAGCCCTACGATAATGCCAGCAAAACCGAGCGCGATCACCAGCGCTGCGCCGATGCCGCGGTACCGGTGGAAACGGCCCGGCGGTAGCGTGGCCCCCTCCTGAACGGCGGCAATAGGGGGCACCCGCGTCGCCCGCAGTGCCGGCCGAAGACTCGCGAGCACCGTGATCACTATGCCCACGACGAGAGCGACGACGATCGTGCGGGTTTGGAACACCAGACCGTTGTTCGGCAGCGTCACGCCGAACGAATCGAAGAGCTTGAACAGTCCAATGGCCAGCAGCAGCCCCAGCAACAGGCCGCTGACCGACGCGAGCACACCCATGATCACGGACTCGAGGATGACGCTTCGCAACACCTGACGCCGGGATGCTCCGAGCGTGCGGAGGGTTGCGAACTCGCGGGTGCGCTGCGCGATCGTGATCGACAACGAATTCGCGATCACGAACGAGCCGACGAACAGCGCGATACCCCCGAAGGCAAGCAAGAAGGTCTGCAGGAACGAGATGAAGCCCGTGGTGTCCTCGGCGTTCTTGGCCGCCTGCTCGCTGCCGGTACGGACCTGCGTTCCTGGGGGGATGACCTTCGCGACCTGGCTTTCCAGTTGCTTCGGGGACACGCCGGGCTTGGCCGCAACCAGAATCTGATCGAGCTGGCCCCGCTTGTCGAACAGGGTCTGAGCCGTGTTCAGGTCGAATCCGGCAATCGTGGCACCGCCGATGGACGACACAGCGCCGAAGTTCACCAGTCCGGAGATGCGAAATTCGCGCACCGGCCCACGGGACTGCACTCCGATTCGCTGGCCAACCGCGAAGTGCTTCTTGTCCGCGGTGCCGCGATCGATGACCACCTGGCTCGGTTGCGGCCACGCGCCCGCCACCAGGGTGAGCGTATTGAATTCGGGTTTCGCCGGATCGACGCTGAAGCCGAGATTCGGCGCTCCACCAAAGGTGATCGCCTTGCCGTCGGAACCGATCAGGTGCGCGTCGCCCTGGACCTGGCCGACGGCCGACTTTACGTCGGGCAGGGCCGTGATCCGGTTCAGGACGGCCTCGTCGAACGAGGGCGCCGAGTTGGCACTGTTCCCTTGGTCGCTCGCCGAGAATGCCGGCTTGCCCGTGACCGCGACGTCGGTGTTCTTGTAGGTCTCCTTGAAGATCGAGTTGAATGCCGTCGAGATCGAGTCGGTGAGCACGTACGTGCCGCTCACCAGAGCAACGCCGAGCACGACGCCGAGCGCGGTGAGAATAGTCCGGAGCTTGCGGGCCAACAGCCCGCGCACCGCGAACTTGATCACCGGTACTCCAGCTGCTCGACCGCAGCGCGTATGTCGTGCGCCGTCGACCGGGGCAGGGCCTCGACGATGAGGCCGTCCGCCAGGAGGAGCACCTGATCGGCCATCGCGGCCGCCAGCGGGTCGTGGGTCACCATTACGGTCGTTTGCCCGTATTCGTCCACGGACGAGCGCATCAACTCCAGGATGTCAGCACTCGATCGGGAGTCGAGATTGCCGGTTGGCTCGTCGGCGAAGACGACGGTCGGCCGAGAGACCAGGGCCCGCGCGATGGCGACGCGCTGCTGCTGCCCGCCGGACAGCTCGGCGGGACGATGCGACAGCCGATCGGACAGGCCGACCCGGTCGATGAGCTCGTCGAACCAGGCCTCGTCCGGTTTGGTCCCGGCGATGGTGAGCGGGAGCAGGATGTTTTCGCGCGCGGTGAGCATCGGCAGCAAGTTGAAGAACTGGAACACGAAACCGATGTGTCGTCGCCGAAGCTTGGTCAGGTCCGCGTCGCCCAGCGTGGTGATCTCGGTGTGATCGATCTCCACCGACCCCGTGGTCGGCCGATCCAACCCGGCCAGGATGTGCATGAGCGTTGACTTGCCGGATCCGGACGGCCCGACGACGGCGGTCAGCTGCCTCACCGGTATGTCTACGGTCACGCCGCGGAGGGCGGACACGGCCGTGTCACCCTCGCCGTACACCCGGGTGATGTCTCGCGCCGTGACGACCGAATCGTTCACCACCGCGACCGCGGCGTACTCGTTGGTCATGTGACTCCCCTAGTCGTTCCCTCGACTAGGACAACACACTTCCCCCAGTGATACCCCGGTGTCGATGTTATTTGTGCATATTGCCACCGTAGGGTCGATGACATGCGGGTCGCGTTGTTCGCCACGTGCCTCGTGGACGGGCTCTTCCCGGACGTAGGCAAGGCGACGGTGCGCTTGCTGCGTCGGCTGGGGCACGAGGTCGTGTTCCCGATGAGCCAGACCTGCTGCGGACAGCTGCTGATCAACACCGGCTATCCGCGCGAAGCCCTCCCGCTCATCCGCAACCATGTCCAGACCTTCCTCGATTACGACGCCATCGTGGTTCCGAGCGCTTCGTGCACGGCGTCGATCCGCCATCAGCACGAGACGACGGCACAGGAGGTCGGCGACGTCCAGCTGGCCGAGGCGGCGAAGATCGTGGGACGCCATACCTTCGAGCTGTCGGAGTTTCTCGTCGACGTGCTGGAGGTCACGGACGTCGGCGCCTACTTTCCGCACCGGGTCACGTACCACCCGGCGTGCCACGGGTTGCGCGCGCTCAAGGTCGGGGAACGTCCGCTGCAACTGCTTCAGGCGGTTCGTGGAATCGACCTGGTACCGCTGCCGGACGCGCGATCATGTTGCGGTTTCGGCGGAACCTTCGCGCTGAAGAACCCCGACGTGTCGACGGCGATGCTGGCGGACAAGATGAGCGCGGTTCTCGATACCGGAGCGGAGATCTGCACCGCGAACGACGCCTCGTGCCTTATGCACATCGGCGGCGGACTATCCCGGCTGAACACCGGAGTGCGCACCATGCACTTGGCCGAGATCCTGGCGGCAACGGACGAGGTGCCGTGATGGGCGCCGACCTGCCAAGGGCGCCGGCCGGGGTCGGCCAGCTGCGCGGTAGAAGATCGTTCCCAGCCGCTGCGCGAGAAGCGGTGAGCAACGCTCAACTGCGTCGCAACGTCGGTGCGGCGACCGCCACGATCCAGGCCAAGCGGGCGGAGGTCGTGAACGAGTTGCCCGACTGGGCGGAGCTTCGTGCAGCCGGCGCGGCGATCAAGGACGACGTGCTCGCTCATCTCGACCAATACCTCGTCCAGCTCGAGACGCAGGTCACCGCCCGCCGGGGCACCGTGCACTGGGCGCGGGACGCCGTCGAAGCGAACCGGATCGCCGTCGACTTGGTGCGCCGAGCCGGCGCGTCTGAGGTCGTCAAAGTGAAGTCGATGGCGACCCAGGAGATCGGTCTCAACGACGCGCTGGCCGGCGCCGGAATCACCCCATGGGAAACGGACCTGGCCGAGCTCATCGTCCAGCTCGGGCAGGACACGCCGAGCCACATTCTGGTGCCGGCAATCCATCGCAACCGGGCCGAGATCCGCGACATCTTCCGTCGCGCGATGCCCGGCGTCGACCCCGACCTGACCGACAGCCCGGCCGCGCTGGCCGAAGCCGCCCGGCGGTACCTGCGGCAGAAGTTCCTGACCTCCGACGTCGCGATCAGCGGTGCCAACTTCGCGGTTGCCGAGACCGGGACGCTTGTCCTGGTCGAGTCCGAGGGAAACGGGCGCATGTGCGTCACGCTTCCGCGAATGCTGATCACGGTCATGGGGCTGGAAAAGCTGGTACCACGCTGGCGCGATCTCGAGGTGTTCCTGCAGCTGTTACCGCGATCGTCGACCGGGGAGCGGATGAACCCCTACACGTCGATGTGGACAGGGGCGACCGAGGGACAAGAGTTTCACCTGATACTGCTGGACAACGGCCGAACGGCCACGCTCGCGGATCCGCGCGGCCGGGACGTGTTGCGCTGCATTCGCTGCTCGGCCTGCCTGAACGTCTGTCCGGTCTACACGCGGACCGGCGGGCATGCGTACGGCTCGGTGTACCCGGGTCCGATCGGTGCGGTCCTGTCGCCGCAACTGACCGGGGTGGCGGCCAATGCAAGCCTGCCGTTCGCTTCGTCG
>Ga0207678_10006790_pt1 | contig 10148 bp, 7 predicted proteins | sample KBSC63metaG_FD_184319 | JGI IMG/M metagenome (GOLD analysis project Ga0207678, IMG submission 184319) | Corn rhizosphere microbial communities from Kellogg Biological Station, Michigan, USA - KBS C6-3 metaG (SPAdes) (version 2) | ecosystem: Host-associated > Plants > Roots > Rhizosphere > Soil ...
AATTTCGAATAGCTATGGCGGTTCGGATTCGACATCGCTGGCGCAATATGACTCAACCTACAGCGCCAATAACATCGCGATCACTGCGAGCACGGGCGACAGCGGCTATGGCGCGCAGTTCCCGGCCACTTCGCCGGGCGTGGTTGCGGTCGGCGGCACGAGCTTGAACAAGAGCGGCAGCGGCTTCACCGAAAGCGCGTGGAGCGGTGCCGGCAGCGGATGCGGCCTCGGCCATGCCAAGCCGAGCTGGCAGACCGGAGTCACCGATGCCTGCGCGGGACGCATGGAAGCGGACATCTCGGCCGTTGCCGACCCGAACACGGGTGTCGCGGTCTACGGTCCGTCGAGCCGCCGCGCCTCGAGCTGGATGGTGTTCGGTGGAACGAGCGCTTCGGCCCCGCTGATCGGCGCCCTGTTCGCTCTTCGCAACGGCGCCATCAACGCCGCGTCGTCGATCTACTCCCACACCGGGAACCTTCACGACGTGACCACCGGCAGCAACGGCAACTCCTGCCCGGTCAATTACTATTGCCATGCCGGACCCGGCTACGACGGCCCAACGGGTCTCGGTACGCCGAATGGCACGGCGGCATTCAGTAACTGATCGTCCAGACCCTGGTGCGGGCTGTGCTTCGGTGCAGCCCGCACTTTTCCCGATTGAACTCCATGAAACCCGGCTCGGCGCCTAGAATTCTCCGTCGCGTGATGCTTGTGCTGGCGCTCGTGTCAGCGGCACCTTTCTTCGCGCCCGCCTCTGTGTCGGCGCAGACGGCGCCGGTCCCACGCCCGGTCGCGCTCACCAAGGTCGACCTCGTCAGCCAGAGCCCGACGGAAACGCATTTCCAGCTTACGCTCCAGCCGACCGCCAACCCGTTCCAGGCGCTCGCCAACGATCCGCGCGATCCCGCTCTCGCGCTCGCGCTCGCCACCCGCAGCGCGTCCGCGGTCGCACCGCGCGGCCTCAATGGCCTCGTCCGGTCGGTCCAGTTCGTCCAGGCCGAAGGCGTCCTGGTGCTCCATTTCATCGTCAACACCAACGCGACGATCACCGCCTCGCGCAATGGCGACCAGCTGATCGACGTCATCGTCAGCAGCGGCTCCGCAGCCGCCCAGAATGGAGGTGCCGCACCACCGACCCCGAACGGGCCCGCGCAGTTCGTCGGGCCGCCCGTGGGCCAGGACGGCTATCAGCTCGTCCTCCTGAAATATGCGGACGTGTCGGAAGTGGTCGGCCTGCTCACCGACGGCTCGGTCAAGTCCAATGACGTTTTCATTCCCGAGCAGCCGTCGTTCGGATCGAACAGCCTGACCGGCAACACCTACCAACCGCAACCCGCATCGCAGGCCCCGGGGACGACCGACGCGCCGCTGGGCGAATCGATCAACGCCTCGATCGCCATCGACCGCCGGCTCAACGCAATCTGGCTGCGCGGCTCGCCCGACGAGATCGCGCGGTTGAAGGCGATGATCGCGATGATCGACATCCCCGTCGACAGCGTCATCCTCGAGACGCAAATGGTCGAGCTCACGGAGTCCGGATCGAAAGACCTCGGCATCGACTTCACCAACGCCAACGGGCAGCTTGGGGTCGCGACCTTCCAGTCCGGCCAGTTCATCCCGCCCGGAGTTCCGGCGGGCAATCACCTTAGCAGCTTCCAGTTCCAGGCCGCGCTCTACGCCGAAATTCGCAAGGGGAACGGCCGGATCGTCTCCAAGCCGAGGATCGCCGCGCAGAGCGGCTCGACCGCCAAGATCATCACCGGCGATGCGCTGCCGATCCTCACTGCGATCACTCTCTCCGGCGTCAACGGCGTGTCGCAGCAGGTGCAATATGTGAACGTCGGGGTGACCCTGCAGATCGCGCCACGGGTCAGCGCCGACGGCTTCGTCACCAGCCATGTTTATGCGGTCGTCTCCAGCGTGACCGGCTTCAGCCAGGGCTATCCCACCATCAGCCAGCGCCAGGCCGAAACCTCGGCGACCGTGCGCGACGGCGATTCGTTCGTCATCGGCGGCCTGACGCAGGACGAGAACATTACCAATAAGGGCAAGGTCCCGATCCTCGGCGACATCCCGATCATCGGCGAAGCGTTCAAGAATACGCACAACACCCGCGCCCGCACCGAGCTCTACATCATCGTCACGCCGCATATCGTCCATCGCGTCGGCACGCAGGCGCTGACCGAGGCGCGGCAGGAGCCCTATGATTCGCAGCCGGTCACGACGGTTCCCGCACCCGCCGGCACAGTGACCTACGTGCCGATCCAGCCGCCGGCCGACATCCCGAACGGCAACCCGCTGGAGCCGCCGCACCAATAAGGCTGCTAAGCGGTCGCGACGGTCATCCGCGGAACGAGAATGGTCGGCGAGTCGACGCCGCGGCGGAATTCAAGGTCCGAACCGGGCTCGAGCGTCGCGAACATATCGATCAGGTTCGACGCGATGGTGATCTCCTGGACGCTTGGCCCGATCTCGCCGTCGCGGACCAGGAAACCCGCCGCTCCACGGCTGTAGTCCCCCGTTACCGGGTTGACGCCCTGGCCGATCAGCTCGGTCACCAGCAGCGCCTCGGGAAAGGCGGCAAGGAGCTCCTCGCGGCTGCGCTCGCCCGCCGCCAGGTAGAAATTGCTCGGCGAGACTCCGGGCGCACCACCGACCGACCGCGACGAATGTCCGGTCGGCTCGATCCCCAATTGGCGCGCCGACGCGCTGTCCGCCATCCACGTCTGCAAGACTCCGTCGGCGACGATGTCCTGCCGCCGCACCCGCATCCCCTCGCCATCGAAAGGCCGCGAGCGAAGGCCACGGTGGCGGATCGGATCGTCGACGATGCGGACGCGCTCGGCGAAAACCCGCTTACCCAACCTGTCCTCGAGGAAGCTCGACTTGCGCGCGACGGACGAGCCGGCGATCGCACCGGCGAAATGGCCAAGCAGGCTGCCCGCGACCCGCGGATCGAAAAGCACGGGCATCGGCCCCGATTTCGGACGAACGGGATTGAGACGAGCGACGGCGCGCCGCCCGGCCTCTCGGCCAATGGTCTCCGGCGCTTCGAGGTCGTCCGCGTGGCGGGTTGAATGCGACCAGCTATCGCGCTGCTTGCCCGCGCCTTCGCCGGCAACGACGGAGACCGAGCAACCCCGCCCGGTCGCATGATAGGATCCCCCGAAGCCGTGCGATGTCGCAAGGGCAATGGTGGCAACGGATTCGCTGGCGCCCGCACCGCTCGAATTGGCGACGCCCTCCACACCGAGCGCGGCTTTCTCGGTCGCCAGCGCTCGTGCCCGCAACTCTGAAGGATCCGGCTCGACACTGTCGAACGAATCCAGCTCCGCGAATGGCGGCGCGGCGAGAAGCTCCGGCGGAGCGTAACCCGCGAACCGATCTTCCGGTGCTTCGGCGGCCATCGCCAGCGCCCGCTTGACCAACTCGTCGAACGCCTCTGTCGACAAATCGGACGAGGCGACGGACGCCGGCCGGGCGCCAAGGAAGACGCGTAGCCCGATCTCCTCGCCTTCGGAGCGCTCCACATGGTCAAGCTCGCCAAGGCGCACCTGCACCTCGGTCGAGCGGCTGCCGAGGTAAATGGCGTCGGCTGCGTCCGCACCGGCGCGAACTGCGTGCTCGACGAGCCGCTCCGCCGCCGTCCGGGCTTGGTCCTTCGAAAGCATGGCCGCGCGTTAGCGGCTGGAAAGGCCGACGACCAGCATGGCCAGGATCACCAGCAGCCCGCAGGTCCGGTTGGAACGGAACAGCCTGAGAGCGCCCTCACCGTCCTTCGGATCGGCCCGCAGCGACTGGTCGCCGAGATGGATTGCCGCCGGAACAAGCGCGACGAGCGCAAGCCAGTCCGGCCGAACCATCCAGATGGCCGCGCCCCACAGCGCGAGCGCGATGGCGTAGAAGATGCCAACTCCAAGTGCGGCCTTGTCGCCGAGCCGGCGGGCGCTGCTCTTCACGCCGACGAGCGCATCGTCCTCGATATCCTGGATGGCGTAGAGCGTGTCGTAGCCGACGACCCAGGCGATGCTACCGAACCAGAGCAGAATCGGCGGCCAGTCGAGGCTCCCGTGAACTGCCGGCCAGCCGACAAGTGCGCCCCAGGAGAAAACGAGCCCGAGCCATGCCTGCGGCCACCAGGTGATTCGTTTCATGAACGGGTAAGCGGCGACCGGAGCGATGCTGACCAGCGACACGATCTGTGCAATCCGGCCGAGTTGCAGCAGCACGACGAGCGCCACCGCCAACAGCATCGCGATCAGGATCCACGCGCTTGCGACCGACACGCGCCCGCTCGCCAGCGGCCTCAGCCGGGTCCGCTCGACGCGGACGTCGAGCTTACGGTCGACGATGTCGTTATAGACGCAGCCGGCGCTCCGGGTCGCGAATGCGCCGAGGGCGAGCCACAGGAACAGGTCCCAACGCCCCCACACGCCGGCAAGCGCAACGCTCCACGCGCACGGCCAGTAGAGCAGCCATGTCCCGATCGGCCGGTCGAGGCGCATGAGCGAGGCAAAGGGCCGAAGCGGCGGCGGCAAAGCGCCGATGAAGCCGCGACGTTCGCTGTCGGGGACGATTTCCGTGGTGGCGGTCACGCGTCGTCTCTCGCATTCCGAGAGGCGGGCCTCAAGTCGCTCGAATCTGATGCAGATTGTGGATGAAAATTATCCAAAGGCGTCGCATCCAAAACTTCCGATGAGCGTTGTGGCACCGTAACGACGACCGATAACGGCCGCGCAACCTGGAAAGTGCGGCGATGTACGAGGCCTATTTCACCAAGCGCCTCCTGGAGGCGCTGACGTTAGCAGACGAGGCGGACGACGCCGGCGAGCGCTGCGTACACCTGAAGACCTCGCGTTATTATCGCGATCTCCTCGAGCTCCCCGACAAGCGCGACTCCGTCCGCCATCCCACGCACATTCGCGCGACCGTTCGGCACGGAACGCACTGGAAACGGACATATGTTACGGACCTTTCGACTTCCGGTTTCCGGATTGAGCTCGATGAAAAGTTTACCGCGGGCACGCCGGTCGCGCTGCAGATGGACGGCTTGTCGGCAATCGACGGATTCGTGGTCTGGCAAGCCGGCGACCAGGTCGGCTGCAAGTTCGCGCATGAAATTCATCCTGCGCTCGTCGACGCAGCCATTGCGCTCGGCAATTGCGCGTAGTGGCGCAGCCGCGCGGCGCCCGCTAATCGGCGGCGATGCCCGCGACGCCCGCCTGGCCCCCGAAAAGCCTGACCCGCCTGTTCGTCCGCGATCCGCTGCACGAGGGCGCGTCCGTCGAGCTCGACCGTGCGCAGGCCAATTATCTCGGCAATGTGATGCGGCTTGGCGGAGGAGACGAGCTGCTGTTGTTCGACGGACAATCCGGCGAGTGGCTCGCGAGAGTCGCGGCGGCAGGTCGGAAAACCATGACACTGAGCGTTGAACGGAAGACCCGAGAACCGGAGATCATGCCGGATGTCTGGCTCGCGTTTGCGCCGGTGAAACGCGCGCAGACGGACTGGCTGGTCGAGAAAGCGACGGAGCTGGGCGCGGCGCGGCTGCTTCCGCTGATCACCCAACGGACGATTGTCGACCGGGTAAAGCTCGATCGCCTGGAATCGATCGCCATCGAAGCCACGGAGCAATGCGGACGGACCCGGCTGCCAGGCATCGCGGAGCCGATGCCGCTCAAGACATTCCTTCACGAACGTGATTCGAGGCGAGCGCTTTACTTCGCCGACGAGGGTGGAGGCGAAGCCGCTGCGCAAGCGTTCAGGCCCGGTGCGGCGACGATCCTCACCGGCCCCGAAGGCGGCTTCACCGACGAGGAACGAGCGTCGATCCGCGATGCCGATGGCGCGATCCCGATCTCGCTCGGACCACGGATTCTCCGCGCCGAAACTGCGGCGCTGGCCGCGCTCGCGACCTACATGGCGGTGGCCGGCGACTGCGGGCCATAAGGCAGATTGGTTGCATCATAAGACGGAAGTTCTGGCGTGGCCCGGCGCGCGCGGCTACGGGCGCTGCAGATGACTACCCGGACGGACGATAGCGCAAGCCCTCCCGTGGAAAGCCGCGACGATTTGCTCGCGACTTTCGCAGCCGGAGAAAAAACGCCGCAGGATTGGCGGATCGGCACCGAGCACGAGAAGTTCGTTTTTCGCACCGCGGACCACCGCGCGCCTTCCTATGACGAACCCGGCGGGATCCGCGATCTGCTGATGGGCCTCACGGAGTTCGACTGGAAGCCGGTGATCGAGAATGGCCCAAATGGTCAGCAGAACGTCATCGCTCTGGTCGGTCCCTACGACGGCACCATCAGCCTTGAGCCCGCGGGCCAGTTCGAGCTTTCCGGCGCCCAGCTGGAAAACCTTCATCAGACTTGCGTCGAAGCCGGCCGTCACCTCACCCAATGCAAGGCAATCGGCGACCGGCTGGGGCTAGCCTTCCTGGGTCTTGGAATGTGGCCGGACAAGACCCGCGCCGAGCTGCCGATCATGCCCAAGGGCCGCTACGCCATCATGCTGAACTACATGCCGAAGGTCGGCAATCTCGGCCTCGACATGATGCTGCGCACCTGCACGATCCAGACCAACCTCGATTATTCGTCCGAGGCCGACATGGTGAAGAAGTTTCGCGTCGGGCTCGCGCTTCAGCCGGTCGCGACGGCGCTGTTCGCCAACTCGCCGTTCACCGAAGGGCGTCCCAACGGTTACCTCAGCTACCGCAGCCACATCTGGGAGGACACGGACCCGGATCGCACCGGCATGCTGCCGTTCGTGTTCGAGGACGGTTTCGGCTACGAACGCTACCTCGACTACGCGCTCGATGTGCCGATGTATTTCGTCTACCGCGACGGCAAATACCTTGATGTCGCCGGCGAAAGCTTCCGCTCATTCCTCGAAGGCAGGCTGCCGCAGCTTCCGGGCGAGAAGCCGGTCGTCTCCGACTTCGTCGATCACCTCTCGACCGTCTTCCCGGAAGTCCGCCTGAAGAGCTTCCTCGAGATGCGCGGCGCCGACGGCGGGCCGTGGAGCCGCATCTGCGCTCTTCCCGCGCTCTGGGTCGGCTTGCTCTACAACGGCGTCGCGCTCGATGCCGCGTGGGACCTCGTCAAGGGCTGGAGCATTGAGGATCACGAGCAACTCCGCCGCGACGTTCCCAGGCTAGCGCTGAAGGCGCCCGCACCCGGCGGCGGCACAGTCCTCGACCTTGCTCGCGCCGTGCTCGATATCGCCACCGACGGCCTGACTCGCCGGAAGCGCCTGAACAGCGCCGGCGACAACGAATCCGGCTTCCTCGATCCCCTCAACGAGATCGTCGCCACCGGCAAAACTCCGGCCGAGCGCCTGCTCGACCTCTACAACGGTCCGTGGCAAGGGGACCTCAGCCGCGTCTATTCGGAGTTCAGTTTCTGATGGATATGCAATCGCCGCGCCGCACGCTCTACCCGCCGATTGAGCCATACCAGTCCGGTCATCTCGATGTCGGCGACGGGCACAGCCTCTATTGGGAATTGTGCGGCAACCCGGAAGGCAAGCCGGTCGTCTTCCTTCACGGCGGCCCCGGCGGCGCATCCAGCCCCGATCACCGGCGCCAGTTCGATCCCGACAAGTACAAGATCCTGGTGTTCGACCAGCGCGGCTGCGGTAAGTCGACCCCATTCGCAAGCCTCGACAACAACACGACATGGGACCTGGTCGAGGACATCGAGAAACTTCGCACTCAAGTCGCGGATGTGGAGAAATGGCAGGTGTTCGGCGGAAGCTGGGGCTCGACCCTTTCCATCGCCTACGCCGAAACCCATCCGGAGCGAGTGACAGAGCTGGTGCTTCGCGGCATCTTCCTGTTCCAGCAGTATGAGCTCGACTGGCTCTACAAGAAGGGCGGCGCTTCATCGCTCTACCCCGACAAGTGGGACGATTTCGTCGCGCCCATTCCCGAAGGCGAGCGCGGCGACCTTCTCCAGGCGTATCGCAAGCGGCTGACCAGCGAAAAGATGGACGAGCAGGTCGCGGCGGCGAAAGCCTTCGCGGCGTGGGAAGGCAATGTCGTCACGCTGCTTCCGAACCCGGAGGTGATGGAGGAGTTTACCGATCCCAAGAAAGCGGTCGCGATCGCCCGGATCGAGAACCACTACATGATCAACAAGGGCTGGCTCGGCGAGACCCAGCTTCTCGACGGCGCGAGCAAGCTCAAGGGGATTCCCGGAATCATCGTCCAGGGCCGCCACGATTGCTGCACGCCGCCGCGCGCGGCCTGGGCGCTCAAGCAGGCGTGGCCCGAGGTCGACCTGCAGATCATTCCCGACGCCGGCCACCTATTCAACGAGCCGGGAATCCTCGACGGCCTGATCCGCGCGACGGACCATTTCGCGGACAGATAGCGCCTCGGCTACTGCCCCGGGTGGTAGGTCCGCTCGGTGTGGCCCTTGAGCTGCTCGGGATAGAAATAGACCTCGCGCAAATTGCCGTCGGCGTAGCGCTGCGCTTCGTCGTTGAAATGCGGCGAGTCCGGATGGCCGCTCTCGCCGCCCGCCGTCACCGCGCGGGCGCGAATGCGCTTGCCGAACTCGACCACCGCGACGAAGCTGTTGCCGTTGGTGCCGTACCATTTCTTCGTCCCCGGCTTCCGCGACGCGCCGAATGAGGCCAGCGACCCCCATTTGTTGGAGGTGAAGCCGACAGGAATGCTCGGTGCATTGTCGTCGAAGGGGGAATCGATCTTCGGCGAAATCCGCTGGAAGCGGTTCACGTCGCCCCACGGCGTTTTCCAGGTGCCGAAATCCTTCTCCAGCCGGTCCAGTCCGCGTCCGAACGTGTCGAGCTTCTCCGCCGGCGACAGCTGCTCCATGTGGCGGAACGGGTTCTGGTGATCGTTCCAGTCTCGCGCCATCACCGCCTTCGCCAGCTCCTCGCCCCAGAACTGCGCGACGGTGTTCGGGATCGAGGCGATTCCCCATCTCTTGTCCCAGCTCGTCAACGCCGCAATTGGCTCGGCGAGGCGCGCGCGGCGCGGATCGTTCGCGGGAAGCGCCTGCCACGCAGCCGCGAGCATCGGCACGAGCACCTCGAACGACGGCTGCGCGCTGTCGTAGGCGGCGGTCTGCAGCCGATCGAGGCTCCACGGCCCCGGTTGCGTCAGAAGCCGGGTCGCGTGGATCGTTCGATAGCTCTCGCCTGCGCTGTCGAGATAGGCCGGGAAGTTAGACGGTTTCGGCGAATTCGCGCCCGCCGCCGAATAGAGCCAGTCGTTGCTGTTGAAGACCCAGCCGTTTGCTGGATCGATCGTGTTTGGAAGCTCGGAAACGGGGTGCAGTCCCTTCCAGTCCGTCGCCGGATCGCTGCCGTCCACCGGCCTCGTATAATCGAAGCGATTGTCGCGCTTCGGCATGAACTGCGGCGCAAGCACCGCGATCTGTCCCTTGTCGTCGGCGAACACCGTGTTGTTGGAGCTGTTCGCCTTCAGGTCCGAGATCTTCATGTAGGAGGCGAGGTCGGTGGCCTTGGTGCGAAGGAAGCTCTGCTGAAGCGCCTCCACCGGCCGGTCCATCATCGCGAACGCGATCCAGCGTCCTCCCTCCGACCGGACGATCGGCCCGCGGTGAGTCATCCACGCCGTGAACTGGCGCGAAGCGAGTTTGCCGTCGCCGGTGCGATAGCGGACGGTGATCGGCCGCGCGCTCATCGGGCGGCAGACTTTTCCGTACCAATAGCAATAGCCGTTGCCGCGCTTCTCGACCTTCTCCGCGAACTCGTCGACATTGTCGACGCCGGTCGAGGTGTGCATCCAGCCGATGTGCGGATTGAACCCCTGGTAGATAAAGAACTGGCCCCAGGTCGCGGCACCATAGACGTCGAGTCCTTCGTTGCTCTTCATCTGCAGTTCGGACCGGAAGTAGAAGCTCGTGTGCGGGTTGATCAGCAGCAGCGCGCCGCTTCCCGGCGTGGTGATCTTTGGAGCGATAGCGATGCCGTTGGAGCCCTGGGGTTCGAACGCCTGCTTTTCCTCGGCGAGGATTCGCGTCGGCTCGGCTGGCGCAAGCTTCGGCTTGCTGCCGTAAAATTCCGCCAGCTTGTCGAGGTCAATCCGCTCGATGTCGCCGCCGATGCTCCCTTCGGTGAAGCTCAGCGCCATCCACGGCTCGAAATGCCGGATC
>Ga0207678_10006793_pt1 | contig 10145 bp, 11 predicted proteins | sample KBSC63metaG_FD_184319 | JGI IMG/M metagenome (GOLD analysis project Ga0207678, IMG submission 184319) | Corn rhizosphere microbial communities from Kellogg Biological Station, Michigan, USA - KBS C6-3 metaG (SPAdes) (version 2) | ecosystem: Host-associated > Plants > Roots > Rhizosphere > Soil ...
CGACGTCGGCCTGATCGCCGATGAACAGCACGACGACATCCTTGAACGATCCGGCCTGCACGCCCGAGAACGACTGCACGAGCAGATCCGACGTGATCTTCGAATCCGGACCGCCGAACGCCATCATGTTGCCCGGCAGCACGCCGCGCGCGACGACGTTCTTGACGTTGTCGAGCTGGTTCTGGCGATCGGCCTTCGCCGCGTCGTCGTCGCCGCCCGGCACGAAGTACATGTACGGGTGATTCGTCTTCACGCCCTGCATGTTCGCGGTGACGACGCTCACGAGGTACTGCTTCCACGCGGTCTTGTCGGCCGGGTTCGTCGGCTTGGCCGCGACCTGCGGTGCGGCTTGCGCGGCCTGATCCTTCGGCTGTTCCTGCTGATTGCACGCGCTGAGCGCGAACGTCGCGGCACACGCGGTGAAGAGGATGGCGGGAATCTTGCGCATGGTCTTGCTGCCTTATGAAGTGGTGGTGGTCGAACGGAACGTCTTGCGCAGCGCCTGCTGCACGACCGGGTGCACGAACCCGGACACGTCGCCGCCGAGGCGCGCGATCTCGCGCACGAGCGACGAGGAGATGAAACTGTATTGCTCGGCCGGCGTCAGAAACAGCGTCTCCGCGCTCGGAATCAGATGCCGGTTCATGCTCGCGAGCTGGAACTCGTACTCGAAATCCGACACCGCGCGAAGACCGCGCAGGATCACGCCCGCGCCGATTTCCTCGACGAGATCGGCGAGCAGCGTCGAGAACCCGCGCACCTCGATGTTCGGAATCCCCGCGAGCGCGACGCGCGCGAGCGAGATGCGCTCGGCGAGACCGAGGCTCGGACCTTTGCTCGCGCTGTCGGCGATCGCGACGATGAACCGATCGAACAGCGGCGCGGCGCGCGAAGCGAGATCGACGTGGCCGTTCGTGATGGGATCGAACGTGCCCGGATAGACCGCCACACGCGAGCGTTGCTGCGAAGTCGCCATGAATCCTGCCTGCCCGCTGCCGGAAGCGGGCGCTAGCTTAGCGGATCGGCCGCCGCGCGACGATACAGCGAGAAGCGCACGGCGCCCGCCTGGCCGTCGCGATGCGGATGCCAGGACGGCGGCAGCGCGAGCTCGGCGTCGGCGGGCGATTCGACGTAGATGGAGGCGCCTGGCGCAAGCCAGCCGCTGTCAAGACGTCGCGCCGTCTCGTTCCAGAGATCGGCGCCGAACGGCGGATCGAGGAACACCAGATCGAAAGGCTGTGGTGTCCCGCCGAGCACCGCGGCCGCATCCAGCGCGACGACGCGCGCGTTCTCGACCTTGAGCCGCGCGAGGTTTTCCTCGATCGAACGCGCGAGCGCGCGGTCGCTTTCGACGAACGTGCAGAACGCCGCGCCGCGCGAAATCGCCTCGATCCCGAGCGCGCCCGTGCCCGCGAAAAGATCGAGGCAGCGCGCGCCTTCGATGATCGGCGCGAGCCAGTTGAACAGCGTCTCGCGCACGCGATCCGGCGTCGGCCGCAGGCCCGGGCGATCCGGCACCGAAATCTTCGAGCCGCGCAGGTTGCCGGCGACGATGCGCAATTTTCCGGGCGGACCCGGCCGTTCCCTTTTCAATCGAAATCCCTGATCCGTCGTCCCGGCGAAGGCCGGGACCCATTTTGATCTTCCGGCGCACGAAACGAGCCGCTCATCGAGCCGGTGCTAGCATGCGCGCTCGATTTTCGCCGATCCCGCCCCGCAATGCTGAAGTTCTGGAAGAAGAAGCCGGCCGAAGAAACGCCGCCGGCGCCGCCACCCGAGGAGCAGCCGCTCATCGACGAGGCCGCCGCGGCAACGCTCGCCGAGCCGATGATCGCAAGCGTGCCGATCGAGACCTTGCCGATCGAGCCCGCGCCGGCCGAGGAAACCGAAGCGCCTTCACCCGCCGCGCCCGCGAAACGTTCGTGGCGCGAGCGACTTTCCGGCAGCGGTTTCGCGAAAAGCCTCGGCTCGCTGTTCACGCGCCATCCGGTGCTCGACGACGCGCTGCTCGACGATCTCGAAACCGCGCTGATCACGGCCGACGTCGGCGTCGCGGCGTCGACCGAGCTCGTCGAAAAATTGCGCACGCGCGTCTCGCGCCGCGAGTTTCCCGATGCGAACGCGCTGCTCGCGGCGCTTCGCACGGAGCTCGTCGAGCGCCTGAAGCCCGTCGAGAAACCGCTCGACGTGACCGGCCGAAAGCCATTCGTCGTGCTCGTCGTCGGCGTCAACGGCGTCGGCAAGACGACCACGATCGGCAAGCTCGCGCGCCGCTTCGGCAACGAGCGCCGCTCGGTCATGCTCGCCGCGGGCGACACGTTCCGCGCGGCGGCGGTCGAGCAGCTCAAGACCTGGGGCGAGCGCAACAACGTACCGGTCGTCGCGCAGGGTTCGGGCGCGGATTCGGCGAGCGTGATCTTCGATGCGTTGCAGACTTCGCGCTCGCGCGGCGTCGACGTGCTCGTCGCCGACACCGCGGGCCGCCTGCACACGCAGTCGGGCCTCATGGACGAGCTCTCGAAGATCCGCCGCGTGCTGCAGAAGATCGACGCCGAAGCGCCGCACGAAGTGCTGCTCGTGATCGACGGCACGACCGGACAGAACGCGATCAGTCAGACGCGCCAGTTCCAGGGCGCGATCGGCGTGACCGGGCTCGTCGTGACCAAGCTCGACGGCACCGCGAAAGGCGGCATCGTGTTCGCGCTCGCGCGCGAGTTCGGGCTGCCGATTCGCTATGTCGGGCTTGGCGAAAGTGCGGACGATTTGCGTGTGTTCGATGCGCAGGCGTTCGTGGAGGGGCTGTTGCCGGAGCGACTCGGTTGAAACGGGATTCGTTCGCTATCCGCCTGCTCGCCTGGTTCGACACCCACGGCCGCAAAGATCTGCCCTGGCAGCATCCGCGCGCGCCGTATCGCGTGTGGCTCAGCGAAGTCATGCTGCAACAGACGCAAGTGCGCACGGTGATTCCTTATTTCGAGCGCTTCGTCGAAGCGCTGCCGACGCTCGAAGCGCTCGCTGCGGCGCCGGCGGATCGCGTGCTCGCGTTGTGGTCCGGGCTCGGCTACTACAGCCGCGCGCGCAATCTGCATCGCGCGGCGAAAATCTGCGTGAGCGAGCATGGCGGCGAGCTGCCACGCGACATCGACGCGCTGGCTGCGCTGCCCGGCATCGGACGCTCGACCGCTGGAGCGATCCTCGCGCAGGCGTTCGGGTTGCGACACGCGATCCTCGACGGCAACGTGCGTCGCGTGCTCGCGCGATTTCACGGCGTACGCGGGTGGTCTGGCACGTCGTCGGTGCAGCGCGAATTGTGGGCGCTCGCGGAAGCGCATACGCCGGATGAGCGCGTGGCCGACTACACGCAGGCGATCATGGACCTCGGCGCGACCGTTTGCGTGCGCGCGCGTCCACTCTGCGCCGCGTGTCCGGTCAGCGCCGAATGCGTCGCGCTTCGCGACGGCCTCGTCGCCGAGTTGCCGACGCCGAAGCCATCGCGCGAGATTCCGGCGCGCGCGACGACGATGCTGATCGTTCGCGACGCGGACGGGCGCGTGCTGCTCGAACGGCGCCCGCCGGTCGGCGTCTGGGCGACGCTCTGGAGCGTGCCCGAAATCGCCGATGCGCGAACCGCAATCGCTACGCTCCGCGATCGCTACGCCGTGCGCGCCGAAGCGTCGCACGCGCTCGCGGCGTTCAGACATACGTTCAGCCACTATCATCTCGACGTGACGCCGCTGGTGATCGCGGGCATCGAGACCTCGCGCGTCGCCGACGCATCCGATCGCGGCTGGTTCACGCGCGACGAAATCGCGGCGCTCGGCCTTCCGGCGCCAGTGCGCCGGCTGCTTCAAACCGTATTCGAGGACGAAAGATGGCGAGAACCGTGCACTGCGTGAAACTCGGTCGCGATGCCGAAGGGCTCGCGTTCGCGCCCTGGCCGGGCGAGCTCGGCAAGCGCATCTACGAAAACGTTTCGAAGGAAGCGTGGCAGGCGTGGCTCGCGCATCAGACGATGCTCATCAACGAGAATCGGCTGAATCCGCTCGATGCGAAGACGCGTGCGTTTCTGGCGGCGGAGATGGAGAAGTATTTCTTCGGGGAAGGGTCGGAGAAGCCGGCGGGTTACGTCGCTCCCGAATGATCCACGCTCTCAACCCGTCGTCCCGGCGAAGGCCGGGACCCATTTTGATTTTCGGTGTTGCGTGACGCGCAAAAGCAAAATGGATCCCGGCTTTCGCCGGGATGACGATAGGTTGCAGGATGACGAGGTGGAGAGCGCGATGACGTGGTGCGCCTATTTCTTGTCCGGCCCGTCCGCAATCATCTGCTTGTAATCGATCGGCTGAATCTCGCTGATCTGACACTGCCCCTTGTCGTACTTCACGAAGTCGAACCGCGTGCTCACCATGTGGCTCTCCTTCGACGTGACCGCGATCGAGTTCGCCCATTCGAGCCCCGGGCACGGCGAATCGACCGTCACGAGATACGCCTGGTTGATCGTCGGCCAGATCACGACCTTTTCGGGCCCGACGAGCTGCCATTTGTAAAGCGACCAGAACTCGAACTGGTCGACCGGCGCGCCCGCGTATTTCTCGAAGCGCGCGAGGTTTTCCTGCTGCGTCTTTCGCGTATCGGCATGCGCGGTCGATGCCGTGAGCACGGCGAGCGCACAAAGCGCGGCGAGTCTCGTTTTCATGAAAGCGGCCTCCGTCGTCGTTCCAGCATTGACGACGGAAGATAGCGCGGTTTCGACGCGCCGTCCTCGCGACGACGCGTCGGCGGTTCGGCTGCGCGTCAGGTCGCCGCGAAGCGATCGAGCGCGCGCTCGGCTTCGCCGCGCTCGTAGTCCGAGAGATGCCGCGCGACGCCGCGATACTTCTCGATGAGCGCCGGATCGTTGGGCATCACGCGCGCGAGCGCGACGAGCACTTCGCGGCAGTCGTAGTCGGAGCCGATGCCCGACAGCGCATCGAGCACCGCACCCGCGCCCGCCTTGCCGAAGCCCGGCGCGCGGATCAGTGCGACGAGCGCTTCGCGCCGTTCGTAGTCGGAGCCGATGTCGCCCGCGGCCGCCGCGTATTCGACGGAGACCTTGTCCGCATCCCGCGCGTGCTGGATCGCCGTCGTCAGCAACGTGCGGCGCTCGTAGTCGGAGCCGATCGTCGGCGCCGCGTGCACGACCGCAACGATCGTCGCTTCGTCCGCGTGCCCGGTGTCGAGCATCGCTTTCAGCGTGCGCCCGTGCTCGTAGTCCGAACCGATGCCCTCGGCGGCCTTGAGCCACGCTTGCCGCACGTCGGCCTGCGGCGAAAGCTGCGGCAGGATGCCGACCAGCAATTCCGCACGCTCGTACGCCGAACCGATTTTGTCGGCCTGCGCGAGCACGAGCTTCTGCTGCTCGGCATCGAGCGGCTGCACGCTCGCGAGCGCGACGAGCGCATTGCGCTTTTCGTAATCCGAATCGATCGAGTCGACGAGCTTCAGCGCGCGCGTCATCTGCGGCGCGGTGAGCTTGCCGCCCGCCGCGAGATATTTGATGTAGACGCCGCGCGCATAACCCGAATCGATGCGGCCGATCTCGTCGATGACCGCATCCGCGCCGCCCTTCGCGCGAATGCGCGCGACGCGGCCCTCGGCATCGAGCGCGGTCTCGCGGATCACTTTCGGAACGAGCGTCGCCATCCACTGCTGCGCGGTCGCGTCGTACGGCTTCTCGACGTCGTCGACGAAATAACGGCGCTCGAGCTTGCCGCCGCGGTTCGCGATCTCGACGCGCTGCACCTTGCCACCGCGCGACTCGCTGAACGCGGCGCTGCCGCCCTTGCTCAGCGACGCGACGTCGTCTTCGCTGTCGTTGAACGAGATCTTGCCTTCGACCTTGACGCTGTATTTCTGCCTGTCGTCGTCGACCTGCACGATCGTCATGTCGTGCGTGCCGTCCTTGTCGCTGTCCGACGAGATGTGCACGTGATGGCCCGACGATGCCGCAGGCGCAGCCGGTACCGCTGGAACCGCGGGCACGGCCGGTGGTGCGGGCGGCGCGGGCGGAGAGGCGGCGCTGAGGCTCACGCCCGGCAGCACGAACGCGGCAATCGTCATCGCGACCGCAGCGGCGAAACCGGCGCGCGCGCCGGCGGACTGGATATTCATCGGAGCTCCCGCAATCAGATAGTCGATGCGCTGCAACAGCGGCGATTCGCGGCTCGCCATCGCGGGCGCGAGACCGAGGTCGAACGCGCCGATGCGATGCTCGGCGCATTCGGCGAGACATTCGGCGAGCGAGCGGCCATCGCCGAGATGGATCGCGGCCCACGCATCGCACGAGATTTCGGCGATCTCGTCGAGACGCCTGCGCGCGAGCGGCGCGAGCGGCACGAACCAGAACAGCGCGCTCCAGAGCGCGGACGCGATTTTCCACGCGGGATCGCGCCGCGCGATGTGCGCGGTCTCGTGCGCGAGCATCGCGCGCAGCGGCTCGCGATCGAGCAACTCGACCGACCAGCGCGGCAGCACGATGCTGGGGCCGCGCGCGGCGATCGGGCTCGACAGCTCGTCGAGCATCGCAATGCGCGGCGCGTCGATGCGCGCTTCGATCGCGAGCGCCGCCGCGTCGGTCAGGAGCTGCGTGTTCGTCACGGGCTCGGTTTGCGCGAGCGAACGCTCGAGTCGCATCCACTTGATCGCGACGCGCGCGAGCGCGAGCAGCGCGCCGGCGAGCCAGCCCGCGATCAGCATGAGATGCCATGGCGGCAGCGTGAACGTCTTCGTCCAGCGCGACGACGAGGCGACGGCGGATGTGGTCGCGATGGATGCGGCACTCGAGGCGTCGCTGCGTGCGGGCTCGCTTCGTCCCGAACGCTGCGCCGGTGTCGAAGTCGTCTCGACGATGACGGGCGATGTCGATGCAACCGCAGCGTCGTGCACGGCCTTCGTCGGCAGCGTGATGCGCGTCGGCAATTGCGCACCGAGCAACGTCTGCACGCTCGCGGTCACGACACCGCCGTAAAACGCCGCGCGCCAGAGCATCTCGCGCCACGCCGGACGCGACCGCAACGCGCCGCGGTCGAACAGCCATGCGACGCCGATCAGCGCGCTCGCGTGGAGCGCGATCGTCAACAACCATGCGGCCAGGATTTCACTCGCCATGCTGCCCTCCCCGCGCGAGACGACGGCGAACTTTCGCGAGATCGCCGGGTGCGATTTCCGATTCCTCGACGAGATGCGCGACGAGCTCGCGCGCGTCGCCGTCGAACAGCGCGCCGATCAGATCGGCGACCATCGAGCGGCGCACCTGCGCCTCCTCGACGAGCGCGCGATAGAAAAGCTGACGCCCTTCGCGACGCTGCGCGACGACACCGCGCTTCTCGAGCCGCGTCAGCAACGTCGCGACCGTCGTGTGCTTGAGCCCGCGCTCGTCCGCGAGCTCGCCAGCGACATCGGCCGTGCTGCACTCGCCGCGCCGCCAGAGCACGCGCATGAGCGAGATCTGGAGTTCGCTGAGACTGATGTCCTGCTGCCGGTTCATGAAAGCCTTCTACAGTCGTCGTACTACATGTGTAGTAGAAAACGAAAGCGGCCGCAAGAGGGCCGGAAGTCATGCAATCCGGAGACTTCGATGGCGAAAGTGGTCAGCGCGTGAGCAAAACCCGCCGCGAGCGCGCCACGGCGCGCTTGACGCGCCGGAACCCGGCCGCTTTAATACGCGGCCCCGCTGCGGCCTCACCTGCCGCACGTCGTTTCAAGCATCCTTGGCCGGGTAGCTCAGTTGGTAGAGCAGGGGATTGAAAATCCCCGTGTCGGCGGTTCGATTCCGTCCCCGGCCACCATCCAGATCAATAGCTTGCATGGCACGATCGCGCTGAAGGCGCTCGGCTAGTGCGTGCCGCGTCATGACTGTGAATCTCATTCGGCCAGCGGCTTCTCCACCACGCCGGGCGCATCATCGACGTAGCTCGACCGCGGCGGATAGACACCCGCGAGGCGAGCAATGAGTATCGCAACGAACAAGGCTCCGGTGAGCTGCTCGATCATGCATACGCCGCGCGCCTGGCGTGTCAGCGGCGTGATGTCGCCAAAGCCCGTGCTTGTAAGCACCGTAATGCTCAAGTACAGCGCATCGGCAAACACGAGCCGTGCGGCCTGTCCGGCGACCATGTACGACTGCGGATAAAAGAAGCCGACGATCGCGTAGAGATACGCCCAGAACACACCGATCAGGAGATACGCCGCCGCTGCGCCGAACAGTTTGTCCTGTGTCATGATTCTCGGCTGGAAAACGTAGCGGACCAGAAACACGGTGGTCAGGAAATAGAGTGCGGCGCTGAATATCCATGACAACGCGAGGTCATGGTCGCTGTCGTGCCAAAGGCCGAGGTACTGAAAAAGAGTGGCAGGCACAGCGAGTGCCAGAACGACGATGAATGAAACCGTCGTGCGCCCGACAGCCGCAACCGTTGCGATGAGCACGAATGCGCTGAAGACGTTGATGACCAGGCGGCCGCGATCGCTGGCTGGGACAAAAGAAACGGCGACGATGAGAGCGAGCAGCACAGCGAACAGCCAGAAGCACCGCTGGTAAAAAATGCGCGACAGGGCATCGCGCGTGGCGCCTATGCTCATAAATGACCTCTCGCTCAGTGCTTTGGTCACCGCCTTCCGTTGAACATACTAGGCCAATGGAAACTGTCGCGCCGCGGCGTTTGCCTGCAACAAGCGTGTCCTCGAGCAATGCATCTCGCTGAAACGCCCCGCGTTCGCGGCATGCTTCTGAAATCTCCGTAGAAGTACTTAGGGAGAGCAGTAGTTTCTACGGATGCGAGAGGCGACGACCTTGCCCTCCTCCATTTTCATGTGCATCTGCGTTACTTCCGCGACCCGCAGGTCGCGCAAGGACCCGTCGCCGCAGCGACGGCGTTCGTGCCGGCTTCTTCCCAGGATTCTTCGCTGACGCCGACGACTTCGACGATCTTGTAGACGGCTTCTTTGTTCGGCTCGGTAATGAGAACTGTCCAGCGATCGATTGTCATCGTCCCGCAACGCAGCGACGCGTGAATACCTGCAGCGGGAGCACCAATACCAACGTCCAATTCCGCGCACAACGCGTGCGTGATCCGATCGCATGGCGCAGCGGCACCGATCGATTGCTCACGCCGCTCGCGCCGCTGCAGGAGCCGTCGCATGTCAAAAATTTCTCGACGCGGATTCGTCAAGTCGCTCGGCGCCGCCTCGCTCGCTCCGGCCACGTTGCTGACGCAGTCGCCTGCATGGGCAGCGGATGCACCGGCGAGTGCCGCCGACAATGCCGCGAGCGTCTATCTCTATTTCAACGCCGACGAAGCCGGCTTCATCGAAGCCGCCTGCGAGCGTCTGATTCCGCACGATGAAGCCGGGCCCGGCGCGCTCGACGCGGGCGTGCCGAACTATCTCGACAAGCAACTCGGCGGAAGCTGGGGCGCGGGCGAGCGCTTGTACCGCAGCGGTCCCTGGCAGCAGGGTACGCCGAGTCAGGGTTATCAACTGCCGTTTACGCCGGCCGAGCTCTTCCACAATGCGCTTCGCGCAATCCTCGCCGAGTTCGACGGCAAGACGCCGTTCAAGGAACTGCCTGCCGATCAGCAGGACGCCTACCTCAAATCGCTCGAAGCCGGCGGCAAGGATCTCGGCGGCGTTCCATCGGCGCTGTTCTTCCAGACGCTGCTGCAGATGACCGTCGAAGGCTACTTCAGCGATCCGATCTACGGCGGCAATCGCAACATGGTCGCGTGGCGGATGATCGGTTTCCCCGGCGCGTACGCGAACTACTACGACCTCGTCGACAAACACGGCATCGCGATCGACCGCGAGCCGACCAGCATCGGTTCGGATCGCAAGGGTCATATCCACCCCGATCCGAACGTCCCCGCAAAACTCTGAAACCGGCTGGGCCTCAGCCCACGGAGAACGCAATGACTCAGCGTTTGCAACCCGTCGACGTCGTCGTTTTCGGCGTCGGCATGGTCGGCAGCCTCGTCGCGAAAGAGCTCGCTGCCGAAGGCTACAAGGTCGTCGGGCTCGAGCGCGGCGCGCCGCGCTACACGGTTCCGGATTTCCAGGGGCCCGCGATCCACGACGAGCTCCGCTTCGATATACGCAAGGCGCTAATCCAG
>Ga0207678_10006796_pt1 | contig 10144 bp, 12 predicted proteins | sample KBSC63metaG_FD_184319 | JGI IMG/M metagenome (GOLD analysis project Ga0207678, IMG submission 184319) | Corn rhizosphere microbial communities from Kellogg Biological Station, Michigan, USA - KBS C6-3 metaG (SPAdes) (version 2) | ecosystem: Host-associated > Plants > Roots > Rhizosphere > Soil ...
CTGCGCTGGCCCGTCGTCAACGGCCAGGAGACGCGGTGGCGATTCCGCGAAGGCCTCGATCCCTATGTGAAGCAGGGCAAAGGCGTCGAGTTCTACGGTTTCCCGGACGGCAAGGCGCGCATCTTTGCGCTCCCGTATGAGCCGGCGGCGGAATCTCCCGATGCCGAATATCCGTTCTGGCTCTCGACCGGCCGCGTGCTGGAGCACTGGCATTCCGGCACCATGACGCGCCGTGTCCCCGAACTCTACAAGGCGTTCCCGGAAGCCGTGTGCTTCATGCATCCGGATGACGCGGCCGAACTCAAGCTGCGACGCGGCGACGAGATCAAGGTGCAGTCCCGCCGCGGCTACATCCGCACTCGCGTCGAAACACGCGGTCGCGACAAGCCACCGCGCGGGCTGGTGTTCGTGCCGTGGTTCGACGAGGCGCAAATGATCAACAAGGTGACGCTGGACGCCACCGATCCGATCTCGCTGCAGACCGATTACAAGAAATGCGCCGTGCGCATCGAGCGGGTGAGCACGACATGATCGGAAAGCATTGGCTTCTGGCGCTCGCGATTCTGTCCGCCACCGCATCGACATCACTGATCGCGCAAACCGTCAGCTCCGGACTACGTGGCTCGACACCACTCAACGAGGAAGGGCCAGCAGCGCCGATGACGCCGCTGCGCAACACCACCGAGAAAGAGGTACGAAACTATCCCGAGCAGCCGCCGGTGATCCCTCACACCACCGAAGGCTATCAGATCGATATGAACGGCAATAAATGCCTGTCCTGTCATGCCCGCGCCCGCATCGCGGAGTCGCAGGCCCCGATGGTCAGCATTACCCACTTCATGGATCGCGACGGCCAGTTCCTCGCCTCGGTGTCGCCGCGCCGCTTCTTCTGCACCGAATGCCACGTTCCGCAAAACGTGGTGAAGCCGCCGATCGACAACGACTTTGTCGACATCGACTCCATGCTGAGCAAGGCCGCGCCTGGAGGACGGCGATGAGCGCGGCCGATCCGGCAACACCGCGTCGTTCCAGACTGGCGCGGCTCTGGACCTTCGTCGTCGAATTGTGGGACGTGCTGCGCCGGCCGAGTTCCGTGTTCGGGCTCGGCGTATTGGTATTCGCCGGTTTCGTTGCCGGCGTGGTGTTCTGGGGTGGCTTCAATACCGCGCTGGAATTGACCAACACCGAAAAGTTCTGCACCAGCTGTCACGAGATGCGTGACAACGTATTCGCGGAGCTCAAGACCACGATTCATTTCTCCAACCGCTCCGGCGTACGCGCGAGCTGCCCGGACTGCCACGTTCCGCACAACTGGACCGACAAGATTGCCCGCAAGATGCAGGCCTCCAAGGAGGTCTGGGGCAAGATATTCGGGACGATCGATACCCGCGAAAAATTCGTCGACCACCGGCTCGAACTGGCGCTGCACGAATGGGCACGATTCAAGGCCAACGACTCGCTGGAATGCCGTAACTGCCACAGCGCCGAATCCATGGACATCACCAGGCAGTCGCCGCGCGCTTCGGTCGCACATCAGCGCTTCCTGTTTCCCGGTGAAAAGACCTGCATCGACTGCCACAAGGGTATTGCGCACCATTTGCCGGATATGCGCGGCATTCCAGGCTGGCAGTAAATTGTCGATGCCATTCAGGTTCATATCGGTCCAATCGATCAAATCGGACAGTCAGCGGGCGCTGGCTTCCCATTGGGATCGGCTGGCGGCACTTCGTCGTTTCCCGGCATTTGTGGATTTCAAACCCGAGCCGGGTGTGTACAATTCCGGACAGCTAGTGGTTTGGAATATCGAAGGCGCGGGCCGCCTGCAAGAATTCCGGGCGCTGTACCAGGGCGAGAATGTCGCCGAGGTGTTCAACTCAGCCTGGGCCGGCAAGACGATGGATCAGGTCGTTCCGATGTCTCTCAGGCGGGTTACATTGGACGCCGCCAAGGAATGTGCTTCGAGCGGCTGCCCCATATATAATCGTCTCAACAATTGATGCCAATGACCATCGAGTCGACTGCGAAAGGCTTCTAGTGCCATTCGGAAGCGATGGCTCGAAAGTCGAGCAAATTCTCGCATCACTTCAGTTAACCAGTGTCCCGGGACGAATCCAGCGAACTAAGATCCTCAACAACTTTCAGATGCAAGCTGACCTGCTCTTGTCGGGAAAGATCAGGTCGGGCTTTAGCAAATCAAATCCGGTGGCGGCGATGCCGGTGGTAGGGAATCACGAGGTTGCCTCCGGGACGCTTCCTGCCCCGCGAGAGTCCTTGCTTGACTCGAAACCCGCCTCTCCTGGCCCGGGCGAGGCAGACGCCGCTACCCCTGAAAGCCGACGAGCCACGCGACGCAAGTATTGAGGGCTGCAAGCCTAAGCTTCGGCAAAAAGAGGCTCACTTGTACGGTTCGCAATCTGTCAGCGACAGGCGCATCCATCGAGGGAGCGAACCTGTCCCAGGTCCCGGACACCTTCACACTGGTCCTGGAGATGGAATCGGCCGAGCGGGCTTGCCGAGTCGTATGGCGCAGGAAAGCAAGGATTGGCGTTCGGTTTGGCTGAATTCCAGCCGTCCGTCGGCTTTCGGGCTTGAATTGTATTTGCTCTGCCCTGCTGCGCAACACAACAAAATCCGCCAGGAGCGGTGATTGCCGTTGCAGGCTATACCAAGGGGAAGAGCTCGATTTCGGTTCGACTAGCCGCTGGTAAGCTTCTCATTTTGAACATATGGGTGATAGCTAGTTTGACCAACTTTCCTGCACATTCGTTGCTGAGACCTTGGAGCAAATCATGGGCGCTTGGGCCGCTGGTCTTTATTCCAGCGACATGGCTGCAGACATGCGCGCGACTGTCAAGTCAGTGCTGCGTCTTCCGCTCGATGAAGATCGGATCGTCGATATCTTGCGCGATAGTGAAACACAAGCAGCCAACGATGCCGACAACGAGGATCACACCACCTTCTGGCTAGTGCTCGCAGATCAATTCGAAAAGCGCGGGATTGCACACGCGGCAAACCGCGAGAAGGCAATCAACATCATCGATCGAGGTGACGACCTCATGATGATGGAAAAGCTCGGGATGAAGCTCGCGGACTTGCGCAAACGAAGCGCGAAGCTTGCCGAATTGCGGGCGCGTCTCACGGTAGCACCCCGCGTATCGAAGCCTCGCGCGACCATCAAGGCACCCGAGTCCTATGTTCTTGAGGTCGGGGTCCTTTACGCCTGCCCCGTGAAGGGCAGTAATTGTATCAATCCGTATTTTAGTAAGAAGGATTTCGAGCGCTTCCCCTGGACGCCCGATGGTTGGCGGCAGTTCGTCGTTCTCGATCGCGGACGCGCCTTCGATTATCTTGCCTGGTATCAGCCACTTGTGTGCAAGAAGCCGGTTCAGCAGAAGCCGCGAATTGTTGAGGCCGGCGCTGATCTGTGGTGGCAACTCGATTGGCCGAAGACGTGCTCTCCACGCCATTTCGACTGCATGGAAATTGAAGCGATCGGCACATTGCCGATCGCCATGGACATCGCGACGTCGTAGCCGGCCTTCTTCAATCGACGTTCGATCGCCGTGCAGAAGGAAGCGTCGTCGTCAACGATATGCACGAGCCCAGGCATAGGCGCCTCCTACGACGGGGCAAGTGACGGAGAATAGAATTGTCCGCGCAGGTCGGGGTTGGCCGAACGACAGTGTCGACCGCGAGCGATCCTCCGCGGCCATAACACGGGGCGGCGCGATCACCACAACGACGCTGGTCAACAATGCACGGATACGCATCATCATCTCGGCAGGAACCGGCGCTGGGTTCCATCAAGACTATCATCCGATGTCATGCGTGAGAATATGCAGTTTGTGCCACATCACGTCGTTCGGCCGGACCGCAGGTCCAATATGCGACATCCAGGCATTGTCCCCTAGGACAATGACCCTCGAGACAATTGCTCGCTTCACACGCTCTGATTTAAGAACATCTTGGCGGGATCGAGGCAGATTATACCCCAGACAGTGCGCGTCCACGGGTGCGAACAAATTGTCTCAAACAGAGGGACAGCCATGTTTATCAACGTCAACGCCCATCCCGGCAGCAAGCCGAAGATTCTCGGAGAACTTGGTCAGCTGTCTCGCGCGCGGGTGATTCTAAGCGAATTCAACTACAACCGGGGTACCGAAATATACGGCCAGGCCGAGCCGGCCGATTACATCTACCAGGTCGTCGACGGCGCGGTTCGCAGCCACAAGCTCCTTTCCGATGGCCGCCGCCAGATCGGTGCCTTCCATTTGCCAGGTGACGTTTTTGGTCTGGAAAACGGTACCGAGCACCGCTTCACCGCGGAGGCGATCGTCGATACGACAGTAACGCTCATGAAGCGGTGCAGCGTTGAACACGTCGCGGAAAGCGACGCGACGGTCGCACTCGACCTACTAAATATGACGACGATCAATCTTCAACATGCCGAGGACCATATGCTGCTGCTGGGACGCAAGACCTCCCTTGAACGGGTTGCTGCATTCCTGCTCGAAATGGACGGCCGCCTGACGGCCGCCGGCGGCGTCATTGCCCTTCCGATGTGCCGTCGCGATATCGCCGACTATCTCGGCCTCACGCTCGAAACTGTATCACGGGCGCTCTCACAGCTTCACGGCAAGGGTATCCTCGGCTTCCTCGGCCAGACCCAGCGGCAAATCATGCTGCTGGACCGCACGCGGCTGGCGGATCTGGACCTCTAGAATGAGGTCAAATGCGAAGCTCCACCGCGAGATTCGTCTCGCTGTGCTGGGAGGGACACCCGATCCGAAATTTAGGACCGTTGGAATCATCGGATGAACCATACTTGGTATGTCACCTTTGAAATCCCATCGAGAGGCACAGCGGTCCGAAGACGGCGCTCTCGCTCAACCCAAACGTTTGAGACCGAAACGGAAGCCAAGAACTTTGCGCGAATGAAGTTCGATGAAGGATTGATCGTAACCGCCGGGACAATCATCCCTCATCTGCCGAGACGCGCGATCGCATCAGGAAGCATTCTGTCATGGCTGGAAGTGGAACAGGGACCACCCAGTGGCGAGGCGGCGGGAAGTACGGACGTACAGTCAAGCAAATAGATTGGGACGTTACGACCGCTGCAGCGAGGGCTTAAGCCACGCGTGATATCTCCCGACGCTCACGTGCTGCGCCCGCCATATGCACGGTAATCAACAAAGCAATAGCGGATCGATGAGGAATCCGAGGAGGCGCTTCAACTACGAATTTGAATATTATTGAGTGTTGCCATTTTGGTACGCAGCCTTTTGCCTAACGAACCTAGGCTTTGCCCCACAAGCTGGAATCAAGCTCAACGCCTGCAACGCCGTGGCGGTCGGACAAATAGACACCAATGGGAACGGAGTAAACATGAAAAACTTTCTGCTGGCTACGGTTGGTCTCGTAGCAATGGCCGGCATGGCCGCCCCCGCATCCGCCGCTGATATGGCCGTCAAGGCCGCACCGCCGCCGATAGTCGCTCCGATTTACAACTGGACCGGCTTTTACATTGGCGCCAATGGCGGTTGGGGCCAAAGCCACAGCTGTGTGGATTTCCTTAACGCGACTGGCGTAGCCGTCGCTCAGGGCTGCCGTGATCGGTCCGGAGGTCTCTTCGGCGGCCAACTCGGTTATCGCTGGCAATCCAGCCAGTGGGTGTTTGGCCTGGAAGCTCAGGGCGATTGGGCGGATCTCAGCAACCAGCGCCTTAGCCTCGTCAATCCCTCGCTCTCGACTCGCACAAAAACCAGCGGCATCGGTCTTTTCACCGGCCAGATCGGTTATGCATGGAACGCCTCGCTGTTTTACGTCAAGGGCGGCGCGGCGGTGACAGACACCCGCTTTAGCATCCTCGATACCCCCACTGGCGCTGAATTGGCCGCGGCAAGTGCGACCCGCTGGGGTGGCACCGTGGGTGTTGGATGGGAGTATGGCTTCGCACCGAATTGGTCCGCCGGTATCGAATACGATCATCTGTTTATGGGGCACGCGAACAATTCGTTCACGGCTACCGATCCGCGTCTTGTCGGTGTGCTCAACAGCCGGATCAGCCAGGATGTGGATATGGTCACCTTGCGCATCAACTACCGTTTCGGCTGGGGTACTAACCCCGTCGTAGCTCGTTACTGATTTCCCTAATCTCCAGCGAACTGAAGCCCCGGCATTGTCCGGGGCTTTTTTTCGAATACATGTTTGCGAGAAACCTGAACCTGTCCCTTGTACGTCCTCCGCTCGGATCGACGCTGCTGCGCCAAAGGGTCGCAGGAGTGAATGCAGGGAGTTCGTTCTTGCGGGACCGCCCGGCTAGTCGTCGCTAGTCGTCGCCGTCACCAGATCGTATTGCCAAACCAACCGGAGTGCGGCTGCCGCGCTACCAGGATCGAGCGCGGCATCACATGCTTCTTCGCGATTCTGCGTTGTCGTTGCTGCTTCACTGCTCGCTTCCCTGGGTCGGATGGCTGCAGGCGCCCGGCATCGGATAGTTGCATCAAAGCAAACGCCGAGCGTTCCTCTTTTACGGCGACATAAGCGCGCGCCGGGGGACTGGGGACGCGGTCCTCCACGATCGTAGTCCGCATTGGAGGGACAGTCGGAAGGCTGGTGTCGAAAACGACGCGGTCCGGCCACTTCCGATCGGAATGAATCCGGATGACCGGTAAGTTCGGATCAGCCCGGTCCGCGAACGGGATTTTGGTGAGATATGCGTCAAGAATGAACAACAGAGTAAGCAATACTCCGCCAACGTACAGAAAGTATCGCGCCAGCGGCATACGCTGCTCCACCGCGAAGCCTTGCCAGATTCGAGGTCGAACCCGGGATCCGATTTCACTCAACTTCGAACGATCTACGGCATCGACAACAATGCTGATAATGTGATCGAGAGTTTCATTTTGATTTCTCTGCGTCAGAAGCTCGAGATGACCTCGGAGCCGTCCGCACTTCGAGGCAGCCCACTCGAGGCCAATACGGAGCGCGCTCTCAAGACTGACCGATGGCACCGGCTGGGGGATTGATGCAGATCAAGGGGCGGTCACGGCCGCAATCATGACGGCCATTAATCGAAACGTTCGATATGTCGTTTCGAACTGATCCGCGATGCGCGCGACCTTTATAACGGTCACCATCACCAGGGCATGGATGGGAGCGCGCGCACGTTGAAGAGACGCCCCACGCCCCCGGATGACGCTATCGCGAGCCCTGCGGCTACCCTTCAGCGGCAGACATACGAGCCGTTCACCAGCACGCGGACGCAGCCAGAGGCGGCCGCACCCACAGCCGCTCCACCTACCACGGCGCGGCGCGTCGACCGCCGTGCAACGCCTGCGACACTTACCGGGGTCAATGGACGCCCCACCCTGGCCTGCGCGCTGTCAACGGCGACAGAGGGAATCTCGCCCGGTGACCAATTAATCGATGCAAGTGTTCCGAAAACGAGGGTCGCGGTAGCCAACAATGCCTGCTTGACGCGGATTTTCCTCATTGCAACCTCCTGTGCTGAACATGCCAACAATAATGACCGGCGTTCAGTAGGGTTGATCTAGGTCAAGAGATTCCGCCGGCCGGAAGGCGCGATCAGCAAGCAGTTCGACGGAGCGAGATCGTGCGCCAGGTTGAGGAATTATCGGCTTGGTCCACTCAATTCGAGGGTGACGAGCCTTGCCAAAAGCGTCGCCGGATAAAGTTGACCAATTACGCTTTCGATGTTGCACAGACTTCGCGCCAACGGATGCACTGGAACGATGTCGCCGTAGCCAGTCGATGTCAGGGTGACAAAGCTCATATAGAACACTGCGCTGGCGAGTGACTGATCGTCGTCAAATGTTATGCCCTTGATCGCCTCCTGATGTGACAGGCCGACAAAAGTAAACAGTGTTGCAAAGGCCACCGCTATCAACAGGTACAGAAGGACGGCTCCGACGATGCGGTGATAGGTGACACGGCCTCCCCTGAACACGGCCTGAGTGACCACGATTCCCAGAGTGCCGGCGATGATCAACCATGCGCCGGCCAATATGTGGAGGTGGAAGGGCACAGGGTAATACAGCCGCAGGAAAAACACGGCAAGATTGGCAACCAGCGCAATCGACATCAAAATGAGGGCCGTCGGGCTGTTTGAGATGATCACCATGCCGCCGATGATCGCCAGCAGGAGGCAAATAGCAAATAGATGAAAAGCGGAAATACCAATTGCCTGGAGTGGAGCGACGACAAATATCAACAATATCAACACCCCCGTCAGAACGGTAAGCAGCCAGTCGATGCGCTCGCTGCGCAATTGCCGCAAGTCGCTGATGAAGTCCGGAATCATCACAAGTTACTCCGATTGCAAAGGCATGAGGCACGATGCCAATGCTCGAGGCTCCCTTCGCGTTTGAGCAAGCATTGAGCTGAGAACGATTGGCGACCCGCTTGACATGGATCAAGCCGCATCGCGGCCGCGTTGTTGTAACTGCGACGTTTCACCTCAACAGCGGCCACCGGTAGTGGCGCGGTTGTTGCTTGAATGCTCTTGCTGCGATTTACAGGGAAATAGCGCCCTCCAAGACCATTGATCTAACGCAATACTCGCCGTGGGCGACGACACATGTTTCAGGGGTTAACTTGGCCAGTAAAGGAGGAGAGCGCGATGAAAATGACCTTTAGAACTGTTGCGATTGCAACATCGACCGTCGCATTTGCGGCGTTATTTTCCCTCGGATGGTCTGAGCAGGGCGGCCTATCGCTGTCGATCAAAAAGGCCGAAGCACTGACGCGGGTCTATGTCACCTCACCCTACGCCGCGACGGGTGGCTATGCCAGGAATGATGGCCCTTGGTACGCCGTGAGAGCCTACTACTACGGCGGCCCCTGGAGTGGACCTAGGTTCAGCTACAGCGGCTGGGATGACTATGCGGCGCGCTACGGCATTGGTTGCCGGCCGGGCAGCGTGGTCAAAGGCGGGGACGGCATAGATTACCTCTGCCAGTAGACACGCACTTCATTGAAACGCCGGGCCAGGTAGCGGCTTTAGCCACCTGGCCCGGCACTTTGAGTGCTCGCCGACGCCGAAACTGGAAACGGGATATATTTCAAGCCCGCCTCAAGATGCGGTGGCCGACGTCACGGCTGAAAGTCGGCAATTTCAAAATCGTCAAAGTTGACGCGATGAAAAGACGCAGAATTGCGTTGTGCATCGAAACAGAGAGTTGGCGTCCGATTCCCTGCTGGATCGAACGCCAGAGCGTGGCGTTCACTCGTACAAAGCACAAGTACCGCCCTGCCATCGCACACACCGACGGACGGCGCGGCGGGTCTGGCGGACGGTAGTCCGTGCAACGCATACGCCGTCGATTCTGGTCCTGCCCGGGCCGCAGCCGACGGCAACTTGCGTTACCATCTCGTCCACCTGCGGAAGCGGCGCAGGCGTTATAGCTTGCGCCGATGTTGAAATCGATAAGGCGAAGCCCGCAATGGCAATCAATCTGAGCATTCTCTCCTCCCTTGGCTATCCGATTGATCGGACGTCCAAAGCGCATACCGTTGGTTCGGCCAAGTCTTGAGATAGATCAGGCTCCGCATAATGGTCGAGGATCTCTCCCACAATTCAACGACACCGCGTTCCGCGATTGGTCGTGCTGACGAGAGCGCCTGCCGGCTCACCAATACGTCAGAGCCGATTAGCGCTCTCGGCTCGCCGTGAAATTTTTCCTTCGACAGACGCGACCAGTTTTCTGCCTCGGCAATCCAGAAAACGCCATTGGCGGGCTCGCGCTTTGCGAGTTGTCTGCACAGAGCAGCCCGAGAGCTAAACTCCGCCTGACTGATCATTGGTTCCCCCTGCCTGAGGGTTGAATTATCCCAACCAGAGTACGACAGGTGCCGTTCTCCGGACTATTGCCCTGATGGCCAATGTCCCAACGGGCATGTGAAGATCACTGACCTAAGCGGGCCGGCACCGGCCGCGACGCTGTTTTCGTTCGGCTGGTCGGAGCAGAGCGGCTTCTCGCTATCAATCACGAGGCCAAAGGCCATTCCTAGATCGAGTATTTCACTTTTGCAGGCAGATGGGCCTGAGCGCATCCTCGAGCCCGCGAGCCTTGGCGTCCTGAACCAGCGCAAGCCGGGCTGCCTCGCAACGCTCTGCACTCGT
>Ga0207678_10006797_pt1 | contig 10143 bp, 6 predicted proteins | sample KBSC63metaG_FD_184319 | JGI IMG/M metagenome (GOLD analysis project Ga0207678, IMG submission 184319) | Corn rhizosphere microbial communities from Kellogg Biological Station, Michigan, USA - KBS C6-3 metaG (SPAdes) (version 2) | ecosystem: Host-associated > Plants > Roots > Rhizosphere > Soil ...
GACGCTGACCGGCGATGCCGACAACCCGGGGAGCTACAGGCTGGTGAAGGACATTTCGCAGAATTCGTGGGACCAATGGAACGACGACCGCGATCAGGCCGCCGCTCAGGAGGCGTCGGACCAGACCGCCGTACGCGATAAATATGCCGGGGAAGCGGGCTACGGATGGTCGGATCTCGACGCCAACGGAAGCTGGTACGACGTTCCCGGCGAGGGCGAGGTCTGGCAGCCGAATGTGGCGATGGACCCTGCGTTCGATCCGTATGGCTATGGAAGCTGGGTGTGGTATCCGGGCATGGGATACGTGTGGGCCTCGGGCTATAACTGGGGCTGGACGCCATTCCGCTGCGGCACCTGGTCTTATTGGAATGGGTTCGGCTGGGGCTGGCTACCCGGCAATGGCTGCGGCTATGGTGGCTGGGGATTTGGGCGCGGTTACGGCTATGGTTATGGCGGGGGCGGTGGAGGAGGCTATGTCATCAACGTGACGCGGCCTCCGCAGAACTACCACTTCCGGCCTGTGCCCGTGCATAGTCCGGGAGGGGTTCATCCGATTAAAGTAGGCCGTCCGGTGGTCCCGAATCCGGGGCAGATGCGTCCGGTGAGGGGACCGCGCACCATCGCGGGTCGTACCGTGCAGCCGGTGAAGCCGGTTTTGACCCCGGGGGCAACCGGAACTGCCCGTCCGGGAGGAACCGGAGGAGGGGCGCTCCATCGGGACTTCCCGGTAGACAGTGTCAACCATAGGCCGGTTCTGGGCAGGCCTGCGAATCCAGCGGCGACTGCTCCGAATGTGCATCCGGGAACGGTGCGCCCAATCACTCCGCGAACGGGAATCGAGGGCAGGGAAGCGCCGATGAGACCGACGCGGCCTGAACCGTCGCAATCAGCGCCGCAACAGGCGCGTCCGCAGCCAGAGCAAACGAGGCCGGTGACGCCATCGCAACCCGTGCCGCGCAACGTCTCGCCACCGGTACAACGTTCTTCGCCGCCGGTGCAACAACCGCGCTATACGGCTCCGGCTCAACCTCGTTACACGCCTCCGGCTCAGCCACGGTATACGCCTCCGCCGCAGCCGAGGTACTCGCCTCCGCCTCAGCAACCGCATTATTCGCCCCCGCCATCGGCTCCAGCGCGGTCAAGCGGGCCGGCGCCTGTGCAGCGAAAGTAGGTAGCGTCAGAGCGGCGTCGGTCTGCGTGTTGATGGTTGAGGCAGAGCGTTGTGGTCTTCCATCCTTTGTGCAAAATACGCACAAAGGATGGGGCACCCAAAGTCTAGTAATTTGAATTGAAATGTATCAGCCGGCGACATGCGGCGGCGGCAGCGCGCGGTAAAGCTCTGCCATCGATTCCAACGGTAGTGATTCGGCGCGGGCCTGTGGAGGAATGCTCGCGGGCCATGCCCCGGCAAGCTGTTCGGGGGAGTATCCAGCGGCACGGAGGTTGTTTTGCAGCGTCTTGCGTTTCTGCGCGAAGGTCCGTTTGAGGAATGCGTCGAAACCGGTGGCGTCCACGCCCAGTTGGGCGAAGCGCGGCGCAAAATGGAGCCGCAGCACGGTCGAGTAGACCTCGGGCGGAGGCGAGAAGGCGGAGGGCGGCAGGGTGAAGAGATGTTCGACCTGCGCATTCATCTGCGCGGTGGCGGAGAGCAGACCGTAGTCGCGAACTCCGGGCGTGGCCGAGACGCGGTCAGCGACCTCGCGCTGCATCATCAGGACGGCGCGGGCTATGGTGTCCTCGCGGCCCGCGGCGAAGAGCTTCAACAGGATGTCGGAGGTGATGTAGTAAGGGAGATTTCCAATGACGTCCGCGGTTTCGTCAGCAGGGACCAGGGAGCGAAGATCGGCTTTGAGCACGTCCGTTTCGATGATCTCCACGTGCGGCTGATTGCGGAAGCGGAAGGTAAGCTCGGCGGTAAGAGCGGGGTCAAGCTCAAGCGCGATCAGGCGACGGCAGCGGCCGGCGAGTATTTCGGTGATGGAGCCGTGGCCGGGGCCGATTTCGATGACGGTACGATTGTCGAGGTCGCCGAGCGCGTCGGCGATGGCGTGACGAGCAGTATCGTCGACGAGAAAGTTCTGGCCGAGTCTGGGTTTGCGTTTCATCGCATCCTAAATGAAAAGTTTTTCGACTGTGTGGTCTTGTATAGACTAACGTTTTAGTGGGGAAGATAAAGGACGACTGAAATGCATATTGTATTTGCAGCATCGGAGTGCGCTCCCTTGGCAAAGACCGGCGGATTGGCCGATGTGGTCAGCGCACTGCCGCGGGCGCTGGTGAAGCTGGGGCACAAGGTCAGCGTTTTCATTCCCTACTACCGGCAAGTGGCCAAGGTGGTGCCTCATACTTCTATCGTCATCGAGAGCGTGACGATACCGTATCCCTCCTACAACCGCTTCGTTCGCGTCCTCGACGGCGGACTGAAGGAAGGGGTGCAGATGTACTTCGTGGACTGCCCGGAGTTTTTCGACCGGGAGAGCTTTTATTCCACGCCCTCGGGGGACTATCCGGACAACGCGGAGCGTTTCGGGCTGCTGTGCCGTGCAGTCATCGAGGCGTCGAAGATTCTGGGCGTGCCCGATGTCTTTCACGTGCATGACTGGCAGGCGGCCATGCTGGCGGTTCTGTTGCGCTCTACTTATTATTTTGACCCGGTGCTGCGCCACGTCCCGGCTGTGCTGACGATCCACAATGCGGGCTACCAGGGATGGTTTCCGCCGCGAACGATGGAGACGCTGCTGCTGCCGTGGGACATGTTCAACTTCGAGAAGCTGGAGGAGAACGATACGGTCAACTTCCTGAAGGGCGGCATCGTTTATTCCGACGCATTGACGACGGTCAGCCGCACCTATGCAGAGGAGATCAAGACGCCGGAGTTCGGTAATGGGCTGGAAGGGGTTTTGCAGCAGCGGAGCGGCGATCTCTTCGGCATCCTCAACGGCGTCGATTACGAGGAGTGGGACCCGGCGATCGACCGGAATATCGCTGCACACTATACGGCCGACGATCTGGCGGGAAAGAAGGAGTGCCGGCGCGATCTGCTCCATGCCTTCGGGTTGAAGAGCGTGCAGGAAGAGACGGCCGTCATCGGCGTGGTGTCGCGTTTTGCCACGCAGAAGGGCTTCGATTTCATCGTCGAAATCATGGACAGGCTGGTGCAGGAGGACGTGGTGCTGGTGATGCTTGGCCGCGGCGAGGAGTACTACGAGCGCCTGCTGGTAGAGATGGCCGGGCGTTATCCCGACAAGGTGCGGGTGCAGGTGAAGTACGACAATGTCATGGCACATAAGATCGAGGCGGGTTCGGATATGTTCCTGATGCCTTCGCGCTATGAACCGTGCGGGCTGAATCAGATCTACAGCCTGAAGTACGGCACCATTCCGATTGTGCGGGCCACGGGAGGTTTGGAAGACACGATTGACGAGCAGCCCATGGGCGCGGGCAACGGCTTCAAGTTCTGGGGCTACGAATCGGCCGCGCTGATGGACGCAATCCTGCGCGCGCTGGAGGTCTTTCGCGACAAAGAAGCGTGGGGACGGATGATGCGGCGTGGGATGGCGCAGCACTTTTCCTGGGATGAGCCTGCGAAGGAGTACGTGCGCGTCTACGAGCGAACGATTCAGAACCGCAGCTAGAGCACGATTCAAGCGTGAACAAGGCTTGAAGTATGAACAAGACTTGGTGCCCCATCCTTTCGCAGCCTCATCGCGAAAGGGTGGGAGACCACAAATGTCCATCTCCGGCTATATGCAGCCAAACCAAGAGCGCTCTAAGGAAGGTCTGATTAAGTCTCGGAAGATGCCCTCAGCGGATAAAGCCGTGTTGCTGGCAAGTCACTTACGGCACGGCTGAAGCCGTGCCCTTAACAAAACTGGAATTAATCAGAGGTTTCCTAAAAGATAAATCGCGACGTCAGCACGAGTTGATGGTTGTAGCTGTGGAACCCGGAGGTTGCGATCTGCATGCCTGCGCCAACTGCAATTCCCGACCGGCTTCGCTCGTCTTTAGGGTGGAACTTGAACCTGCTGGTCGTGATACCCGGGGTCACGAAGTTCTGCGATTTTCCGTCGTTCTTGCCGCCGAAGAAGTAAGTTGCGTTGGTTCCGATCTCGGGCCACAGATATTTACCCAGATGGTATTGCCTAAAGATGGATATCGGACACAATCATTGGACGGATGCCTGGGCGCCTTCATCAAACCGGCATACAACGTTGTTAACCCGACTCAATCGCAGAGGCCGTTCGGCGGGTCGCTATAATAGAAATACGCGCCGCGATTGAATGGGTAGAGTGAGGTCTGCTGTTGCGACCTTGCCGCGGCTAAGATCATCAAAAATAAATGACGACAGATCAACAACATCCTCTCCAAAAGATCCTCGAAAACCGAATCGCCATCATCGATGGAGCGATGGGCACGACGATCCGCACCTACGGCATGAAAGAGGCCGATATTCGCGGAGATCGTTTCAAGGATTCGACGAAGGACTTGTTGAACAATGGCGATCTCTTCTCCCTGACTCAGCCGGATATGATCTGCGATATCCATCGCCGGTTTCTGGAGGCAGGCGCGGACATCATTGAGACAAATACTTTCGGCGCGACCAGCATCACGCAGAGCGAGTTCTTTGTGGAGGACCCGCGGGAACACGGCGGCCGCAAGGATCCTGAGTTTTATCAGAAGGTGATTGAGGATCCATTCCTCGGCAATCTGGCTGCGGAGATCAATGAAAAATCGGCGCGGCAATGCCGGGAGTGGGCGGATCGCGTCGCCACCGCAACCTCGCGGCAACGTTTTGTAGCGGGAGCGATCGGGCCGCTGACGGTGTCTCTGTCGAACTCTCCCGACGCCGACGATGCAGGCTTTCGCGTCGTCACCTTCGATCAGGTGAAAGCTGCTTACGCACAGCAGGTGCGGGCTCTCATCGCAGGAGGTTCAGATCTGCTGCTGGTGGAGACGATCTTTGACTCGCTGAATGCCAAGGCTGCACTTGTCGCCATCCGCGAGGTGTTCGATGAGGACGGCCTTACCGCGCGGGGCAGGGAACTGCCGGTGATGATCTCCGCTGCGGTGGGACGCGGCGGCGAGACGATGATCTCTGCGCAGACCACCGAGGCCTTCTGGAATGCAGTGCAGCATGTAAAGCCGCTGTCGGTGGGGCTTAATTGCTCCATCGGTCCCGACCTGATGTATCCGTTTTTGAGCGATCTCTCGGCGAAGGCGGATGTAGCGATCTCGTGCTACCCCAACGCCGGTTTGCCGAATCCTCTCTCGGAGACCGGGTTCGATCTCGGGCCGGATGACATGGCTCGTTACCTGGGCGACTTTGCGCGGGGAGGATTGATCAACATCGCCGGCGGTTGCTGCGGCAACACGCCCGAGCACATCGCGGCTATTGCAAAAGCGCTTGAGGGACGGCCGCCGCGAAGGTTGGGAGCGGTCCCTGCTGAGGCATCTGCAGCCGGCGAGAGGAGAGCCTGAGAGTGCCCGAGGACGTAAATAAGAGTCAGACTACGGAGACGAGACCTCTTCGCCTGTCGGGATCGCAGCCATTCACCCAGCAGCCTGGCGTCTATATGATCCTCGGAGAGCGGACCAATGTGGCCGGTTCGCCCAAGTTTGCCAAGCTCATCAAGGCAGGCAAATACGAGGAAGCCGTCGCGATTGCCCGGCAGCAGGTCGAGAATGGCGCGAATGTGCTCGACATCTGCATGGATGAGGGCATGATCGACGGCGTCGCGGCGATGACGCGTTTTCTGCAGTTGCTGGCGAGCGAGCCTGAAGTCGCCAAGGTGCCGTTTATGGTGGATTCCTCAAAGTGGGAGGTCATCGAAGCGGGGCTCAAGTGTCTGCAGGGTAAAGGCATCGTGAACTCGATCTCGCTAAAAGAGGGCGAGGAGGCCTTTCGTCGTAACGCCGCAACGGTGCTGAAGTACGGTGCTGCGGCTGTGGTCATGGCCTTTGACGAGCAAGGGCAGGCGGCGAGCTACGAAGAGAAGATCCGCATCTGTGAGCGCGCCTATCGGATTCTGGTCGACGAGGTCGGCTTTCCGCCCGAAGATATCATCTTCGATCCCAACATTCTGACCGTCGCTACGGGCATGGAGGAGCACAACAACTACGCTGTTGACTTCATCAAAGCTACGCGATGGATCAAGGACAATCTGCCACATGCGAAGGTGAGCGGCGGTGTCTCGAACATCTCGTTCAGTTTTCGAGGCAACAATAAGGTCCGCGAAGCCATGCACTCGGCCTTTCTCTATCATGCGATCGCGGCAGGCATGGACATGGGGATCGTCAATGCCGGGATGCTCGAGGTATACGACGAGATTGAACCTGAACTGAAGGTGCTGGTCGAAGACGTGCTGCTTAATCGCCGTCCTGACGCGACCGAGCGCCTGGTGGAGCATGGCGAAAAGCTGAAGAATGTCGGCGTTGTCGTGAGTGAGAAGAAGGCCGAAGAATGGCGCAGCGGCACCGTCGAGGAGCGCCTTTCTCATGCGCTGGTCAAGGGCATTGACACGTACATCGAACTCGATGCCGAGGAGGCCCGCGTAAAGCTGGGCCGCCCTCTGCTGGTGATCGAAGGCCCGTTGATGGACGGTATGGGCGTCGTGGGCGATCTGTTTGGTGCCGGCAAGATGTTTCTGCCGCAGGTGGTCAAGTCTGCCCGGGTGATGAAGAAGGCCGTGGCCCACCTGACGCCGTTCATGGAAGCCGAGAAGGCTGCGATGGCGGCAGCCGGCGAAGTGGTCAAAGCGCAGGGAAAGATTTTGCTTGCGACGGTCAAGGGCGATGTGCACGACATCGGCAAGAACATCGTCGGCGTCGTGCTGGCCTGCAATAACTTCGAGGTCATCGACATGGGGGTGATGGTTCCCTGCGAAAAGATTCTCGAACGCGCGAAGGCCGAGAAGGTGGACGTGATCGGCCTGAGCGGCCTGATTACGCCGTCGCTTGACGAGATGGTGCATGTGGCCCGCGAAATGGAGCGCCAGGGCTTCAAGCTGCCGCTGCTCATCGGAGGAGCGACCACGACTCGAACCCATACGGCTGTCAAGATTGCACCGAACTATAGCGAGCCTGTAGTCCATGTGCTGGATGCCAGCCGTGCCGTTCCCGTGACGACCAGCCTGCTGAGTGACGAGGGCAAGCCCGCGTTTGTAGCGCAGCATCGCGCCGAGTATGAGGCGCTCCGCAAGGCTCACGCTTCGCCGCGCCAGAGCGTTGTCTCCCTGGAGACCGCGCGTGCCCGCCGAACTCCGATTGAGTGGCGCGCCGAAGACGTGCCCACACCATCGTTTACGGGCGTGCGCGCGCTGCACGATTTTTCGCTGGCAACTCTGCGCGAATTTATCGACTGGTCGCCGATCTTCCACGCCTGGGGCCTCAAAGGCGTTTACCCGCGTATCTTCGAGCACGAGACGCAGGGCGAGCAGGCGCGTCAGATCTTTAAAGATGCCAATGCGCTGCTGGATAGCATCATCGAGAAGAAATTAATCACGGCACGCGGCGTCTACGGTTTTTTCCCCGCCAACGCCGTAGGCGACGATGTTGAGTTGTACACGGACGACACGCGCAAGACTGTGCTCGACCGGTTCCATTTCCTCCGCCAGCAGGCAAACAAGGAAGGCAGCGAGCCGTGCCGGTCGCTTGTCGACTTCATCGCTCCCAAGGAGACCGGACTGCCCGATTACATTGGAGCCTTTGCAGTTACCAGCGGGATCGGAGCGAAAGAGTTGTGCGATAAATTCAGGGCCGAGAACGACGACTACAACGCGATCATGGCCGAGGCGATCGGTGATCGTCTGGCGGAGGCCTTCGCCGAATGCTTGCACAAGCAAGCGCGGGATGAATGGGGTTACGGTCGCCAGGAAGGACTGAGCAACGAAGATCTTATCCATGAGAAGTATCGTGGAATCAGGCCGGCGCCCGGTTATCCGGCGTGCCCCGATCACACGGAAAAGGGAACGATCTGGAGTTTGCTCGATGTGGAGGCAAACACAGGGATGAAGATTACCGAATCGTTTGCGATGTGGCCCGGATCGAGTGTGAGCGGCCTCTACTTCGCTCATCCTCAATCGCGATATTTCAGCCTTGGCAAAATTGATCGCGATCAGGTCGCGGACTACCACGAGCGCAAAGGAATGAGCGTAGCAGAGGTCGAGCGGTGGCTCGGACAGAATCTGAACTACGACCCTGCGGAATAATAGCCGTCATCTGTGCCTATGGTTGAGATCATCGTGACGATAGGGGACATCTTCTCGTCTCCGTTTAATGGGCCATACTCGCAACGTAATCAAGATAGTTCCGAAAGATCATTATGTGGAAGGTAGGCTGTTGAAACTCCTCAATGGCGTAGAGGTAGCCCGCCCTTCTGAGCGAAAAAAGAACATTCCTCATCCACCGCTGCTCGGCGGCGGTCATGGAGTGTTTCGAGATATCCAGCGTGGCCCCCGTCAGATGCGAAGATCGTAAACGGCCAAACGCTTTTGCGGCATTGCCATTGCGTCGGGCAAGCGCAATCTGGCTCTCCACCGAGCGTACCAGGCTTGTGATGCGAAGCCGGTCTCCAAATTTGGCATGGAACTGACGGCTTAGCCTCTTTAAAAACAGGCGCGTCCACGGCCGGCAATAGCGATTTGTAGAAGGAACCGCGTGCAGATACCAGGAATGTGTACTCGATTTCACAGGTACAAGATAACCGTGTCGCACGAAGCGGCGGATCATTGCGCTATTCAGCATCCTGGATAAATGATCAGTATCCGCGTGTGTGTTCTGGATCACTGGGGAATGAATGTTCGCGACTAGCGCATTGCGCCCCGCAGCCCACATTGAGACAGGAAAAAGGCACATGCAAAGAAAACAAGCCCACAATTGCATAGGCAAGGATATATCGGAGAGAGCCGCTTGTTGGATATACAACCCGCGTCTCGCCTAAGCCGAACCAATTTAATCAATGGCCTTGATGAATTAAAAGCGATGAGTGAGCTGATATTCCGGGCTTCGTTCAGGATGAGACTCATCCCAAACTCTAAATGGGCAACTCATCTCCAGCGGAACTACACTCCTGTATCCAGCCGAAAGGCCTTCTTATACGGTTCCACCGGATATCCTTTCGCCTTCCAACCAGCCAGGCCGCCCCGAAGAATCTTGAGTCGACAGAAATTCAATCTTCGAGCACGACGCAGGATCTCTCGGCTGGTCTTATCGTCCGGGCAGGTACAGTAGACAACCGCATCTTCTTCCTTCGGGATCAGCGATGGATTTTCCATGATCTCTTTTGGAGGGACGCGCGTTGCTCCTGGAATGATTTCGGAGTAGGCAAGCAGGTCCAGCGGCACACGCACGTCGAAGACATGAACCTTATCGTCTGCAGTTAACATGTCATGCAGAGTCTCCGGGCTAATGGTGTACTGCTCCAGTTGGCGCCGCTCCCTGGCGCGCTTAATTATCGCCGCGACAAAGATTGCAAGACACAACGCCGAGACAAAGATAACAATCAAAGTCATTTTCACTCTCCTCGGGGCTCTTATTTATCTGATTGCACAGCAATTCGGAAGGATTCCACAATGAGTGGCCGCCAATGCTTCTGCGAATTTCAGATGAATAATCCCGAACAGCCTGTGGGCCTGGCCGGAAATTAACACTGAAGCCGGAACTGTCTCCACAACTTGAGTCGGGAATGGCATCGTGGCGGGTTTGGGAAGAAAGAGAGATGAGCGAGATAATACTCCCGATCGTGGTCATTCGATCTCTTCGACTGAGGAAAATCTCGCCGCTTCTTCGCATAGAGATCAGTTGAAAGGATTGAAAACTCTGTGCGATACTCCAACTGGGTCTAGGAGTAAACGCAGCAAGATACAACTGCTCCTGATCTAATGGCGGCCGTTCCTTTGGGTGGTACTTTTAGGTTCCTGAAAGCGGCAACGAGCCGGGATGGCGGAACTGGCAGACGCAGCGGACTCAAAATCCGCCGAGGGCAACCTCGTGGGGGTTCGACCCCCCCTCCCGGCACCAATGGAATCAATAAGCTACAAGATAAACGCATCTTTGGATGAGTTTTTTCTATGCCGAAGCTATGACCAAGGCCCGTTTATCTGGTTCGAGATGATACGGCAGAAAGAGTCGGCATAAGGCGAATTG
>Ga0207678_10006800_pt1 | contig 10143 bp, 11 predicted proteins | sample KBSC63metaG_FD_184319 | JGI IMG/M metagenome (GOLD analysis project Ga0207678, IMG submission 184319) | Corn rhizosphere microbial communities from Kellogg Biological Station, Michigan, USA - KBS C6-3 metaG (SPAdes) (version 2) | ecosystem: Host-associated > Plants > Roots > Rhizosphere > Soil ...
GTGCGTCCAGTACCGCGACCGCGTCATCGGCCATGTCCTCAGCGCTGTAGGCCGGCGAGTGCCTGCGCAGCACCGCCGCGAGCGGGCTGGCTGTCCCCGCATCCGCGAAATGGGTGGACTGCCCGGCATCGCGCTGGTCGTAGGCCACGACATGAAAGCCACGGCGGACGAACTCAGCGACGAGGGCATCCGGCCACCAGAACCGTGATACGGCCAGCCCCATGATCAGCAACAGAGGATCGCCGCCGGCGCCGCCGAGATCTTCGAATGCGATCCGCGCCGGGCCGTTGACTGCGTATCGCACGTGCCCGGAACCGGGTATCACCTTAATCCTCCAGCTGACTTCGCAAACATCGTTCGCAAAGTAGGCTAACAGTTCGGGTACGGTGTTCGCAAACGAAAGGGCGGGAGCGCTGATGGCAGCAGGCGGAGGTGGCGCCGTGATCTGGATGCGCCCTGAGAACGCGGCGACCGGCCGCCCGGCCGGGCACTCCCGGGACGAGATCACCGCCGCTGCCGTCGCGATCGCGGACCGGGAAGGCCTGGACGCGGTATCCATGCGGCGGGTCGCCGCGCGCCTGGGAACCGGAGCCGCGTCCCTGTACCGTTACCTCGAGTCGCGCGAGGACCTGCTCGACCTGATGGTCGACGCCACCGGCGCCGAGTACGTTTTCACGGCGCCGACCGGCGACTGGCTCGGCGACCTGCTCGACATCGGCGAGCAAGCACGCGCGATCATGCGGCGCCACCCCTGGCTGCCGCCGCTGCTCACCACCCGCCCCGTGCTCGGCCCCAACGGCCTCGTCCTCCTCGAGCACGTCCTGGAAGCGCTCGCCCCCCACCCCGCCAGCAGCGCGGCCAAGCTCGAAGCCTTCGGTCTCCTCAACGCGGCCACCGCGCTGTTCGTCCAGAACGAGCTCGCCGACGGCCCCGGCCGGCAGCAGCGCAACGCTGCCTACCTGCGGTACGCCCTTGCCGCCGGCCACCGCCCGCGCCTGGCTGAACTGCTCGCCACGCCGTCATCACCTCCCGGCACCAGCCCTCCGGAGGCAGCCAGCCACCCGGCGGACCGCTACCGCGACATCCTCGCGCGGATCCTCAGCGGCCTCCTCCCCCCACCACCGGACCCCAGGCGCGCAGAACGCCCACTTCTGGATGCCTGAGGCAGTGATCGGCAGCGGGCTGCCGACCGCGCGTTAGGCGGATGGGGTTATGGCCGGTGCCGGAGGCTCTCGGGAAAGGTCGCCATGCCGGTCAGCGACCCCTGGCCGCCGGGCGGGCAGCGCCGCCTCCCCGGCGTCAGCGTCAGGGACCCTGCCGCGGAGCGAAGCCGAAGCGGGAGACCGGCCGTTAGTATCGGCTGATGAGTGACGAGCTGTTCGTCCCAGCGGATTTCGCCGTGCCCGACGGGCTGACGGCCGAGCAGTTCCGGCTGGAACCACTCGGGCCCCAGCACAACGCCGCGGACTACGCCGCATGGACGGCCAGCATCGACCACATCCGGGCGACCCCCGGATTCGCCGACACGGGCTGGCCTCATCCGATGAGCCTGACCGACAATCTCCGCGACCTCGAACGCCACGCACAGGACTTCGCTGAACGCCGCGGGTTCACCTACACCGTGCTCAGCACCGCCGACGGCGATGTCATCGGCTGCGTGTACATCTACCCGCTACCCGGCGACAGCCAGCAGGGCGGCAGTACGGGCGGACAGCACGCACAGGTCAGGTCCTGGGTGCGCGCCGACCACGCCGCCCTCGACCCGGTGCTCTACCATGCGGTCCTGGCCTGGATCGAACACCGCTGGCCGTTTCGTTCCCTCCAGTACGCGCCACGCGCATAGCCACCCCAACACGAGCCCTGGCTCCCCCGCCTACCGGGCCAAACACCAGTTGAAGCCGACGCTGCAGAAAATCACTTGCCACGTCCCGTACATGCAATCGTGCCGAACCGGGTTTCGACCAGGACAGGCTCACTGCCGCCGCTCGACGACCTTCGCGTGCTTGAGCGTTCCGACGAGCTCGATGCGGAGCCCGGGGTCGGCGGCACTGTCCGAGCGGAGCTTGGTCTTGGAGAACACGAGGTTGAGCCCGTCGGCGTCGATCACGATGCCGGGTGCGCCGACGATGACCAGCTTGCCGTGCTGCATGTCCGTGTCGATGCGCACAGTCCTCGAAGTGATCACCGCATCGGTGAAGTCGAACGTGACCCGGCACAGCTTCGTTCGCACCTCGATGCGGTTCGGCACCGTCCAGCGTCCGGCCCGCGTCCATTTCCCGCCGGTTTGCTTGACCACGAGGACGTCCTTCGTCGCGATCGCGGCCGACAGGTCGGCGACCAGTGCGGCCAACTCGCCCTGGGTCCGGGCTGACAGCGCGCGCTCCACCCGGGCATCGAGCTCCTCGGCGGTGAGCCGGCCGTCACCGCCTGCGGTCCGCAGGGTGTCCACGACGCGGTCGCGATCCTCATGCGACGCCCGCAGCTCGGGTAGATCCCTCGGCATGGCAGCCACGCTAGCAAGGCAGGGGTCTTCCGTCATGAACGGTCCGTCCGAACGTTGCGGCCCACCCCGGAAGAAACCCCGCACGCCTAACGACCTTCCGCTCTTCGGCAGACGGATGAGCATGGCCAGCCGTGCCGATCACCCAGTTCTGCGCCCGGGAGGCCACCTTGCCAGCCGGATGGGGATAAGCGCGATAAGGCGGGTCGTTGCGCGTTCCGTCCCGTGTCGTGGCGGCGGGTGTGATGAATCGGCTGACCTTCCTGCGACGCGTGGCTATATCTCATAGGCGGCTAGAACGTTTAGCGCCGGCTTCGACTTCAGGCTGCCGACGATTCTCAGCCAGCTGCCGCGTCGTACTGCTGGGGGAGGATCATGCGGTAGGCGATCCAGCGGGGCCGACCGCGGGTACCGATCGCCTGCTCAACGACCTGGACTGCCTTGTCGGCGTTCCAGTGGCTGGCGAACCAGTCCCAGTAGGGGGCCTGTCCGTGCGGCAATGCGGGTCAGGGCAGGGTCCACAGGTGTACCTCGCCGCCTGTGAGGGAGCCGTCGGCCAGGATGCGGCCGCCCGGCGCCAGGACCGGCTGGGCGTCGTTGACGTCGCGGAACATGGTAGTGACGTCGCTGAGGTCACCCGAGCCGGTGACCTGCCAGGTGAAGACCGTGTCGCGGGCCGCCGTGCTGGGCCATGCCTCGGGGCGGTCGACCACGACCGTCAGGGCGCGCCCGTCCGGGGTGAAGCCCGCCGCGTAGGCGGCAGGGTCGTCGCAGTCGCCGCCGCAGGGGCCGGCCTGGGTGCTCCCTCCGCCGGGGAACCGCGCGCTGGCCAGGACGCCGGGGCGGGTGGTGACGCGGGCCGGGCGGCCCGGGCCGGCCACGCGGAACACCAGCACGCTGCCGTGGTAGGTCACGCCGGCCAGCAGGTTCCCGCGGGGGGAGAACGCGAGCGCCGCGAAGTAGTCGCGCGGGCCGGCCAGGGTGGCGATGCGGGTGGCACGGGCCGGGCGGGCCACGTCCCACAAGGTGACCTGGCCGCTGCCGGACACGCTGGCCAGCATCCGCCCGTCCGGCGAGAACACCAGGTCGCCCTGGCCCACGCCGAACGGCACCGGGCCCGGGTTGTCCGACACGAGCGGGTCGGCGGCCAGGCTGCGCAGCAGGCGGGGCCGGGCCGGGTCGGCCACGTCCCACAGGACCAGCCCGCTGGTGGAGGCTACGGCCAAGATGCGGCCGTCGGGGGAGAACGCCTCGCCCCACAGCGCGCCGGACAAGCCGGCGGACAGCACAGCCAGCCGGGCCGGGTGCTGCGGGCGGGTCACATTCCACAGGGCCGCCTGGGCCCGGCCGCCGCCCGCGTTGGCGGCCACGGTGGCGCCGTCCGGCGAGATCGTGGCGGGGCTCCCGCCCTCGAACACCGACAGCCGCCGCGGCCGGGCCTGGCCGGTGAGGTCCCACAGGGTGCTGGTGGCCTCCCAGGGCGGGCCGTCGGTGGCGCTGACCAGGATGCGCTGATCACGTGAGAACGCGATGGCCCCCACGCTGTCGCTGCTGGACGGTTCCCATCTGCTTTCCCTGATGGCCCTGGGGATCATGGGAAGGATCACCAGCGCGGGGACGCCGACGATGATGGCGGCGAAGATGGCGATGTATATCTTGGCGTCCCTGCTGAGGCGGATCTGCATCCGGTAGTCCGGGTCCAGGTGGGTGCTCAGGGCGCCGCCGGCCAGGCTGAGGACGGTCCGCGGCCCCGCACGGTGCTGGTCGAGCACGTCGAGCAGTTCCGCCGCGTAGCGCTGCTTCCAGCGGCGCGGGTAGCAGCCGACCACGGCGCGGGACAGCCGGTCGGCCAGGGCGGGCTTCATCGCGGGCTCAGGCGGTGGCGGTGCGCTGGCGAGCGACGCGGACGACCTGCTGCATCGACCGCAGCTGCTCGGCCAGGACCTCCTGGCCGGCGGCGGTGATCTCATACGGACGGCGGCGCTCGCCGGCGGCCAGCGGCCGGATCCAGCCGCGGCGCTCCAGCCGGGACAGCGCGCCGTAGAGGGTGCCCGGCTCCATGCCGACGCCGCTGAAAGCGGCGATGTCGGTCATGATCGCGTAGCCGTGCTTGGGGCCGTCGGACAGGCTGGTCAGGATCAGCAGCGACGGGTCGGCGAACCGGCCGAGGCCATCGAACTTACCGTGCATCCAGCACCTCGCTTACTCATCACCGCTTAGTACACTGTAGTGAATAGCGCACCGCCCCTGGCTCTGTCAACCCGCAAGCCCGCCCTGTCACCGCGGCGGGCGACGGCGCACTGGCCGGATCACGGACCCGGCACCAAGCCGAGCGTGAAGGCAGCCCGCGCGCCGTCGCCGCTGCGTGGTAGGGGACTCCAGCCCTCGGCAGGCATCTGGCCGGCGGGCCGCGCAACAGTCAGGTCCGCCTTACCGCCTGTCCGCGAGGTACGGCACCGGCCACAGCTCACTGAGGCAGCCCCGTGCGGGTTCTCCGCCACCGGCTACCGGGACGTGAGGTTTCGTGATCCGGAGGCACCCCGGTGGCTTTCATCGTCGTCCGGTCGGTCCGCGAGCTGATCCGCCCGGCCGCCGCCAGTTCGCGCGTCCGCTATGCGTGACACATCGTCCGATCCGGCTTCTGGGTTGGCTCGCGGCAATGTCACGGGAATCTTCGCAAGCGCTGCCGCGTGCTCCGACGGCTCCCCTTTACGACGACGGGTTATGGTCGGACGGCGTGTGGCGCTCATCGGGGACAATGTGATCCTGGTGGTGCAGGGCCAGTCCCCGGGCATAGCGACGGGCAACGTCGGACATCGGCGTGCCGGTGCCGCTGGCGGCCACGCCGAAGACCGTGCCCGGGTAGTCCAGCGGCCCCATGATGGCGCGGATACGGTCCCAGTCTCCCGGTGCTACTAGTTCGGCGGGCTGCCCGCCGGCGAACCAGCCCATCGGTACTGCCACCCCGGACGGGACGACGGTATTGACGTAGACCACCGCGTTGAACTCGACCTCCGCGCCGGCTTCGATGCGGGCGCCGTTAAACACCACCGCCCCGGTAGCGATCCGGGAGCCGCCCTCGATCACGCAGCCGGTCAGGTGAGCGTGCGGGCCGATCACCGCGTCGTCACCGACGCGGGTTTCCTGGCCCGGCACACCCCGGATGATCGTGTTCTCCATGACCACGCAGTTCGCCCCGATCTGCACGGTACCGCCCTCGGCGGTGATCACCGCGCCGAACAGCACACGGCTGTGCGGGCCGACGGTGACATCACCGGCCAGCACCGCCGTCGGCGCGATGTAGGCCGACTCCGACACCTGCGGGCTCTTCAGCCGGTGCTCCACGAACACCGCACCACGCCCGACCACCGGCGGCGGGACCGGATACTCGTCCGCACTCACATTCATCACCTCATGCCGTTTGCGGCTGAGCATATCGAAGACATCGGCGCAGCCCGTTCCGGCGGTGCTGCTGTCCCCGTCTAGTTCCCCGCGCAGGCCCTGGCCTGCTCCGTCCTGTGCACCTGTCTCCGGCAGCGCCGCGCAGGAGAGCACAAAGACGGTAGCGCCGGTGACGGATCGGAACCGCAGGTCAATACTGCGCCGTATAACGCGACTATCTGCGGCTATCGATGGTTACGGCGAGATCGCGGAGGTTGCGCCAGATCCTCCGGTTCTGCGCTCGCAGTCGCTGCCGGTCGTCAGGGGAGTGCCCAGATGGTCGTGCGCTTGATGTCGCTGCCTTCTAGCATGCGCTGGCCGGGAACGTCGTAGCTGGCCAGCTGTATGAGCCGGTCACGCGGCAGATATGCCCGGCCGAAGTCGCCAACCAGGACAGCGGCTCCGCGGGCGTGGCCTCGTTCCGCGAGCTTCGTCACCTTCCCGGCCAGATCCCGTTCGTAGAAAGCATCGGCAACCAGGACCAAGTCGGCGCCAGAGACTGGGAGATTGTCCTGGTCCAGGACGTCAGCGCAGACGGCCACGACCATTACGTCGTTGGCGTCGGCGTTCATGCGGATAGCTACGGCAGCGACCGGGTCGATGTCATATGCGGTCACGGCGGCCGCCCCGGCCATGGCCGCGGCGATGGCCACTACCCCCGAGCCGGAGGCAATGTCGATCGCATGCCGGCCCCGGACCGTCTCCGGATGATCCAGAAGGTAGCGGGCCAGCGCCAGCCCGCCAGCCCACGCGAACGCCCAGAACGGCGGATCCAGGCCGTCCCGTCCTGACGTCAGCTCGGTGCGCTGCCACAAGCTGACCGGATCACTGGCTAGATGAAGCCGGATATCCGGAACTAGCGGCGCAGACCTCAGCTGGGTGCCAGCCCTGATCATCTCCGGTCGGGCCCGTCGCACCCAGGCGCTGCCGGTCATGTTAATCCTCCAGATCATGCCGAGACGGCAAACCCCTGAACCGGCACCATCGCCAGGGCTGACGAGATCTCCCGGCACAACCTACGACCCGGCAACTCTCACGCGACACGCGGTCAGCGGCCCTTCGCCGCAGTGATCTCCGGTGGCGCCGGCATCGTTCCCGGTGGTGCGTCAGCCGCTGATCCTGACGTTTTCTGCCTGGGGTCCCTTCTGGCCGTGGGTAATGCCGGACCCGGCCTTCTGCCCTCCGTCCAGGCTGCGGTAGCCGCCACCGGTGATGGCACTGAAATGCACGAACACGTCCGGGCCGCCCTCGACCGCGATGAAACCATAACCTTTGCCGCCGTTGAACCATTTCACAGTGCCCTGCGCCATCATGACCTCTTGGTTGTGCATGCCGTGCCCTGCCATGGCCGGTGCCGCGCTCGCCACCTTGGTCCGGCCAGCCTGTCACGGAACGCGCGGGAACGGAAACCGGTGGCACGCTAACGGCCCGGCCGCGCGAAGTTCCCGGCTCGGTCGCACAGATCACCCAAATCCGGGCGCTCGGCTGCCGGTACCGGGCCGTTGCAAGCGGCGGCCGGGCCGGGCGCGTCATCGCCGCCGCCGCGCATCAAATCGACCGCGGGGCCCTCGCCCGCCTTGCCGAGCAGCATCACCGGGAAGGCACAGACCGGTGAACCCGGCAGAGGCGGCTGGTGTGCCTTACCGTGGCCGGTGAACGTGTTACAGGCGTACGACCGTTTTTCCGCGGCTGCGTCCTTCGCTTTGTGCGATGTGCGCATCGATCGCCTCGGCCCAGTCCACGACGGCCGGTGCGGGGATGCGCAGGCCGTCTTGGGTGAGCGTGAAGACGCCCTGGATCAGGCTGAGCGCTTTCGGCGGGGCCTTCCTGGCCCGGTTGAGGATGCTGAATCCCGTGATGGTCAGGTTCTGGGTTCTCAGGTCCGGAACCGGCGGTGGCACGGGATCTGGTTCGCCGGCCGCGGCGCCGTAGGACACGACCTGGCCGCCGACCGCCAGTCCGCCAAGAACTGAGGCAAGGACGCTGCCGCCGACGGATTCGAGCACGACGTCGAATCCGGGCACTCCGGCAGTTTGCAGCGCCCTGGCAACGAAGCCCTCGCCCTGGGTCACCGGGGTATAGGCGGCCGCGAGCGTGACGGCCTGGGCCGGGGAACGCACCCCGCCGATCACGCGGGCGGCACCCTGCCGGGCCAGCAGCTGGCCGATCGCGGACCCGACGCCGCCGCTGGCCGCTGTCACCAGCACCGTATCGCCGGCGCCGGCGTGCGAGACACGCACGAGCCCGAAAGCGGTAGCCCAGGTCAGCGGGATGGTCGTCGCGGTGGCGAGGTCAAGGCCCGCGGGAACCGGCACGGTCAGACCCGCGCGGGCGACCGCGACGTCCGCCAGCCCGGTCCCGTCGACGGTAAATGCCACCACCCGGTCCCCGGCCGCGAAAGTGTCCACCCCCTTGCCCAGGGCGTGGATGGTACCGCCGACCTCCATCCCCGGTACGAACGGCCACCCGGTGAAGTAGCCGGGCACGCCGCGCCGGGCCAGGACATCGACGAAGTTCAACCCCGCGTACTCGACCCTGATGGTCACCTGGCCCGGCCCGGGGGCCGGCTCGTCTCGCTCGGCGAACCGGACGACTTCCGGACCGCCCGGTTCGATGATTTCCATTGCTCTCACGGGCTTCTCCAATCTGATCACCACGGGGTGCGGATGCCCGGGCTAGCGGCGATCTGGCTGCCGACGGGCCGCGGCGGCTGCGGGACCGGCATGCTCCAGTGACATGACCGACTGCCGCCAGCGTTGCTCCCGGATCGAGGCGAACATCGTGGGGTACGCGTACATCCACCACGGGTCCTCCCCGGCGGTAGCCATCTCCGCCCAGTGCTCCGCGGGCGTGATACTGACATGCTCCAGCGCGGTGCCCCACGCGCGTGCCGCCGAAGCTGAGGCGGCAGCCAAGTCGAGACACTCAGGGCCGGTGATGTCGTGGCAGCCGCCCGCGGGCCTGACTGCGAGCGCGGCCAGGCACCGCGCGACGTCAGCGCGGGAGACCAGCGATATCCGGCCGTCGGCGGCGGGGAGCCGGACCTGGCCGCTAGCGCGGGCTCGGGTCAGGAACCCGATGAAGAACTCGCTGTAGATCGATGCCCTGGCGATCGAGACCAGGCACCCGCTCCCGGCGAGCAGCCGCTCGGTGTACCCGTAGCTGACCGCGTAGCAGAACGGCGAGCAGGGGTCCGCGTCCAGGCCGCTCAGCGCGGCAATGCGGGCAACCCCGCTAGCGCGGGCAGCGCGGATCACGTTGTGATGGCGGACCATGATCTGCGCCATCGGACGGTCGCCCGAGTCAAGCACCAGCGTGTCCGCACCGCGCAGCGCGGTGCTCAGAGCTTCCGGGTCGGCGTAGTCGGCGGCGGGTGCCCGCTGACCGGCCAGGTGGTGTCGGGCATGAAGGCGACGCGAGCCTAGGTGAGCGCGGAGTGCCTGAGCTGTGCAGGGTCGCACCGCCGGAGGCCTCGGAGAACAGGGCGGCGGCCTGCTGGCAGCTGAGCCGGGCCGCTCCACGATCTTCATGCGCTCAGCCTGTCCTGCGTGCAGTGTTCAGCAAATCGTACAGGCTGGCGGTGTTCATAGCGTGGGTGTTACCGCTACCCCAACTCCTGCGGTGGGACGCCGCCTACGCGGAGCTGTGGGTGGGCGCGGTTCGGCGTGAGGTGCTGGACCGAATGCTCATTTTCGGACGCCGGCAGCTGCGGTCGGTACTGGCTGAGAATGCCGGCCCTTACAACGGCCACCGTCCGCACGCGCCTTGGGGCAGGCGCCGCCGGCCGGGCCGAGCGATTCAGCGGTCGTGCCGGCCGGGAGACCGAGCTACTCATTCGACCGGTCGGATTGTTGTGTCGGGTTCAGTACGTGACGCACAATTCTGGTGTCTTTGGCCTCGACCCAGCCGTGGGAGGCGCCGATGTCCAACGTCGTCACGGATTCGATGCGTGATGCCGGGACGCCTGACGACGTCGTCGTCACGGCCACCGCGCGCGAGCCCGTCACCGATGCGACCCTCGGCATCGCCGTGGCGGCGGCGGGAGCCGACGCAGCCGTTCCGGCCAACCGCCTGGTCACCATCGGGGACTCGCTGACCCAGGGTTTCCAGAGCGGCGCGGTGTTCCATACCGACCTGTCCTGGCCGGCGATCGTCGCCTGGGAGCTGGGCTGGTATGACCAGTTCCGCAAGCCCGTCTACGG
>Ga0207678_10006805_pt1 | contig 10138 bp, 8 predicted proteins | sample KBSC63metaG_FD_184319 | JGI IMG/M metagenome (GOLD analysis project Ga0207678, IMG submission 184319) | Corn rhizosphere microbial communities from Kellogg Biological Station, Michigan, USA - KBS C6-3 metaG (SPAdes) (version 2) | ecosystem: Host-associated > Plants > Roots > Rhizosphere > Soil ...
TCCTCGGCCGACAGGCTCAGGAGGTCGGCGGCGACCAGCGGGACGGCGCGTCGCGCGCACTTCTCCCACGGCGCGTCCGCGGCGGAGTCGACGACCACCTGGCGCACGACGCGCCAGCCGGCGTGGTGGGACTCGCAGCGGGCGACCAGGAAGCGCGCGAGCGCCTCGGCCAGAACGTCGGCGTTGGGTTCTGTGCCGAAGTTGTCCAGATGCCGCAGCGCCTCGCCGACATTACGGCCTCGCTCGACGGCGCGCGCGAGCTCGTGAGCGCTGCGTCGAGGCCGAAACCGGACGTCGGTCGGGGTCAAAAGGCCTCGCGGTTCGAGCAGATGCTCACGAGCCCAGTCTAGGCCGACGGCGCTGCGCCGCATGAGCCGTCCGTTCGCGAGTGCATCCGTGCGCTGAGCGTCTACGTCGGCCTGGAGATCGGCGTCGGTAACTGGGCCTTCAGCTACCTCGTCGAGGACCGCGGCCACAGCGAACTGCTCGCCGGCTACACGGTCAGCGGCTACTGGCTGGGCCTCACCCTCGGGCGCTTCCTGATCAGCCCGGCCGCGACGCGGGCGGGGCTGTCCACCGTCGGCATGATGCACGCCTGCATGGCAGGCGTGGCCGTGGCGACGGTGCTCGCGTGGGTCGTGCCCGGCGCGGCCGCCGCGAGCGCGGGGCTCGCCCTGCTCGGCTTCTGCCTGGGTCCGATCTTCCCGACGACGATGGCGGTGGCGCCCGACGTCACCACCGCGCGCCTCGTGCCCACGGCGATCGGCGTGATGAACGCGGGCTCGGTCGCCGGTGGCTCGGCGCTGCCGTGGCTCGCCGGTGCGGTCGCGCAGGGCGTCGGGGTGTGGACGCTGCTGCCGTTCGCGCTCGTGCTGGCCGTGGCGCAGTGGGTGGTGTGGTGGCGGATGGTCGGCCACATGCGGACGGACGTGCGGGCGGCCTGACGGTCCCGCCGCGTCCGGTACCGTGTGCGGCAACTCCGGCCCCGGGAGCCGATGCCATGTCGTGGCGGAAGTACCTGCTCATCCCGCAACTCCAGCTGTACTCGCTCCGCGCGCCGCGCAACCAGACCCGCGCCTGGGACCGCTTCTGGGCCGGCGTGCGCAGCACCGGCGACGACGGCGACGTGCTGTGGGACGTGGAACGGGCGGGCGAGACCGACTTCGCCGCCGACCAGCTGCGCCGCCACGCCGACCCGAGCCTGCCGATGGTCGACCTCGGCTGCGGCAACGGGCGCCGGGCCCGGGCGCTTGCCGCGTTCTGTCCACGGGTGATCGGCCTCGACGTGTCCCCTGCCGCGATCGCCCGCGCCCGGGTCGAGAGCGCGGAACTGTCCAATGTGGAATTCCGGGTGGCGGACGCGTCGGATGCCGCCGCGGGTGTGCGCCTCGCGGCCGAGGTCGGCGACGCCAACGTGCACGTGCGCGGCGTCCTGCACGTCGTGCCGCCGGCCGCCCGGCCGGCCATCGTGCACACGGTCGCCCGCCTGCTCGGCGCCCGCGGGACGCTGTTCCTGTCCGAGACGAACGCGGCCGGCGACCCCCTGGACTACCTGCTCACCCAGGGCGTGACGCCGACCCGGATGCCGGCGATGGTGCGCCGGCTCGTGGCGTCCGGGGTCGCCGCGCCCAGCCATTTCGGCGAGGCCGAACTGGTGCGGTACTTCCCGCCGGACCGGTGGACGGTGCTCGCGTGCGGGCCGACGCACATGTACGGCCTGCCGGTGCGGCCCGGTGAGGAACCGCAACGCATTCCGAGCTACTTCGCCGTGCTGCGGCCCTTAGGCTGAGGTGGACCCAGGGAGGATCACATGACCGATCACGTGTACCGGATCACCGAGATCGTCGGCTCGTCGTCCGAAGGCGTCGACCAGGCGATCCGCAACGCCGTCACGCGGGCCTCGCAGACGCTGCGCAACCTCGACTGGTTCGAGGTCACCGAGATCCGCGGGCACCTGAACGACGGGGAGATCGGGCACGTCCAGGTCACGATGAAGGTCGGCTTCCGCCTCGACGGCTAGCGACGGGACATCAGGGCCGCGACCTGCGCCCGCATGCGGTCCAGGTCGGCCGGGTCGCGGCCCGCCCCGTAGGTCAGGTGCTCGTCGACGAACTCGGTACCCGTCCGCACGTCGCGGACGACCACGTGCAGGATGCCGTCGACGTCGTACTCGTAGGTGATCTCGATGGCGGCCTCGGCGATCGGCCGGGGCTCCGGCAGCCGGATCTCCCAGTCGGTCAGCACCACGTTGTCCTCGTGGTCGAGCGGCTTGTCCGGGTTGCCCTCCACCACGACCACCGCGACCGACTCCTGGTAGTCGCGCACCGGGGTGTAGACCTGCGACGTGCGGGCCGGGTACTTCGTGTTGCGCCCGATCAGCACCGAGAACTCGCTGGCGCCGGTCAGATCGTTGCGGGCGACGGTGCCCAGGGCGTGCTCGGCGCCGACGTGGAAGTCGAGGTCCTCGATCGTCCCCTGCAGGATGCCGGCGGCGACGGCGGCGCCCTCGGCGATCGCTGTCATCGGGTCGATCTCGGTGTTCGGCTCGGCGCCGACAAGGTCGGCGACGAAGCGCTGCACCACCGGGATGCGTGAACTCCCGCCGACCATCACCAGATGGTCGATCGGTCCCGGGCTCTCCCGCAGGCACACCTCGACCGGTTCCCGGGTGCGCTCGATCAGCGGCCGGATCGCCGCCTCGAGGAAGTCGCGGGTGATCTGCACGCCGCCACCGTCGGGCAGCGCGACCTGCACGGCGGCGTGCTGGGAAAGCTGGATCTTGGCGAGCTCGAGGTTGAGGCGGAACCGGTTGCGCTCGTCGTCGGTCCAGGCGTCGGCGCCGGGCAGGTGCGGGGTCAGCGCCGCCAGGAACGCCGCGTCGAGGTCGAGGCCGCCGAGCCGCTGGACGCCCATCGACGACTGCTCGACGAACGCGCCCTCGAACGCCTGCAGCACCGTGACGTCCAGCGTGCCGCCGCCCCAGTCGAACACCAGGATCCGCTGGTCGGCGCCGATCGCGCGGGCGTGCGCCATCGCAGCGGCCGTCGGCTCGTTGATCAGTGCGAGGACGTCGATGCCGGCGAGGCCGGCGGCGAGCTTGGTGCGGGCGCGGGCCAGCCCGCGGCTGTTGGCCGGGATTGTGACGACGGCCCGGACCAGTGGGTCGTCGCGTTCGGCCCGCTCCCTGATGTGCGCGAACAGCGTCGCGCCGGCCACCTCGACGGGCAGCGTCTCGCCGCCGACGGTCACCACGTCGTCGACGGCGAACAGCCGCTTGACCGCCTCCAGACGGGCACCGGTCAGCGTCTTCGCCGGCCAACCGAACGCGGGGCGGCCGCCGTCGAGGGCGACCACCGACGGCAGGACCCGGTCGAAGCCCAGATTGGCCCACTCGTCGGGCAGCGCGTCGGTCAGCGGAACGGTCTCGACGCCGGCGCCGGTGTACCGGGCGAGCACGCAGTTGGTCGTCCCGAAATCGATGCCGTACGCGACGGTCATGGCCGCACCTCGATTCGCGAGGTGCGCCCATGCCGGTCGCGGACATCGGCGGGCCGGGCGGTACGGGCCATCTGCGTCAACGGGGAAACTCCTCCATGCTGGAACAAGGAAAAAGTTCCCCGCTGACGCGGTCGACGGATCGGGTCCGGAGAAACTGCCACGAGAACCGTCACGGCGCCGGGACGCCCAGCCGTTGGGCCCGCAGCCGCACCAGGTGGCGCAGGTACTCGTGGGCGGCCGCGGCGCGCAGGTCGTCGAGGTCGCGCGGTACGACGTCGGGGGGAAGGGTTTCCGGCGGCGGGCTGAACACGCCGGTGCCGATGGCGCGCTCCAGGTCCGGGTCGGCGGGCACGCGGTACGGCGTCATCGCGGCGTCGGCGGGCTCGGGCCGGTCCTCGATCTCCTTCAGGGCACCGGTGAGGTCGGTGTGCAGGGCGTGCCCCGCCGCGCCGAGCCGGCGCAGGGACTTCGTGCGGCGCAGGAACGCCCTGGTCGCCTCCTCGCGGGGCGCCCCGAACGGGACGCCGAGGATGAGGTACGGGTTGCGCCGCTCCACCATGCCTCCTTCGCTCATGCAATCGACCTGCGGGCGCGGGTGCTCATGGCCGTCAACCGGGCCAGGACGTCGCGCACCTGCCGCTGGAAGTCGTCGTCTACGGGTAGGTCTTCCATCGCCTTGAGGTACGGATGGCAGCGCTCGAGGTAACGGTCGAGCCGGTCGAGGATTTCGGCCTTTCGAGCGAGAACGCGCGGTCCGGCCGGCGTGGCCTCGCCGTCGAGGCCCCGCCACAGCGCGACGAGCGTGTTGTTCCGCGTCACCGCGACGTTGACCATGGCGGTGGCGACGGCCCGCAGGCAGGCGGCCAGCACCGTCGAGACGGCCTGCCGCTCCCGCCGGCTCAGCTCGGCCTTGCGGCGGGCGTACACGTCGAGCGGGCCGAGGACGAGCCGGCGCTCCGCCTCGGCCGAGAGCATCTGACCGCGCGCCTGGGCGGCCGCGGCCAGATACGCCCCGGCCCGGGCCGCGAACGTCAGTTGCTGCCGCAGGTCGAACAGCTCAGCGGCGAGCAGGACAGCGATCGCCGGAGCCGGGTTGGCCGGGTGCTCCGCGGCATCGAGCGCCCGGTCCAACTCGTCGACGAGGCGCTCCCGCTCGACGCCGGTCCAGTCTGGCCGCGGGTCGAGCCGGCACGCCGCGACCAGGGCCGCGGCCGCGCCGCGCAACGTGTCGCCGGACGGGTGCTCCGCATACGCCGCCCGCGCGATGTGGTACCGGGCGGTGCGGGTCTGCGCGGGCGATTGCGCCACCGGTTCGGCGTCGGCCAGCCAGACCCGGTCGTGCGCCAGTGACAGCTCGAGCAGCGTGCGGTGGAACTCGTCGTCCTCCTGCGGTTCGGCCAGCGCCGCCCGCACCATCGAGGCCAGCACGGCCGGGTAGTCCGGCCCGCCCCCGGTGGCCCGCCACAGCGCGATGGCGTGCTCGACGGCGCCCTGCCGCACCCGGGGCCGCGCCGTCAGCGTCGTCACCGTGGCCAGGTACGGCAGCGCGGCGCGGCCGCCGCGCGGCGCGGGCATACCGGCCGCGACGAGCGCCGCGTTGACGGCGTGCGCCTCGACGGGGTGCGTCGCGAGCGCCCGGTCGAGCAGCGCAAGCGCCTCCTCCGCGTCGCCGAGCCGCCAGCGGGCGTACGCGCCGACGTTCAACGCCTCGGCCAGGATCGGGTCCGCCTCCGTCCGCTCGGCGATCCGCTCGGCGGCCGCCGCGACCTCGTCCCACCGCTCGTCGCGCAGCGATGTGCGGGTCGCGCACAGCGCCAGCCATTCGGCGAAGCGCGGGTACTCGGACCGCAGCCGCTCGGTCAGCGTGATCTTCTCGTCGATCGCGTTCGCCCGCAGGAACGGCCAGGTCGACGGGTCGGCGGCGACCTCCGCGGCGGCGACCCGCCGGCCCGTGAACCGCTGCGCCAGCTCCTCGGTGCGGCGCACCGTTTCCGCCGCGTCGGGCCGCAGGCCGGCCGCGTCGACCTTCCCGGCGGTGCGGAAGGCGTGCAGGGCCCGGTAGTGGCGGACGGCCTCGTCGGCGGTTGCGAGCGTGCCGAGCCGCTCCCCATCGCCGTCCAGGTAGGCCCGGCGGGCCCGCTCGGCCACCAACCCGACGGCAGCCAGCGCCTCATCGTCCAGGTCGGCGGGTTCGCGGCGGGCGGCGGCCAGCTGGGCGAGCCGGGTGTCCAGCGCGCGCATGGCCGGCCCGGACGAGCGGGCCCCGCCCGGCAGCGGTCCGCCACTGGTGATCGCCTGCGTGATCGCGGCGGCCTGTGGATCGTCGCCGGCGGCGACCGGCGCGAACGCGGCCAGCAGGTCCGGCGCGTCGGGTGGCGGGCCCGGCCGCAGGGCCGCGCGCAGGGCCTGGGCGTCCGGCGACGCCGCCGCGAACGGCTCGAGCAGCGCGGCGGCACGCTCGGCGAGCCCGGGGTCGTCGAGCAGGTCGGCCGCGCGGTACAGCAGCAGGTGGACCCGGCCGGGGTAGCCGCCCGGCGGCAGCTCCCCGAGCAGCCGCAGCAGCGTCCGCGTGTCGCCGGCCCGCGCGGCGGCGCGGGCCCTGTACCAGGTCAGCTCCGACGCGGTGAGGCGCAGCCCCGGCTCGTCGGGTAGACCGAGCGTGACCAGGTCGAGGGCCGCTCCCCGGCGGGCGCCGACGCTCGCCGTGGCGGTGCGGACGGCCGCCGCCCGTACGGCCGCGTCGGACCAGCGGGCCTTGAGCGAGCCGTCGACGCGGGCCCGGCCGGCCACCCACAACCGCCCGGCGGCGCCGAGCGCGTCCTCGTGGGGGAGCGGTACCCGGGCGAGCCCGTCGAACCGGTCGGTCTCGAGCGGCGTCGGATCGTCGGTGCGGTCCAGCACGAGGACGGCGCCGCGGCGCTGGGCGACGGCCACCGCGTGCCGGACCAGCAGCCGGTTGCCCACCAGCACCACCCGGCCGATCCGGGCCGGTCCGGCGTCCGGCGGATCGAGGGGGGTCCGGCAGGCGTCGCACGCCGATCTCATGGCCGTGGTGGCACCGCAGCTGCGGCACCAGGACGGCACAGCGCTGACCTGGACCGTCGCTGCCTCCCTTCGCGGCTGCGGAATGGCAGGACGTGCCTCGGGGGCGACCAGGCTAGGAAATCACGACCGGTGGATATTGCATCAACCGGGTCCGCCGGGTGTGACGGCCCGGAGTGGTGCCAAATCGTCGTTCGGCAGCTTGTTGATTGGTGTCAAGACTTCGCCTAACGTCTGCTGCGAGCCGCACGGGGTGACGACCTTCGGGAGGGCCGATGCGACTGTTCACGGGCAACCGGCTGCGGTCGGTGCTGCTGATCTGCGCCGTCGTGGTGGCCGCGCTCGGCGAACCGAAGGTCGCCGCGGCCGCTCCGGCCGCACCGGTCCAGGCCGGCTCCTACTCCGGCGCATTGCCCAACGGCACCACCTGGAAGGCCGACATCCCGGCCAACTGGAACGGCACCCTCCTGCTCTACAGCCACGGCTACCTGCCGACGTTCGCCGGCGTGCCGAACGTCGCCCAGAACGCGCCGGACCCGCAGACGGCGGCCGCGCTGCTCGCGGCCGGGTACGGCCTGACCGGGTCGTCGTACAAGACGGCCGGTTGGGCGCTGAACACCGCACCCACCGACCAGTTGGACACGCTCGCGGCGACCGTCGGCGCGATCGGGCGCCGGCCCAACCGGGTCATCGCGGTCGGCACGTCGATGGGCGGCCTGGTCACCGCGAAGCTCGCCGAGATCGGCCGGGGCCGGATCAACGGCGCGTTGGCCACCTGCGGCATCGTGGCCGGCGGCGCGGCTCTGGGGAACTACCAGCTGGACGGGGAGTTCGCGATCGCCCGCCTGCTGGCGGCCGACCCGGACCTCAAACTCGCCGGTTACGCGAACCTCACCGAGGCGTTCGCCACCACGTCCGCCCTGATCGCCGCCGTGACGCAGGCGCAGACCACGCCGTCGGGCCGGGCCCGGGTGGCGCTGGCGGCCGCGCTGTACCACGCCCCGGCGTGGCTGCCCAACCAGCCGCCGCCCCCGCCCGGCGACCCGGACGCCGTGCAGCGGGGCCAGTACCAGTGGCTGCTGCAGACCTTGCAGTTCACCACACCGGCGCGGTTCGACATCGAGACCGCGATGGGCGGCAACCCGTCCTGGAACAACGGCGTCGACTACCGTCGGCTGATCGAGCGGTCGGCGGACCGCGACACCGTCCGCGCGATGTACCAGCGGGCCGGCCTGGACCTGCGCGCGGACCTCGACCGGTTGACGCGCGAGGCCGCCGGCACCGCCGACCCGGCGGCAGTGCGGCGGATCTTCGCGACGTCGGTGCCGTTCGGGCGGCTGCAGATGCCCGTGCTGACCCTGCACACCACCGCCGACCAGCTGGTGCCGGTGCAGCAGGAGAAGGCCTACCGCAACGCCGTCGAGCGGGCGGGCCGGCCGGAGCTGCTGCGCCAGGCCTACGTCGCGCGCCAGGGGCACTGCGCCTTCACGCCGGCCGAACTGGTGGCCGCCGTGCGGGCCATCGACCACCGGGTGGACACCGGACACTGGGACTGGCTGACCACGGCGCCGGCGTTGCAGCGTGCGGCGCTCGCGCTCAACCTGGGCGGCGCGGCGTTCGTCCGCTTCCACCCCGGTAACCTGCTGCGCGAGTCGTTCGGTCCGAACGACGGCAGCCCCTTCGGCCGGTCCGGGCAGCTCGCGGCCTGAGCGGGTTTGTCGGCAACTCGACCCGCTGGGCACCGCTCACGCGCTGCCGTTCGGCGTACCCTGTGCGCAGGTGGCGTCGATGAGCATTGTTATCCGAACCGACGAAGTTGCCCCCGCCGAACGTCTCGAATTCGTCCAGGAGATGACCGCTGCGACCTGGGTGCCGATGGAGTGTCGCTTCGAGCACGCCGCAGCCGACTACTGGGCGGTGTTCCGGGCAAGCGGCCTGGGGCCGATGCAGGTCGTCGTCATGGACGTCATGCCGATCAAGGTGCGGCGCACGACGCCGCTGATCGAGCAGGCCGACCCGGACCTCTTCAAGCTGTTCATGGTGTGCGACAGCGGCCGGTCGACGGTGGACCAGGACGGTCAGCAGTCGATGCTGGCCAACGCCGACTTCAGCATCTACGACACCCGGCGCCCGTACGAGGTGAACTGCGGCGTGGGCCAGGACCGCCCGGTGCGCCTGCTGACCTTCATGTTCCCGCCGTCGTTGCTGCCCGTGTCGGCGGGCCGGCTGCGGCGCCTCGCCGCCATGCGGATTCCGGCGACGGCCGGGGTGGGCGACCTGACCGCACAGTTCCTCCTCCAGCTCGCGCGCAACATCGACGACTACAGCCCGGCGGAGGCGGCCCGGCTGTCCACGGCCGCGCTCGAGGTGCTGGGGACCCGGCTGGCGCGCGAGCTGGACGTGCGCGACTGGGGCACGCCGGAGTCCCGTCGCCATGCCCTGCTCACCACCGTTCAGGCGTTCATCCAGCAGAACCTCGGCGACTCCGGGCTGACGCCGGCCGCGATCGCGGCCGCCCACCACATCTCGCTGCGCTCGCTGCACCAGCTGTTCCACGACGAGGGGCTGACCGTCGCGGGGTGGATCCGCCAGCGGCGGCTGGAACGGTGCCGCCGCGACCTGGCCGATCCGGCGCTGGCGGCGCGTCCGGTCGCCGCCATCGCCGCCCGCTGGGGCTACCCGAGCGCGGCCGAGTTCAGCCGGGCGTTCCGGGCCGCGCACGGCGTGCCGCCGGCGGAGTACCGCAGGTCTGCACGCGATGCCAACGCCTCTGCGCGGTAGCCCAACGACAGCGCGTCGCGTCGTACCGATCCTGGCGACATGACTACTTCGACCTATGTGTTCGACCAGGCATGGCAGAAGGAACGCGACCGGCTCGGCGCGATCGAGTCCCTGTTCGACGGATCGTCCCGCCGGCTGCTGACCGATCTGGGCGTCGGCGCCGGCTGGCGCTGTCTCGAGGTCGGCGGCGGCGCCGGCGGGCTGGCCCGCTGGCTGGCCGACCGGGTCGGCGACACCGGCCACGTGCTGGCCACCGACCTGGACACCCGGTTCCTCGAGGGCCACGGCCGGGCCAATCTGGACGTGCGCGTCCACAACGTCGTCACCGATCCGCTCGACGACGCGGTGTTCGACCTGATCCACGCGCGGGCGGTGCTGTGCCACCTGCCCGACCGCGACCAGGTGCTCAAGCGTCTCGTCTCGGCGCTGCGGCCCGGCGGCTGGCTGCTGATCGAGGACGTCGACTTCGGTGACCCGACGGCGGCCGTGCTGGCCAACTACGTCACCGCCCCACCGGCGGCGCGCGCCGCGGTCGAACGGGTCTACCAGGCGGTCGCCGCGGTGTTCACCGCGATCGGCGCCGACCCGTGCTACGGCAGCCGGCTGACCGGCGCGTTCGTCGACGCGGGGCTGACCGGAGTCACCGCCGAACTGCACACGCCCGTGGTGGCGGGCGGAAGTGAGCAGTGGACCCGCGGCACCGTCGAGCAGCTCACCGGGCGCATGGTCGCCACCGGGCTGGTCACGTCCGACGACATCGACGACTTCCTCGCGCTGAGCGAGTTGCCGGGCAACCGCTACGTGCCGCCGTTGCTGG
>Ga0207678_10006809_pt1 | contig 10136 bp, 9 predicted proteins | sample KBSC63metaG_FD_184319 | JGI IMG/M metagenome (GOLD analysis project Ga0207678, IMG submission 184319) | Corn rhizosphere microbial communities from Kellogg Biological Station, Michigan, USA - KBS C6-3 metaG (SPAdes) (version 2) | ecosystem: Host-associated > Plants > Roots > Rhizosphere > Soil ...
GCCGGTCCGAAGGACAGCAGCAGGTCCGCCGTGCCGCGCTGCGCCTCGTCGTGGCCGTCGGCGGCGCCGATCAGGAAGCGGACCTCGCGCTTGCCGCCGTCGCGCCAAGCCTCCAGCATCTTCGCCAGCTCCATCGACGAAAAGCTCTGGCCCCGCTCGTCGAGGACGATGCTGACGCTGCTCGGCGGCATCGCGGGCAGTTTTCCGCCGCGATCGGGGAGCTCCGTAATGTTGGTCGGCCAGGCGATCCGCTTCAAATAGCGCTCGACCAGCTCGGCCTCAGGAGAGCGGCCGATCTTCCCGCGCGCGACGATGTGCAGGAGCACCTATTGGGCTGATGCGGCGGGACTGCCGAAAGGCCACGCGAACACCGACTTGAAGCCGTCATAGATCGCGCGGGCCGTCTCGGCGATCGTCTTCGGCCGGTTCGATCCGCCACGGGCGAAGATCGCGACCGCGACGCGGCGCCCGTCCGGCAGCGTAATAAAGCCGACATCGTCGGTCAGCCCGTCAAGGGTCCCGGTCTTGTGCTCGACCGGAGTTCCGAACGGCAGCAGCGCCTTCATCCGGTTCTTGCCCGTCTGGCACTGTGCCATCAGGTCGAGCAGGTAATTGCGGCTCTCCGGCTTGATCAGCTGCGCGCTGTAGATGCGCTTCAACAGGTCGACCATCGCCACCGGCGTGCTCGAATCACGGCGGTCCCACAGGTCGCGCTTGGAGCTCAGCAGCTGCGCGATCGTCCGATCGACGCGAAGGCCGCTGATGCCATTGTCCTGCAGCCAGTCATGCACCGCGTTGGGGCCGCCAAGATCCTTCAGCAGGATATCGGTCGCGCGGTTGTCGCTGTGGATCAGCATCCGCGCCATCAGGCTGCGCGCCGATTGTCCGTTGATCCGGTCATCGAGCGAGCGGCGGCCGTGATCGACCTGGGCGAGATAGAGCGCGGCAATCGCGACCTTCACGGTGCTCGCCATCGGAAAGGGCGTGTTGCCCTTTATGCTCACGGTCTCCCCGGTGCTGAGGTCGAGCGCCGCAATCCCGACGTCGGCGGACGTGCCGGAAACGAGCGAGCTCAACTGCTGCTCGAGGCTCGACAGGCTCGGGCTCGACGCGGCAGCAGCCGGCTGCGCGAGGAGCGCGAGGGATGACGCAATAAAAAACGCAATAAACCGCATATCGCCCTTACCCGCGTGCAGCAGCGTTTATGGCAGAATCATCGCCAAATGCCCACATTCGTTCCAAGTTGTAAAAATTCCTTACCTCGGGACGGAAAATGTGGACGATGACGTCGTCGGCGTCGATCAGCACCCAGTCCGCTGCCGGCAAGCCCTCGATCCGCACGATCCTGCCAAATCGCTCCTTGATCCTGTCGGCAAGCTTGACGGCCATCGACGCGACCTGGCGTGTCGAGCGGCCCGACGCGATCACCATGTGGTCGGCGATGTTCGACTTGCCGACAAGGGGAATGGAGACGACTTCCTGGGCCTGGTCGTCATCGAGCGATTGGAGGACGAGCTTGTGCAGGTCTTCGACGTCGACGGGCGCACTGCCCGCGGCGCCGGCGTCATCAGCAGGATGTTCGGTCAAGGGGTCTCCTGGCGCAGGATGGCGGGGCTGAACGGGCCAGACGCGCGGGGGCGTGCGGTCGATCGGCGATGCCAGTGTGGGTGTTGCGCGCGAATGGCGGTTGCGGAGGTCGGATCGGGCGGCAGGCGAAGGAACAGGATCGCCGGTGCACTCCACTCCGTCCATCGCTTTGCCTGGCGGGAAGGATGGACGAACCTTCGAAGCCAACCCAGCGCGCGCGCCGCGTGGGCAGCCAAATCATAACCCGGGCGGCGAATCACCGCAATCGGCACTTCGCGGGCTAAACCCCTCCAATCGCGCCATTTGTGAAAATTTGGCAGGGTGTCGCTTCCAAGCAACCAGATGAAGCGGTGCCCCGGGTAGCGACGCTTGAGCCGGCGGACGGTATCGATCGTGTAACGCGTTCCTTCGCGCTGCTCGATATCGCTGACGCGGATGCGCGCGCGATCCGCCATGCGCTTCGCCGAGGCCAGACGCGACGCGAAGGGAGCCATGTCCTTCGCTCCTTCCTTCAGCGGATTGCCGGGCGAAACCAGCCACCAGATTTCATCGAGGCCCAACGCCTCCATCGCCGCGAGGCTGATCCGGCGATGTCCCCGGTGGGCCGGGTTGAACGAACCGCCGAGAAGCCCGATGCGCGCCATCGGCGCACTCGCTAGCATGCGCGGCCGAGCGCGCCTAATATCGACCAAGGGGGTGCCGATGGGCGAACTGGAAGCAATTGGCGACGCGCTGACCGGCACGATCGTCGGCCGAGCGGTCGAGCCAAAGGCTGGCGAAACCGGCGGGCACACACACGAGGCATGCTGCCTCAACTGCGGCGCCGCGCTACTCGGCCCCTATTGCCACCAGTGCGGCCAGCACGCGCACGTCCACAAGACCCTATCCGCCTTCTTCCACGACTTCGCGCACGGCGTGCTCCATTTCGAAGGCAAGATCTGGCGCACCGTGCCGCTGCTCGCGTGGAAACCGGGCGAGCTCACGCGGCGCTACATTGACGGGCACCGGGCCAGCTTCGTCTCGCCGATCGCGTTGTTTCTCTTCTCTGTGTTCATGATGTTCGGCGTGATCGGGCTCACCAGCCACGGAATCGATACCTCCAAGGCCCAGGCCAGCGCGGTCAAGTCGCTCCAGAAGGACCAGGCCAAGCTCAACCGGTTGGTGCAGCAACGCGCCGACGCCGCCAAGGCCGGTGAAGCCACCGCCAAGTACGACGAAAAAATTGCCGACGTGAAAGGCGAGATGGCGGCGTTGCAGGCGCTGAAGGACGGTAAGATCGATCCCACCACCTTCAAGTTCCAGAACGAATATCTCGACGACCTCAACCCGGTCCTCGGCAATGCGGCGAAGGACCCGCAGCTGCTGTTCTACAAGATCAAGACCAACGCCTATAAGTTCAGCTGGGCGCTGATCCCGATCTCGGTCCCCTTCGTATGGCTGTTGTTCCCGTTCAGCCGCCGCTTCCGGCTCTACGATCACACGGTGTTCGTCACTTACTCACTGTGCTTCATGATGTTGCTGCTCGCGACGGGGTCGCTCGTCGGACTGGTCGCTGCGTCGATCGCGAGCCTGTTCTGGTTCGTGCCGCCGATCCACATGTACCGCCAGCTGCGCGGCGCTTATGCCGTGAGCAAATGGGGCGCGACCTGGCGCACGGCGGTCCTGACCGTCTTCGCCTTCATGGCGATTGGGCTGTTCGCCAGCCTGCTCGTTACCTTGGGGCTGTTCGAGTAGCGCAGGGATATTTCCTCTGGAGGACGCGGAGCATCGCGTCCTTGAGGCTCATTTGCGCGCGCTCGCCGGCCGAGATCGCCTCGAGCCCGTCGATGAACTCGAAGCTGCCGAGCTGCGCCCTCGCCGTCGGCGAGCAATAGAGGATTGGGCGACCCGCCCGCTCGGCGGCGATGCGGTCATCGCCGATCGCCTTGCCCACCGCGGTCGCTTCAGCCTTGAGCCGCCCATAATCGCTGTCGAAGAATGCGAGCGGGCCCTTCGCCTTGAGCCGGTTGGCGCGATCGAGGAAATTCTGGGCCGAACCGGCCGGCGCGGCGAACGCGGGCGTGGAAACCGCGAGGACCAAAACGACGAGGATTGTTCTGCACATAAGAAAAGCCACTCCGCAGCTTAGTGCCGCCGAGTGGCCTTCCGGTTTGAACAGCTTGTGAACTAGGCGCCGGCCGCCGCCGGGCCGCCGATGGCGCCCGCCTTCGGCCGCTTCGACTTCGGGATCGACGAGCCCGCGGACGGGATCGACGGCCCCTTGCTGCCGCCGCGATCGATGGTCTCGCCCGCGATCACTTTCTTGATCTCGTCGCCGGACAGAGTTTCATATTCGAGCAGCGCCTGGGCGAGCGTCTCGAGCTCCTCGCGGTGCTCGTCGAGCAAATGCTTGGCGCGCTCATAGCCATCTTCAACCACGCGGCGGATCTCCTTATCGATCGCCTGGGCGGTCTCATTGGACATCTGCCGCTGCCGGTTGACGGAATAGCCGAGGAATACCTCCTCCTCCGGCTCCGCATATTGCAGCGGGCCCAATGCGTCGGACATGCCCCAGCGGGTCACCATGTCGCGCGCCAGCGACGTTGCATATTGGATGTCGCTCGACGCGCCGGATGAAACCTTCTGGTAGCCGAAGATGACTTCCTCGGCGACGCGGCCGCCCATCGACACCGCGAGGTTCGCGTACATCTTGTCGCGATGGTACGAATAGCTGTCGCGTTCCGGCAGGCGCATGACCATGCCGAGCGCGCGGCCGCGAGGGATGATCGTCGCCTTGTGAATCGGGTCGGACGCCGGCTCGTGCAGCGCGACGATCGCGTGGCCGGCCTCGTGATAGGCGGTCATCCGCTTCTCGTCTTCGGTCATCACCATCGACTTGCGCTCGGTGCCCATCAGCACCTTGTCCTTGGCCTCCTCGAACTCCTGCATCGCGACCAGGCGCTTGCCCTTGCGCGCGGCGAGCAAGGCAGCCTCGTTGACGAGGTTGGCGAGGTCGGCGCCGGAGAACCCGGGGGTGCCGCGGGCGATCACGCGCGCATCGACGTCGGGCGCCAGCGGAACCTTCTTCATGTGAACGCCGAGGATCTGCTCGCGCCCGTCAATATCGGGGCGCGGAACGACGACCTGGCGGTCGAAACGGCCGGGGCGCAGCAGCGCCGGGTCGAGCACGTCGGGGCGGTTCGTGGCGGCGATGATGATGATGCCTTCGTTGGCCTCGAAGCCGTCCATCTCCACCAGCAGCTGGTTGAGCGTCTGCTCGCGCTCGTCATTGCCGTTGCCGAGGCCGGCGCCGCGATGGCGGCCGACCGCGTCGATCTCGTCGATGAAGACGATGCACGGCGCCGATTTCTTGGCCTGGTCGAACATGTCGCGGACGCGGCTTGCGCCGACGCCGACGAACATCTCGACGAAGTCCGAACCCGAGATGGTGAAGAAGGGAACGCCCGCCTCACCCGCGATCGCGCGGGCGAGAAGCGTTTTGCCGGTGCCCGGAGGTCCGACCAGCAAGGCGCCCTTCGGGATCTTGCCGCCCAAACGCGCGAACTTGCCCGGATCCTTGAGGTACTCGACGATCTCCTGAAGCTCCTCGCGCGCTTCGTCGATTCCCGCGACGTCGGCGAAAGTCACCCTGCCCTGCTTCTCAGTCAGCATCCGCGCGCGGCTCTTGCCGAAACCCATCGCCCCGGAGCCGGCGTTCTTCTGCATCTGCCGCATCACGAAGAAGCTGATGCCGAGGATGAGCAGGAACGGCAGGCTGTTGTAGAGCATGTAGAGCCAGATGCTCGACTGCTCTTCGGCCTTGACCTGGACCGCCACGCCCTTGGCGATCAGCTTGTCGGAGACGTTGGCGTCACCCGGCGCGACGGTGTGGAAATCCTCACCGCTCGACAGCTTGCCAGCGATCGCGCTGTTGCCGCCGCCGCTGCCCGTGGCGATGGTGACGCTGCGGACGTTGCCGTCGTCGACCTGCTTCACGAATTCGGAATAGGGGATGGCGTTGCCCGCGGGCGTGCGCGAGCCACCGTCGATCATCTGCACGAACAGCACCAGCGCGAACAGCACGCCTGCCCAGATGAGCAGGCTCTTGGTCCACGGGTTGCCCGGCTTCTTGTCCTTGTCGTTCATCGCGTCGTCTCTCGGGGAACTCTAATCGCCTCTAAAATAGGCTCATTCGGACCAATAACAATGCGAGCTTGGGGTCGGGTGAACGGCTGGCGGCCCGAAATGGGGCGGATGAGCGCAAAGCTCTCGCCGCGAGCTGCTGTTTCTAGCGTTCGAAACACAGGTCGCCAGCGTGCGGCCCGGGTATATTGGCGCCGCTCTCCGCCTGAGCCGGGGAATCGCCAATCTCGATCTCGGAGGGAGCCTGTCCGGTGAGGAGAGCGTCGTAATAGGCGCGCTTTTCAGGATCGCATTGCTCGAAGCAGCGATCGATGAAGAAAGAGACCTGCTCCTCGACCGCGCCGTTGAGCTCCTGCACGACCCGGTACACCTCGGCGGCGTCGGTGGTCGCCTTCATGGTCCGGTCATAGCGCCGCGCGAAATCGGTCCTGAACTCATCCAGCGGCTGCGAATTGACGTCCATTCGGCAATCGATCGCGTGAATGCGCGCGGCAAAGCCCTCGGCCAGCGCATAGATGAGCGGCCGCCCGGGCGTCACGTTAGCGCGGTCCAGCTCGAGCCGAATCTCGCGCCCCGCGCCGACACCCACAAGCGCTTCGGCTATGTTGCGGCTCTCGTCCTTGCGTTCCATCGAAAGGAAATCGACGGGGAAACCGCATTCGGCGATCGACCGCGCCTGGTCGATGATCCATTCGGCGAGGCGATAATTCTCGAGAGTGACCGCGCCATTGTACATCATCTGGACGACGTAGCTCCGGAGAAACGGCCCTAGCTCCCTGAGCACGACCACGAACGACACCTCGTCCGCCCATTGGCCAATGATCTCCCCGAGTTTTTTCGTCTGCTCGCCGACCTCGTCGATCATGAACAATCGTTCCGCGGAAAAGATGACCGTGTCGGCGGCCGCCGCGGCGGCCGCTTCCATCTTGGCCTTCGCATAAGCGCCGATGGCCGCCTCATCACCGTCGACCAGGTGATCGTAAAGCACGCAATCGTTGAATGCGCCGTCTAGCGGGCTGAACCAGATTCCATTGGGTACCAGAGTCGCGTCTTCGGCCGCGTGCAGCGCCATCTGGATCGACGTCGAGGCCGCCTTGGGCATGCCGAGATGGACAACAGCCTTGCGGACGATCGACGGCGGGCGCGCAACCGGCCGGCGCCTCGCGAGGAGGGCGCGCAAGAAATCGGCGGTGCCGACCATCAACTTTCTCATGCTTCCCCCAAGCGTGCCCAGCGCGGGCGCAAGCCTAGCGCCTGGCCGCAATCCACTCGTCGACGCGGCGCTCGAGGATCGGCAGCGGCTGCGAGCCGTCGCTGATGATCAGATCGTCGAACGCCTTGATGTCGAACTTCGGCCCGAGCGCGGCTTCGGCCTTATGGCGCAACTCGAAGATCTTGAGCTGGCCGATCTTGTAGCCGGTCGCCTGGCCGGGAAGCGTGATGTAGCGGCGCACTTCCGAACGTGCCTGGTCGGGGGCCAGCCGCCCGGTCTTGATCATGTAATCGACCGCCTGCTCCTCGGTCCAACCCTTGGCGTGGATGCCGGTGTCGACCACCAGCCGCGCGGCGCGGAAGAGTTCGGCGTCGAGGTGCATGAAGTCCGCGGCGATGTCCGGATAGGCGCCCATCTCCTTGCACAATTCCTCGGAATAGAGTGCCCAGCCTTCGTTGAACGCAACATAGCCGCCGGCGCGGCGAAACTTGGGCGTGCCGGTCTGGCGCACCTGGATGTCGCCAGCCATGACGTGGCCCGGGATGCCCTCGTGGCACATGAGGTCGTAAACCGCCGCCGGATCGCCGGTCTTACCCAGCAGGTGGACATAAACGCGGCCCGGGCGGGTGCCGTCGGGGCTCGGCCCCTGCGCGTGCGCGGCGCCGCCGGCGACCTCGCTGAACGACGGCTCGCGCACGACCTCCACGCGATACGCCGGCAAATTGTAGAAACGGCTCGGGAGCAGCGACCGGTTGTGGGCGATCGCCGCATTGGCCCGGCTGAGGTATTCGGTCCGCAGCGCGTCGGTCCACGGCTGCGGCGGGAAGCGCTTCTCGCGGTCGGCATAGAAGGCATTCCGGTCGGCGAGGCCCGCCGCCTGCGCCAGCTTGTCCTGCTCGGCTTCGAGCCGCGTGACCTCGCTGAGGCCGGTCGCGTGGATTTGGTCCGCGGTGAGGTCGAGCGTGGTGTTGAGCTTCAGCGCAGCGGCATACCAGTCGGCGCCGCCGGGAAGCGAGATCGCTCCAACACGCCCGCTCGGCGCCGTCGCGAGTTCGCTAGTGGCCCAGGCGATCACCCGCTCGTACGCGGGCTTGATGGAGAGCAGCGAGGTGCGCGCATCGGCGAGAAGCGCCTGGGCCTCAGCGGGCTTGATCTTGCCAGCGGCCTGAAGCTTGCCGACCTTGGCCTTGGCATCGGCCCACAGCGGCGAGTCCTGGCCGCTGTCGAATGGCGCGCCGCTGATGATCTTCTGGCTGCCGGAGATCACCCGCTCGATCTCGAACTTGGGCGCCCGGATGCCGGCGGCATCCGACTGCCGGGTCTGCGCGATGGCCGTATCGAGCACCGCCGGGAAGCCGCGCAGGCGCGCATTGTAGGCGCGCATGTCGGCGGCATCGCTCACCGTGTGGGTGTTGATCATGAAGTTCGGAAGTGACGCGTGGATCGAATAGAGGAAGGAATAGAAAGGCGGCTGGTAGCGGCGGTATTTGTATTGCAGCTCGGCGCGTTCGAGCTCGGTCTGCCAGATGTCGTAATTGGTTTGGCCGGTCGGCGAGAGCTTCGATCGGTCGAATTGGGCTTTCATGCGCGCGACGCTGGCGCGCTTCGCTTCGAGGCGCTTGAGCTGGGCGGCGTCGCTGATGTCATCGAGCCGGTCCTCGCCTTCCTTAATGCCGAGGCGGGTCGCGAGCTGCGGCCGCATCTTCACTTCCTGGGCGAACTCGGCGTCGAGAAAGGCGGTAAGGCGCGCGTCCTCGGCATTGGTGACAGCAGGCGCTGTTGCCGGCGCGGGCTGGGCCGCCGCCGGGATCGCATGGGGAACCGCAACAACCGCTACGGCAACGAAAAACCAGGACAAACGACGCATGAATACCCTCCCTATCGACCGATAACCTAAAGAGCGCGCGGAGGCCGGCAAGGGTGATTCTGCGCCGGTCGGTAAGTGGGTGCCGGCCCGGGTCCTAGCGGCGGGGCGGCGCGGGCGTGAAGCGCAATTCGCTGCCGCCTCGACAGTGGACGCCGCGTAGCGTCGCCTCACCGCCATTGGCGAGCTCGCCCATCAGCCGCTCGAGTTCCGATCCGCGCAGCTCGGGATCGCCTTCCGTCGCGAGCTTGCGGATCGCGCGGGCGACGATGCGCCTGACGATTTCGGGCGGCGCCTCATGCGGACGATAGGCAATCAGCCCGCCGCGTTCGTGCACGTGGTGCTTCCATTCCTTCGCCGCGGCCCAGTCTAGCGCCTCGTCGGCGTCAGCAAGATGCGCGGCGGAGCGCGCGATCGCGGCCGGGTCGAGCCAGTCGAGCCCGGCGAGCGCGGACCGCACCCGGACTCGCTCGAACCGGGGGTCGCGATTGCTCGGGTCCGCGGCGGGCGCAATGCCGGCCTCGGCGCAAATCCGCTCGAGCTCGCCGCGCGGCCACTGGAGCAGCGGGCGGACAAGCCGCACGCGCGAGCCCGGCGCGAACGAGCGCGGGCGGATCGCGGCCAGCCCTTTGACCCCCGAGCCGCGCGCGAGCCGCATCAGCAATGTCTCGGCCTGGTCGCCGGCATGGTGCGCGGTGGCCAGCGCGTCGACACCCTGCTCCTCCGCCCAATAGCCGAGCAGGCGGTAGCGCTGGCGCCTGGCGCGCTCCTGGATGGCGGTCTCGGGGACGTCGCTCCAGCGGACGGTCAGAACCGAATGGGGAACGCGCAGGCGATGGCACAGCTCGCCGACCATCGCCGCTTCGGCGGCTGCTTCGGGCCGCAGCGCATGATCCACCGTCGCCGCTTCGACCTGCGCGGGGCGCGCCGCGGCGGCGAGCAGCAGTAGCGCAAGGCTGTCGGGCCCTCCCGAAACCGCGATGCCGATGCGCGCCCCCGGCGCGACGAGCGCGTCGAGGTCGGCGGCAAAGCGGTCGAGTAGGGCTCTTTCCATTCGTCACCCTGAACTTGGTTCAGGGTCCATCTACGGGAAGGTCGGCACTGGCTCCAGAATGGATGCTGAAACAAGTTCAGCATGACGCCCCAGCCTCAGCTGCACTGCGCCTGGGCCTTGGCGTCCGTTTCGAGCTTCTTGAGGTCCGGGCGGATCTTGGCGCCGTAGACCGCATCGAGTTCGCCATAAGCCTTGCACGCCTGCCCCGCCTGGCCGAGCTTCATCAGCGCCTGGCCGAGATAAAAGAGGCTGTCCGGCGCGCGCTCGCCCGATGGATTGGAGCGGTAATTGGCGAG
>Ga0207678_10006814_pt1 | contig 10132 bp, 8 predicted proteins | sample KBSC63metaG_FD_184319 | JGI IMG/M metagenome (GOLD analysis project Ga0207678, IMG submission 184319) | Corn rhizosphere microbial communities from Kellogg Biological Station, Michigan, USA - KBS C6-3 metaG (SPAdes) (version 2) | ecosystem: Host-associated > Plants > Roots > Rhizosphere > Soil ...
CACTGTAGCGCGGCGGCCGGCATTGCGGCGAACTCGTTTGCACGCGCCGGCAAGACCGACACTCAGGCGGCCGCTTCGTCATCGATATCGCGCGGCGTCGGTTCATCACGCACGATCGAATGAGGGGTACCGTCAGCGGGAGCAACGCTGCAATGCTGCGATGCGTCACGCCGTCACGGCGGCGGCTGAAACGCGGCGACCTTGTTGCGGCCCGTCGCCTTCGCGTAGTACAGCGCCTCGTCGGCGGCCTTGATCACGCTGCCGGCCTCCACGTCGTCGTCGGGCGTCCAGCTCGCGAGACCGATACTGGCGGTCACATGCCCGTGTTCGCTGCCGGCGTGCTCGAGCGCCAGCTCGTCGATCGCCGCGCGAATTCGCTCGGCGATCTGGGCGGCGCCCGCCTCGGGCGTATCGGGGAGCAGCACGACGAATTCCTCCCCGCCGTAGCGGGCCGCGGTATCGGCGGGCCGGCGGATGTTCTCGCCGATGCAGCGCGCAACCGCGGCCAGTGCGTCGTCTCCCGCCTGATGGCCGTAGGTGTCGTTATAGGCCTTGAAGCGATCGACATCGACGAACAACAACGAAAATACCGATCGCGATCGCCGTGCGCGCCGCCATTCGCGATCCAGTACTTCGCCAAAGCTGCGGCGGTTGTTCAACCCGGTGAGACCGTCGGTGCGGGCGAGCAACACGAGTTCCGACTCGGCGCGCATCCGCCGCCGGAGTTGCGTGCCGAGCATGACGGACACCGCGATGAAGGCGGCGCCGAACGTCGCCACCAACCCACCGATCGTCGCGGCCCGGTGCCGCCACGCCGCATAAATGTCCTGCTCCGCTTCAGCGACCATGATCACCAGCGGCAGCTTCGGCAGGTGCCTGAAGTAGTAGAGCCGGCGCACTCCGTCGAGCGACGAGGTTTCCGAGAACACGCCTTCCCGCGCGGTCTGAAACCGCTTGAAGGTCGCGGCGTGGCTGATGTCTCGGCCGATCGTATGGACGTCGTACGGCTGACGCATCACCATGACGCCGTCGCTGCCGATCAGCGAGATCGAACCGTGCTGCCCCAGTGACAGGCCGGCAAACAGATTGTGGAAATACTCGAGGTTGACCGCAATGAGCACGATGCCGCCAAACGAGCCGTCCGGATTCGAGATTCGCCGCGTGAGCCCGATGCTGGGCGCCCCGCCACGCAGGCGCGACGTGAACGGGTCGCTGATAAAGAGTCCGGCATCCGGATTGTCACGATGGACGGTGAAGTATTTACGGTCGGCGAAATTGCCGCGGCGCGGCACGTCGTTGGCCGAATCCAGCACGATATTGCCGCCGGCATCGAGTACCAGCATCGAGCCGAGAAATTCCGCCGTCATCGCATTGTCGAACAGCACCGAGCGCCGCAGGCTCGGAGACGCATTCATCACGTCGGAACGTTTGAGGCCGTTGATGACCGCCTGCAGCGAAAGGTCGTAGAGTTCGAAGTTGCGTTCGATGTCGCGCTCGGCGATGAGGCCGAGATTGCGGGAGGTTTCGCTCGCCCGTTCCCGCGCGTCGTTGCGGCTCTGGAACAGCTGCAGCACGCACAGACCCATCAGCGCGCAGGCGATCACGATACCGACCACGACGATGGTATGGGGAGCCGCCGACCTGGATTGCATGTGTCTCCTCGATGATCAAGCGTGTGCGCGGGCGCACCACATGATTACTTCATACTAAAAAAGGCGCAGCGGCATGGCAAGCGGGGGATGCACCGAGCACGGCGCGGCATCGGGGCATCGGGGCGTCGGGACGTCGATAGCGGGTCGTTTCGCACCCGGGCGTCACACATCCGGATCCGGAATCCGGGCCGACTGAATCACGACCAGCGTATCGCCCGTCTCGATTCGGCACGGCGGATCCTCGTAGAACGAATGAATCTTCCCGCAGCGATCGAGCCCGACGACGATCGCGCCCGGCACGACGTTCGTCATGCAGCCGATCTCGTGCGGCAACGCCTCGCGCTCGACCAGCGTCGCCCGCCCGCGCGTCGACAACATGTCGTTCACGAACGGCACGATGTAGCGGCTATGCACCGCATCGGCGAGCAGCAGCGCGCCGATCTTCGTCGACGACACGATCACGTCCGCGCCCGCCTGCCGCAACTGCCGCTGATACAGGTTCTCCTGGATCCGCACGACGATCTTCGTCTCGGGCGCGATGCTGCGCACCGACAGCGTCAGCAGGATCGCGGTCGGATCGTCGGTCACCGAGATGATCACGGCCTTCGCCGCCCGCACCTGCGCCTGCTGGAGCAGGTCTTCATGCGCGGGATCGCCGAGCAACCCCGTCACGCCGAGCGACGTCGCAGCCTCGAGCGCCTGCTGCTGCGCATCGATCACGATGATCGTCGACGGATCGACGCCGCTCTCGAGCAGCTCGCGCACGGCGATCGACCCCGACAGGCCGTAGCCGCACACGACGATGTGATCGGACAGCTGCTTCTGCAGGCGTTTCATGCGGAATTCCTCGATGACGCGCTGGATCACGAACTGATACGCCGTGCCCAGGAAGATGAACCAGATGCCGATACGGATCGGCACGATGAAGAACGCATCGATCAGACGCGCGCGCGCGGTGACCGGCACGATGTCGCCATAGCCGACCGTCGCGACCGTGACCATCGTGAAGTACACGAGATCGGCGACGTTCATCGGCGTGCTCTTGGTCGAATCGCGCAGGCCGTCGCGATCGAGATACAGCACGAGAAACGCGAGCATGCACAGCGCCACGACCGCGCCGAGACGGAACAGCAGCGTGTGGTGCGGTGACGTCGCGGGGCGCGTGAACAGCGTGCGTGCGCGCGGCGCCCGCCACGGATCACGGGTACGACGCAGGCGTGAGCGCAACGGGCGACGTTTGGCGCAAGGCGTTGCCAACGGGGGATTCTCCTGAAGGATGCGGGCTCGATTCTACGACGGGAACACGCGGGCGCGTCCGTAAGCGGCCCTCCGCTACCGGCCCTCCGCTACCGCCCCTCCGCAACGGCCGCTACAGCATGCTGCGCGGCCGGACCATCGTTCCGTCGACGAAACGCCTGGCACGGAACGCAGACAGATCGAGCGACGGCTCACCCGTATCGACCCATTCGGCCAGCAGCCGCCCGACGATCGGCCCCATCGCGAAGCCGTGCCCGCAGAAGCCGGTGGCGATCGCGAGCCCCGACGGCGTGCCCGGCGCGTCGATCACGGGAATCCCGTCGGGCAGCACGTCGATCAGGCCGCCCCATGCCTCGACGATCTGCGCGTCCTTCAGCGCGGGAAAGATCGCCTTGAGCTTCGCGAGCGCGCGCGGCGCATGCGCGCGATTCGGCTGCGGCTGCGGATCGCGCGGCTCGATCGGCCCGGCCGCGCCGCCGATGCGCGCGCAGGCATCGCGCCACGCCGCCGCATTCAGATGCAGCCGGAATTTCTCGCGCTGCGACCAGAACTGCGGCCAGAACAGGCTCAAGCCGCGCAGATGGCCGAGCGTCAGTTCGACGTCGACCTGCATGTCGTCGGCGAGATTGATCGTGCCGTTCCTGCGTTGCCGAATGCCGAGGCCGTGGCCCCAGATCGTCGACGCGGACACGTCGGGCAACACGTTGGTACGCATGCAGGTACCGCGCACGGCCTGCTGCGGCAGCCGGATGCCGACGCCGTCGAGCAGTCGGAAGCTGGTCGCGCCGGCCGCGCAGATCACGCGCCGGGTGCGGATCGTGCCGCGCTCGGTCACGACGCCGACGACCGCGCCGCCGGCCGTCTCGATCGCCGTCACGCCGCAGCCTTCGAAGAAGCGCGCGCCGGCTTCGGCCGCGCGCGCCGCGAACGCGGCGGCCACGCGACGCGGCTCGGCCTGCCCGTCGGTCGCGGTATAGAGCCCGCCGAGCGTGCGCGCCTGCGTCGACAGGCCGCGCACGCGCTCGTCGATTTCCGTGCGCGTGAGCGTGCGCGTGTCGAGCCCGTGCTCGCGCGCGACGGCGAGCCACGCCTGGAACGACGCCCAGTCGTCGTCGTTGTCCGCCATGTAGAGGCAACCGCCCTGCCGCCACTCGAGGTCGAAGCCGAGCGCCTGCTCGAGCCCTTCCCAGATCCGCATGCCGGCCATCATCAGCGGCACTTCGGCCGACTCGCGGCCCTGCTGCCGCACGAAGCCCCACGCGCGAGTCGATTGCTGGCCGGCGATGCGCGACTTGTCGAGCACAACGGCCTTCAGGCCGCGCAGGCCGAGGTAGTACGCGGCCGCGCAGCCCATGATGCCGGCGCCGGCGATCACGATGTCGGCTTCGGCCGGAAACGCCGTGTCGGCGTGCGTCAATGCATCGTGCAGCGGATAAGTTGTCGTCATTGTTCTCTGTTGGCGTCGATCCATCCGGCGCATCCATCGACGTTCGCGATGGCGGGCACCGGATCAGGCTGTCGGGTTCCGGAAGGTGGTGGCTGGCGAACGCGCGGGAAGGCCGGTGAGCGGTTCAACCCGCCGGCCGCGGCCCGGCTGCCCGTCTTTGTCGCCGCTCGGCCGTCCCCATTTTTTCGCCTTGACGGCGCTATGTTACCGCGCGATAAACTGTATATCCATACAGTATCGCTGCAACCGAAATGATCCTCCCCCCATTCGATCCCCCGAAGCTGAACGATCTTACCGGGTGGTGGACGAAGTGCACCTATGCAGACGTGCAGCGCCTGATACTCGAAGTGCAGCATCTTCGCCTGACGCTGTGGGAACTGAAGGCTCATGTCGCGGACGCCTCGCGCCGGATCCGCGTGCTCGACCCCGGCATGCTCGCGCATGGCTCGGCGCTGCGGCGGCTGAATTACCTGCTCGAAAAGGAAATCGCGCGCGCGAATCCGATCGGTCGCTCGCGTGATGTGTATGCGCCGTTTTCAGACGAGTGGCGCGCGCGCGAGGCACTGCGCTGTGCGTTGCGCGCCGAGCCCGAGCCCGCGGCAGCGGGCACGCTCCCGCGCCCGATTCCGGAATTTCAGCGCGTTACCTGGGCCGAGCTTCGCGATCGCTGGCGTCACCTGAGCGACAAGCAATCGAGCCGTCAGAACATCGAGCAACGCATGGTGCTCGAGATCGCGCGTCAGCGATCCGTGATTCTCGCGCGAGCGAGGAAACTGGTGGATGCCGCGATCGCCGAAGCGGGGGCGGAAGGAAAGCAGTTGTTCGCGCTCGATCAACTCCAGCGGCTGCTTTCCGTGGAGCGGGAGGACGGCGAGCCGTTCATGTATATGCCGGCGTAAGGCGATTGCATTCGGCCGCAATGGATCAATGATCGCGATGGAGCGCAATGCGCATCTCATTAGTACTTCACAACATAAAAGATCCGCTGCTCGCCATGTAATCAAGGCCCTTACGTCATTGCCGTCACGAGACGCCGGCCGCAACGTATCGACGATCGCCGACTGCGAATCCAAGCGCGGTCACCGCGTATCGGCTCGCGGACGAAATGCTGAAGGCGCGATAAGCGAGGCTACGTGCGCACGATCGCGCTCGCGCGCAGCAGCCCGTTGCAAATCGCAACCCGAGATCGATACGGAAGGTCGAAATGCGCGGCTCGCGTCGGGGCAGCCCCGCCCCACCGGCATCGGTGTAATCAGTGTGAATAGCGCATTCGTGCGCGCGCCGCGCGATCGAACGGCTGCAGCCGAGCAAGCTGCTCGAGCGACATCGCGACGACTTCCAGCATATGCCGGGCGATTTCGTCGTCCGCCATACCGGCTTTGATGTACTGTTCGATGCTCATCGTGCGGGGCGGATGGCTGCCCGCTTCGCCGTCGACGATGTCGATCCTGGCGGTACGACGCTCCAGCGACAACATGACCCGCACAGTTTTACCGTGAACGATGGTCTGCATGCACAACGTGCTCATTCGCAGTCTCCCATTGCGTTGCCGTCAATCGATCGTCAAACGATACCTCACATTGTGGGGAATGAATCTCCAAATTTCCCCGAATATTGACAACCGTCAGAGATGAATCGAAGACGGTCACGCGCCGCCATCCGCGAACGGCGCGCGTCGTCCGCGCCGCGCAATCGGTGGCGTCCGTCGTGGTTTCGCTGTGAATGGGGCCGCCCGCGTGGGGGCCGCGGAACTCAACGCGCAGGCACGCGCCGGTCAGGTCGACGCCCGTCTTGCACGGGCAAATGTCGCGCTACGCGTAGCGGCTCAGCCATTCTTCGGAGAATTTTTTCGCATAGGCGACGGCTTCGGCTTCGGTATCGAATTCGCCCAGCTTGCGGAAGGCCGCCTCGCGGCTGAAACCCAGCTTCGTGACCTCGACCTGGGCGGCGTACTTGCCGTCCTCCGTCACGCGCGGGTCGCAGTTCATCTCGTACCCGCGCATCACAAACTTCTTCTGCATCGCATCAACGCTTTTTTTGAGACGGCGAAATCGTAGCATGGCGCCCCGCGCCGCGTTCATGCACGCTCGCGAAGATAGCCGCAGCGGGTTCATTAGACTAAACCATCAAACGATCCGCGTATAAGATGCGGTTCCGCCCGACCGCATGACGCGCCAAGTGATGTAAATATTTGTCGACGGAAAGCGGCCCGATGCCGCGCTCCGGACCGCGAAACGCCCTGCGCTGGTGCATCCCGCCGGCCGCATCGTAAGATTAGGCGCCGCCCTGCGAGGAATCGTGTCCCGGCACCGCGCGATCCGCGCCCGACGGTTGCGAACGGGCCAGCGCCGCGCGATGGAAGCCGGCGGGCCGCCGTAACGTCGTGACACACCTTTCACACAAACGCACCTTTCGCGACATGGAATGGCCGTCGTTTTGCGGTAAAGTTATCTTTTCCGCGCGTGGCCGGTCGGCTCGCCACTGGACGTCGTCAAGACTGTCCGCCGAGACTGCCGCAAGGCGTCGTTCTGAACGTCACGATCCGTTCCCGTAGCATGACCACTGAAGCAATCACCACGGATTCCCTCGCGGTTGCCGAGCGCGTGCGCGAGCTAATGACCCGCAACGGCATCGGCAAGCGCCAGCAGACCACCGAGCTGTGCCGCATTCTCGACCTGAGCTTTTCGCAAGGTCACCGAAAGTTGCGCGGCAGCAGCCCCTGGACGCTCGCGCAAATCAAGAAAGTCGCCGAAGCCTACGGCGAGCCCGCCGCACAACTGTTCGGCGCGCAAACGCTCGACCCCGGCATGGTCGGCGCCTATTCGCAGGAGGCCGTACTTTACGCCGGCGTCGCCGAAATTCCGTGCACCGCATGGATCGGTGCGCCGCTCGAAGCCGGCGCGCGCCCCGAGTTCGTCGCCTATGAACAGAACGGCCGCTGGCGCGTGCTGCGCCACACGGGCGTGCTGTACCAGAACGCCTACGACGTGCACAAGATCGAGATCTATCCGCGCCGCGCGGAGAGCGACAAGCTCGTCGTCGCGGTGATCGATCCCGATCGCGTCAGCGCGACCGAGCTGTGCCGCTATCTCGAACGGCAGGGTTTCGCGACGGCCGCGTTCGACGGCCTCGCGCCGTTCGTCGATGCGCTGCAGGGCCAGGCGTTCGACGCGGTCGTCACCGAATGGCTCTTCGACGGCAGCACGGCGGCCACAGCGATCAAGGCGGTGCGCACGTCCGACAATCCGGGCGCGCCGATCTTCGTGCTGACGGGCGATCTGCTCACGGGCCGCGCGAGCGAAGCGGACATCAGCGAAGTGATCCGCGCGTTCGACGTCGTCTGCTACGAAAAACCCGCGCGCATGGCGATCCTCAGCGCCGATCTCGCAAAACGGCTCGCACGCGGGTAACGCCCGCCGGCCGCGCCGCCCGCCTTCGCATGGCCGGCGCCCGCGCGGCGCAGCGGTCGCGAACAGGTTCCTCAGTACAATAGCCGGACCCTGTTCACGACCGCCGCCCCTCCATGGCCCGCCTCATTCCCGACGACTGGAAAAGCCTCGCCGCCACCGGCGCGGCCGAACGCGAGCGCGAGACGCTTGCCGCCCTCGAACATGCGCTGCCGGACACCTACACCGTCTATCACGGCGTGCACTGGACGCGTGCCGATCAAGGCTTTTCGGTGTTCGGCGAAGCGGCGTTCGTCGTCGTGAGCCCGGCCGGGCGCGTGCTGCTGATCGAACAGAAGGCCGGCTTCCTGCGCGAAACACCGAAGGGGCTCGTGAAGGTCTACCTGCAGAAGGAGCGCAACGTCCCGATCCAGCTCGCGCGCACGCAAGAGACGCTGCGCCGGCGGCTGACCGCCGCGCTCGGTGCGGGCGTCTACGGCGTCGAGGCGCTGCTGTACTGCCCCGACTACTCGATCCGGGAGACGGCAATTGCCGGCGTCGCGGCCGATCGCATCGTCGACGCGTCGCGCAAGTCGCAGCTCGCGCAGGTGATCCTGCAGATCCTGCCCGAGCACGACGAAGCGTTGCCGAACGCGGCGAAGCTGCATCATTTCCTCGCGGACGAGCTGGCGCTCACGCCTGACACGAGTGCGCTCGTCGGGCAGGCCGGCACGCTCGTCACGCGGCTGTCGGGCGGGCTCGCCGAATGGGCGCGGCAGCTCGAGTTCACGCCGTTCCGCTTGCGCGTGACGGGCACCGCGGGTTCGGGCAAGACGCAGCTCGCGGTGCAGGCGATGCGCGACGCGGTCGCGGCCGGCAAGCGCGTGCTCTACGTCTGTTTCAACCGGCCGCTCGCCGACTACATCGCACGCGTCGCGCCGCCCGGCGCGAAGATCGCGAACTACCATCAGCTGTGCGACTGGGTGGCGCGCGACGGCGGCTATACGCCCGACTTCGACGTGCCGGGTGCATTCGAACGGCTCGAGGCGCGCTTTGCGGAAGCGCCGATTCCGGAACGCTGGCGCTTCGACGTGCTGATCGTCGACGAAGGACAGGATTTCCACGCGCCGTGGGCAACGGCGCTCGAGCGCCTGCTCGCGCCGGACGGAGCATGGTGGTGGCTGGAGGACCCGCTGCAGAACCTTTATTTGCGCGAGCCCGTCGCGCTGCCCGGCTGGGTCACGTTGAAGGCGCTGACCAACTACCGCAGCCCGCGCGACCTGCTCGAATTCGTGCGCGACATCGTCGGCCGCGTCGAGCCGCTCGCGGCGGAACTGCGCTCGGGCAGCCCGTTCGACGGTTCCGATCCGTCGGTGTCGTCATACGGTGAAGACGGCGCATCGGGCGACTCGCTCGCCGAAGCCTGCATCGACGCGACCAAGCGCGCGATCACCCACGCGCTGTCGCTCGGTTTTCGCAAGCAGGACATCGCGGTGTTGTCCTATCGCGGCCGCGAAAGCTCGGTGCTCGCGCAGCTCGACCAGCTCGGCCCACACCGCATCAAGCGCTTCACCGGCAAGTACGATCTGTTCGGCAACCCTGAATATCGCGAAGGCGACGTGTTGCTCGATTCGATCTACCGCTTCAAGGGGCAATCCGCACCGTGCGTGATCCTCACCGAGATCGACTTCGACACGCTGGATGCGCGCGCGGCCCGCAAGCTGTTCGTCGGCGCGACGCGCGCGACGATGAAGCTGCTGCTCGTCGCGTCGGCGCGCTCGGCCGCGCAGCTCACGAGCGGTTGATGCCGCGGCACGGCGCGCCCGGCATGACGGCGATCTCGGTCGCGATGCCTGTTGCAACAGTTGGGAACATTTCGTTCTGTCCGGCCCCCTTGAGCCTGTGAAGTATGTCGTTGATGGCGCAACCGGCAGCCGCGATGCTGCCCCCTTGCACTGCCCACTCCGCCATCACTCATGCCACTCGAAACGCCCCCACCGCCCGCCGCAACCCGTCGGCCTGCTCCTCGAGCGACGCAGCCGCTGCCGCCGCCTGCTCGACCAGCGCCGCGTTCTGCTGCGACACCTGATCCATCTGCGACACCGCGCGGTTCACCTGCTCGATCCCGTCACGCTGCTCGTTCGACGCAGCCGCGATCTCGGTCATGATGCCCGTCACGCGGCCGATCGCCTGCTGGATGTCCTGCATCGTCGCGCCAGCCACGCCGACCAGCCGCGAACCCGTCGCGACACGCTCGACCGACTCGCCGATCAGCGTGCGGATTTCCTTCGCGGCCGAGGCCGAGCGCTGCGCGAGCGTGCGCACTTCGCCCGCGACCACCGCGAACCCACGGCCCTCCTCGCCCGCGCCCGCGGCTTCGACCGCCGCAT